>Ga0070679_100006907_pt1 | contig 10586 bp, 9 predicted proteins | sample KBSC63BmetaG_FD_65652 | JGI IMG/M metagenome (GOLD analysis project Ga0070679, IMG submission 65652) | Corn rhizosphere microbial communities from Kellogg Biological Station, Michigan, USA - KBS C6-3B metaG | ecosystem: Host-associated > Plants > Roots > Rhizosphere | place: USA: Michigan... | reverse complement strand
CGGCCTTGGTGCGACAGCCCCAGTAGAGAACGGCCTTGCGCTCGATGCCCTTCCAGATCATGTGCTCGAGGATCGCCTTGATCGGCGCGAAGCCGGTGCCCGAGGCGAGCAGCACGATGGGCTTGTCGGAATCCTCGCGCAGGAAGAAGCTGCCGAACGGGCCCTCGACGCGCAGGATTTCCTTTTCCTTCATCGCACCGAACACGTGGTCGGTGAACTTGCCGCCGGGCAGATGGCGGATGTGCAGCTCGAGCTGGGGCTTGTCGACGACCGTGTGCGGCGCGTTCGCCATCGAGTAGCTGCGCCGCGCGCCGTCGCGCAGGATGAACTCGACGTACTGGCCGGCGCGGTACTGGAACAGGTCGTTGGCCGGCAGCTGCAGGCGCACGATCGCGACGTCGCTTGCGGGCTTCTCGATCGAGAGCACCCGGCTCGGCATCTTGCGGATCGCGAACTCGCCCGCGCCCGGGACCGTGCGCGCCTCGATGACCACGTCCGTCTGCGGCGCCGCCTGACAGGCGAGGATGAGTCCGGCGGCTTCTTCCTCGTGGCTGAGCGCCTTCTGCTGGTGTGCGCCGTGGATCACGCGCCCTTCGAGCATGCGGCACTTGCATGAGCCGCAGGCGCCGTCGCGGCACCCGTACGGCAGGCCGATGCCCTGGCGGATCGCGGCCTGGAGGATCGGCTCGTCGCGCTCGACGCTGAAGGTCTTTCCGCTCGGCTGGACGGTGACGGTGAAGGGCATGGTGTGGGGGAAACGGTCGTCATCCCGAACGAAGTGATCGATCGCGGCGGGCGATCCGCTGAGATCCTTCGCTGCGCTCAGGATGACAAGACGCTCGGGATGACCGTACGCGAACGCCTAGACTCGGCGCGCAATTTTGACATCTCCCGTTTGGACCGACCGACCCGCTTCAAGCGACCCGTGCTGCTGATCGTCGGCTGCGGCGACATCGGCCTGCGCGTCGCGCGCCTGCTCGCCGCGCGCTGGCGCGTCCTCGCGCTCACCTCGAGCGCCGAGCGCGTCGTGCTCCTGCGGCGTGCCGGCGTGCGGCCGCTGCGCGGCGATCTCGACGATGCCGCGTCGCTCGCGCGCCTCGCCGCGCTCGCCGACGCGGTGCTGCATCTCGCGCCGCCGCCCGGCGCCGGCACGGCCGATCCGCGCACCGCGCACCTGCTCGCCGCGCTGGCACGCGCGCCGCGCCCCGGCCGCATCGTCTATGCATCGACGACCGGCGTCTACGGCGACCGCGGCGGCGCGCGCACCGCCGAGACGGCGCCGCTGCGGCCAGCGACCGACCGCGCGCGCCGCCGCGCCGACGCCGAGGAGCGCCTGCGCCGCTTCGGCCGCTCGCGCCGTGCGGTGGTGACGATCCTGCGCGTGCCCGGCATCTATGCGCTCGATCGCGTCGGCGGCGATCCCCGCGAGCGCGTCGCGCGAGGAACGCCGGTGCTGGCCGCGGCCGACGACGTCTACACGGGCCACATCCACGCCGACGACCTGGCGCGCGCGTGCGTCGCGGCGCTCCATCGAGGGCGGCCGCAGCGCGTCGCCAACGTCGTCGACGACAGCGAGCTGCGCATGGGCGAGTACTTCGATCTGGTCGCCGATCGCTTCGGCATGCAGCGGCCACCCCGGCTCGCGCGCAGCGACGCTGCCGCGCAGCTGTCGCCGCTGCAGATGAGCTTTCTCGGCGAGTCGCGCCGTCTGGTCAACGCGCGCATGAAGCGCGAGCTGCGTCTGTCGCTGCGCCATCGCACGGTCGAAGAAGGCCTTGCGGCGGCGCCGTCGCCGCCCGGCCGCGCGTGACCATGCAGCGGTCCTGTCGACAAGGCGCCCACGCGTGAAGGTCCTGCTCGCCACCCAGCCGATGCCGGCGGCCGCCTTCATGGAGGCGATCCGCCGCCGCGCACCCGACCTCGAGCTGCTCGAATACCGCTCGGCGCTCGCGGACGGCGCGCTCGCCGATGTCGACGTCGTCCTCGGCTGGCAGATGCCGCCCGGATTGCCGGCGCGGCTGCCGCGACTGCGTTGGGTGTGCTCGGTGGCTGCCGGGGTCGAGAAGCTGCTCGCGCCCGACCTCGCGCCTGGCGTCCGGATCTCGCGCATCGTCGACCGCGAGCAGGCTGCCGGGATGGCGCAGTTCGTGGTCGCGATGGCGCTTCGTCACGCGCGCGACCTCGAGCGCTACGAGGCGCAGCAGCGCGAGCGCGCGTGGCTGCGTCGACCGGTGCCGATGGCGCGCCACCGCGTCGCCGTGCTCGGCACCGGCGCCACCGGCGGCGAGATCGCCAGCTGGCTCGAGCGCTGCGGCCTCGTCGTGCGCGGCTGGAACCGGCGCTCGGCCGAGCCGCTGCACGCGCTGCTCGCGGCGAGCGACATCGTCGTCTGCGCGTTGCCGCTCACGCGCGAGACCGAAGGCCTCCTCGACGGAGCCGCCTTCGCTGCAATGCCGCCGGGCGGCTACGTGATCAACGTCGCGCGCGGCGCCCACGTCGTCGAGCCGGACCTGATCGCCGCGGTGCGTTCCGGACATCTGCGCGGCGCCGCGCTCGACGTGCAGCGGCGCGAGCCGCTGCCGGCCGACGATCCGCTCTGGACGGTGCCGGGCATCACGATCACGCCGCACATCGCCGCGCAGCCGTCGACCGAGACGATCGCCGAGCAGTTCGTCGCCAGCGTGCGCCTGCTCGAGCGCGGCGAGGCGTTGGCGAACGAAGTCGATCGCGAGCGCGGCTACTGAAGATCGGCCCCGCGGGGGCCGGTCCCTCCCTCTCGGAGGGAGGGGAGCGAAGCGACGAGGGAGCAATCCTGTCCGGAAGCGTCGAGCCGGCCGCGCCGGTCGTTGCCGACCTACGCGGTCGCGACCGGCTCAGCGTCCTCATGCGGTCGATCGCGTGCACGGTCGTGTGCAGCGTCTGATCGTTGCAGGCAGGGTGCCTGCGTCGCGAGGGGGCGCGGGGGCGGTCAGCGCCGGCCGAAGGGCGCCTGGCCGCGCCAGTAGCGAAGCGTCAGCAACCCGCCGAGCATGCCGCCGAGGTGAGCGAAGTGCGCAACGCCCGAATTCATCACCCAGACACCCTGGTAGAGCTCGATCACGCCGTAGAGCGCGACCAGCCACTTCGCCTTCATCGGGATGACGAAGAAGAGCAGGATGGTGCGGTTCGGAAACAGCATCGCGAACGCGAGCAGCAGGCCGAACAGGCCGCCCGAGGCGCCGATGGTCGGCGCGGGCGAGCCGAGCACCGCGTTGACGATCAGCTGCGTCACCGCCGCGGCGAGCACGCTGGCCGTGTAGAAGACGAGGAAGCGCTTCGGGCCCCACACCTGCTCGAGCTCGCTGCCGAACATCCACAGACCCAGCATGTTGAAGAACAGGTGGTTGAAGTTGCCGTGCAGGAACGAGTAGGTGACGACCTGCCACGGCAGGAAATGCTCGCCGAGCGGCCAGAGGCCGAAGCTGACGATGAGCCCGCCGCCGAGCAGCTGGTCGAGGAAGAAGATCGCCACGTTGGCGAGCAGGAGCGCTTGCGTTGCGGGTGGAAGCGACGGCATTGGCGGTGGTTCGGCGAAGGGCGTGCGACGGCGAGTCTAGGGCCTGTATGGCAAACTGCCTTCTTCCAGCAGCACCGGCCTCGGTGGCGAAATTGGTAGACGCGCGGGACTCAAAATCCCGTTCCGCGAGGAGTGTCGGTTCGATTCCGACCCGAGGCACCAGGTGAGCGCCACACCATGAGCGATCCCGCCCCGAGCTACCCGACGATCGAGGACGTGATCGGCAACACGCCGATGGTGCGCCTGGTGCGCCTGCCCGGCAGCGAGAGCGCGGCGCGCGGCAACGTCATCCTCGCCAAGCTCGAGGGCAACAACCCGGCCGGCTCGGTGAAGGACCGCCCGGCGATCAGCATGATCCGGCGCGCCGAGGAGCGCGGAACGATCCGCCCCGGCGACACGCTGATCGAGGCGACCTCGGGCAACACCGGCATCGCGCTCGCGATGGCGGCGGCGATTCGCGGCTACCGCATGGTGCTCGTCATGCCGGAGGACCTGAGCGTCGAGCGCGCGCAGACGATGAAGGCGTTCGGCGCCGAGCTCGTGCTGACGCCGCGCTCGGGCGGCATGGAATACGCGCGCGACCTGGCGACGCAGATGAACAAGGACGGCAAGGGCCACGTCCTCGACCAGTTCGCCAATCCCGACAACCCGCGCATCCACTACGAGACGACCGGCCCCGAGATCTGGCGCGACACGGGCGGCAGGATCACGCACTTCGTGAGCGCGATGGGAACGACCGGCACGATCACCGGCGTGTCGCGCTTCCTGAAGGAGAAGAACCCGGCGGTGCGCATCGTCGGCGCGCAGCCGAGCGAGGGCTCGCGCATTCCCGGCATCCGCAAGTGGCCCGAGGCGTACATGCCGAAGATCTACGAGCCGGCCGCGGTCGACGAGCTCGTCCTTGTCAGCCAGGCGGACGCCGAGGAAACGACGCGCCGCCTCGCGCGCGACGAGGGCATCTTCGCCGGCGTCTCCTCGGCGGGCGCGTGCTGGGTCGCGCTGCAGGTCGCCGCGCAGCTCGAGAACGCGACGGTCGTCTTCGTCGTCTGCGACCGCGGCGATCGCTATCTCTCGACCGGCGTCTTCCCCGCTTGAACGCCGAGCCGAGGTTCTGCATGGCGTGCGCGACGGCGCTCGCGCCGATCGTCGCCGAGGAGGACGGCGGCGCGAAGACGCGCCTGCGCTGCCCGGCGTGCGGCTGGACGCACTGGAACAATCCGACGCCGGTGCTCGCCGCGGTGATCGAGCTGGTCGATCGCGACGGCCAGATCCTGCTCGCGCGCAACGCCGCCTGGCCCGGCAAGTTCTTCGGCCTCATCACCGGCTTCATGGAGGCGGGCGAGACGCCGGAAGACGGCATCCGGCGCGAAGTCGCCGAGGAGACCTCGCTCACGGTCGACTCGCTCGACCTGATCGGCGTCTACGAGTTCCTGCGCATGAACCAGGTGATCATCGCCTACCACGCGGCGGCGCGCGGGGAGATCGTGCTGTCGCCCGAGCTCGTCGACTATCGCCTGTTCGCTCCCGAGCGCGTGCGCTGCTGGCCGGCCGGCACCGGCCGCGCGATGGCCGACTGGCTGCGCTCGCGCGGCGTCGAGCCGCAGTGGATGGAGCTGCCGCCCGGCAAGCGCGCGACCGAAGTGGACACGGAATAACGGCCCATGACGATGCAGGCGAACAAGGAGATCGACACCCGCGGGCTCAACTGCCCGCTGCCGATCCTGAAGGCGAAGAAGGCGCTCGCGGACATGGCGAGCGGCGACGTGCTGAAGGTCGTCGCCACCGATCCGGGGTCGGTGCGCGACTTCCAGGCGTTCGCGCGCCAGACCGGCAACGAGCTGATCGAGCAGACGAGCGCGAACGACGAGTTCGTGCACTACCTGCGCCGCCGCTAGCGGCAGCGCGCGCTACAGCGCGAGCGACTTCAGGTAGCGGCGAAAGTCGGCGCCGAGCTCCGCGTCCTCGAGCGCGAGCTCGACGTTGGCCTGCAAGAAGCCTTCCTTGCTGCCGCAGTCGTAGCGCCGGCCTTGGTAGCGGTAGGCGAACACCTTTTCGTGCCGGATCAGCCCGGCGATGCCGTCGGTGAGCTGGATCTCGCCGCCGACGCCTTGCCGCTGGCGCGCGATCTCGTCGAAGACGCGTGGCGTGAGGACGTAGCGGCCGGCGACGCCCAGGCGCGACGGTGCGACCTCGGGGGCAGGCTTCTCGACGATCTTCTCGATCTCGATCAGCCGCTCGCCGACCGCCTTGCCGGCGACGATCCCGTAGCGGCGCGTGTGCTCCGACGGCACCTCCTGCACGGCGACGATCGAGCCGCCGCGCTCCTCGAACTGCGCGACCATCTGCGCCAGCACCGGCGGCGTGCCGATCATCAGGTCGTCGGGCAGCAGCACAGCGAACGGATGGTCGCCGACGACGTGGCGGCCGCAGAGCACCGCGTGGCCGAGGCCGAGCGCCTGTGGCTGGCGCACGAAGACGCACTCCATGTCGTCGGGCTTGACGGCGCGCACCGCCGCCAGCAGCGACTCCTTGCCCGAGCGCTCGAGCGCGTCCTCGAGCTCGAAGGTGCGGTCGAAGTGGTCCTCGATGGCCCGCTTGTGCCGGCTCGTCACGAAGATCATCTCGCGCACGCCGGCGGCATACGCTTCCTCGACCGCGTACTGCATCAGCGGCTTGTCGACGACGGGCAGCATCTCCTTGGGCAACGCCTTGGTCGCGGGAAGGAAACGGGTGCCCAGGCCGGCCACCGGAAAGATCGCGTGTTTGACGTTCATCTACCTACAATGCCCCGAATTCGCCACGATTCTGGCACGCACGGTCGCATCAGCAGGAAAGGGAGACGCTTCGGTGGACCTGCTCGTCATCGACCCGATCGACGCCGAAGTCATGCGCTGGCTGGCGTCGCGCCACCGCCTCCAGTTCGCCCCCGAGCTCGCCTTCTCGCCGCGCGAGCTGCGCCGCGCGCTCTACAACGTGCGCGGCGCGATCATCCCGTCTTCCGTGTCGATCGATGCCGAGACGCTCGACTTCGCGCCCGTGCTGCGCGCGGTCGGCCGGGTCAGCGCCGGCTCCGAGAACATCGACCTGGTCGCCTGCGAGCGGCGCAAGGTCGAGGTCGTGCGCAGCCTGACCGCGAGCGCGCGCGCCGAGGCCGAGTTCGTGATCGGCGCCATGCTCTCGATGCTGCGCCGCGTGCCGGTGCGCGCCGCCGACGGATCGGTCGCCGGCCGCGAGCTCGGTGGCGCGACCATCGGGCTGCTCGGCATGCCGCCGTCGGCGCGCACCATCGTCCAGCTGCTCGGCGCGTTCGGCGTGCAGATCCTCGGCTACGACCCGGCGCTGCACGCGTCCGACCCGTCGTGGACCGACTGGCACGTCACGCCGGCGGGCTTGCGCGACATCGTCGAGCGCGCCGACGTGCTGTGCGTGCAGCTCGATTACTACAGCCGCTACAGCGGCTTGCTCGGCGACCGGTTCCTCCGCCACTGCAAGCCGAACCAGGTGATCGTGAGCACCGCGCACTCGCGCCTGTTCGACGAGGCGGCGCTCGCCGCGGCGATGAAGAGCGGGCGCGTCGCCGCCGCCTGGCTCGACAGCGTCGAGCCGGGTGCGCTCGACCCGCATCGGCCGCTCGCCGGCATCGAGACGCTGCAGGTGACGCCGCGCGTCGCCTCGACGACGCGCGAATCGCGCCAGAGGAGTGCCTGGGCGGTCGCCCGGCGGATCGACGAGCTGCTGGCGGCGCCGTCGGCGGCGCCCGCCGACTTCAGGGCGACGATTCCAGGCGCGCTCGCTGATCTCGAAGCCGACTCGATGTCGCCGTGAACTCGGCGACCCTGCGCTTCTCCTGATCGACCACGGCCGCGGGGGCGCGCGCGACGAAGCGCTCGTTGCCGAGCTTCGCGTTGGCCTTGGCGATCTCGCCGTCGAGGCGCTCGATCTCCTTGGCCAGGCGCGTCAGCTCGGCCGCGCGATCGATCCTCACCTGCAGCGCCAGCCGCGTGGCGCCGACGACGGCAACCGGCGAGTCGCGCGTGGCGTCGGCGAACGCCGTGTCGTCCTCGAACACCGACACCTCCGAGAGGCGCGCCAGCGACTTCAGGAGCGGCGTCGCCGCGCGCACCCAGTCGCTCTCGCCGATGACGACGAGCGGCACGCGCTCGCCCGGCGCGAGGCTCATCTCGCTGCGCAGGTTGCGGCAGCTGCCGACGATCGCCTTCAGCGTCGCGATCCACGCGTCGGCCGCCGGATCGACGCGCTCGAGCTGCGCCTTGGGGTAGGGCGCCTGGACGATGCCGTGCTCGAGATCGGCGGTCTTCCTGCCGGCGACCAGCGCGACGCGTTCCCAGAGCTCGGCGGTGATGAAGGGCGTGATCGGATGCAGCAGCCGCAGCACGGTCTCGAGAACGCGCAGGAGCGTGCGTCGCGTCGCGCGCTGCTCCGACGGCGCCTCTGCGTGGAGCTGCACCTTGGCGATCTCGAGATACCAGTCGCAGTACTCGTCCCAGACGAACGCATAGATCGCGTGCGCGACGGCGTCGAGCCGGTACTCGGCGAAGCCCTGCGCGACCGCCGCCTCGACGCGCTGCAGCTCGCCCGTGATCCAGCGGTCGGCGTGCGAGAACGTCAGGTAGTTGTGAAACGGCTGGCCGGGCGCGCACTCGGCCTTGGTGTGCTCGGCGAGACCGCAGTCCTGACCCTCGCAGTTCATGAGCACGAAGCGGCTCGCGTTCCAGAGCTTGTTGCAGAAGTTGCGGTAGCCCTCGCAGCGCTTGGAGTCGAAGTTGACGTTCCTGCCGAGCGTCGCGAGCGAGCAGAAGGTGAAGCGCAGCGCGTCGGCGCCGAAGCCGGGGATGCCGTTCGGGAATTCCGCAGCCGTTTCCTTGCGGATGCGCGGCGCCGTCTCCGGACGGCGCAGGCCCGTCGAGCGCTTCTCGAGCAGCGGCTCGAGCGCGATGCCGTCGATCAGGTCGACCGGGTCGAGCACGTTGCCTTCCGACTTGCTCATCCGCTTGCCGGTCGCGTCGCGCACGAGGCCGTGGATGTAGACGTCGTGAAACGGCACCTTGCCGGTGAAGTGCAAGGTCATCATGATCATCCGGGCGACCCAGAAGAAGATGATGTCGTAGCCGGTCACGAGCACCGACGACGGCAGGAAGAGCTCGAGCTCCTTCGTTTCCCTCGGCCAGCCGAGCGAAGAGAACGGAACGAGCGCCGACGAGTACCACGTGTCGAGCACGTCGGGGTCGCGCTCGAGGTTGCCCGCGTAGCCGGCTGCCTCGGCCTGCGCTCGTGCCTCGTCCTCGCTGCGGGCGACGAAGAGCTCGCCGCCCGAGCCGTACCACGCGGGAATCTGATGGCCCCACCAGAGCTGGCGCGAGATCGTCCAGTCCTGGATGTTCCTCATCCACTGGTTGTACGTGTTGACCCATTGCTCCGGGTGGAACTTCACCGCCCCGGTCTCGACCGCCTCGATCGCCCTGGCGGCGATGCTCCTGCCGTCGCGGCCCGGCCGCGTCATGCCGACGAACCACTGGTCGGTGAGCATCGGCTCGACCACCTGGCCCGTGCGCACGCAGATCGGCACCGCGTGCTTGTGCGGCACGGCCTTCTCGAGGAAATGCTGCTCCTCGAGGTCGTGCAGCACCGCCTTTCTCGCGTCGTAGCGATCGAGGCCCTGGTACGCGCGCGGACCGTTCTCGTTGATCGCGGCAGAGAGCGTGAAGATCGTGATCAGCGGGATGCCGTGGCGCAACGCGCATGCGTAGTCGTTGAAGTCGTGCGCGCCGGTGATCTTGACGCAGCCGGAGCCGAAGTCGCGATCGACGAAATCGTCGGCGATGATCGGGATGCGCCGGTCGCAGAGCGGCAGGTCGACCAGCTTGCCGACCAGGTGCTTGTAGCGCTCGTCTTCCGGGTGCACGGCGAGCGCGCCGTCGGCGAGCATCGTCTCCGGCCGCGTCGTCGCGATGTGCATGCCGCGCATCGGCGCGCCGTTCGCGTCAGGCTGGGGGCCGTCGCTGAACGGATAGAGGATGTGCCACATCGTGCCGTCGCGCTCCTCGTTCTCGACCTCGAGGTCGGAGACGGCCGAGAGCAGCACCGGGTCCCAGTTGACGAGCCGCTTGCCGCGATAGATGAGGCCTTCCTCGTAGAGCGAGACGAAGGTGTCGGTGACGACGGCCGAGAGCCGCTCGTCCATCGTGAAGTACTCGTACTTCCAGGCCACCGAATCGCCCATGCGGCGCATCTGGCGCGTGATCGTCGAGCCGCTCGTCTCCTTCCAGTCCCAGACCTGGTCGATGAACTTCTTGCGGCCGACGTCGTGCCGGCTGAGTCCGGCTTCCTGCAGCTGGCGCTCGACGACGATCTGCGTCGCGATGCCGGCGTGGTCCGTTCCCGGCACCCAGAGCGTGTTGTCGCCGAGCATCCGGTGGTAGCGGACCAGCGCGTCCATGATCGTGTGCTGGAACGCGTGCCCCATGTGCAGCGTGCCGGTGACGTTCGGCGGCGGCAGCTGGATGCAGAACGACGGCCTGGCCGGGTCGAGCGTCGGCTCGTAGACGCCGCTCTCTTCCCAGAGCGGCCCCCAATGGGCCTCGATGGCGGCAGGGTCGAACGACTTGGCGAGCTCGGTCATGTGTCGGAGGTGCACTGGATCCACCCCCCATTGTCTCCGGCCGATCGCCGATGCTCCCGGCGCCGGGTCAGCGCCGCGCGGTCGGACAGGCCTTGCAGCCGCGCGTGTCGGCATTGCGCCAGCGCGTGCCCGCGTCGATCCGGGCGTGGCTGAGGTCGGCGTTGCGCAGGTCGGCGTTTTCCAGATTGGCGCCGCGCAGGTCGGCGTCGCGCATGTGCACGCCGCGCAGGTCGGCAGCCGAAAGGTCCGCGCGACTCAGGTCGGCACCGGCCAGACGTGCGCCTCGCAGGTCCGCGCCCTGGAGGCGGGTACCGGCGAGCACCGCATCGCGCAAGTCGGCCTCGCGCAGGTCCGCATCCTGGAGATCTGCATCGTCGAGCCCTGCGCCGC
>Ga0070679_100006904_pt1 | contig 10587 bp, 10 predicted proteins | sample KBSC63BmetaG_FD_65652 | JGI IMG/M metagenome (GOLD analysis project Ga0070679, IMG submission 65652) | Corn rhizosphere microbial communities from Kellogg Biological Station, Michigan, USA - KBS C6-3B metaG | ecosystem: Host-associated > Plants > Roots > Rhizosphere | place: USA: Michigan... | reverse complement strand
GGCGCTCGGCGTGAAGCCCGAGGACAAGCCGTAGGGCATGTATGAATTCGCCCTGTCCGATCCCGACGAGACTCTGGTGCGCGTCGGCCGGCCCTCCAACCCGTCGAGTTGATGCCGGCACTCAGCAAGACATTGCTGAATTTCTATTCGGGCGAGCAGACCGCCACGCGCCCGCACATCAATGCGACAGAGTTCTTCTGTGGTTCAGGGCATTGCCCGCACGCCCCGCGCTACATATAGTTGTATCATGATAAGCATCGTGCGCCGGATTCTGCTGCTCGCCGCGACCGCGATACTGCTTGCCGCCTGCGCGGCTGACGACGCCGCGCAGGAAATCGCGGAAGCGTCCAAAGCCGTCGCGCAGCACGATTACGCACGCGCGGAGCCGATCTTTCGCCGCTATGCCGAGGCCGGAAACTCGACTGCCGAGTTTCAACTCGGCCTTCTCTATGCCAACGGTCAAGGCGTTGCGAAGGACCCGGCCGAAGCGATCCGCCTCTACCGCCTGGCGGCGGCTCAAGGCAACGCGCTCGCGATGAACAATCTCGCCATCTTCTACGACAAAGGCGCGCCGGGTCTGCCGCAGGACCGCGGTCAGGCGCTCGCGTTATGGCGGCAGTCGGCGGAGAAAGGCGATCCCGCCGCGATGCGAAATCTGGGGTTCGCGCTGACGAGCGGTCCGCACGCGTCGGAAACGGCGGAAGAGGGGCTCAAATGGCTGCGGCTCGCCGCGAGCAAAGGCGAGAGCAGCGCGATGACGGAGATCGGCGTGATCTACGAGCAAGGAACGGTTGTGCCGCGCGATTATGGCGAGGCGAGGCTTTGGTATCGCCGCGCCGTCGATCAGGGCGAGCCTGCAGCGATGGTCGATCTCGGCAATATCCATCGGTTTGGGCGCGGCGTTCCGCCCGATGCGGCGGCGGCCTATCGGCTTTATTACCAAGCGGCCGAAAAGGGGCAGCCGGCCGCGATGAATGATGTCGGCGCGCAGCTCCTCAGCGGTTCAGGCGTCGAAGCCAATCTGGTTGAAGGCGCGAAATGGATAAAGCGTGCGGCCGAGCGTGGGCAGCCCAACGCCATGCATACGCTCGGCTCGCTCTACGCGAGGGGGATTGTCGTTCCCAAAAACTTGAGCCGAGCCTATTTATGGCTGATCCTTGCGCTCAAGCACTATCCGCCAAAGGACCCTCATCGCCCCGGGGCTGCGACTATGGCCGGCGTCGTCGCGCTGGCGCTTACGCATTCCCAAATCGCGCGGATCGATAAACAGATCGCTTCCTGGGAACCGCTGCCGGCTGACGCGCCGATCTAGAATCGCACAAGGAGCCGCCCGCAGCGAGCGCTAGCACGAGCGCGCACGCTGCGCTTAGATGGCGCAATGGATCAAAGAACGCCGCGGGGCTCGAATTTCTACGCAGGCGGGCTCGACCGCGTCTCGCATTTGCGGAAAGACGCGGCTTGGCTCGCCGAGCGCCGCCTCCATGCATCGAGCCGCTTCGTGCCGGTGTGGCGCGGCCTCAGCCTCATCGCCGGCGGCGCCGGCGCCGAGCCGCGCGCCGTGATGCTTGCGAGCGAGGCGATCCTCGCCCAGGCGGAGGGTTGCGTGCTCTTGGGGCTTCACGAGGAGTGCGCCTATTTCGCCTGCGATCTCTCGGCGATCGAATCGCCGCTGGCGGCGATTCGCTGCGAGGTGCCGGCCGAATTCATCGATCTGCGCCGGGTCGGGCCGCTGCTGCCGCGCGGCGAGGGCTCGCTCCTCGCTTATGCGCGCGGGCTTGCCTATTGGCATCAGCGCCACGGGTTTTGCGGCGTGTGCGGCAGCCCGACCCTGCCCGAGGAGGCAGGCCATGTGCGACGCTGCACCAGCGCCGCCTGCAATGCCGTCCATTTCCCGCGCACGGACCCGGCGGTGATCATGCTCGTCCATGACGGCGAGCGCTGTCTCCTTGGCCGCCAGAAAGCCTGGGCCAAAGGCATGTTCTCGACACTTGCCGGTTTCGTCGAGCCGGGCGAGAGCCTCGAAGAGGCGGTGGCGCGCGAGGTTTATGAGGAGACCAAAGTCACGCTCGACGACGTCGTCTATCACTCGTCGCAGCCCTGGCCTTTCCCCGCCTCGCTGATGCTCGGCTTCCATGCGAGCGCGCGCAGCACGCGCATCGAGGTCGATCACAGCGAATTGGAAGATGCGCGCTGGTTCGAGAAATCCTGGCTCCTCGCCCATCAGGACGATGAGGAATTCCGTCTGCCGCGGCGCGATTCGATCGCGCGCCGACTGCTCGAGGACTGGCTCGGCCGGTAGGAAGCATATTGCGGGAAATTGGCTTCCGCATCGTTTTCGGCTTGACATTGTTCTTGTTTTGTTCTATAAAGATAAAAAATGGGTGCGGAGGCGACTTTGGCGATTGGTTCGGAGTCAGACGAGCAATCCTCTCAAGCTGACGCGAAAGCGCCTTTTCTGGTCATCGATCCGGATCGAGTTTCTCTCGCCCGCGGCAAGATCGTTCTGCAGCAAACGGCGGATGGTGGATATTTTTGCGTCGGCATGGGCTCGGGGGCGGCGCTCCTGCGAGCCATCGATGAAGGTGACGAACTCGACCACTTGCCCGAAGAAATGGAAGCGGGATCGCGCTTCTTCGATTCGCGGCTTTTGCAGTCGAACGATCCATTTCTACGCCGGCTCCACGCTGCAATGGGCTTCGCCAAGGCCGGCTTCGATCCCAATCAACCGCGCGACGATCACGGCCGCTGGACCAGCGAGGGCGCCGATGCCGCTGACGAAGCGAAGGAAGCGACCGCGCAAAAGCTGAAGCGGCTAAAGGCTTTGCGCGAGTTTCGCGCAGCCGTCCAAACCGCGATGGTTATTCTTACGACCGCACCGCTCGAAGGCGTCCCGGGCGTCGATATCGCCGCCACGATCAGAGCGGCGGTCGAGCTCGGACAGATTGCGGTCGAGCTCGGCAATGACGAGAATGATATCAACCGCGCGATCGCATACATGCAGAAAGGGCCTTACACCCTTGACGAGCTGCGTGTCGATCCGGACGACGTGTCGTTTTCGTCCTTCGACGCGTTCAAGAAAATCACGCCGGCCGAGCTGATTGTCCGACGTTATCCGATGACGGAATTCGGAAGCGAATACCATCACATCGTCGAGAAAGGCGGCGATAACGCTCAGAACTTTTCTCCGGAGCAGCTTCACAGCACGCGGAACATCATTCCCTTGCCGGGGCCCCTGCACGATCTCGTCACCGCGGAATATGCCAAGGAGCACGACAAATCCGGCAAGACCGTGCGCGAGTGGTTGAGCGGTCAATCCTTCGAGGCGCAGCGGAACGAGGGCATCAAGATTTTGCGCCGCCTCGGCATCATCAAATAGGAGGAGCGCGTGAGCGACACGGGCGACGCAAAACCGAAGAGCACGATCCGGCTTCTTCTCGAGAGCGGGCGGACCGATCCGCGGGTGATGGCGAAACTTGGGCTGCTCGAGGAACTCCAGGCTGCGCATGCGCGCAACGATCAAGTCAAAATGCTCGAGATCGGACAGAAACTCGCAGCAAACGAGCGAGAGACGCAGCAAGCGCAAGGCGCCCGACGCGCCAATATGAGGAAAGCCGTATCGCAGGCGAAGCGCGTCGCCGATGCGGACGAGCGCACACAAAAGCTGCTCGCGGCCTTCGCGTTCTGCGTCAAGGAAGCTTGCGCCGCAGACGAGGAAATGCGCGATATACCAACCTACAATTATGGCGTGAAGCGGCTGGGTGAGATCAGCGACGAGCTCGAGGCTCTCGGCCGCTTTGATGCGCTGGCGCAGTTTCTCGACAGCCCCGACATCGAGGTGCGCGGCTTCGCCGCCGTGTGGCTCCGGAATCTCTGGCCCGATCGGATCCTGCCGATCCTGCAAGAGATCGAGAAAACCGAGAGCTTCGGCACGCCCGCCGGCACGCAGGTCTATATCGCGATGCGCGAGCTCGAGCAGGCAAAGGAGCGGGCAAGCGAGGGCCAACAGGAGCCAGACGCGAAACCTTAAATTTACGAAACAAAGCCAATTTAGCGCGCGATATCAGCTCGCGGCGCTCTGCGTCGGGTCGCGGCGGAAGGCATGGCCGGGATAGACGCCGAGAATCTTGAGCTCGGCGGTGAAGAATTTCAGCTCGTCGAGCGCGAGCTTGAGGCTGCGCTCGTCGGGATGGGCCTCGACATCGGCGTAGAATTGCGTCGCGATGAAGCGCCCGCCCACCATGTAGCTCTCGAGCTTCGTCATGTTGACGCCGTTGGTGGCAAAGCCGCCCAGCGCCTTGTAGAGCGCGGCCGGAACGTTCCGGACGCGGAAGACGAAGGTGGTGACGACGAGCCCGTCATTTGGCGCGCGCTTGGGCTCTTTCGCCATGATGAGGAAGCGCGTGGTGTTGTGGCCCGCATCCTCGATGTTCTTCTTCAGCGAGACGAGGCCATAGACCTCGCCCGCGAGCTCCGAGGCGATCGCTGCGACATGGCGGTCGCCGCGTGCCGCGACCTCCGCGGCCGAGCCTGCGGTGTCGGCCGCGATCTCGGGCTTCAGGCCCAACGTGCGGATGAGCTTGCGGCATTGCGAGAGGGCATGCACATGGCTGCGCACGATCTTCAAATCCTTGAGCCGCGCGCCCGGAACCGCGAGGAGATGGTGGTTCACGCGCTGATAATGCTCGCCGATGATGTGGAGGCCCGAATCCGGCAGAAGATGATGGATGTCGGCGACGCGTCCCGCGACCGAATTCTCGATCGGGAGCATCGCAAGCGCCGCGCGTTCGCGCCTCACCGCCGCGATCGCATCCTCGAAGGCATCGCAAGGCAACGTCTTCCAGCGCGGGAAGACTTGGCGGCAAGCGAGATCGGAATAGGCGCCGGGCTCGCCTTGAAAAGCGATGCGGCGCGAGGAAGGTGCTGCGGTCATGCGGAGTTCGATGCGGTGCGCGCCGCCATCAATTCGCGCGCGCGGGTAAGATCGGCTTGAGTATCGACGCCGAAGGGAACGGTGTCAACGAGCGCCGCGTCGATGCGCATGCCGGCTTCGAGCGCGCGCAGTTGCTCAAGGCTCTCGCGCCGCTCGAGCGGCGAAGGCGGCAGCGCGACGAAACGCTCGAGCGCGGCGCGGCGATAGGCGTAGAGCCCGATGTGATGGTAATGCTCGCCCTCGCCCCAGGGCACGGGCGCGCGGCTGAAATAGAGCGCGCGCGCGATCCTGCTGCCCGGCGCGAAGCCGGCGACGAGCTTCACGACGCTCGGCGCGTCGCGCTCGGCCGCGTCGGCGATCGGCGCCGCCAAGGTGGCGATATCGACCGCCGGCTCCGCGAACGGCAAGAGGGCCGCGCGAATCGCCGCCGGATCGATCAAGGGCAGATCGCCTTGCACGTTGATGATGATGTCGTGCCGCCGGTCGGGATCGAGCATCGCCGCCGCTTCGCAGATCCGATCGGAGCCCGAGGGCAGATCGGGCCGCGTCAGCACCGCCTTGCCGCCTGCCGCCTCGACCGCAACCGCGATCTCGCGCTCGGCCACGGCGACGATCACGGGCCCGAGCTCCGCCTCGCTCGCGCGGCGCCACACATGAACGATCATCGGCGCGCCGCAAATCTCGGCCAAGGGCTTGCCCGGCAGGCGCGTCGAGGCGAGGCGGGCCGGTATGACGAGGAGCGGATTCACGGCGACGAGACCCCCGATGTTGTGCGCCAGCATAGAACTTTGCCGATTGCGGCGTTATGCCGCACGACTTCCAGGGTGCAAGCCCGACCCAGCGGCAATCCGGCACACCGCTTCAAACATATTTCGTTTGAGTTGTCAGCGAAAATTGGCTTTTCTCCGCCTCGAAACCGGAATCAGCGCAAGAGCCCCTTGAATGTCGTTCGAAGCCAATAAGATCGCCGGCGCCATTCTGGCCGCCATGATTCTCGCCATGGTGTCCGGCCTCGTCGCCAATATGCTCGTTCATCCGCAGCCGCTGCAAAAGCCGGCCTATGCCGTGGCCGGCGGCGAGGAGACCGCCGAGACCAGCACGAGCAGCGCGCCCAAAGGGCCGGAGCCGATCGCGCCGCTGATCGCCGCGGCCGACGCCAAGGCAGGCGAGGAAAAGGCGAAGCTCTGCGTCACCTGCCACACCTTTACCAAGGGCGGCCCCAACAAGATTGGCCCCAATCTCTACGGCATCGTCGGCGATCAGATCGCACATGACCGCAACGGCTTCGCCTTCTCCGAGGCGCTCACCGACAAGGGCAAAGGCCAGACCTGGACCCTCGCCAATCTCAATGACTGGCTCTACAAGCCGCAGAGTTTCGCGCGCGGCACCAAGATGACTTTCATCGGCCTGCCCAAGGCGCAGGACCGCGCGAATGTCGTCGCCTATCTCAACTCGCTGAGCGACAGCCCGAAGCCGCTCGCAAGCCTCGCCCCGCCCGCCGCGCAAGCCGCCGGCGGCGAGAGCAAGCCGGCCGCAGGCGAGAGCGGCAAGGCCGCGCCCGCCGCCAATGCCGACGGCAAAGCGGCACCGGCCGCCAACGGCAAGGCCGCGCCGCCCGCCGGCGCCGCCGCACCGCCCAAGCCCTAGACGCCGAGGCGCGGCATGAGGGGGGACCTCGTCGCCGCGCATCTCGCGCTCGCAAGCCAGCTCGCCGACGCATCGGGCGCGATCATCCGGCGCCATTTCCGCCGCCGCCTCACGGTCGACGAGAAGCCCGACCACACGCCCGTCACCAAGGCCGACCGCGCCGCCGAGGCCGCAATGCGCCGCCTCATCGCCGCGCGCTTTCCGGCGCATGGCATTCTCGGCGAGGAATATGGCGGCGTCCGCACCGATGCCGAGCATGTCTGGGTGCTCGACCCGATCGACGGCACCAAATCCTTCATCAGCGGCGTACCGCTCTTCGGCACGCTGATCGCCCTCACCCATCGCGGGCGGCCCGTGCTCGGCGTGATCGACCAGCCGATCTCGCGCGAGCGCTGGATCGGCGCTGCGGAACGCCGCACCACGCTCAACGGCAAGCCGGTCAAGACCCGCGCCTGCCGCAGCCTCGATGCGGCGACGCTCTATGCGACCGCGCCCGACATGTTCGGCAAGCGCGATGCCGCCGCCTTCGCGCGGCTTCGACGCCGCGTGGCGCTCGCCCGGTTCGGGGCCGATTGCTATGCCTATGCGCTTCTCGCCAGCGGCTTCATCGATCTCGTCGCCGAGGCCGATCTGAAGCCCTATGATTTTTGCGCGCTCGCGCCGGTGATCGAGGGCGCCGGCGGCACGATCACCGACTGGCGCGGCAAGCCGCTCCACCTTGCCTCCGACGGCCGCGTCCTCGCCGCCGGCGACAAGCGCCTCGCCCGGCGCGCCCGCGCCCTCCTCGCGCGATCCTGAACCGGCTTTCGAAACTCGCGATAGCTCGGCCGGGGCGTTTTCCTCTACACTTGCCGCCCAATGAAGGCCTGGACAGGAATCGCCGCGCTCGCCCGCATCGGCCTCACCCTGGCGCTCGCCGCCGCCCTTGCATGCGGCGCGGCGAAAGCGGAGCCGCGCCACGGCCTCTCGCTTTTCGGCGATCTCAAATACCCGCCAAACTTCACGCATTTCGACTACGTCAATCCCGACGCCCCCAAGGGCGGCACGGTCAAATACGCATCGATCGGCACCTATGACACGCTCAACCCGTTTCAGCTTCGCGGCAACAAGGCGGACGGGCTGGGCTTCATCTTCGACACGCTGATGTCGCCCGCCGCCGACGAGCCGGCCTCGGAATATGGGCTCGTCGCCGAAAGCGCCGAGGTGGCGCCCGATCGCAGCTGGGTCATCTACACGCTCCGGCCGCAAGCGCGGTTCCAGGACGGCAGCCGGATCACGCCCGAGGACGTGGTCTGGACCTTCGACACGCTGAAGACCAAGGCTCATCCGCGCTACCGGCTCTATTACGCGGATGTGCTGAAAGCCGAGAAGGTCGGCGACAATGCGGTAAAGTTCAGCTTCCGCAATGGCGGCAATCGCGAGTTGCCGAGCATCGTCGGCGAGATGCCCGTGCTGTCGAAAACCGCGTGGTCGAAGATCGATTTCGAGAAGCCGCTGACTGCGGCGCCGCTCGGCAGCGGGCCCTACAAGATCGCGACCATCGATATCGGCAATTCCATCACCTATCAGCGCGATCCGAACTATTGGGGCAAGGATCTGCCGGTCAATCGCGGGCGGTACAATTTCGACACGATCCGCTACGACTATTACCGCGACACCTCGATCGCGCTCGAAGCCTTCAAGGCCGGGCAATACGACATCCGCGTCGAGAACGTCGCCAAGAACTGGGCGACCGGATATGACAGCCCGGCCCTCTCGGCCCACCTCATCAAGAAAGAGGAAATCCCCAATCAGGTGCCGCAAGGGATGCAGGGCTTCGCTTTCAACACGCGGAAGCCGCTTTTCGCCGATCCCAAGGTGCGCGATGCGCTCACCTATCTGTTCGATTTCGAATGGACCAACAAAAATCTCTTCTACGGCGCCTATACGCGCAGCCACTCCTATTTCTCGAATTCCGAGCTTGCTGCCAGCGGAACGCCGAGCCCCGCGGAGTTGAAGCTGCTCGAGCCGTGGAAAGGCCAGATCCCCGACGAAGTCTTCACCACGCCATACGCGCCGCCCAAGACCGATGGCAGCGGCGATATCCGCGAGAATCTGCGCACCGCGCTGAAGCTCCTGCAAGAAGCCGGCTGGTCGTTGAAGGGCGGCAAGCTCGTCAATGCGCAAGGCCAGCCCTTCCAATTCGAGTTCCTGCTGACCCAGCCGCTTGCCGATTTCCAGCGCATCGTCCTGCCCTTCGCGCAGAATCTGAAGCGGCTCGGCATTACCATGAATGTCCGCATGGTCGATCCGGCGCAGTATGAAAACCGGATGAAGAAATTCGACTACGACATGACGATCGAGTCGATCGGCGAATCGCTCTCCCCGGGCAACGAGCAGCGCGATTACTGGAGCTCGGCGTCCGCGGACGAGCAAGGCAGCCAGAATTATATGGGCATCAAGAGCAAGGCGGTCGACGCGCTGGTCGCCGACATCATCAACGCCCCCGACCGCGCCAGCCTCGTCACCGCAACCCATGCGCTCGACCGCGTACTGTGCTGGGGCCATTACATGATCCCTAACTGGTACCTCTCCTATTTCCGCGTCGCGAGCTGGGACAAGTTCGCTCACCCGAAAATCTCGCCGCCCTATGCGCTCCCGCTCGATACCTGGTGGGTCGTGCCGCAGCGCGCGACGGACATCGAGGCGAAGAAATCGCAGGTGAAGCCGAAATGAGCGGCGTCGTCGGGAGCCCGCGCTGAGCGATGCTCGCCTACGCGCTCCGCCGCACCCTGCTCATCATTCCGACGCTGTTCGCGATCATTCTCGTCAATTTTGTCATCGTGCAGGCGGCGCCGGGCGGGCCGGTCGATCAACTCATCGCGCAGCTGAAAGGCACGGCGGGAACTGGGCTCGGCCAGGTGGCAGGGGGCGGCGGCGAGCTGCGCAACACCGCCACCTCGGCGAATGAGAGCCGCGGCGCGCGCGGCCTCGATCCCGCCTTCATCGCGCAGCTGAACAAGCTCTACGGCTTCGACAAGCCGGCGCCCGAGCGCTTCTGGATCATGATCAAGGATTACCTGCGCTTCGATTTCGGCACCAGCTTCTATCAGGGCGTGCCCGTCATCCAGCTGATCGAGCAGAAGCTTCCCGTGTCGATCTCATTGGGCTTGTGGTCGACCCTGCTCGTCTATCTGATCTCGATCCCCTTGGGTATCCGCAAGGCGGTCAAGGACGGCAGCCCCTTCGATGTGTGGTCGAGCGCCGTGGTGATCGTCGGCTACGCGATCCCGAGCTTCCTTTTCGCCATCCTGCTCATCGTGATCTTCGCCGGCGGCAGCTATCTCTCCTGGTTTCCGCTGCGCGGCCTCGTCTCCGACGATTGGGCGAGCTTTTCCTGGCCGCACCAGATCCTCGATTATTTCTGGCACATGGTGCTGCCGATCCTCTCGCTGGTGATCGGCGGCTTCGCCAGCCTCACCATGCTGACGAAGAACTGCTTTCTCGACGAGATCAACAAGCAATATGTCGTGACCGCCCGCGCCAAGGGCCTCGGCGAGCGGCGCGTGCTCTACGGCCATGTGTTTCGCAACGCGATGCTCTTGGTGATCGCCGGGTTTCCCGCCGCCTTCGTCGGTATTCTCTTCACCGGTGCGCTGCTGGTCGAGGTGATCTTTTCGCTCGACGGGTTGGGGCTTCTGGGCTTTCAGGCGGCGGTCGGGCGCGATTATCCGGTGATGTTCGGCACGCTCTACATCTACACGCTGGTCGGTCTGGCGCTGAAGCTCATCAGCGATCTCTCCTACATGTTCGTCGATCCGCGTATCGATTTCGGCACGCGCGGCACATGACCCCGCTGACGCGCCGGCGTCTCGCGAATTTCCGCGCCAACAAGCGCGGCTTCTGGTCGCTGTGGATTTTCCTGCTGCTCTTCGGCTTGAGTCTCTGCGCCGAGCTCATCGCCAATGACCGCCCGCTGCTCGTGCGCTATGACGGGCATCTCTATGTCCCGGTCCTTGCCGATTATCTCG
>Ga0070679_100006902_pt1 | contig 10588 bp, 10 predicted proteins | sample KBSC63BmetaG_FD_65652 | JGI IMG/M metagenome (GOLD analysis project Ga0070679, IMG submission 65652) | Corn rhizosphere microbial communities from Kellogg Biological Station, Michigan, USA - KBS C6-3B metaG | ecosystem: Host-associated > Plants > Roots > Rhizosphere | place: USA: Michigan... | reverse complement strand
CCCGTCTTCCCCAGAGCGCTCCGATCCCGCTCGGGCCGCAGAGCTTGTGCGACGAGACCGCGACGAAGTCGGCGCCGAGTGCCTGGACGTCGACGATCCGGTGCGGCGCGGCCTGCGCCGCGTCGACGACCATGATCGCGCCCTGCCCGTGCGCCCATTCCGCGAGCGTCCCGACGGGATTGATCGTGCCCAGGGTGTTCGAGACGAGGTTGTTCGCGACGACCTTGACGTTTCCCTCGCGCGCGATCCCCTCGAGCGCGTCGAGCTGGAGCTCACCCTGGTCGTCGATCGGGATGTGGCTGAAGCCCGCCCCGGTGCGGTGGGCGATGTACTGCCAGGGGACGAAGTTCGAGTGGTGCTCGAGCTCGGTGATCACGACGAGGTCGCCGGGGCCGAGGTTGTCGAGGCCCCAGGCGTAGGCGACGAGGTTGATCGCCTCGGTCGCGCTCCGCGTGAACACGATCTCCTTCTCGGACGGCGCGTTGAGGAACGAGGCGACGGTCCGCCGCGCGCCTTCGTAGCCCTCCGTGGCGCGTTCCGCCAGGCGGTAGACGCCGCGGTGGACGTTGGCGTACTCGTGCTCGTAGAACGCCCGCATGCGGTCGAGCACCTGGCGGGGCTTCTGGGTGGACGCCGCGGAGTCGAGAAACGCGACCGGCTTGCCGTCGACGAGCTCGTCGAAGACCGGGAAGTCCTCGCGTAGACGGTGCGCGTCGAGCACGGGTGCCGCTGTCGATGCCATCCTGGCCATCGTAGCCGTGTGCCTCCCGGCCTCAGTCGCGCCCTCGGTCAGCCGGGCTTCGCGTGCCCGTTCGTCTGCGCGAGGTCGGCGATCGCGCGCTGCCGCTCGACGGTCGCGGCTGCGGACTCGAGGATCTCGCAGAGACGGACCAGCCGCCGGCGCTCGCTCGTCTCCTCGAGTAGCTCGAGCTTCAGCTCCGGCGCCAGCTCGAACCGGGCGGCGATCGCGAACGACGGCTGGCCGCCCTCCACGTCCGGCGGATCGACCTCCGCGCCCGTCAGCTCGACGAGCCGCGAGAAGATCGCCACCGCGCGGTCGACCTCGTCGGCCCGAGGCGGATCCCCGAGGTCGCCGATCGCCTCGACCGTCCCGGTATGGAAGCTCCGGCCCTCGGTCAGCTCGACGAGCCGGAACCGCTCGCCGCCCTCGATCACGACGTTCAGCCGGCCGTCGTCGAACCGCTCGGTGACCTCGACGACGGAGGCGAGCGTGCCGACGCTCCTCAGTCCGTCGTCGTCCGCGAAGACGAGCCCGAACGGCTCGCTCGACTCGAGGCACTCGGCGATCAGCTCGCGGTACCGCGGCTCGAAGACATGGAGCGGGACCTGCTCCGTCGGAAGCAGGACGAGCCCGAGCGGGAAGAGTCCGATCTCCTCCATCCGCCCAAGCGTACGCCCGGATTCGACTGCCGAAGCGAAACGCAAGGGCGTTGACGGAAGGCGCCATGTCCCAGAGAGTTGGAGGATGTCCTACAGGGTCGGCATGGACATCGTCGAGGTCTCTGACGTCGAGGGGTCGATCGCGCGCTTCGGCGACCGCTACCTACGGCGCGTCTTCACTCAGCGCGAGATCAGCGCCTGTGACGACGGGTCGGACGTTCGGTGCCTCGCCACGTGCTTCGCTGCGAAGGAAGCCGCTTTGAAGACCTTCGGCACCGACGTGGGCGCGGTCGACCTGCGGTCGGTCGAGATCCTCCTCGACCCAGAACCCGTCGTCACGCTGTCGGGCGGGGGTGCAAGGCTCGCAGTTTGCGAGAGGATCTCGCATTTTTCCGTAAGCGTTGTCGCCTCAGCGGGTTACGCTGCAGCAGTCGTACTCGCCGAGAGTACCGCGAAGCCGTTGGACGATCACAAGGGGAGTTGATGGACGACCGAATTCGAGACGTCATCGCGGCGCACGCACGGCTTGCGGTCGACCCGAGCACGCTGTCCGAGCACGAGGACCTCTACTCGGCCGGGATGACGTCACACGCCAGCGTAAATCTGATGCTCGCGCTCGAGAACGAGTTCGACGTCGAGTTCCCGGACCGAATGCTCCGTCGAAGCGTCTTCGAGAACGTCGCCTCGATACGACTCGCACTCGTCGAGCTGTGCGCCGAGGAGAGCGCGGCATGACCGTGACCGTTCCGAAGGACGCCGAATTCGCGCTCGTCGTCCGGGAGATCGCGGAGCGTGTGGCATCGGCGGCCGCCGATGCCGTCGACCGAGAGAACCGTTTCCCGCACGAGGCGCTCGACGCCCTGCGGGAGGCGAAGGCACTCTCGGCGTTCGTCCCGGCCTCGCACGACGGTGCCGGTGTCTGCTTCGGTGAGCTCGCCGGCGCCTGCTTCGATCTCGCGCGGGCCTGCTCGTCGACCGGAATGGTCTTCGCGATGCATCAGATCCAGGTCGGGTGCGTTGCGCGCCATGGCGCCGGCACCGCCCTCTTCGATGGGTACCTCCGGTCGATCGTGACCGAGCAGAGGCTGATCGCGTCGGTGACGACCGAGGCCGGGGCAGGCGGCGACCTTCGCTCGAGCAAAGTCGCGGCCGAAGCGGACGGCGAGGAGATCGCATTCGAGAAACAAGCCCCGACCGTGTCGTACGCCCAGCACGCGGACGACCTGCTCACCACGATGCGGCGCGCCCCCGATGCGGAGCCGGGCGACCAGGTGCTCGTGCTCACCCACGCTTCCCAGACCGAGCTCGAACCGACGAGCTCCTGGGATTCGCTCGGGATGCGCGGAACCTGCAGCCCGGGCTTCGTCGTCCGCGCGCGGGCGCCGAAGGAGCATGTCCTACCGGTCCCGTTCGCCCGGATCGCAGCCGAGACGATGGTGCCGTTCTCCCACATCCTCTGGGGCCATGTCTGGCTTGGGATCGCGACCGCCGCGTATGACAGGGCGCGCGCCTTCGTGCGAGCACAAACGCGCTCCGCGGGCACGGCCACGCCGACAGCGCGGCGACTCTCCGCTCTGGCCGTCGACCTCCAGGCGATGCGGGCGGAGCTCGCGGCGGTGACCGAGGAGTACTCGAACATGCTCGCGTCGGGACCCGAGCTCGAACGCGCGCATACCGTGGACTACGCGGTGCGGATCAACACGCTCAAGATCAGCGTGTCGGAACGCGCCCCGGCGATCTGCGCGGGCGCGCTCACCATCTGCGGGATGGCCGGCTACAAGAACGACTCGCCGTTCAGCGTCGGACGGCAGCTGCGCGACGCGCTCTCGGGTGGCCTCATGATCGCGAACGAGCGCATCCATGCGACCAACGCCGCGCTGCTCCTCGTCCACAAGGGAGAGTGACCCGCGTCATGGCGAGCGTCGACGCGGCTTCGGGCGGCTCATTTTTCCGCGACGTCGTCGACGCGGGATTGCTGATCGAGACACCCGTGCCGGGCGTCTACGGCCGAGGCGGCGCCTTCGAAGATGTGGTGCTCGGTTTTGACTCGCTCGTCAGCCGGGAGACCGACCACGACCGCGCAGAGGTCGTACGCTTTCCTCCGGTGCTGTCCCGTCACACGCTCGAGAAGACGGGATATCTCGGCTCTTTCCCCCAGCTCGCCGGCTCGGTCTTCAGCTTCGACGGCGGCGAGGACGAAGCGCTCGACCTCGGCTCCAAGGCTCTGCGACACGAGGATTGGTCGCCGCATCAGACGATCACCGACGTCTCGCTCATCCCCGCGGCGTGCTACCCCGTCTATCCGTGGGCCGCATCGTCGGGCCCGTTACCGGCAGGTGGACGACTCATCGACATCTGTTGCTACTGCTATCGCCACGAGCCGTCGGACGACCCGGCGCGCATGCAGTCGTTTCGCCAACGCGAGCACGTGCGCCTCGATACGCCCGAGGTCGTGGCGGGCTGGCACGGGGATTGGATCGAGCGCGGCGGCGAGATACTCGAGTCGGTCGGACTCGAGACCGAGGTGGTCCCGGCCAACGATCCGTTCTTCGGTCGGTCGGGACGCATGCTCAAGGCCAACCAACGTGAGCAGCGCCTGAAGCTGGAACGCGTGATCACGATCGCCCGCGACGAGCCGACGGCGATCATGTCCATCAACTATCACCAGGATCATTTCGGCCACGCGTTCGACATACGCGGGTCGACGGGAGAGGTGGCGCACACGGCGTGCTTCGGCTTCGGGCTGGAGCGCGTTGCGCTCGCGCTCTTCCGCGTCCACGGGATCGAACCGGCAACGTGGCCGGTCTCCGTTCGCGAGCGGCTGGCCATCGGGAGCGCGTCGTGACCGCCGTGCCGAGGCACGACCCCGCGACGTATCGGCCGCACCCGCTTCATTGGCCCGATCGGCTGTTCCAGGAGACGAACTGCTACACCGACCTCTGGATCGAGTTGCTCCACGCGCGAGGCGACGAGCCGCTCGCGATGCTCGGATTCGTGACGGTCGCGGACTTCGAGGGTGATCAGTGGACGTTCTTCAAGCCGCCGCCGGAGGCGCTGGAACGACTCTACGGCCTCGAAGTGCAGGAATTCGTCGTCTACCGGACGCTGCCAGAGCATCTCGAGACCCAGGCCGAGCTGGGCCGAACGGTGATCGTCGAGGTCGATTCGTACTACCTCCCCGACACCGCCGGGCGAAGCTACCGGGAAACGCACGAGAAGAGCTCGATCGCCGTCGCCGCGATCGAGCCTTCTGCGGAGCGACTCGTCTACTTTCACGGGCCGGGCCTCTTCGAGCTCGAGGGCGAGGACTACCGGAACCTCCTGCGCGTCGGACGCGACTTCTCGGACGACGTGCTTCCCCCCTACATCGAGCTCGTCCGGTCGGACCGGCTCCCGCGACCCGACCGCGATGCTCTGCGACCGCTCGCGGAGGAGCTATTGACGCTGCAGCTCGACCGGCGCCCCACGACGAACCCCGTCCGCCGCTTCGGGGAACGCCTCGCCGCCGATCTCCCGTTTCTCCAGGCACGCGGCGAGCGAGCGTTCCACGAATACGCATTCGTCACCGCTCGCCAGTGTGGGGCGGCCTGGGAAGTTGCGCAAAGCTTCCTCGAGTGGCTCGACGACGGCGCGGGCGGGTATGCCTCGGCTGCGTCTCGTTTCGGGGAGCTCGCGGGGGCGTCGAAGACCCTGCTCTTCAAGCTCGCCAGAGCAACGTCGACCGGTCGGGAGCTCGATGTCGCGCAGCCCATCGGCGCCCTCGCCGATCTCTGGGACGGAGCGATGGCTGCCCTCGTTACGCCCGCTACGGGACGGCCCGGATGCTGACGGGGTCGCGGAAGTCGGGCGAGATGGTCGTGCGGAGGGCGCTCGAGGACGGCTGGAGCGCGGTCGGGGTTGCGCCGGGCGCGACCGACGAGCGGCTCGACGGTCTCGACGCGGAGTTCCTTCCCTTCAGGGCCCCAGGGACGGCTGCGAGCGCGCTCCAGGCGGCCGGGCCTCTGGCGGCGCTCGAGACCCGTGATCTCGACGCCGAGGACTGGTGGTTCCGCTGCCGGTTCACGGCCGAGCCCGACGCGGCAGACGAAGAGACGTCGCTGCGTCTCGAAGGGCTGGCGACGGTCGCGCAGGTCTGGCTCAACGGCGTGCACGTCCTCTCGAGCGCTGACATGCATGTCGCACACGAGATCGCCGTGAGGGAGCTCCTGCGCGACGAGAACGAGCTCGTAATCGGCATCACTGCGCTCGCACCGTTGCTCGCCTCGAAGCGTCCGCGGGCGCGGTGGCGCACGCGACTCGTTCTGGACCAGGGCCTCCGATGGTTCCGGACGACGCTCGTCGGCCGCATCCCGGCCTTTGCGCCCGGGCCTGCCCCGGTCGGCCCCTGGCGACCCGTCTCACTCGTTCGGCGCAGGAGCGTAGCGCTCGACGACCTCGCGCTCCGCGCGATCGTCGCGGGCACCGACGGCATCGTCCGCATAGCCGGCTCGTGGCGGGCGCTCGGCAGCTCGCTCCCGACCGGCGGTTCGCTCCGAGTGGTCGGCCCGGGGTGCGAGGTCGAGGCAGAGCTCCGATTCGAGGACGGCAGGGTGGAGGCCGCTGCCCTGATTCCCGACCCGGAGCTATGGTGGCCGCACACACACGGTCGCCCCGCGCTGTACGAGGTCTCCGCGTCTGTCCTCGGTGAATGGGGCGAAGCGAGCTTCGACTGCGGCCGCGTCGGCTTCAGAACGGTCGAGGTCGTGGACGACCCGGGCCTCGTCGTCTCCGTCAACGGTGAGCCCATCTTCTGTCGTGGCGGCAATGTGCTGCCAGACGCCCTGGGCGTCGACAGGCGAGGAGACGACCTACGCCGCCTCCTCACGTTTGCCCGCGATGCCGGCATGAACATGATCCGACTACCCGGCGTTGGCGTCTACGGCAGCGAAGAGCTGTACGCGCTGTGCGACGAGCTCGGGATCCTCGTTTGGCAGGACTTCCCGTTCGCGAGCCTCGACTATCCGGCCGACGACGACGCGTTCTGCTCGGCGATCGACCACGAGGCCCGCAGCTTCCTTGGGGCGGCCGGGGCCCACCCGAGCCTCGTCGTCCTCTGTGGCAACAGCGAGATCGAGCAGCAAGTCGCGATGCTCGGGCTTGGGCTCGAGCTCGGACGGGGCGCGCTCTTCGACCTTCTCCTCCCGGGGCTCGTGAAGGAGCTCGACGTCGACGCGCACTACGTCACGTCCTCGCCGACAGGTGGAGAGCTTCCCTTCCGTCCGGGCGCAGGCGTCGCCCACTACTTCGGCGTCGGCGCCTACAGGCGGCCGCTCGACGACGCCCGCCGCGCAGACGTTCGCTTCGCCACCGAGTGTCTCGCGTTCGCCAATGTGCCCGGCGAGGCCGTGCTCGCAGAGCTTGGGGTGGCGGACAGCCATCAGCCGACGTGGAAGGCAGGCGTGCCCCGCGACAGCGGCGCCGGCTGGGACTTCGACGATGTCCGCGACCACTACCTCCGCGAGCTGTTCCGCCTCGACCCGGTGCTGCTTCGCTCTGTCGACCCGGAGCGCTACCGCGCCTGCTCGCGGGTCGTGACCGGCGAGGTGATGGCGGCGACGCTCGGCGAGTGGCGGCGAGGCAGATCGGCGTGCACGGGAGCCCTGCTCTGGACCCTGAACGACATTCTGCCGGGTGCGGGCTGGGGCGTTCTCGACAGCCGGGGCCGCCCGAAGGCGGCGTACTGGTACGTCTCCCGCGCGCTCGCCCCCGTCTCCGTGTGGATGACCGACGAGGGAACGAACGGGATCGCGGTGCACGCCGCGAACGACACGCATGAGCCGACGCGCGCCGAGCTGGGCGTTAGGCTCGTTCGCGCCGACGGGCGGGCGGTCGAGGCAGGCGCCACGGAACTGGAGCTCGGACCCCACACGGTCGTGGAGACGTCGGTCGAGGGGATCCTCGGACGTTTCGTCGACGCGGGACACGCATATCGCTTCGGCCCGCCCGCTTGCGACGTGATCGCCGTGGAGCTCCGTGTGAACGGGGCGCTCCGCTCACGCGCGCTCCACTTCCCCGGGGGTTTGTCAGCAGCCTCGGCCGCCCTCGAGGACGGCGGGCTCGAAGCGGTGGGGACGGTGGGGGACGACGGTCACGTAACCGCGGTGGTCCATAGCCGTCGACTCGCCTACGCCGTCGCCGTCGACGCCCCGGACTACTCGACGTCGGACGACTTCTTCAGCATCCCACCCGGAGGCTCGCATACGCTCGCGCTCACCCCTCGTGGCGCAGACGCTTCCTACCGAGGGATCCGTCTACGTCCACTCAACTCGCTCGGCTCGGCCGAGCTCCGCGTTTCATGATCCAGACGCCCTTGCTTTTTGGGTTGGCCCAGGCCCTGCACGGGATGCTGATGCGGCCCCACGGCGTCCCTCTGCGCTCGCTGGGCGTCGTCTTGTGCCCGCCGTTCGGGTACCAGAACCTGTGCACGTACCGTCCGTTGCGAACGCTCGCGCGGCGCCTCGCGGAGGAGGGCTGGCCGGTGCTCCGCTTCGACTGGCCGGGCAATGGAGACAGCGCCGACCCGCGCCCAGATGAAGGGATCGAGACGGTCGCGACGTGGACCGACGTGATCCGCGAGGCGACCGCGACCCTTCGGTCGAGCACGGGCGTGGACGACGTGGTGCTCGCCGGGCTCGGAATCGGAGGCACGCTCGCCGCCTGCGCCGCATCCGAGCAGGACGTCTCGGGTCTCGCGCTGCTCTCCCCCTATCCCACCGGTGCGGCGTACCTCCGCGAGCTGCGCGCCTTCGAGCGAATCGCCGCGGCGGACCACGGCGTGATGCCTGGCCCGGTTCAGGGCGTGTCCACGACGGCGGTCGAGGCGAGCGGCTTCCTCGTGACCGCCGAGGAGGCGAACGCGATCGCATCGATCGATCTTCTGGACCTCGACCCTGCCAGCGTCACGGCTCGCCACGCGCTGATCGCCGTGACGCACCGTGATCGCGTTGCCGCGACGCTCGCCGACTGGTTGCGAGCTACCCGTGCCGACGTCCGAGGCGAGGTCGTTCCCGAGCTGGCGACGGTCTGGGACGAGCCGCATCTCGGCGCGCTTCCGCGTCCGTGCAGCGCACTCGTCGTGGACTGGCTCGAATCGCTGTCCACGCAGGAGGGCCAGGCCCACGAGCCGGACGTGCCGACCAGACCGGTGATGAGGCTCGCTGGAGGGATCCGCGAGGAGACGATTGCGCTCGATGGCCCTCGGGGGACCCTCGTCGGAGTCACGTGCGAGCCCAGCGACGGCGAGGCAGACGGCGATCCGTGGCTCGTGTTCCTCAACGCCGGGGCGATCCGGCGCTCTGGGCCCGGGCGGCTGTGGACGAGCTATGCACGGAGCTGGGCCTCGAGAGGTCTTCCCTCGCTTCGACTCGATCTCTCCGGGATCGGGGACAGTGACGGAAACCCCGCGCAGGACGAGCGCGCCTCTGACGAGGTCGGCCGCCTCTACGTGACCGACTTTGCCGAGGACGTGAGCACCGCCGTGCGCTGGATCGAGCGGCGCGCGGGCGCACCCCGCATCGCACTCCTCGGTCTGTGCTCCGGCGCCTACTGGAGCCTGCACACGGCCCTCTCTCATGGAGGAGCGAGCTTCGTCGTGCTCGTGAACCCCGCCGTCCTGTTCTGGGACGAGCACGTTCCGTCGATGCACGCCCTCGGGTTGGCGGGACGGCTCCTGCGAAGCCCGCGCATCAGGACACGGTGCCAGCGGCGCGCGAGTCCATGGCCGCCAGGCCGTGCGGGGTGCGGCGCTCCTCGCGCTCGGTCGAGTCGACGAGGGCTGGCACGCGCGCTCGATCCGAGCCGCCCTGGAGCGGTTGGCCGAGCAGCGCGTCTCGATGCTGATGGTTTTCAGCCCAGGACATCCAGGTCTGCTCTATCTCGAGAAGCACCTCGGCCCGGGCTACCGTGCGGAACTCGAGCACAACGGCGTGTCGCTCGAGATCGTCCCCGGCGCGGACCACACCTTCCGTCCGCTCGCGACACACGGCCTGCTGCGCGTGGCCGTCGAGCGACACCTCGAGCGCCTTGGCTTCCTGCAAGGCGCGGTGGACGAGCAGACACCGGGCTCAGCCGACGACACGCGGCGACACTTCGAGGCAAGCGCCTAACCACGGCAGCGGGAGCCGTGCGGGAGCGCGGGTCGCCCGCTAGAGGAGCAGGATGAGGATTGCGGCCAGGAGCCCGGCGATGGCGAGGAGTCGCATGCTCTGACCATAGGTCGACCGGGTCATCAGACCCTCATGACGATGTCAGGGAATCGTCAGGACCGGGCGACCTCGAACTGCGCCGTCTCCCAGACTGCGCCTCTGGCGACGCGCGTCCGGCGCAGGCCGTGCTCGGCGGCCGAACGCTCCAGCTCGGCGGGAGCGTGCAGGTACACCCGGAACCGCTTGCGGATCAGGCCGAAGAGCACGTTCTGGAGACGGACGAAGGCCCTCACCAGCGCGCGTTCGCGCGGATAGCTCGCCAGCAGCATGCGTCGCGTCTTGCCGGCGGCGGCGGCGAGAAGCGCAGGGCCGGCCGCCGAGCAGCACACGACCCGGCGCAGGACGACGATGTCGGCGGGCTCGATCGCCTCGGGGGTCTCCAGCAGGTCGGCCAGGAGGAACGAGCTGCGATCGGCGACGGCGGTCGCCTCGGCGAGCTCCGCGGCAGGCCCGGCGTACGCGGAGACCACCTCGACGATCGTCCCCGTGGCGGCTCCGCGGCGGAGAAGCTCGGCCTCGACCTGACCGATGCCGCCGCCGATCTCGACAACCGTCGCGCCTGCGAGACCGCTGTCCTCCGCCCACGCGACGATCAGCCGTGCGTCGGCGCCTCCCAGCCCCTTTCGCAGGTACCGGCGTAGCTCACGGCGGGCGCCCTTCTCGCCGAAGATGTCGAGCGACTCACCAGCGCAACAGGAGCAGCGCATAGCCCCATCGTGCCATCGGACCGGCCCGGGTTGCCGACAGCTTGTGTCGAATCGACACAAGCGCTCTCGCGCCGCTTTCGGAGCGGTCAGGTCTGGGGGATCCGGGCCTCGAGCGCCGCGCCGAGCGCTTCGCGGACCGGCTCGAGCTCGATCCGGTCCAGCACGTCCTGGAAGAAGCCCCGCACGACGAGGCGTTCCGCCTCTGCCCTGGGCAGGCCGCGGGCCATCAGGTAGAAG
>Ga0070679_100006901_pt1 | contig 10589 bp, 12 predicted proteins | sample KBSC63BmetaG_FD_65652 | JGI IMG/M metagenome (GOLD analysis project Ga0070679, IMG submission 65652) | Corn rhizosphere microbial communities from Kellogg Biological Station, Michigan, USA - KBS C6-3B metaG | ecosystem: Host-associated > Plants > Roots > Rhizosphere | place: USA: Michigan... | reverse complement strand
GAGTTGGGTGCCGTTGTCCAGGGTGCCGGCGCCCTGTTTGGCACGCACCCCGGTGGACAGTTGCTCGTAGTCGATCGTCACGACGACCTGAGGCCGGTTCCCGCCGTTGTCGGGCAGTTCGCCGCAGGCGTTCGCGAGCTGGCACACCGCGACCAGCGCGTCGGCGCGCCGCCGCCCGGGGGTGCGCGGGTCGCGCTCATCCTCGGTGGGTTGTGGCGCTGCGAGTGGGTCGATCGCGGCGCGTAGGTGGGCGGCGCCTTCCCGGTCGAGCAACCCGTGCACCCGCACCTTGCTGGTGCCGGCGATGTCGGTGATGTTGAGTTCCCGTTTGTCGTAGGCGATCCGTTCGGCCCGTTCCAGCGCACTTTCCGTCTGCTGCTCCACGAGTTCGGGCGCGACGTGTTCGAGGATGCGTTCACCGAGCCGGCCGAGGTCGTGCGGCCCGAACGTCTTCGCCTCACCGATCAGGTGCTCCTCGGCCCGCGCCCGGACCTCGGCGGGAACACCGGCGACCGTCTCGGCGATGACCGTGGCCTGGTCGGCGTTGAGGGTGCCGGCTTCGAGTGCGGCGTTGACCGTTGGTGCACCGGTCGCGAGCGCGTGAGCCAGGGACACCAGCCGTTTGGCCGTGCCGGGCAACATGCGGTAACGCGAGAGTAGCCACGCCACGGTGCTGGTCGCGCCGCGCCGGCCCGGCACCTCCAACACCTCAAGCTCCCGGACCAGGGCCGCCTGCACCGCGGCCAGCCGCTGCTGATGCGCGTGCAACCGGTCCAGATAACCAACCAGTTGCTCAGATGAGCGGGCAAAGAGCGGCACAGCAAGGCAACGATCCGTCGCCTCGTCCAGTGTCGCCAACGCCTCCTCCACAACCAACACGCTACAGCCGGGGTCCGACAAAACAGGCCGCAGTCCACTGTGGACCGTGATAAAAAGTTGGTCAGGCGCGCCGGGACCGGAACACGATGATCCGGGACCGGTCGTCTACCGGCGCGCCGTGCCAGTCGCCGGCCAGCGTGGTGTCCGTGAAGGCCGCCAGTGCGAGCTCCCGCTGAAACTCCAGCGCCGTACGGAAGAACAGCACGCTGGTGTAGACCCGGTCCTCGCCGTCCGGGAACACGTTGTGCGCGTCGAACACCACGCGGCCCTCCCGGACCTCGGTGACGTCGAGCCACTCCCGCAGGTACCCCGCTGATGTGGCACGCTCACCGTAGGTGGCCTCTGGCGTCCAGCGTTCCCACTCGCGGTACGCCGGGTTGCGGCTCTCGAAGCTGAGCGTGCCACCGGAGCGGAGCGTCCCGGCGAGCGAGGCCAGGGTCGAAGCCAGCTCTTGCGGGCCGAGGTGCATGACCGCGTTGCCGGTACAGATCGCGAGGTCGGCCACTCCCGTTGGGGCGAGCGCGGAAGCGTCACCGTGGATCCACGCCACGGACGCGCCACCCGGCCGGCGGCGGGCGTAGTCGAGCATCGTGCGACTCGGGTCGATCCCGATGACGGTCCGCCCCGGCCCCGCCAGCGACCGGGTCAGCAATCCCGTACCGCAGCCCAGGTCGACGATCGTCCGCGCGTCGATCTCGTCGGCCAGCGCACGGTAGTAGGCGTGGTCCTTGCCGCCGGGGTTGTCGAGGTCGTACAGCTCGACAAGGTCCGCGTCGCGGTACGGATCGTTGGTCACGACCGCCATCTTCCCCGGCTCGCCTATGGTTGTCGGATGACCAACAGCACCTCGTTCGCGTTCGTCGGATTCGGGTTCCGGGCTGCGACGATGTGGCGCCTGGCCGCCGAACTGCCCGACGTGACGTGTGTGGGGGCCGTGGTCCGTACGCCGAGGGATCTGCCGGTACCGCGGTTCGCGTCGCTCACCGACTGCCTGGCATCCGCCCGCCCGCGGTTCCTCGTCACCGCGGTTCCACCGAGGGCCAACCCGGACATCCTCGTCGAGGCGGTGGCGCACGGCGTACCGGTGCTGAGCGAGACCCCACCCGCGCCCGACCTGGACGGCCTGCGCCGGCTGTGGGCGGCGATCGGCTCCTCCGGCCTGGTACAGGTCGCCGAGCAGTACCTGCTGATGCCCGCGCACGCGGTGCGCGCCGCGGCGGTCCGCTCCGGAATCATCGGTACACCCACTCAGGTGCACGTCTCCTCGACGCAGCTGTACCACGCGGTGTCGCTCATCCGCGGCCTGGTGAACGCCGGTCACGCCCCGGCGACCGTGCGCGCGACGCGTAGCACCGCGCCGCTTCTCAACCCGCTCGACCGCGCCGGCTGGACGGACGACCCCGAGCCGCACCCGGCCACCACGACCATCGCCACGCTGGACTTCGGCGACGGGCGCTCCGGACTCTACGACTTCACCGACAACCAGACCCGAAACCAGTTGCGGTACCGGCGCATCCTCGTGCGGGGCACCCACGGCGAACTGCGCGACGACGAGATCACGCACCTGCCCGCACCGCGCACCATCCTGAGAACACCCTTGGTACGCCGGCAGATCGGCCACGATCTCGACCTCAACGGCTTCCACACCGAGACCATCAGCCTCGGCGCCGAGGTGCTCTACCGCAACCCGTACCCGCAGCACCGGTGGAACGACGACGAGATCGCCACCGCCGTCCTGCTGCGGGACATGGCGGCCTGGGTACGCGAGGAGGGACCGCCGCCGTACCCGCTCGCCGAAGGTGCGCAGGACCACCTGATCGCGCTGGCCATCCAGGAGGCCGCCGCCACCGACCGCACAGTCCGGACGAGCGTGGAAGCCTGGACCTGAGCCCAGGCTTCCACGCGCGGTCACAGCGCCGCGTAGGTCGGGAAGGAACAGCTGGGTACGCAGCCGATGACGCGGTGAAACTCCAGGTCTGGCTGCCGCTGCCGCCGCAGGTGTACTGCCACAGTTGGGTACCGGAGGTCGCGGAGGCCGAGGGCACGTCCACGCACCGTCCACTGTTGACATTCACCAGACCGAGCCCGCCGCCCTGCGCCACAGCGGTGAACTGCTGATCGGTCGCCCGGCGCCGCACGCCACCTGCACCAGCAGGACCATGTTGGCGGTGCCCGCACCGCTCACGTCGATACACTTCCCGCTGGCCAACTCGTACACGCCTCCGGCGCTCGGGCCGGCTGCCGCCGCGGAGGGCCACGCCGACACCGCCATGACGGCGACCGGCACGGCCAGCACCGCCGCCAACCCGGCGGCGAGCCTGGATCGCCGGCGCCGCACCGCGGCCCGTTCCCCTGGACGCATCGCCTCAGGACGCATCGCATCTGGACGCATCGCAACCCCTTTCCGCAAGCATGGCAGTGCCATCCGTCGATATGTTGATGCGCACCACCCGGCCGGATAACAGAAACCTCACGGCCGGATAAGAAAGATCTTTTGCGTCAGCGCGCGCCGATTCGCGCGTACAGCTCGGCGAGCCGGCGCCCCGCGTACTCGGGTTCGGGTTGCCAGCACGTCGCCGCCTCCCAGGCCACCCCCGCGGTGATCAGAGCGTCCGGCCGTACCGGGACGCGAGGCGTGAAAGTTGCTGGCAGGAAGGCGTAGTCGAACCAGGGCGTGTCCACGCGCGCCTCGTCCCAATCCAGCAGCGTCACGCGGGCGTCGGTGACGAGGATGTTGCCGGCGCCCACATCGCCGTGGATGGCGCACTCCGGTGCGCCGAGGACGAGTTGCCACGCCTGACGGACGGCCCGTACCGCCTGCGCCGGCATCAGGTCCAGGCGGACGTCCCCGCCCCGGTCGCGCACGAGCAACTCGCGGGCCGAGGCGAAGCCCGGACGTTGTGGCCACCCGACGGTCAGCCGGTGAACGACCGTCAGGGTCTGGATCACCCGGTGCCAGTCATCGTCATCGCGCGGCGGACGGCCGTCGACGAACTCCTGGACGAGTACGCCGTCGACGTGGCGACGTCCATCGTCGGCCGGTACGACGCGCGGTACGGCGACGCCGTGTCCGGTCAGGTACTCCAGCAGATCCAGCTCCCAGTCCAGCGAGGCCGGGGACCGGGCGGAGCGCCGTACCACCAGTCGCCGGTCACGTCGCCGGGCGAGCAGTACCGTATTGCGCGCGCCGCCCGGCAGCGCCCGTACCAACTCGACGCCCGGCCATGCCGCGACTGCGGCGGGGTCAATCTCCATCGGAGGTCCGCCCGGACGCGGCCACGTGGCGGACGGCAAGGTGGCGCACGCGCCACACCACCCCGAGCGCGGGGTCCCGCGTGGGCTCTGACTCGATCCGCTCCACGGTAAAGCCCTCGCGCTCGTAGAACGCGCCCGCGCGTGCGTTGCCCACGAAGTGTTCGATGTACAACCGATCGGCGTCGGCGGGCAACTGCTCGATCAGGGCATCGAGCAACCGGGGGCCCAGCCCGCGGCCGCGATGCCCGGGGTGGACGTAGAGCTTGTAGACGACGTGGTCCGCTCCCCTGCGGCCGCGCTGCCCGACGCCGACGAGCTCACCGCCGGCCTCGGCGACGACCACGAGACCGTCGGCCACGGCCGTACCGATCTGTGTCTCGTTCCACCACGCGCGGACCTGTCCGTCCGCGGCGTCCGCACCGATCAGCGGCGCGTAGTGGGTTCGGATGTACGCCTCGCCGAACCGGCACACGGCCGCGACATCGTCCTGCCCGGCAGGCCGCACCCGCGGTCCGGTTCTCGACGCCACGCTCGTCACCGTAGTCGACGCCCGCCGCGCGCGCCGGCGATCACCCTGCGTCAGTGCGCGCACGCACCATCATGTAGACGCACGGACGATGGTAGCGATAACAAGAATCGGGAACGTGTTCCTCCGCCTGTCGATGCACGACAACGTGGAGTCCGGCCTGACCCTGCGCGGCGACGGCACGATCGGCAACCAGGTGCTCGACAGCGACTTCTTCAACAACCACAACCCGGCCGACCAGGGCCAGACCGGCATCGGCATGGGCATCAAGTTCGGCTCCGGCGAGGGCAACATCGTGCGCGGCTGCCGCGCGTTCGACAACGCCGACGACGGCTTCGACTTCGGCGACTTCGCCAGCGCCGTCGAGATCCAGCACAACTGGGCCTACGGCAACGGTGTGAACCGCTGGAACGTGGCCGGGTGGCGCAGCAACGGCAACGGCTTCACCTTCGGCGGCGGCAGTCCGCCCGCGAGCGCGAGCCTCAACGTGCGCCACAACGCCGCCTGGGACAACATCCACGACGGCTTCGCCGACGGCGGCAACCCGGCGGAGCTTCTGCTGCAGAACAACACCGCGTTCCGCAACGGCGCCGCTGGCTTCGACATGCCCAACAGCCCGGCCACGTTGCCGGGGGGGTTGTCGCACGGACGGGCGCGGCAACCCGCCCCGGCCCGCCGCTACTACGCCCAGAACCCTTGACCCGGCCCACTAGGGTGAACGAGAAGTAGCCGACTGGGGGTTCTTGAGTGAAGGCGCTATGGCGGTACTGACCGGACGTCCGGCCGCCGGGTCGGCGGTACGCACCCTGGCCGGTCGGGTCGGCCGCCCGTCCGGCGGTCGGCTCGGCGGGACACCCGCCCGGCTGTCCGCCATGATGCTGGTGCTCGCCGCCGTGGGCCTCGCGGCCGGGATCGTGAGCGTCGTCGACGTCGTACAGCGGTCCTCGACGGTGAACCGGGTGACCACGGTCAGCGGCCCGTTGACCGTACAGGCCCAGCAGCTGTACCGGGCACTGTCGGACGCGGACGCCACGGCCGCGTCGGCGTTCCTCGCGGACGGCCAGGAACCCGCGGCGCTCCGCCAGCGGTACGAGGGCGACATCGCCTCGGCCACGGCGGCGCTGTCGGCGGCGACGGCGGCCGACCGCGACCAGCCCACGGTGGCGCGGATCGCGGCCCAGCTACCCGTCTACACCGGCCTGGTGGAGACCGCCCGCACCTACAACCGCCAGAACCTTCCGGTGGGCGCGGCCTACCTGCGTGAGGCGTCGGCCCTGATGCGCGACGAACTGCTCGTCGCGGCCAAGGACCTCTACGACGCGGAGACGGCTCAGGTCGAGGCGGACCGCCGGGCCGCCAGCGGCTTCCCGTGGCTGGCGGTCCCGTTGCTGCTGTTGGGCATCGCCGGCCTCGTCGCCGCCCAGGTGTACCTGACCCGGCGCACCAACCGGCTGTTCAACCTCGGGCTGGTCGGCGCGACCGTACTGGCGGTGGCCCTGCTCGGTTGGCTCGCCCTGTCGTGGAACGGTGTGCGCGCCGAGCTTTCGGCCGCGCAACGGGACGGTTCGGGCCAGGTGCGGTTGCTCGCCCAGGCGCGGCTGGACGCGCTGCAGGCCCGCGCCGACGAATCGCTGACGCTCGTCGCGCGGGGCAACGGCGGGGACTTCGAGACCGACTACAAGGCCGCCGAGGGCCGGCTGACCGGGCGGCTCACCGGGGCGCGGGACGCGGCGAGCGATCCGGCGGTACGCGCGGCGGTCGCCTCGGCGACATCCGATGCCGGTACCTGGCGGAAAGCCCACACCGACGTGCGCGCGGCCGACGACGGCGGCCGGTACCCCGATGCCGTGTCGCTCGCGAACGGCGCCGGCCAGGACGCCTTCAACCGGGTCGACGCCGACCTGGCCAAGGGGATCGAGCTGACCAACGACACGTTCGACCGGCGCGCCCGCGCCGCGGCCGGTGCGCTGGGCGGCGCCGCGGTGGGCCTGTCCCTGCTGACCGTCCTGCTCCTGGCCGGCCTGGTGTACGGCTTCGAGCAACGCATCGGGGAGTATCGATGAAGCGTCTGCTGACCGTCGCCGTGCTCGCCGGCTGTGTGGCGGCGCTGGCCGCCGGCTGCACCCCGGCCACTCAGACCGTCCCGCGCAACGCGGTACCGTCCTTCCGGCCGCCGGTGCCGGCCGGCGTGCAGGACCCCGCGGTCGTGCCCAGCGCGGCCGCCGCGGGCGCGAGCGACTGCGACCCGCGCGCGAGCCTGCGACCGGGCACCGGCGGCGCGACACCCAACGTCGACCGGATCCGCACGCGCGGCCGCCTGATCGTCGGGGTCGACCAGAACACCTACCTCTTCGGGTACCGGGACGCCACCTCCGGTCACGTCGTCGGCTTCGACATCGACATCGCCAAGCAGATCGCGCATGCGATCCTCGGCGACCCCGAGCGGATCCAGCTGGTCGCCATCACCGCGGCACAGCGGATCCCGTTCGTACAGAACGGAACCGTGGACATCGTGGTCGACACGATGACCATCAACTGTGACCGCCTCAAGCAGGTCGCGTTCTCCACGGTGTACTACGACGCCGGGCAGATGGTGCTGGTACCCCGGACGTCGAGCGCCACCGGGATCGCCGACCTCGGCGGGAAGAAGGTCTGCGCGGCCGCGGGCAGCACGTCCATCGTGAACATCGCCGACGCCCCGTCGCACCCCGTAGCGGTGTCGGTGGCCGACTGGACGGACTGCCTCGTGATGCTGCAGCAGGGCCAGGTCGACGCGATCTCCACCGACGACACCATCCTCGCCGGGATGGCCGCGCAGGACCCCAACACCAAGCTGGTCGGCACACCGTTCACCAAGGAGCCCTACGGGGTGGCCATGTCCCGCTCCGCGCCCGACCTGGTCCGGTTCGTCAACGGCGTGCTCGAGCGGATCCGGGCCGACGGGACCTGGGCGACCATCTACACGCACTGGCGCGGCGGGCCGGCTCCTCTCCCACCGGCGGCAACGTACTCCGACTGACCCGCTCCTTCGCTACCGTAAGGCGACGGCACCGAAACGGGATGTGAGGTAGGGCGTGCGCGCGCAGTTCCACGCGGATCTGGAGGGCATCACCGCGACCCTCGTGCACATGGCCGACGGCGTGACGACGGCGATGCGGCGGGCGACCACCGCGCTGCTGTCCGCCGACGCCAACCTCGCCGAAGAGGTGCTGCGGGAGGACGTCCGGATCGACGAGCTCTACCACCGGGTGGACGAGCAGGTGGGTGAGCTCATGGCGCGGCAGGCACCGGTCGCCTGTGACCTCCGGTTGACCATCACCGCGCTGAACGCCGCCACGGACCTGGAACGCATGGGCGACCTGGCCGTCCACGGCTGACGCGTACCGTGGACGATCGATGAGCCGGCCGATCGCCCACGACTATCCGTTCGATCCGACCTACGGATACGACCTCGACGCGTTGCTGGCGATCCCCGCACCGCCGGCCCCGGACGACTTCGACCCGCCCTGGCAACGGCTCCACGACCGGGCCCGCGAGGTGAACGTCGCCCCGGAGGTCGGCAGCCAGGAAGCCGACCACGACGGCGTACGGGTCTTCGGTGTCAGCTACACGAGCCTGGACGGCGTGCGGCTCGGCGGCTGGCTCGTGCTGCCCGACGGGCCGATCGACCGCGGGCTGGTGATCGGGCACGGGTACGCCGGTCGCGAGGCTCCCGACCTGCCGCTGCCCGTACCGGACGCGGCCACCATCTTCCCGTGCGCCCGGGGACTCAACACCCGCGGCCGCGTCCCCGGCATCCCGGACGACACCGACCGGCATGTGCTGCACGGCATCGGCTCGCGGGACGGGTACGTGCTGCGCGGGTGCGTCGCGGACCTCTGGTGCGCGGCGACCGCCCTACTCGAACTTGTCCCGTCGATCGGGCCGCGGCTCGGGTACGTCGGCGCGAGCTTCGGCGGCGGCATCGGCGCGCTGGCCCTCCCGTGGGACAACAGGTTCGTCGCGGCACACCTCACCGTGCCCAGCTTCGGGCACCACCCGCTCCGGCTGACCATGCCGTGCACCGGCAGCGGCGAGTCCGTCCGCCGGTACCACGCGGCCCACCCCGAGGTGATCGACGTCCTGCGCCACTTCGACGCCGCCACCGCCGCCGCCCGCATCACCATTCCCGTCCAGGTCGCCGCGGCCCTGTTCGATCCCGCCGTACCGCCACCCGGCCAGTTCGCCGTCTACAACGCGCTGCACGCTCCGCGCGACCTCGTGGTGCTGGCCACCGGCCACGTCGAGGACGCCGAATCCGTCGTGGAACAGCAGACCCTGCTCGCCGCGCAGCGCCGCTTCCTGACCGCGCACCTCAACCGCTGGTGAGCGAGAAGTTGGCGAACGTGAAGGTCGCGCTCGCGCCGGCGGTGTCGACAATCTCGACGCCGTAACAGATCTGGCCGAGCGTGGCGGTCGCGCCGAGCCAACCCTGCGCGACCGTCCACGTGAGAACGCCGAGTACGTCGATCGTGGCCGAGGTCATGGCCGTCCTCGCCACCAACGCGATGTACCGGTTGTCGGTCGTCTTCCAGGCGTCGTACGCCTGGCCGTTCAGCGTCACCGACGTGGTCTTCCGGCCCGCCGGAACCTGCTTGTAGTTGTCGGTCCAGATCATGACCTCGGTGGAACCGGCGGTGGCGATCCCGTTGGTCCAGATGTCGAAGGCGACGTTGTAGATGCCGGCCCGGGGACTGCTGGCCGCGAACGAACTCGTGATGCTGTGGAACGAGCTGATCGGCGCGTCGTGGTAGTCCTTGTGCACGTTCGGGTACGTCTTGACGGCGCCGGCGCTGTTGGTCTGGTTCGACACCACGTACCAGTTGTTGTACGCGCACGCGTACAGCGTCTGCGGTCCCAGGGGCACCGAGTCGTTCCACATGTTGTTGTAGACGAAGTAGCCTTGGGTCTCCCAACCGCCGTCCCGGGCCGAGGTCGTGAACGTCGGCTTCGCGCACTGGTGGCTCACCGGTGCCGGCGCGGGCGTGGGCGTATGCGGCGTGGGCGTCGCGCTGCGGCTGGCTCCCCCGACCGCGCTGGCCGGTACCGAGGGCGGTATCGAGGCCGGCGCTGATGCCGTACCGCCGCCCGTGCCGGACGCCTCGCCCGCCCGCCAGGCCCCCGCGCCCTGAGCCGAGGCGCCGCACCCGGCCAGGCCGGCGGTCACGAGGAGCGTCAGAACCACGGCGGTGATCGTGCTGCGGCCACGCGGCATCCGCCCAGTATTCCGAAGCCCGGACGCGCCGCGGAAGCCGCCCGGCTGCCCTACATTCGGCATGAACCGGTGCTTACCGGGCCGCACGCGACCTGCGAGGCGGCTGCCCAGCAGCAGGCGTACGGTGGCGGCATGAGCGGCGAGGACCTGATCGATGCCTGGGACCAGCCTCGACGCCATGACCATGTCTGCTTCGCGTTCGGCGACCCGGCGGAGTTCCGGGAGGCGGCGCGGTCCTTCCTCGCCGAAGGGCTCGCGGCCGGCTACCAGGTGGTACGGGTCGGGGCGGCCGGGTGAGGACGGGTGCCGCGGCCGGGCACGTGGGCTACTTCCACGAGGCCGCCTATTACGACAGCGACGCGCAACTGCTGGACATCGTGGTGCCGTTCCTGCGCGAGGGTCTGGACGTCGGGGAGCCGACGGTGGTCGCACTCGGCGAGGCGCACACCGCGCTCGTCCGGCGGGCCATCCCGAACGGGTCCGGCATCCGGTACCTGGCCGGCGGAGACATGTACGCGCGGCCCGCGGCGGCGATCCACTCCTACCGGCAGCTGATGTCCAACCTCGTCGCCGACGGCGCCAGCCAGATCCGCATCCTCGGCGAGCTCGAGCCGTGGATGTTCGGCGCGACCTGGGACTGGTGGTGCCGGTACGAGTCGGCCATCAACCGCGCGT
>Ga0070679_100006899_pt1 | contig 10590 bp, 9 predicted proteins | sample KBSC63BmetaG_FD_65652 | JGI IMG/M metagenome (GOLD analysis project Ga0070679, IMG submission 65652) | Corn rhizosphere microbial communities from Kellogg Biological Station, Michigan, USA - KBS C6-3B metaG | ecosystem: Host-associated > Plants > Roots > Rhizosphere | place: USA: Michigan... | reverse complement strand
GGATAGGGAGATGGAGAAGGCCGAGAGGTCGAGAGCGAACCTCGCCGACGTCGCCGCGAGTCGGCCGGCGTTCCACGGCCGCGGGATGATCGCGATGCATCGCGTGTGGACGCGGATCGCCGCGGTCGCGAATTACAGCGGCGTCGATCCGGCGCTGACGAAGGAGATCTCGACCAGCGAGGCCGCACTCGCCGCCGCACCGGATAGCCGCGAAAAGCACCGCGCGCTCGTCCAGGCGCTGTCGTACGCCGGCGAGCTCGATCGGGCGAAGCAGGTCGCCGCGGCCTGGCTCGAGCGCGACCGTCTCGATCCGCAGGCGCTCGGTTACCTCGCCGACCTCGCGGGGCGCGATGGCGAACGCGATCAGAGCCTGCGCACGCTCGCTGGCCTTGTCGATCTCGATCCGGACCGCGTCGCGCTCCACGAGCGCATGGTCAACGCGTACGAGCGCACGGGCCGGCTCGCGCAGGCCTGCGGTCATCGCATCGCGCTCGCCACGCTCCAGCGCAGTGTCGCCGCCGCCGCGGGCGCCGCGCGTTGCCTGCGCATGGTCGGCCGCACGACTGACGCGACGCTCGTCATGGGCGAGCTCGCCGACGACACACAGCGTGGTGCCGCCGAGAGGCTCGCGACCGTCGCGCCGATCGCACCGAGGCTCGCCGGCGACCTCGTCGTCCGCGCAACGTGGGACGCGACCGCGGATCTCGATCTCACGCTCGTCGCGCCCGATGGCACGCGCGTGTCGTGGCAGGGCGGCCGGAGCGACGTCATGGTCGAGGATGCGACCGCGCACGATCGCGAGGAGCTCGCGGTGAAGACGCTGCGCCGCGGCAACTACCTGCTCGAGATCACGCGTGGCGATGTCGCGCGGTCGCCGATCCGCGGCACGCTGGACGTCACCGTGCTCGGCGTGAAGAAGTCGCTACCGTTCGAGCTGACCGGCACGCACGCCGTGGTCGGTCGCGTGAACGTGACGCTGACCTCGCACCTCGAGGCGATCGACGGCAGCGGCTGGCGCGGGCCTATTCCCAACTAGCGTCGAACTGGCAGTGCTCGTCGCCGCGGGTGCGGCACTTCGATTCCTCGACGATCGGGCGCTTACCGCCGGAGAGCTCGAGCGAGCGCTCGACGAAGCCCGCGACGGCGAGGCAGTGCACGCGATGCGGCGTCGGGAAGCCGCGCAGCCGCAACACCGCGGCGCGGTTACCGCGCGTCGCGACCTCGAAGTAGCCGGCATCGTAGTGCGCGCCCCACAGCCGCACGGCGCGACCGAGGATCCACTGCACGCTGCCGACCTTGAAGAACAGTCGATAAATCGTCGTCAGGTTCGCATCGGCGCTGTAGCGGCCGAGCTGCTTGACCAAGCCGAGGTCGCCGCGCCCGAACAACCGATCGATCGTCTCGTTGAGCTCGACGAACTGCTCGAACGGATACCACTTTGCCTTCGCGAACCCGCGCTCGAGTCCCTCGCGCACGCCCGGGCTCGACTGCCGCAGCAAGCGATCGGTGCCCGCGGCCCCGTGGCCAAGCTCCACCCACAGGACGCGCGAGGTCATCGCACTTCCTTTTACGTTCGCCACTTTTGAATTCTACGCCATCACTCTAGGATACGCGGCGTGAAACCAGACCCGATCGCCCGTCTCGAGGAGATGGAGGCCAAGGCCGCCGTCGCCGGTGGCGAGGCCCGCATCGCGAAGCAGCACGAGGCCGGTAAGCTCACGGCCCGCGAACGGATCGCGGCGCTGCTCGATGAAGGCAGCTTCGTCGAGCTCGACAAGTTCGTGACCCACCGCTGCGCCGATTTCGGCATGCAGGAGCAGAAGATCCTCGGCGATGGCGTCGTCACCGGTCACGGCACCGTCGATGGCCGGCCGGTCTGCGTGTTCGCCCAGGACTTCACCGTGTTCGGCGGCTCGTTGTCGGGCGCGTACGCGCAGAAGATCTGCAAGGTCATGGACCTCGCGACGAAGATCGGCTGCCCGGTGATCGGGCTCAACGATTCTGGCGGCGCGCGGATCCAGGAGGGCGTCGAGTCGCTCGCCGGCTACGCCGATATCTTTCTGCGCAACGTGCTGAGCTCGGGTGTCGTCCCGCAGATCAGCGCGATCATGGGCCCGTGCGCGGGCGGCGCGGTGTACTCGCCGGCGATCACCGACTTCATCCTGATGGTCGATCGCACGTCGTACATGTTCATCACCGGCCCCGAGGTGATCAAGACCGTCACCCACGAGGAGGTCTCGAAGGAGCAGCTCGGCGGCGCGATGACGCACGCCTCGAAGTCGGGCGTCTCGCACTTCACCGAGAACGACGAGCTCGCGTGCATCGAGCGGATCCGCGACTTGCTCTCGTTCATGCCCGGCAACAACCACGAGGATCCTCCGGTCCGCGCGTCGGACGATCCGCCGGATCGCGCCGAGGAGGCGCTCGATTCGATCGTGCCGCTCGAGTCGAACAAGCCGTACGACATCAAGAAGATCATCACGGCGGTCGTCGACGACCGGAAGTTCACCGAGGTCCACAAGGACTACGCGAAGAACATCGTGTGCGGGTTCGCGCGCTTCGAGGGCCGCCCGGTCGGCATCGTCGCGAACCAGCCGAACCACCTCGCTGGCTGTCTCGACATCGACGCATCGACGAAGGCCGCACGGTTCGTGCGGTTCTGCGACTGCTTCAACATCCCGCTCGTCACGTTCGTCGACGTGCCCGGCTTCCTGCCCGGCACGAACCAGGAGTACGGCGGCATCATCAAGCACGGCGCGAAGCTGCTCTACGCGTTTGCCGAGGCGACGGTCCCGAAGATCACGGTGATCACGCGCAAGGCGTACGGCGGCGCGTACGACGTCATGGCGTCGAAGCACATCCGCGCGGACGTCAACGTGTCGTACCCCGCGGCGGAGATCGCGGTGATGGGACCCGACGGCGCGGTCAACATCATCTACAAGGGCGAGCTCGACAAGATCAGCGACGACAAGGCGAAGGCCGCAGCCCGTGCGAAGTTTACCGACCAGTACCGCGAGACGTTCGCGAACCCGTACAAGGCGGCGTCGCTCGGTTACATCGACGAGATCATCCGCCCGCGCGACACGCGCTGGACGATCGTGAGGTCGCTGCGCGTCCTCGCGAACAAGCGCCAGGCGAACTTGCCGCGCAAGCATGGCAACATCCCTCTGTGATCCGAGGGTGGCTGCCGGGCCTGGTGTTTGTTGTCGCGTGCTCGCACGCGCAGCCACCGGTGCCGATGCGGCCGCTGTCGCGCGAGGCGTACAGCCATTACCTCGCGGGCCGGTTCGCGATGTACGGCGAGGACTACGCGACCGCGGCGAAGGAGCTCGCGGCCGCGGCGGCAGCGGCGCCTGATCAGCCCTCGATCGCGATCGAGGAAGCGCGCGCGCTCGCGAAGGCCAAGCGCGCCGGCGAGGCCCGCACCGTGCTCGCGAATGCGCGCCTGACCTGGCCGGAGCACTCGCAGGTCTGGCTCGCGTCAGGCGAGCTCCTCGAGAAGGACGCACCCGACGAAGCCGCGAGCGCGTACCGCAAGGCGATCGAGCTCGACGCGAACGACGAGCGCGCGTACCTCGGCCTCGCTCGGATCGAGCTCGCGAAGAACGATGGCAAGGCGGCCGAAGCGACGCTGCGCGCGCTGGTCGCGAAGGTGCCGAGCTCGGTCGACGGTCACTACCGGCTCGCCCAGCGGCTCGCGCTCGCGCACGATCGCGAGGGCTCGGTCGCGCAGCTCCGCGCGGTGCTCGAGCTCGATCCGGATCACATCGACGCGCGGCTCGATCTCGCGCGCACGCTGCGCCGGCTCGGCAAGCTCGACGAGGCGATCAGCCAGACCCGCAGCGCGTTCGATCGCTCGGCGCAGCCGCTCGACATCGCGGACGAGCTGTTCTGGCTGCTGTGCGAGGCCGACGACATGCAGGGCGCGATCGACCTCCTGACGCTGCTCGACGACGATCGCAGCGATGTCGACGCGCTCTCGACGGTGCTCCGCCTCGATCTCCAGCTCGGCCGGGTGGTCAGCGCCGTCGACGTCCAGGTCCGGATCGCGGCCCAGGACGCCGAAGCCGGCGCGATCGCGCTCGCCGAGATTCACGCCGCGACGAACGAGCTCGACAACGCCGGCGAGCCGCTCGGCGTCACGGATGTCGCGGCGATCCCGGAGACGTCGCCGCGGTTCGCGTTCGCGCGCCGGGTCGCCGCGAGCGCTCTTCTCGCCGCACGGTTGCCGAAGCGCGCGCTCGAGGAGCTCGAGCCGGCGCGCCGCGCGAAGCCGAAGGATCTCGAGCTCGCGTACCTCGCCGCGGTGGCTTCCGCGGATGCCGGCGCGGTCGGCGACGGCCGCGCGCTCGTCGCATCGCTCGGGCCCTCCCCGGAGGCCCAGCTCGTGCGCGCGCGGTTCGAGGATCACGTCCACGACAGCGACGCCGCGCTGCGCATCTTGCTGCCGTTGATCAAGGCGCGCCCGAACGACGCGACGGCGCTCAACCTCGCCGGCTACCTGCTCGCCGATCGCAACCAGCGGCTCGACGAGGCGCAGGCCATGCTGGCCCAGGCCCGCGACCTGTCGCCCGGCGATCCGGCGGTGCTCGACTCCTGGGGCTGGCTCCAGCTCCAGCGCAAGCACACGCGCGACGCGATCCGCGCGCTCGACAAAGCCTCTCGCTACGCGCCGCGCGAGCCCGAGATCATGCTCCACCTCGCGACCGCCTGGGCCGCCGACCACCAGGCCAAGACCGCGTTGCGGCTGCTCGACCAGGCCGACGTGCTCCGCCCCCCACCCGATGTGAAGGCCCGGATCGATCAACTGCGCGCGACGCTGGTGATAAAGTAGCGCGATGAAGCGCGTTGCCCTGGTCCTCCTCGTCGTCGCGGCCTGCAAGAACGGCCCGTCCCAGGATCAGTGCAAGCAGCTGCTCGACCACCTCGTCGACCTCGAGTTCAAGGCCGGCGGCGCCGACAAGGCGAGCGACCTCGCGAAGAACAAGTCCGCGGTCAGCGACGCGACCTCGGGCGCGTTCCTCGAGACCTGCACGAAGAAGATGACCAGCTCTCGCGTCGAGTGCGCGCTCGCCGCGAACGGGCTCGACGCCGTCGCGAAGTGCGACGAATCGAAATAAGCTAAGCGAGCCGATATTTCGGCGAGCCTCTCCGCGACGCGAAGCGGCGCGATGTGATCGACTCGAAATAGCTAGAGCGCTTCGACGACGGCTGCTGCCACGCGCTCGCCGACCGCCGGCGACGCCGTCGCACCGTGCCCGCCGAGCCCGGCGCTCCACACCAGCCACGGCCGGTTCGGATCGCGGCCGAGCCGCATCTTGCGATCCTCGGTGTACGCGCGCTGGCACGCCCACCGCCGCGTGATCGGCATCCCGGCGATCGCGGAGTCGCATTCGTCGAGCAACCGGCGCAGGTGCGCCTCGCCGACGAGGTCGGGCTCCTGGTGGCCCGGCGGACACTTCGCGGCATCGCACGGCGATGCGAGCAGGCCCGCGGCATCGCGTCGCAGGTACATCTCGCCGGCGCCGACGTGCCACAGCCACGGCGCGCTATCTGCGATCGCGGCGTCGAGGATGAACACGTGGCGCTTGAACGAATTCAGGGTCTCGCCGCCGACGAGCTCGCCGGCCCACGCACCCGACGCATCGACGACGACCCGTGCGGCGATCGTGCCGCGCGAGGTCACGACGTTCGCGCCACGGCCTGTGGATTCGATCCGGACGACCGGCGTTGCGATCTCGATTCGCACGCCCTGCGCGAAATATCCGAGCAGGCCGGCGACATCGATCGTGCCATCGCTCGGCACCCATAGCGCGCCACCGACGTTCAGGTCGGGGAGCTGAGGCCAGCGCGATGTCACGAGCTCCTTGCCACCAGGCTCGACCGCGACCCCGTGGCGCCGCGCGCGCTCGAGGTAGCTCTGGGCGTTCGCCTTGTCGTCGAAGCTGAGCACGCCGCCGGTCGGCGCCCACACGGGGAGCGTGCGCAACACCTCGGCGCCGCGCACCGTCAAGCTCGTGGTGTCTTCATCTTCGGTGAGCTGGCGGCCCAGACCGGCGGCCCGGCCGCTCGCGAACCGGCCCGGCTGGACCTCGCGCTCCAGGATGATGACCTCGGCGATCCCGAGCCGCTGCAGCGCCCAGGCGGTCGCCGTGCCGGCGAAGCCAGCACCGATGATCACCACGTTCGCGGTGGCAGGGAGGTCGCCCACCGAACGTTTGTAGTCTATTGACCAGCGGCCTGCACCCTCGGCAGACTCCAATCATGCCGAGGCTGATACGGCTCGACGCGGACGACGAAATCGGGACCATCTCCGATGCACACCAGGCATTCCTGGTGGCGCAGCTCGAAGATGCTGACGAGGACGATACGGCGTTCCAGATCGACCGCGAAACGATCGAGCTCTTGTCCGATAATGATGGCGATCCGGAGCTGCTAGCGATGCTGGAGAAGGCACTGGGTGACGACGACAGCATGACGATCACGTTCGAGACGTAGTAAAGCGACCTGCCTGGCAACTCGAGTTGCGGGCCTCGCTCTAACGATCACGGGGCATTGGGCCTCGTCGCCGACGGCACTGGGCTTGCTGTACGCGCGGCCATGCATCGCCTGCTTGCCGCGTTCTTGCTCCTCACCGCGTGTGCCACCGAGTCCGACCCGTACGCCGGGGAAGAGGTCAAGTCCGATGACGGCAAGGCCGATTCGAGCGCGCTCGGCGTGTTCCTCGACGCGACGTTCGACGGCAAGGTCGCGGTCGATTCGTCGTGGGATGACCGCGGCACGATCCAGGATCACCTGCTGTTCACGGTCGGTCAGCTGAACGGGATGACCGCGGTCGGCCGCGTCGACAAGGCCGAGCTCTCGAACATCCACAAGACCACGGTCGGGACCAAGACCGTGATCTCGTACACCGCGAAGCTGCCGATCATCTGGAACAAGAACCACGCGGTGCCGGCGACGATCGATCTGTACATGCCGACCGACATGAGCTCGGCGGCGCAGGAAGCGTTCGTGACGAAGTACGGCACCAAGTGCGTCGACTGGGACGCGCACGAGGTCGACTCCGGCTCGATGTTCTACTACTTCCGGCCGAAGGCGTCGGGCTGCACGCTCGCCGCGGCGGATGCCGTGAAGGCGACCGCGACGCTGTCGCCCTCGCCGACCTCGACGACCGGCAAGTTCCCCGAATACACCAAGATCTGGGAGGACAACACGCTGAACGTCGTCGCGATCTTCGGCAAGTACGAGGATGGCGCGACCGCGAACGACGCCGGCATCGACGGCTTCAACACGTTCGTCGCCGCGATGAAGAGCGAGCTCGGCAGCCACGGCCTGACCACGGTCCCGGCGTCGGTCCCGACGAACCCCGGCGTCGCCGCGCCCGACATCGAGTTCAATGCGACGCTCGCCGACGGCAAGAAGATCCACGTCGTCGCGCTCCTCACCGATAACGTCAACACCGGCCTGTCGCAGCCCGCGTTCCGCAGCCGCTACGAGGCGCTGTCGACCCGCGCCGACTTCATCGTCTACAACGGCCACGCGGGCCTCGGCTCGAACATCCGCGCGCTCAACGCCGCGGGCAAGTGGGTTGCCGGCCAGTACGTCGTCGTGTTCATGAACGGCTGCGACACGTTCGCGTACATCGATGGTTCGCTGTCGCAGGCGCACAAGGCGCTCAACAGCGACGATACGACCGGCTGGAAGTACATCGACATCGTCAACAACGGCATGCCGGCGTTCTTCGCGTCGATGTCGGGCGCGTCGATGAGCCTGTTCCGCGGCTTCCTCGCGTACGACAACCCGAAGACGTACGAGCAGATCTTCGCGCAGGTCGACTCGTCGCAGATGGTGATGGTGACCGGCGAGCAGGACAACACGTTCACGCCCAATGGCGGCGGCCAGGGTCAGCCATGGGCCGGCCTGAACGAGCACGGCACGATCAAGCGCAGCATCGAGAAGCGGTTCGAGACGCCCACGCTCGCCGCCGGCAGCTACCAGTTCGACCTCACCGGCACCGGTGACGCCGACCTCTACGTCCGGATCGGCAACGCGCCGACGACGACCGCGTACGACTGCCGCCCGTACAAGAACGGCTCGAACGAGAGCTGCAGCGTCACGCTCGCGCAGCCCGCGAAGATCGACGTCATGGTCCGCGGCTACGCGGCGACGTCCGACTGGGCGCTCGTCGGCAAGCCTAACTAGCTCGTCGTCGTCGACCTTGACGGCGACGGCGACGTGGAGGTGGTCTCCACCTTTGACGCAACCGAGCCGCGCACCAGCCGATACGTGCGCCATGCTCAGCTTTCAGCGTCTCGACGTCTATCAACGTACAAGATCGCCCGCGGGGAAGCGATGGAGTGCGCGGCATCGCTAGACGTGATGAGGCTGCGCCGGGTGCTCGACGATGCAAGCTACGATCGCGGCATGCAGTTGCTCGAGGGCGTTGTCGCGATGCTTACGAAGATGCTGTAAGCGTCAAGGGTAGCGACCAGCTCCACGTCGCCGTCGCCGTCAAAGTCCACGACGACGACCACGACCACTAGCTCAGCTTCGAACGGTCGGGCACGCTCGCGATCAACTTCGCGAGCGTGTCGAGCGCGACCGGCTTCACCAGGTGGTGATCGAAGCCGGCGTCCTTCGTCCGCATCCGGTCTTCTTCCTTCCCCCAGCCGGTCAGCGCGACCATCATCGGGCGGAAGTCCGTCGCGGCCTGGCGCACGCGCTGGCAGACCTCGACGCCGTCCATCTCGGGCAGGCCGATGTCGCACAGCACGAGCTGCGGCTTGAGTGTCAGCGCCAGCTCGAGCCCCTTCGGACCGGTGCGGGCGACGGTGACCCGGTGACCGAGTGTCTCGAGCCACGCGGCGAGCGTGTCGGCGACGTCGTCGTTGTCCTCGATCAGCAGGATGTCGAGCATCGCGCCGGTGACGATCGAACCGAGTCTTTCCGGTGCGGTCTCGATCGTGATCGGCACGACCGCCGCGCCGGGGATGCCGACGGTGAACGTCGTGCCGCGGTTCTCGCCGGCGCTCCACGCCGAGAGATCGCCGCCGTGCATGCGAGCGAGGCGCTTCGCGAGCGCGAGGCCGATGCCGGCGCCGCGATCGCCCTTCGACGCGGTCCGCTCGATCCGGGCGAACATCTCGAACACGCGATCGATCTGATCCGACGGAATGCCGACGCCGTTGTCGGTGATCCGGACGATCGCGTCGCCGCCGATCAGCTCGAGCTCGACGCGCACCGTGCCGCCGTTCTGGGTGAACTTCGACGCGTTGTGCAATAAATTTCCGATGATCTGCGAGATCCGGGTCGGATCGACGATTGCCGTGATCTGCGGTGCCGCCGCGACCACGAGCTTGATGCCGCGCTGCTCGAATACCGGCTTGAACGTCTCGAGGCTGGTCTGGATCAGCGCCGCGAGGTTCGTGACCTCTTTTTTTAGCTCGAGCACGCCGCGGCTGATCCGCGACACGTCGAGGAGGTCGTCGATCAGGCGCACGATGTGATCGAGCTGGCGGTTCATCGCCGCGAGCGTCTTGCCCGCGATCTGGGTCTGCGGCGCCTGGATCTGCATCAGGAGATCGAGGCCGGTCCGGATCGGCGCGAGCGGGTTGCGGAGCTCGTGCGCGAGCGTCGCGAGGAACTCGTCCTTCTGGCGCGCAGCGGCCCGGAGCGCGGTCTCGGACTTCTGGAGCTCCTCGGTTCGCTCGGCGACGCGCTGCTCGAGCTTCTCGTTGAGCTCGGCGAGCGCGCGGGTCTTGCGGAACAGGTCCGCGAACACCGCGACCTTGTGACGAAGGATCTGCGGGTTGAACGGCTTCGTCAGGTAGTCGACGGCGCCGACGACGTAGCCGCTCAGCACGTCGGCGTCCTCGAGCATGTGCGCCGTCAGGAACAGGATCGGGATCTGGCGGAACCGCTTCGTCCCCTTGATGATCTGGGCGAGCTCGATGCCGTTGACGCGCGGCATCTTGATATCGAGCACGATCGCGGCGATGTCGTGCTCGAGCAACAAACGCAGCGCGCGGTCAGCATCCTCGGCGCGCAACATCGTGTAGCCATCAGGCTCGAGTACCGCCTCGAGGGCGTCGAGGTTGCGCGGTTCGTCGTCGACCAAGAGCAGCTTGATCTTGTCCTCGAGGATGAGCTTGCGTTCGTCGGTCATCGGTACAGCCAGACCCGGAGCAGCGACAGGAGCTGGTCCGTGTTCACGGGTTTCGCAATGTAATCCGAAGCGCCTGCCTCCAGGCACTTTTCGCGGTCACCCTTCATCGCCTTCGCGGTCAGCGCGAGCATCGGCAGGGTCCGGAACGCCGGATCCTTGCGAATCTCGCGCATCGTCTCGTAGCCATCCATCTCCGGCATCATGATGTCCATGAGGACGACATCGAGGTCCTGCGTCGTCTTGATCGTCTCGATCGCCTGACGTCCGTTCGTCGCCGACAGGACGTTCATCTCCTGGTTCTCGAGGATCGTCGTGAGCGCGAAGATGTTGCGCGCATCGTCGTCGACGACGAGCACCTTGCGGTCGCGCAGCACCTCCAGCGTGCCGTGCAGCTTGTCGATCATGTTGCGCTTGCCCTCGGGCAG
>Ga0070679_100006898_pt1 | contig 10590 bp, 13 predicted proteins | sample KBSC63BmetaG_FD_65652 | JGI IMG/M metagenome (GOLD analysis project Ga0070679, IMG submission 65652) | Corn rhizosphere microbial communities from Kellogg Biological Station, Michigan, USA - KBS C6-3B metaG | ecosystem: Host-associated > Plants > Roots > Rhizosphere | place: USA: Michigan... | reverse complement strand
CGTGCAGGTGGTTCACCGGGACGAGCGGCAGCCGGCGCGCCCACGCCAGAGCTTTCGCCGCCGACACGCCGACGAGCAGCGCACCGATCAGGCCCGGCCGGTTGGTGACCGCAACCACTTCGATCTCATGCCCGTCAACCGCTTCGGACACGACAGGCGCAATGAGCTCGAGATGGCGGCGGGAAGCGACCTCCGGCACCACTCCACCGAACCTGGAATGGAGCTCTGCTTGCGAGGCCACCACACTGCTCGCAATTTCGCCGTCCCAGGTCACGACGGCAGCGGCTGTTTCGTCGCAACTCGTTTCGATACCTAGGATCACAGGCGATTTCTTCCGAAATCGCTAGTTGCCAGAGTTGGCGCTGAAGCTTCACACGGTTGCGACAACCTCCGCGGCATCCTTGTTTCATGGATCTCACGGTGGACGTTCACGAACGCCGAAGTGGTGTACCCGACGCCCTTCGTCGTGCCGGAACGCCGTTCGCAGTAACCCCACTTCCAGTCGGCGACTACCGCGTCGGCGATGTGTTGATCGAACGGAAGACCACTCTGGACCTCCACCGCTCGCTCCTGAAGGGCCGACTTTGGGACCAGGTCGGCCGTCTCCGCCAGGCCGCCGCTCGGCGCTACGTCATCATCGAGGGGGCGTCCGCCTACCAGGGACCGCTTCGAATGGAGACCGTGCGCGGCCTGGTGCTGGCGCTGGACGATCTCGGGGTGACAGTCCTTCGCACCGCAACCCCGGAAGACTCCGCGGCGTGGATCGCCGCACTCGCAAAACGACAGCTCGGTCGGCGATCGAGAGATCGACCGGTGTATGCGCAGAGACCTCAACGAGATCCTATTGTTCCGGCTCCCGAGCGAGCGCTTGCCGCCGCGCCAGGGGTGTCGACGGTCACCGCTCGTGCACTTCTGTCCGAGTTCGGATCGCTGATCAATGTCCTCCTCGCGTCACAGGACGACCTGCGCCGCATTCCAGGCGTCGGGATTCATCGCGCCCGAGCGATCCACGAGCTCGCCACAAGCACTAGCGATTCCGGCGCTAGCCGGAATCGCCTCTCCACATGATGAGAGCGTCCTCCCGGTTGTCGGTGTAATAGCCGCGGCGCACGCCGCGCGCCTCGAAGCCGAGCTCCTCGTAGAGGCGGATCGCGCCTTCGTTGCTGACGCGCACCTCGAGCGTGAACCCGCGCCGCTCGTCGTGGCGGGTAAGCTCGAACAGCCGCTCGAGCAGCGCCGTCGCGATGCCGCGTCGCTGGCGCTCCGGCCTGACGGCGACATTCATGATGTGCCACGCATCGACGTACCGCGAGTTGATGACGTAGCCGACGAGCTCGTCGCCTTCGAACGCACCGAGACAGATCGACGTCGGCTTCGCGAGCTCCGACGCGAACATCGACCGCGACCACGGCGTCGGGTACGCGCGCTGCTCGATCGTCTCGATGTCGCCAAGGTCGTCGAGCTCGAGCGCTCGGATGGAGACCGCGACGGCAGTCATGCCTGCGGCCTCGCATCGGGCTCGCGGACATAGAGCGGCTCGACGAGCGCGGCGTCGCCGAAAGGGCCTGCGCGCTCGAGGAGCAGCAGCGGGTCGGGCAGGTGCAGCGGATCGTCGTCGGGCGGGATCTCCGCGCCGGCCGACTCGAAGTGGTCGCGGTAGCGAATCGCGCCGTCGCCGACCAGTGTCCTGCCGGCGACGTCGAGCTCCTGCGGGCGGCACACCGTCGGCCCGGGCGCGAAGACCTCGCCTCGCCGCGCGTCGATCACCGGCAGGCCGTCGCGGTACGCGTCGAGCGTCGATGCGCCCGCCACCTGGACGTCGAGCGCGAGCGACAGCGCGCGAGCGACGGCGAGGCCGATGCGGATGCTCGTGAAGCTTCCCGGGCCGCGGCCGACGACGATGCCTTCGATGCTCGCCGGATCGCCGACGAGGCGATCGACGGCTGCGAGCACGTCTCCCGCCCGCTCGGCACGCTCGCGCGCGCCCGTGGAGACGCCGCAAACTGCGCCGAACGAGGTGGCGGTGTCAAAAGCCAAGATCACTGTCGATCCTCACGCTCCGGTGCAACTCGTCGACGTGCCCGAGAGTAACGACGGCGCGCGCCTCGGGGAGCCAGTTCCCGCCGTGCTCCGGCCATTCGACGAAGGCGACCGTGCCGTCGAAGTACGGCTCGAGGTCACCCCACTCCTCCGGATCGAGCCCGGCGATCCGGTACAGGTCGAGATGCGCGACCGGCGTCGGCGCCTCGTAGCGGTGCCCGATCGTGAACGTCGGGCTGGAGACGGGCCCGCTCACCCCGAGCGCGCGCGCGGCGCCCCGGACGAACGTCGTCTTCCCGGCGCCCAGCTCACCCGAGATCGTCACGACGTCGCCCGAGCTCAGGCGTTCGGCAAGACGGGCAGCGAGCGCCTCCGTCTCGTCCGGAGACGCAGTCACGACCTCCACGCCGAACAGGTTAGGTCACGCCACTAGAAGAGGCCGAGCTGTTCCGGCTGAGGCATCGCGGCAGGCGGCTCCGGCGCGGGCTCGGGCGGAGGTGCGACCGCGCGGCCGAGGAGCGCCGGGATCCGCGCGAAGTCCTCCTGCAGCACCGCCAGCATGCGGGGTGTGTAGAGCGCCGCCGCCGGATGGAAGATCGGGTACAGCGTGACCGGGTTCCCGCCGAGCACGACGTCCTGCGGCTGCCCGTGCACCTGCGTGATCCCGGCGGGTCGGCCCGACAGCAGCTTCGTGGCGAAGTTCCCGAGCGTGCAGATCAGCTTCGGCCCGATCAACTCGATCTTCTTCCAGAGGTGCGGCTCGCACGACTGGATCTCGTCCGGCTGAGGATCACGATTTCCGGGAGGACGGCACATCAAAACGTTGTTGATATAGACGTCCTCGCGCGCGATGCCGATCTCGCCGAGCAGCCGCGTCAGCAACTGGCCGGCGGCCCCGACGAACGGAACGCCCTGCTTGTCCTCGTGGAAGCCGGGGGCCTCGCCGACGAACATCAGGTCGGCGTTGGGTGAGCCTGCCCCGAACACGACCTGTGTCCGCCCGTGGGCGAGCGCGCACTTCGTGCAGTCCGCGACCGCGTCGCGGTAGGCGAGAAGCGAAGGGATTGAGCTCGCGTCAGCAGCAGCCACAGGATCCGCCGCAACAGCCGCCACCGCCGAAGCTGGGCTGTCCGGAGGTGCCGTGCGCTGCGAACGTGCTGAACTGCTTCGCCACCTTGGCCTTGCCGCAGTCGGGGCAGGCGGGATCCGGGTCGGACATCCCCACCAGTTCCTCGAAGTGGCATTCGCAGCTCATACAGACGTACTCGTAGATCGGCATGTCGGACAGATCCTAGCCCGAGCATCCTGACGCGGCGCGCGGACGGTACGCTTCGGGTGCCCGGTACCCGCGAGGGACTGGAGCGCCACATGTTCGAGGAGATCACGGTCATCGGCGCCGGGCGCGCCGGCACCACCATCGCTGCGCGGCTGCGTGAGCGCGGGATCCGAGTGGGCGACAACGGCGACCTGCGGCTGCTCTGCGTCCCCGACCGCGCGATCGCGGAGGTCGCCTGGTCGATCGACCCGGGGCCGTGGGTCGCCCATGTGTCCGGCGCGACGCCGCTCGCGGCCCTCGAGCCGCATGCGCTGCGCTTCTCGGTCCACCCGCTGCAGACGTTGTCGAAGGACGGCGGGGCAGGGCAACTCGACGGCGCCTGGGGCGGCGTCACCGCGGAATCCGAGGACGCGCGCACGCGGGGGCTGTGGCTCGCGGAGACCCTCGGCCTGCGGCCGTTCATCCTCGCCGACGACCGCCGCGCGGTCTACCACGCCGGCGCCTCGATCGCGTCGAACTTCCTCGTCACGCTGTACCGCGTCGCGGCGGACCTCGTCGAGCGCGCGGGTGCGCCGCCGGAAGCGCTCGTGCCGCTGATGGAACGCACGATCGCGGGCGGCTTCGAGCTCACCGGGCCGATCGCGCGCGGCGACTGGTCGACCGTCGACCGGCACCGCGAGGCGCTGCACGACACCGGGTACGCCGAGCTGTACGACGCGCTCGCGGAGGCGACCCGCCCGTGATCGTCGTGGGCTCGATCGGCGAGCTCGACCTGCCGCGCAACGGGGTCGTCGGCCTCGTCCCGACGATGGGCGCGCTCCACGCCGGCCACGCGGCGCTCTTCGAGACGGCGCGGCCCGACTGCGACGTGCTCGTCGCGAGCGTCTTCGTCAATCCGGCGCAGTTCTCGGAGCAGATGGACCTGACGGCGTACCCGCGCGACCTCGACCTCGACGCGGCGTTCGCCGCCGAGCACGGCGTCGACGTCGTCTTCGCGCCTCCCTCCGACGAGATGTACCCGGATGGGTTTGCCACCTGGGTCGAGCCCGGCGGGGTGGCCGACGGCCTCGAGAACGTGTACCGCCCCGGCCACTTCCGCGGCGTCGCGACCGTCTGCCTCAAGCTGTTCAACCTCGTCCGTCCGCAACTCGCGTGGTTCGGCCAGAAGGACGCGCAACAGGTCGCCGTCGTCAAGCAGCTCGTCCGCGACCTCAACGTCCCCGTCGAGATCAGGGTCGTCGAGACCGCACGCGACCACGACGGGCTCGCGTTCTCCTCTCGGAATGCCTTTCTGTCAGCTGCCGAGCGTGAGCGTGCGCGTGCGCTCTCGCGCGCGCTCGCGACACGCGACGTAGCCGCGGCGCGCGCCGTTCTCGCTGCTGCGGGGATCGAGCCCGACTACGTCGAGGTCGCGGACTTCGACGGCCCCACTCTGCTCATCGCAGCGCGCGTCGGCTCGACGCGGCTGATCGACAACGTTCCCCTCCCGAAAGGAGCCCGCTCGTGACCACCCGTCCGCGCACGCCCGCACCCGGCACCCCCGCACCCGGCAAGCTCGCGCTGCCCGAGGTGGCGGAGATGAAGCGCCGCGGCGACCGCATCGTGATGGTCACCGCCTACGATGCGCCGTCCGGCCGCATCGCCGACGACGCCGGCGTCGACCTGATCCTGGTCGGTGACTCCGCCGCGATGGTCGTGCTCGGCCACGACTCGACCGTGCCCGCGACGACCGACGAGATGATCATCCTCACACGCGCGGTCAACCGCGGCGCACGCCGGCCGCTCGTGATCGCCGACCTGCCGTTCGGCTCGTACCAGGTGAGCGACACGCAGGCGCTCGAGACCGCGATCCGCTTCGTCAAGGAGGCGGCCGCCGACGCGGTGAAGCTCGAGGGCGCCGGGCCGATGCTCTCGCGCGTCCGCGCGCTGACGTCGGCCGGCATCCCGGTGATGGGCCATATCGGCCTGACGCCGCAGACCGCGACGATGCTCGGCGGGTTCAAGGCCCAGGGCCGCAACGCCGCGAAGGCCGTCCAGCTGTACGAGGACGCGCTCGCGCTCGAGGCGGCCGGCTGCTTCTCGATCGTGCTCGAGGCCGTCCCGGCGCTGGTCGCGGCGCGCATCACCGAGGCGCTGTCGATCCCGACGATCGGAATCGGCGCCGGGGCCGGGTGTGACGGCCAGGTGCTCGTCTGGCACGACATGCTCGGGCTCTACGACGGTAAGTCGCCGCGCTTCGTGAAGCAGTACGCGGAGCTCGCACCGACGATTCGCGATGCGATCGGGAAGTACGCGGCCGAGGTGCGTGACGGCGCGTTCCCGGAGGCGAAGCACACGTACGCGATGGCCGACGAGGAGCTCGCGCTGTTCGAGGACGCGTTGGCCGAGGCGCACGCGCGAAGCTAGCGGGCAGCCCTTACCCGCCGCCGCCGAGCGGCGGCGAGCGACGCAGCGTCGCGACGAGACCGCGGACAAGATCATCCTGTTCCGCCTTCGTCAACCTCGCCGTCGGATGCGGGATCTTGTAGAACCACGGCGGCATCGACCCGCTCCGGATGGCCTCGACGAGGTCCCCGGCACTGACGTCCTGGGGCAGCGCGGCTCCGCGGTCGTGGGCGGATTGCTGTGGCTGCTGCGCCCGTACGGCACAGCCTGTGCCACGACGAACAACCCGACGACGAGGACGGCGGCATACGCAAGGCGTCGACGCCACAGCGCGTTCCTCAGGTGACGTCTCAGGCCCACGAGAAGCGACTGTCCTGATGCCGGCGGGCGATGCCCGCCAGCGCCGGAGCGAGGTAGCGCGCGAAGATCTTCGCGGGCGGTGACCAGAGGGGATCGGACGAGACCGTCCCCCGGTCACGCGGATCGGCGAGGTCGCGACGGATGTAGATGCTGTCGTTGCCACACGCGATCCGCGCCCGGAGGATCGGCCTGAACGGGACCGGCGTGACCGGTGCGCCTGCGCCGGCAGCGATCGCCTGGGCCACCGTGTCCGCTTGACCGGCCGCCAGGCTCCCGTGCTTCACCTCTGAACACGTGACGTCTCCGGCCGCATGGACGTCGTCCACCCCCACGACCTCACCGAACCGGCCGGTCGGGATGAACCCGTCGTCGTCGGTGGGAATCCCGTAGATGCGTGCCGCCTGCAGCTCAGGCGCAGCGATCGTGACGCCACGCGCGAGCCGGTCGAAGCGAACGTCCACCTCGAGCCTGATGCTCCGGCTCGCCAGCAGCGACGTCAGGTAGGAGCTTCCTGCTTCGCCGAGGGCCGTTCCGGGCGCAGGCTCCACCGTCGCGAGTGCGATCGGCCTGTCCGTGACGATCCGGAGGCCGAGCGCCAGCTCGTAGATCGGGAGCGGCCAGGTTCGCCGGCTCGGGATCGCCAACGTCAGCGGCGACCGGTCGGTGCTCTGGGCGATCGCGGCAGCGCGTTCGCCGTCGGCGGGGCCGCGGAACGTCAGCGCGTCGCGGAGAACGGCGACGGGCGAAGCGCCCGTCGCCACCACCAGAACCGCGTAGGGAATCGTCATCCCGCCGGCGGTCCGCGCGACGTGCGCGCCCGGGTCGACGGAAGCAAGCTCCCCGAGCGTCAGTTGCGCGCCGAGCGCACCCGCCAGTTCGGCAAGCTCGAACGCCTGCGCCCGACGACCTCCGAACGGCTCGAAGACCGCCTGCGGCCGGTAGAGGAACACGGTCTCCGGCGCAAGGAGCTCGATGTCGACGAGATCACCGGCGAGCGCGCGGAGGGCGAACGCCGCCTCGAGCGCTGCGACGCCGCCGCCGGCGACGAGCACGTGGGCGCCGCGGTAGCTCGCGGGTACCCGGCTGTCGGACACGCAGCGAGTCTCGCGCCGACCGGCGCGCGAACCATCGGCGTCTCCCGTGATCCGGGAGACGGGAAACTACGTGCGGATCAGCGGACGGCGAGCACCGCCACCAGCGTCACCGGGCCGAGCAGCGTGAGCGCCGCGGCGGCTGCCGAGCGCCCCCACCGCCACCCGTGAACCGAGCGGATGCCGATCAGGAGCAAGGCCAGGGCCCAGACGACGAAAGCGACGGAGAGCACGGCGAACGCGCCCGCCGGGGCGCCGGAGTCGCGGCCTCCGGACCGGAACGAGTCGTCGCCGAAGATCGCGAGCTTGAACGGCCAGAGGACGAGCGCGAGCGCGAGCGGCGTCGCTGCGAACGCGAGCAGGTGACGTGAGCGGCGATACGACCCGTGCGACCCGAGCAGCCGGCTCACGCGATAGAGCAGCCAGCCGACGGCGAAGTACGCGAACGCGCCGGAGATGCCACCGGCCGCGAACGCCCAGATGGCCAGATCGACGCCGTCACGGGTCGTATCGTCGAGATAGGTGGTCGCGTCCGCGAGGACCGCCGCGATCCCCGCGAGCCAGACGATCAGGAGGACGGGCTCGGCACGCTCGGAGACCGCGTCGGGATCGTCGTCGCGCAACGCGACGAACACCGGCCGAGGGCGCTGGAGCACGAGCAGCGTGCGAAGCCACCAGTCGCGCATGCGTCGGCTCTTACCCGGTCGTGACGACGCGGCCGTCGTGGCAGAGGTACAGCGTCTGACCGAGTAGGCCCGGCTGCTGCGCCCTGGGCGGCTTGCGGTCGGCGCAGATCGTCTGGTGGCGGTTGTGCCACGCCGCGGCCATCCCGGCGCCGGCCATCAACAGGCACGCGATGCCGATCAGCACCAGGACCTGCTTCTTCGACTTCCAGTTCATTTTCCGCTCCGGCGCCGCGGCGCCTCCGCTCTTTGCGGGAGCTCCGTCACGCCCACGCTCATGCGGCGACGGCGTTGGAACGCTCGAGCAGCGGCCGCAGGAACTGACCGGTGTACGACTCGTCGACCGCGGCCACCTCCTCCGGCGTGCCGGCGGCGATGATCTCGCCGCCTGCCTCGCCGCCCTCGGGCCCGAGGTCGACGAGATGGTCCGCCTGCTTGATCACGTCCAGGTTGTGTTCGATCACGAGCACCGTGTTGCCGCCGTCGACGAGCCGCTGCAGCACCTCGAGCAGCTTCTCGATGTCGGCGAAGTGCAGGCCGGTGGTGGGCTCGTCGAGGATGTAGAGCGTCCGGCCCGTCGCGACCTTGCAGAGCTCGGCCGCGAGCTTGACGCGCTGGGCCTCGCCGCCCGACAGCGTCGTCGCCGGCTGGCCGAGGGTCATGTAGTCGAGCCCCACGTCGTGCAGGGTCTGCAAGCGGCGGCGGATCTTCGGGATCTTGGAGAAGAACTGCAGCGCCTCCTCGACCGACATCTCGAGCACGTCGGAGATCGTCTTCCCTTTGAAGCGCACCTCGAGCGTCTCGCGGTTGTAGCGCTTGCCCTTGCACGTCTCGCAGGGCACGTAGACGTCGGGCAGGAAGTGCATCTCGATCTTGATCTGCCCGTCGCCCTTGCACGTCTCGCAACGGCCGCCCTTGACGTTGAACGAGAACCGGCCCGGCTTGTAGCCGCGCACCTTCGCGTCGGGTGTGAGCGAGTACAGCTCGCGGATGTGCGTGAAGAGATCGGTGTAGGTCGCCGGGTTCGAGCGCGGCGTGCGGCCGATCGGCCGCTGGTCGATCTCGATCACCTTGTCGAACGCCTCGATCCCCTCGACGCCGGCGTGCGCACCGGGCTTCGTGCGCGTGCGCTGCAGCCGGTTGGCGAGCGACTTGTAGACGATCTCGTTCACCAGCGTCGACTTCCCCGACCCCGACACGCCGGTCACCGCGACGAACTTGCCGATCGGGAACTCGACGTCGATTCCCTTCAGGTTGTTCTCGGCCGCGCCGAGGATCGTGAACCAGCCGTTGTCGTCGCGCCGGCGCTCCGGCACGGCGATCTCGCGCGTCCCGGAGAGGAACTGGCCGGTGATCGACTTCTTGTTGCGCTGCACCTTCGCCGCGGTCCCCTCGGCGACGACGTGCCCGCCGTGCTCGCCCGCACCCGGGCCCATGTCGACGAGCCAGTCGGCCGACCGCATCATCTGCTCGTCGTGCTCCACGACGACAACGGTGTTGCCGAGGTTGCGCAGCCGCTCGAGCGTCCCGATCAGCCTGTCGTTGTCGCGCTGGTGCAGGCCGATCGACGGCTCGTCGAGGATGTAGAGGACGCCGACGAGCTGCGATCCGATCTGCGTGGCGAGCCGCAGCCGTTGCGCCTCGCCGCCCGAGAGCGTCGCGCTCGCTCGATCGAGGTTCAGGTAGCCGACGCCGACGTCGTCGAGGAACGTGAGCCGCTCACGGATCTCCTTCACGATCCGGTGGCCGATCAGCTCCTCGGTCTTGGTCAGATCGACGCTGTCGAGGAACCGCAGCGCTGCGGTGATCGACTGCTTCGTGAACTGGTGGATGTTCCGATCGCCCACGGTGACGGCGAGCACCTCGGGCTTCAGCCGCGCGCCCCTGCATACCGGGCACGGGCGGAACGACATGTACTCCTCGATGCGATCGCGCTGCGTCGACGAGTCCGTCTCGCGATAGCGGCGCTCGAGCGACGAGACGATCCCTTCGAACGCGATCATGTACGAGCGCCGGCGTCCCATCTTGTTCCGGTACTGGACGTACACCTTGTCCCCGTCGGTGCCGTAGAGGAACCAGTCCTGCTGCGCCTGCGCCAACGTGCGCCACGGGACGTCGGTCGGGACCTCGTAGCGGTCGGCGATCGCCTGGATCACCGACTCGTAGAACCCACTGCCGCCGACAGCCCACGGAACGAGCGCGCCGTCGTCGATCGACAGATCGGGGTCGGGCACGAGCAGGTCGGGATCGATCTCCTGCTGCGCACCGAGTCCGGTGCAGCGCGGGCACGCGCCGTGCGGGGAGTTGAACGAGAAGATGCGCGGCTGCAGCTCCGGCAGCACGCTGCCGTGCTCCGGGCACGCGAAGTTCTGCGAGTACGTCTTGACCTCGCCGGTGTCCACGTGGTCGACGACGACCAGCCCTTCGGCGAGCGCAGCGGCCGTCTCGACCGAGCCGGTCAGTCGCGTGCGCAGGTCCTCCTTCATCACCAGGCGGTCGACGACGACCTCGATCGTGTGCTTGAACTTCTTGTCGAGCGCCGGCGGCTCCTCGAGCGTGTGCTGCTCGCCGTCGACCTTGACGCGTGAGAAGCCTTCGCTGCGGAGCGACTCGAACAGCTCGCGGTACTCGCCCTTCCGGTCGCGAACGACCGGTGCGTTGACCGTGAACCGCGTCCCGTCGGGCAGCGAGAGGATCTCCTCGACGATCGCGTCGATCGACTGCCCCGTGATCGGCCGGCCGTCGATCGGGCAGT
>Ga0070679_100006893_pt1 | contig 10595 bp, 8 predicted proteins | sample KBSC63BmetaG_FD_65652 | JGI IMG/M metagenome (GOLD analysis project Ga0070679, IMG submission 65652) | Corn rhizosphere microbial communities from Kellogg Biological Station, Michigan, USA - KBS C6-3B metaG | ecosystem: Host-associated > Plants > Roots > Rhizosphere | place: USA: Michigan... | reverse complement strand
TGCGAACGGCAGCGCCAGGCCCTTGCCGATCACCGGGCTGCCCGCCAGCGGGCGCATGTTGAGCGGCACGACGGCGAGCTTCGGGTCGTTCGCGTAGAACGACGTCGGCTCGCCCGCGAACGGCAGGTCCGAGTAGATGCCGGCAGTCGTCGTCAAACCCGTCGCGTACCAGAGGTTGTGGCTCATCACCAGCCCCGACGTCTCGCTCGACCCGGTGCTGGGGATCATGTCGTTGAAGCGCGAGCCGCTCAGGAACAGGTTGTTGACGATCGTGACGTTGCGATTGTGGTTGCTGCGCACGACGGTGCCGCTCGCATTCGTGAAGTCGCTCGGCAGGATCCGGAACGAGGAGTTCGGCGCCGCGCCGTAGTAGCTGTTGTGGGCGACCACGCAGTCGTGGCACGCCCAGATGTAGAACGCCTCGCGCGGCACGTTGACGACGACGTTGTTCCAGACCTTCAGGTCCCGCGCCTCGAAGTCGGCGTCGGTGTGGATCAGGTACTGGTAGCCGGTTCCCGGCCCGGCGACGAGGATGCCGCCGTCGGAGTCGTGGATGTAGTTGGCGAAGATCACGTGCGGCCCGTGCGCGCCGCCCTTGATCTCGTCGAAGTAGCCCGAGTGGTGCGCCTCGTTGCCGGCAATCGTGACCTCGTCGACGGCGACGAACTCGAGCGTCTGGCGCGCGATCGGGATGTACGCGAGCTCGTTGCCGATCGCGGTGATGCGGCGCGCCTGGCTCGACTTCATCCCCGCCAGCCCGGTGTGGTGGATGTACGCGTTGTGCATGACGATGTCGCTCGACACCGCGTCGATGTCCCACGACGGGCCGCCGCCGCTCATCACCTGGATGCCGTGGCCTGCCGTGTTCGAGACCTCGATCCCTTCGAAGATGAAGCCGTGAACGAAGTCGAGCAGGAATGAGCCGCCCGATGCGCAGTCGAACTTGGCTGCGCGCGGGCCGTCGACCGAGCGGATCGAGCCCGGCGCCGTCGTGCCGCCGTTGAAGTTGGAGATGAAGCCGCCGGCGCAGCCGTACGTTCCGGCGGTGAAGTTGAGGCGCACGCCCGGAGCGAGGCGCGCGATCGCGGCGGCGGTCGTCTTCAGCGCCGTCGCGCGCGTCGCGCCGGTGTTGGAATCGTTGCCGCTCGGCGAGACGTAGAGCTCGGTGGTCGCAACGTAGTTGCGCGCCCACGTCGGCAGGAGCTGCTCGGCCGCGCTCAGCAGCGGTGCCGGGCCGGGCGCCGGAGCGGGTGACGGCGACGGCGACGGAGACGGCGAGGGCGCAGGAGTCGGCGCAGGCGAAGGCGAAGGCGACGGAGACGGCGAAGGTGCAGGTCCGGCCGCAGGCGCCGGAGCAGGCGCCGCTGGCGGTGCCGGTGCCGCGGCGATCGTCTTCTCTTCGCCTCCGCCGCCGCACGCGGTCAGGGCAAACGCCGTGACGACCCAGGTCCAGGCCGCGGGATGAGATGCGCGCATGTGCTTTGAAATTCGCCTCGTTGCAGGAGCGGCAGGGTCGCACGGTGCGCGCCGCGCGAGGCGTAAGAAGGCGCAATGCTCTTGCCAAGCCGAAACCCTCGCGGCCCCGCGACTCGGGGGTCGACTTGCGACCGGGGACCCGGAGCGTGCGACGAATGGCCGCTTCGGTGGTGATGCGCGTGTGCATCGCGTGCAAGGCGCGACCGATAATCTCGGCCATCACAGTCGCCGCGCGTTGGAGCCGGCGCACAAGGCGGAGGTCGGGAATGGACATCGACGAGCTCGTCAGGGCGGTGCAGACGCTCAACGCCGAGGACGCGTTTCGCGCCCGCCTGACGCTCGACAACTGGCGCACGATCGCGCCCTACCTGGCACGCTACGAGATCCGCGCCGGCGACCTCCTGATCAAGCAGGGCGACGCCGACCGCTCGATGTACTTCCTCGCCCAGGGCAGCATGCAGATCTTCATGACCGGCGGCGCCCCCGGCAGCAGCAAGGTGGCGATCCTGCGCGCCGGCGCCGTGGTCGGCGAGCCGGGCCTGTTCGGCGACACGCCGCGCATGGCCAACGTCGAGGCGATGACGCCGTGCGTGGTGTGGGCGCTGCGCGGGCCGCGCATGGAAGAGCTCGCGCAGCGCTCGCCCGCGCTCGCGCTCGAGCTGCTGCGCGCCGCGGGCGCGGTGATGGCGACGCGCATGCGCGCGACGCTCGCCAAGCAGGCACCGATGACCTGAGCCGGCTCAGGTCGGCGCGAGCAGCGCCTGCTCGGCGCGCGCGAGCGTTTCCGGCGATCCCGAGAGCACGAGCGTGTCGCCGGGCGCGAGCTCCGTCGAGTCGCTCGGCTGCAAGACCGCGCCCGACGCGCGCCGAAGCGACACCACCGTGACGCCGCGATCGGCGAGCGCCTGCTCGCCGAGAGTGCGCCAGGCGCTGCGCGAAGACGGCGGCAAGGTGACGCTGAGCAGGCGCGTCTGGTCGAGCTCCTCCGCACCTTCGTCGTCGATGCCGTAGAAGTGGCCGCGCAGCAGTCGGTAGCGCGCGTTCCTCTGCCGCTGCACGAGGCGCAGCACGCGACGCACCGGCACGCCGACCAGGGCAAGCGCGTGGCTCGCGAGCATGAGCGAGCCCTCGATCGCCTCCGGCACCACCTCGGTCGCGCCGGCAGCGCGCAGCCGCTCGAAGTCGGAGTCGTCGATCGTTCGCACGATCACCGGCACCTTGGGCGCGTGCGAGTGCACGAGATGCAGGATCTTGAGCGCCGACGGCGTGTCGTGGTAGCTGACGACGACCGCCGCCGCGCGCGCCAGCCCGGCGGCCATCAGGCTTTGCAGGCGCGCCGCGTCGCCGAAGACGACGCTCTGGCCGGCGCCTGCCGCTTGGCGCACGCGGTCGGGGTCGAGGTCGAGCGCGATGTAGGCGATCTTTTCCGCTTCGAGCAGCCGCGCCAGGTTCTGGCCGCTGCGCCCGAAGCCGCAGATGATCACGTGCCCTTCGGTGTTGATGGCACGCCGCGCGATCGTCGTCACCGCGACCGACTGCAGCAGCCAGTCGTTGGCCGAGAGGCGCATCACGATGTGGTTGCTGTAGGTGAAGATCAAGGGCGTCGCCAGCATCGACAGCACCATGCTGGCGAGCACCGGGCCGTGCAGCGCCGGCGTGAGCAGCTGCTTTTCACTCGCCAGCCCGAGCAGTACGAAGCCGAACTCGCCGGCCTGCGCGAGATACAGCCCCGTGCGCAGCGCGACGCCGGGAGCGGCGCCGAAGGCGCGCGCGAGAACAGTGACGAGACCGAACTTGAAGAGCACCGGCAGCACGGTCAGCGCGAGCACGAGGCCCCAGCGCTCGGCGACGACGGTCATGTCGAGCTTCATGCCGACGGTGATGAAGAAGAGCCCCAGCAGCACGTCGTGAAACGGGCGGATGTCGGTCTCGACCTGGTACTTGAACTCGGTTTCGGCGATCAGCATCCCGGCGACGAAGGCGCCGAGCGCGAGCGAGAGCCCGGCGTGCTCCGTGAGCCAGGCGAGGCCGAGCGTCACGAGCAGCAGGTTGAGGACGAACAGCTCCTCGCTTTTCCTGCGCACGACGAGCGTCAGCCAGCGCCGCATGACGATCCGCCCGCCGCTCAGGAGCACGGCGAGCAGCAGCGTCGCCTTCAGGGCGGCGAACGAGAGCTCGCGCAGCAACTCCTGCGGCCCCGAGCCGAGAGCCGGCAGCAGCACCAGGAGCGGCACCACCGCCAGATCCTGGAACAGCAGCACCGCCATCACCCGGCGGCCGTGCTCGCTCTCCAGCTCGAGCCGGTCGGCCATCAGCTTGACGACGATCGCGGTCGAGCTCATCGCCAGCGCCGCGCCGAGCGCGATCGCGCTCTGCCAGCCGAGGCCCCAGCTGCGCCCGGTCGCGGCCAATATCGCCGTGAGCGCCGCGTTGCCGGCGAGCGCCGCGAGCATCGTCAGCACGACCTGGCTGAGGCCGAGGCCGAAGACGAGCTTTCTCATGCTCTGCAGCTTCGGCAGGTTGAACTCGAGGCCGATGACGAACATCAGGAAGACGATGCCGAACTCGGCCAGGTGGCTGACGCCGTCGCTGTCGCCGGCCATTCCCATCGCGCTCGGGCCGAGCACCACGCCGACCGCGAGATAACCGAGCATCGGCGGCAGCTTGGCCAGCCGGCAGAGGACCACGCCGGCGACCGCGGCGATCAGGAAGACGAGCGTCAGGTCGAGCGACGAGATCATCGATGGGCGATCGGGCGTGGCCGCTTTCGGCAGCCAGGCGGGCGCGCGCGGAGGCCTCCCTAGAATCGGCCGATCCTACTGGACCGATCGATCGCCACGGTGCTTCCTTCCGCGAACTTCGATGCCGAGCGCGCGCTCGAACTCGCGCGCGCGACGCTCGACATCGAGGCGCGCGCGCTCGATGCGCTGAAGGCGCGCCAGGGAGAGGGCTTCGTGCGCGCGCTCGGTGCGATCCTGGCGTGCCGCGGGCGCGTCGTCGTGATGGGCGTCGGCAAGAGCGGGCACGTCGGGCGCAAGGTCGCGGCGACACTCGCTTCGACCGGCACGCCTGCCCTCTTCGTCCATCCCGGCGAGGCGAGCCATGGCGATCTCGGCATGGTGACTCCCGGCGACGTCGTGCTCGCGATCTCCAATTCGGGCGAGAGCGACGAGCTCGCGGCGATCGTGCCGGCGATCAAGCGACTCGACGTCGTCCTGATCGCCATGACGGGCAAGGTCGAGAGCAGCCTCGGCCGCCACGCCGACATCGTCGTCTCGAGCGCGGTCGACCAGGAGGCTTGCCCGCTCAATCTCGCGCCGACCGCGAGCACGACCGCGCAGATGGCGCTCGGCGACGCGCTCGCGGTCGCGCTGCTCGATGCGCGCGGCTTTCGCGCCGAGGACTTCGCGCGCTCGCATCCGGGCGGCAGCCTCGGCAGGAAGCTGCTGATGCACGTCGCCGAGCTGATGCGAAGCGGCGACGCCGTGCCGCGCGTCGGCGCCGACACGCTGATGGCCGACATGCTGCACGAGATGACGAAGAAGGGCCTCGGCTTCACGGCGGTGTGCGACGAGCGCGGCCGGATCGAGGGCATCTTCACCGACGGCGACCTGCGCCGGCTGATCGAGACCGGCGCGGACCTGCGCGCCATGCGCGCACGCGACGTCATGAGCAGGTCACCCAAGCTCGTGCGCGAGGACGCGCTCGCCGTCGCCGCCGCCGAGCTGATGGAGCGTCATCGCGTCACGGGCCTGCTCGTCGTCGATGGCGAGGGAACGCTGGTCGGCGCGCTCAATTCGAACGATCTCATGCGAGCGAAGGTGATCTGAGTGGACGACGCCCAAGCGATCCCCACGGTCGCTGCTCCGCGAGGGCGCGCGGCCGCGCTCGGGAGCGGCGCGGCGCCGGGCCAGCCGACGATCAGCTTCCCGCCCGAGCTCCTGCTCGCCGCGCGCGGCAGCGGCGACGGCATCGCTGTCGCGCTGTTCGACGTCGACGGCGTCCTCACCGACGGCAGGCTCTTCATCGGCGAGAGCGGCGAGCTGTTCAAGGCCTTCTCGAGTCTCGACGGTCACGGCATGAAGCTGCTGCGCGAGGGCGGCATCGTGCCCGTCGTCGTCACCGGCCGTGATTCGCCGGCGGTGCGCCGGCGCACCGCCGAGCTCGGCATCGTCCATGCGGCTTACGGCGCGTCCGACAAGATGGCTGCCGCTGCCGCATTGGTCGAAGCGCTCGGCGTCGGCTGGGAGCGGGTCGCGGCGATCGGTGACGACTGGCCCGACCTGCCGCTCCTGCGCCGCGCTGCGTTCTCCTGCGCGCCGCCGAGCGCGCACGTCGAGGTGCGCGCGGCCGTGCACCACGTCACCGCGGCTCCGGCGGGCGAAGGCGCGGCGCGCGAGTTCTGCGACCTGCTGCTCGTCGCCGCCGGCCGCTACGCGGCGCTCCTGCACGCGCCTCTGCTCGCGCTCGATGTCGCGCGATGAGCCGGTCACCGCGCCCGCGAGCGGCGGCCTCGAGGACGACGACGAGGTCGACCTCAGCTTCGCGGGCCCCGAGCCGGTCGCCGCGGCGCCCTGGCCGTTGCGCTTGCTCGATCTCGCGTCGGCCTACCTGCCGTTGCTGATGATGGCGGCGCTCGCGGCCGGGACGTGGTGGCTGGTGCGCAACGCGCCGAGCGTCGAGGCGCCGCAGGCGGCCGTCGCGCCGCGCCACGAGCCCGACTACGAGATGATGAACTTCCTCGTCCAGCGATTCGCCAAGGACGGCACGCTGCGCACCGAGCTCGAGGGCAAGCGGCTGCGCCACTTTCCCGACAACGACACGCTCGAGATCGACCAGGCGCGCATCCGCTCGATCGGCAGCGACGGTGTCGTCACGATCGCCGTCGCCGACAAGGCGCTCGCCAACGGCGACGGCAGCGAAGTGCAGCTGCTCGGCGACGCGCGGATCACGCGTCCGGCCCATGGCGACCAGCAGGCGGTGGAATTCCGCAGCGACTTCCTGCACGCGTTTCGAAACGTCGAGCAGGTGCGCACGCACCTGCCGGTCGTCGTCACGCAAGGCGAGAGCGTCGTGCGCGCGGGCGGCATGGACTACGACAACCTGACGCGCATCGTCGACCTGAAAGGCCACACGAGCGCGACCTTCGTCTCGCCGCGCCGGCCGGCCGCGCGATGAGCGCCGGCGACGCGAGCGGCGCGCCGGCGACTGCTGCGCAGGCGCCGCTCGCCTTCATCACGGGTGCTTCGAGCGGCATCGGCCAGGCGCTGGCGGCGCGCTTCCATGCTGCCGGCTACCGTCTCGCGCTGGTCGCGCGGCGTGCCGACGAGGTCGCGCGCTGGGCCGGAGCGAGCGGGCTCGAGCCGGCGAGCTGGGCGGTCTACGGCGCCGACGTGCGCGACGTCGACGCGATCGCCGCCGTCGGCCGCGCGTGCATCGAGGCGCAGGGCGTTCCCGACGTCGTCATCGCCAACGCCGGGATCAGCATCGGCATGGACACGGCGGAGCGCGACGACCTCGACGTCATGCGCGCGACCTTCGAGACCAACCTCCTCGGCGTCGCCGCCACCTTCCACCCGTTCGTCGCGGCGATGCGCGAGCGCCGCAGCGGCACGCTGGTCGGTGTCGCCAGCGTTGCCGGAATCCGCGGCTTGCCGGGTCACGGCGCGTACTCCTCGAGCAAGGCGGCAGTGATCGCGTATTGCGAGAGCCTGCGCGGCGAGCTGCGGCCGTTCGGCGTGCGCGTCGTGACGATCCTGCCCGGCTACATCGACACGCCGCTCACGCGCGGCAATCGCTATTCGATGCCGTTCCTGATGCCGGCCGATGCATTCGCGGAGCGCACCCATCGGGCGATCGTCGCCGGCGCGCGCTACCGCGTCATCCCGTGGCAGATGGCGATCGTCGCTTGGCTGCTGCGCGCCCTACCGAACGCGCTCTACGACCGCTTGCTGGCCGGCCGCCCGCGCAAGCACCGTCAACAGCAGACTTGATCGAGGAATGAAAAAAGCGGTGCGCGTTTGCTGCACCGCTTGTTCGCTGCGTGGCCGCGTGCGCGGCCGGGCACGTGTCTCCTAGTAGCCGCCGCGCCCGCCGCCGCCACCGGAGCGACCGCCGCCGCCGCCGCCGTAGCCGCCGCCACCGCCGGAGCGGCCACCGCCGCCACCGCCGTAGCCGCCGCCACCACCGCCGCCGCCGTAGCCGCCGCCACCACCGGAGCGGCTGCCGCCGCCACCGCCATAGCCGCCGCCACCCGTGCCGCCGCCGCCACCGTAGCCGCCGCGGCTGCCGCCGCCACCGCCGTAGCCGCCGGGACGCTCTTCGCGCGGCCGCGCTTCGTTGACGACGATCGCGCGCCCGTCGAGTGCCTGGCCGTTCATGCCGTTGATGGCAGCCTGCGCTTCCGGATCCGAGCCCATCTCGACGAAGCCGAAGCCCTTCGAGCGGCCGGTGTCGCGGTCCATCATGACCTTCGCCGACGACACGGTGCCGTACTGCGCGAACGCTTGCTGCAAGTCGTCGTCGCGCACGTTGTACGAAAGATTGCCGACGTAGAGTTTGTTGCCCATGAAGAGATGCCTTCCTGTTCCTTAGCGAGATGTGGAGCTTTTACCCGTCGTGAACGATTTCAAGAAGGCTCTGCTGCCATACACAGACTGGCGAATATATGGGAAACGGCGGAAAAAAAGGATCAGGAAGCGCAGCATTTGTTGTTTTGGGGCAGCCCCCGGCTGATCGCCCGTGACGGATTGCGACCGCCCCGCGCCACGCATCGCCAGCCTCGTTCCCAGCCTGACCGAGCTCGTGTTCGCGCTCGGCCTCGGCGAGCGGCTGGTCGCCCGCAGCGGGTTCTGCATCCACCCGAAATCCGAGGTGGCCGACGTGCCCAAGGTCGGCGGCACCAAGGACGTCCGGCTCGACAAGCTGCGCCGCCTGGCGCCCACGCACGTGCTCGTCAACGTCGACGAGAACCGGCGCGAGACGGTCGAGGCGATCCGTGCCTGGGGCGCCGACACGCCGGAGATCGTCGTCACCCACCCGCTCGATCCGGTCGACAACCTCGCGCTCGTCGACCAGCTCGCGACGACCTTCGCCGGCGCGCCGGGGCTGGCCGAGCGGGCCGCGGCACTGAGGGCGACGATCGCCGCCGAGCTGGCGGCGACGAGCCCTGCCGGGCGCCGCGAGCGCCGCGTGCTCTACCTGATCTGGCACGCGCCGTGGATGACGGTTGCCCGCGATACCTACGTCTCGCGCATGCTGGCGCGCGTCGGCTGGCAAACGCTTCCGGCCGAAACCGGCGGCTACGCCGGAGCCGCGCGCTACCCGGCGCTCACGGGCGACGAGCCGTGGCTGCCGGCGGTCGAGGAAGTGCTGCTCAGCTCGGAGCCGTTCTCGTTCCAGGAGCGGCACGTCGATGCGGCACGAGCGCTCTGCCCCGGCGCGCACGTCCGCCGCGTCGACGGCGAGCTGCTCTCCTGGTACGGCGCGCGCGCGGCAGCGGGCCTGCGCTATCTGCGCGCGCTGGCCGACGACAATGGCGCGCCGGCCGCGCGCTGAGCCGCGGCCGGCGGCCCCGCTCGCAATGAATCCTTCGCATCCGCGCCACGCGCGCTCCCCCACCGACACGCCTTGACGCCATGGCCGAGCCCGCCTGGGACTACATCGTCTGCGGCGCCGGCACCGCCGGCTGCCTGCTCGCCAACCGGCTGAGCGCCGACGGCCGCAAGCGCGTGCTGCTGGTCGAGGCCGGCGGGCAGGACAACTACGTCTGGGTGCACATCCCGGTCGGCTATCTGTACTGCATCGGCAACCCGAGGACCGATTGGCTGTACGCCACCGAGCCTGCCGCCGGGTTGAACGGGCGCAGCCTGCGCTATCCGCGCGGCAAGGTGCTCGGCGGCTCGAGCAGCATCAACGGGATGATCTACATGCGCGGCCAGGCGCGCGACTACGACGGCTGGGGCAAAGGCGACGGCTTCGGCGCCAACGCCGGCTGGAGCTGGGACGAGTGCCTGCCGTACTTCCTGAAGCACGAGGATTTCTACAAGGGCGCCGACGCCGTCCACGCGGCGCCGGGGTTCGATCCGACCGGCAAGCGCCCGGGCGGCGAGTGGCGGGTCGAGCGGCAGCGCCTGCACTGGCCGATCCTCGACGCGTTCGCGGCGGCGGCCGTCGAGGCGGGACTGCCGCACAGCGAAGACTTCAACCGCGGCGACAACGAAGGCGTCGGCTACTTCCACGTCAACCAGCGCGCGGGCATTCGCTGGAACGCGACCAAGGCGTTCCTGCGCCCCGCGCTCAGGCGGGCGAACCTGCAGATCTGGACCGGAGCGCACATCCGGCGCGTCATGCTCGACGGTCGGCGCGCGACCGGCGTCGAGGCCGCGCCGCTCGGCGGCGGCGATCCTCTGGTCGCGACGCTCGCTCCCGGCGGCGAGATCGTGCTCGCGGCCGGATCGATCGGCACGCCGCAGATCCTGCAGCTCTCCGGCATCGGCGCACCGGCGCTGCTCGCCGCGCACGGCATCGAGGTGCGCCACGCGCTTCCGGGAGTCGGCGAGAACCTGCAGGACCACCTGCAGATCCGCGCCGTCTACGGCGTCGACGGCGCGCGCACGCTCAACACGATGGCCGGAACGCTCTGGGGCAAGGCGGCGATCGCGCTGCAATACGCGTGGTCGCGCAGCGGGCCGATGAGCATGGCGCCGTCGCAGCTCGGCGCCTTCACGCGCAGCCGCCCCGAGCTGCCGCACGCCAACCTCGAATACCACGTGCAGCCGCTCTCGCTCGACGCGTTCGGCGAGCCACTGCACCCGTTCAACGCCTTCACGGCGAGCGTGTGCAATCTGAATCCGACCAGCCGCGGCAGCGTGCGCGTGCGCAGCGCCGATCCGGCTCGCGCGCCGGCGATCGCCCCCGACTATCTCTCGACGGAGGAAGACCGGCGCGTCGCCGCCGAGAGCCTGCGCGTGACGCGCCGGATCGTCGCCCAGCCGGCGCTCGCGAAGTTCAAGCCGGTCGAGCTGAAGCCCGGGCCGCAATTCGAGAGCGACGCCGACCTGGCGACGCTCGCCGGCGACATCGGCACGACGATCTTCCATCCGGTCGGCACGGCGAAG
>Ga0070679_100006890_pt1 | contig 10597 bp, 13 predicted proteins | sample KBSC63BmetaG_FD_65652 | JGI IMG/M metagenome (GOLD analysis project Ga0070679, IMG submission 65652) | Corn rhizosphere microbial communities from Kellogg Biological Station, Michigan, USA - KBS C6-3B metaG | ecosystem: Host-associated > Plants > Roots > Rhizosphere | place: USA: Michigan... | reverse complement strand
TTGTACTCGAGAACAAAAACCTCACCGCTGATTACACTGATTGAACTGATTTCCGCTGATTCTTCAAATAGTGTGGAGCGCAGCCGCCCTCGGCTGCGTAGGCGGAAGCGCAAACTTGAGTGTAGTCATCCGATTAAGCGAATCCAGACTCACTGCAACCTGTCATTTAAGCGCGGCGGCGGGTTTCGCTGCACTCGAAATCTGAAAGATGCAGCGGCGCTGTTCGCCTTCACGTCGCGCGGATGACAGGGCGAACTATTTATCCGACCGTCATCTCTGCGTTCCCTCCAGCCACGGGTCGACTGTCTGCAGATGCCGCCGCAGGACCTCTTCCGCGTGCTTTGGCCACTCACGTGGATCAAACGCAAAGGCCAGTCCCGCCCTGCTCCCGCTGGATCGCAGCAGGTAGTTTCCTCCAGGCATAGGTGCGAATATAAAACTGATCTCGCTCTTCAATGCGCGGTACACCAGTATCTCGCCGGCATCGATCGAACGCTCGTGCAGCAGAGTGGTCGACTGCGTCTTTCCCGGGTTGCGTATCGCATCCGCCATCAAATCGCCGATCTGGCCACGGATCAGGCCGGCAACCGTTTGGTCGCTTCCGGCATACCGGGTGATGAGCTGCTCCGGGTTCTGCCCGTCGCCGCTGGTGAGGTCGAACTTCATGCCCGGCTCATCTTTGGGCATAAATAGCGGCGGAGGCAGGTACTTGACGAACTCGAAGAACGTTCTCATCTCCGTCGTCTCAAATGGCCGGTAGCCTGACTTCACGCGCGCATAGTCGAGCATAGTGGTCATGCCGGTGATCGGGCTGGCGAGGAATGTCTGCAGCAGCTCGGCGAATTTTTGCGGATCGTCGGGAGCCTCCGCTCTGGCCTTAGCGGCACGAACCACCGCCGCATCCTGTGCCAGCACTTCGGCCCGCCGGGCGCCGGTTACTCTTGCAAGAAATGGCATGCCTATGCCGGGGTGGACTTTCCGATGCAGAGATTAAATGCCAGATTTCCCATGGGCGTCCTATTGCCGTCGAGCCAGTCCTGGATCGGTGCGACACCGGTTTTTCTCAGAACTTTCTCCGCCCAGAATGGCCATTGCTCGTGCAGCAGCTTGAGTTTGAGCTTTTGCAGGAGAAAGTCCGACTGGCGGGTGGTAGCTCCCTTCTCTTTATCGGCGGTCAGGGTCACGCTGCTGCGGTAAAGATAAATCGACCAGTTGTTGTTCTGTGCATGCAGCACCGACTGGACGAAGAGGTCCTCCGTTTGTTTGAAGTGTTCTGAGCTCGCTGCTGTCTTGGCCAGGTTCGTGATGCCTTCGGTCACCGATTTCTGGTCTTCCGTCGCCAGTCCCTCGAATGTCTTTGAGATGGCGTCGATCAGCTCGTTATAGTCCTGAGATTCGCGATGCAATGTGGTTTTCTGGGCCAGCACCAGGGTGAAGAACGGCGCAGCCTGGACGTCGGTGAGGTAGCGCTCGAAATTCTGCTTTTGCGCCGGCTCGTTGAGTTTGCTGGCGTCGAACCCGGAGCGCTTCCTGGCCAATTCCAGAATTGTGCTGATCCCATTTGCCGGCGATTTTTTGAAAAGCCGCAATTGCTCGTCGAATTCTTCTTGCGTCATCTCCTGGCCCTCTTGCAGAGCCTGATTTGCCAGAGGACCAACCACTTGCGCGTTAGACACCACCGGCCCCGTTGCGGCTGAAAGCAATTTGGGCGGCGCGGATTCAAACCACCTCTCTATTGCGAGTAGCGAATTATCTGCCATGATGAAGGTCTCCTTCCCGTAGAAAGAATTTTAAAAAGGGATTTTGAGCCGGCGAGAATATCACAGGATGAACATGAGGAAACGAAAATCAGCGTCGTGTTCCACAAACGAGAAATGCGAACACATTCCCGCCACCCAGCTTTCCGGCGGGGAAGCAATAGCTTGTGCTCTACTTGAATGCCGACTCCGTAATTTTGGGATTGATCCTGGCCTTGATGATCTGGAGCAGCAGAATTCTGTCCGGCAGGTACACGCTGATAATGTGAGGAAGCCTAAGCGGGCTGCTGCCGCGCTGATTTTGCCCGTCGCTGCAAGGGCTTCGTGGCCGTAAGCGCCAGTTGAAAACAGCACCCCAAAAAGCTCACCGCTGATTACACGGATTGAACTGATCCACACCGATAGGAATGTGGCATTCCGAGGAGCGACTCCCCGCCTGTTCCAAGAAATGCCATAGGACGCAGCGCCGGCGCCCCCGACACGCACGTTCTTCGCGTGTTGGGGTGCGAGCGCCGAGGAACCTGCTCCGCTGCTGCCGGGCGTGAGCCCCGTCCGAATTCTGATCGCACCTTTATGTCATCCGAACACAGTGCGGCTGCCCTCGGCTGCTACGGAATCATGACGCCAATACCAGCATGAAAATGCTTTCTTTGTTGTCGCTGCGCCGTGCGGCTCCGCTCCGGGCCTACGGCAGTGCGGATTCGATTGTGCCCTCAGCTCACCCGGCACTTGCACTCGCATCGCTCCGCTCAACTCGCGCGGCGTACCGGGCTACTTTCAGCCGCGCCTGACGGTGCCGGCCTCTCGCGAAGTTTGGACCTTCGCCGCTCCCGTTGCATTTTCGATGGAGCGTAAGTGAGGTCTTAGCGTGAGAGATACTTGTGGAGCGCAGCCGCCCTCGGCTGCGAGTTCCCATACTTATGTGGCATGGCCGAGCTATTGGAACACTGAATCGTCAATCTTCACATTCGTTTCAATGTTTGAAAGTTTCAGTTCTGACTCCCCCTGAGGCCTGCTGATCCTTATCACGCGCGGTAGTTTGAGCCCGAAGCTCTCCTCGTAGTCGGTGAAATAGCTTCGCACAATCTGTTCTGTTTCGGGGCCGTCCTTGAATCTTCGAATGCGTTCCACCCAGTCCATGCGCACCAGCAGGAACGTCTCACAATCGTAGAACCGCATCACCCGATATCCTCTGGGCGGAGTAAAGCTCAGCCCCAAAGCGCATCGCCCATCGAGTTCCGTACGCCCAAGCAGTTCCACTTTTATCTTGTCTGAGACCTGCGTTTTGAGCAGATTGTTCAAGTCAATCAAAATGGCCCAGATATTCAGCGGCTCCATCTCGGTATTGTCCATCCTCATCAGGTCAAGACCCTCCGGCGCGCTCCTGCTAATTCCCTCGTGATCTCCTGCCCAGAGTGTACCGATGCGGTTGATTCGCAACTGCACCACATGGCTCGAAGGAGCTTGATAAAAAAAGCTGAACTCGCCGGTGCGCGAACGGGACAAACCTAGCTCACCCCGCACCACCATGCTCCGCAACCGCTGGAATGCTTCCAGGCCGCCGGTTGCCGTGAGGTTTTTTTTGAGGATTATCGCCGCGGTGATGCCGTTGCCCGCCGGGCTGGCGCCTTTGTCTTGGGCACTGGCACCGCCGGCAAGCACAACCAGTACATACAGGCTGAATATCGTAAGTTTCGACATTTCTCAGCAAGAGCATAGGATATGCAGAGCGTCCTGAACATACGATGAAAGCCGGACTTTGGAGTGTCTCCCAGCCCGCCGCGGGCTCGGTTCCGGACCGACTGTTTCTCCGACAGGGTCCAGAACCTCACCGCTGATTACCCTGATTGAAACTGATTACCGCTGATCTCTTCGAGGATTGTGTGGCACAGACGCTCTTGTTTGGGCATATCTCCCGCTTGCTGAGAGATAAAGACCTAAGAATTGAAGTGAGCCTTTTGCCGTTGTTTGTCGGCCTTTGCCGCTTGCCCAAAAAACATTCTGGCCTAAGCTGTCAACATGATCAGCGGCCGAACAACGGTGGGATGGTGTTCTTGTCACCTGCTTGCTGTCTTCCCCACCCTTTTACTGATTGGCTGCCTGAGCCATACCGCCTTTCAAGGTGGCAAGCTTACGAGAAGCAGAGGTCCGTTTTTCACTTCCCTTTATCTTGCGGAATTTCAGGAGCTGGATCTAAATAAAAATGGCGATTACATCATGGCATTTCGAGGCTTTCCGTCTGGTAGCGCCTTGCTGGATATCGACCTCATTGGACGGTCCATTCGGGATGAAGCATTGGTAGAACGATCTATCTCGCGCGTTACTCTGGAATTAGATAAGGAAGACGGAGGCCACGTCTGTAAAGCTGCTGGTTTGTTGAACCAGATCCGCGGCATACAAGATCACCATTGGGTACTGGCGGCCAGTGCCGACTCGCTCTCTCTTTGGAATCCCGATTGCGTTGAACTGAAACTTCGGAGAAGCCGAGCATATACGCTCAAGATCAGAGTTGAGGGCGCCAACCAGGCTTCAGGTCCACTGAAGGCGCGGCTTCGCCTCTATACTCCTTCTCCCTAAGAGAGCGAATCTTGGCTCCAAAACCTCACCGCTGATTACGACGATGTCGGTCGCAGCAAAATGCTTTTGTGCTTGTCGCTTCGCCGTTCGGCTCCGCTCCGGGCCTACGGCAGTGCGGATTCGGTTGTGCCCTGAGCTCACCCGGCACTTGCACTCGCATCGCTCCGCTCAGCTCGTGCGGCGTACCGGGCTACTTTCAGCGGCGCCTAACGGCGCTGGGGCTCTCGCGGAGGTTGCACCTTCGTCGTTCCCGGCTTGTATCACGAGAAAGAGTAAATATTCAGAGAGTGCCAAAAGCGTGTGGCACAGCCGCCCTCGGCTGTGCGCACCCGGCTGTTTGGAGTGCTCCCCCGGTGTCGTTGTATCTGTGACCTGAGTTCTTCGGCGACCTACATGTCTTTAAGCCAAAAACTCTGTTTACGATGAATTGACTCATCCACACTGATTGGGGACATGCCATTCCGAGGCGCGGAATGTCTCGCTGGACTTTAGAGTCAGAAGTGGGCGAGCTGCGAGGAACCTGCTCCGCTGCTGCTGAGCGTGAGCCACCATCGAAATTCTAATCGCACGTATTTGCCAGGCGGATATTGCGCGGGCGTCCCTCGGCTACCAATATCGGGCTCCAAAAGCGCCATGAAAAATGCTTCCTTTATTGTCGCTTCGCCTGCGGCTCCGCTCCGGCCGACGGCAGTAAGGAGCTGATCTGAATACTCCGCTTACCCAGCCTTACGGCTTCGTTCGCTACGCTCGCTCGCCTCAGGCTGGGCTAGTCCTCTGCCGCGCCTTCCACCCCAAAACGCGAACAGCGCGCGCTTTGGGGACCCCGGCCTAAGGGCGCTGGTCTCTTGCAGAGGGTAGACCTTCGCCTTTCGAGATAAGACGCTAGTGGATGCAGAGAGTCAGAAAAGCGCGTGCTGCGGCCGCAGTGATCCGCGACAGGCGAGGCTTGAGCGATGGAGGTATTCCCGCCTCGCAGGTCGGAAGAGTGGTCATCGAGAACACGGTTTTGGTTCCTGGGTGCAAGAGCGGCCCTTCAGGGCCGCGAAAGGTTTCCGATTTTCCGTTGAGCGAGTCCGAGGGAGCTTTGCGACTGAGGGAGGGTAGAACGGCCCTTCCTTTCCATAGCTTCACACTGAGGATTCGTAATTCGATTCAATATTGAGGAGGGTGCCCGCGAGAAAGTCTGCGGACATGGCCTTAGGGAATGTCTGCGCTCCATAGTTTCCTTGCAGGCTTTCGGTCCCGCCGTGTACCTTCTCTCTAACAACTTCATCCGAAGCAATCAATGCTTATAAATTTTGCCAACGTAACCAAAAGGTACGGCCGCGTAAGAGCCCTGGACGACGTTACCCTGGACATCACTCCTGGGCAGATTGTCGCAGTTCTCGGAGCAAATGGTGCAGGCAAGACCACTCTGCTCCGTTGTCTTGCCACGCTCGCTGCTCCTGCCAGGGGTGACGTTTGGATCGACGGTGAAATTCTGCGCCGCGACCGCATGGACCAGCGCCGGCGAATCATGTTCCTGCCGGATTTGCCTGTCGCGTACGCCCACATGAACCCGCTACGCCACATTGCCATGGTCCTTCGCCTTTATGGCAAAGATGCAGATCCTGTTGTCGGTCGCGCAACGGAAGTTCTTGGCAGACTGAATCTTCTTCCGTTGATCGACACGCCATTGGCCAGAATGTCTCGTGGACAAATCTATAAGACGGTTCTTGCGGCGCTGTTTCTGGTGGATCCAGATTTGTGGCTGCTGGATGAGCCTCTTGCTTCCGGAATCGATCCCTCGGGAATCATTTACCTGAAGGAGCAGTGCCGCGCGGCTGCCGCCCGCGGGAGGACCGTTATTTATTCCACGCAGTTGCTCGACATCGCGGAAAAGTTCTCTGACCGAGTGTGCATTCTCTACCAGGGCGCCGTTCGTTTTTTTGACAGCATAGATGCGATTCGCCAGCGCACTGCCCGGCCCGAGAGCTCGCTCGAGGATATCTTCAGTCAGTTGCGTGAGGCTGTGCCGTGAAGCTCTATTCTCGCGAGTTCCTTCGCGCTCTCAGGCGTGACGCACGCATTCGCATTAAGAGCAGCAAGACTCTCCGGCGTGAACATAGATTACGCCGCCGCCGTATCGGGCGGATTTCCGTCCGCCCTGTCGTGTTTTACCCGTTGTGTATTGCTGCGGCCCTCTCAATCATTTTTGGCGCTTCCGCCGATAAGCCTGATCTCCCCTTCATAGTGATCGCGTTGTACAGCACAGGAACTGTGGTGCTCCGCTCCAGGACTCTTTTCAACCGCCTGCACGGACCTGGTGAGCTGCGGATCTTTTTCGGCCTCCCGATCAGTGATGATGCTTTTTTCCGCATGCAATGGAAGAAGTTCTTGCTTCGTTCTGTATGGTTCTTTGTCTTCACTTTTCTGCTGTACTTCCTTGATGCCCTTCAGGCCCCAGGCCGGTTGCCCCTTCAGATTGCCATCGGGGCTCTCGCCGCCCTGGCGCAATGGGCCGTGGTTGTCGCTCTTGTCGCAATGATCGTCAACTTGCGTCATCCCTGGATGTCCTGGAGTGCCTTGGCTCTTTACGGAATAGCCGTCGTTGGTGCCTTTGCTCCGCCTGCGCTCTCGCATACGCTGTTTGCGTTCACAGCCTTTCTGCCGGCAGGCTGGATCAACGTTGCATGTATCGGAATGCTCAACGGCAACGCTTCTGCCCTATTCTGGCTAGCCCCCGCCGCGGTGATTGTGAGTGTTAGTTTCTGGAAGGTGGAGCGATTGAGGCGGGAGTATGCGCCAGAGCTTCTTGTCTACGCCGGCCTGGCCGAAACTTCCAGCCCAGACGAGGCTCAAATCCCGGAGGTTGAAACTGAAGGCTCGCCCGAAACCGAGCAGGAGCCACCGGAGTCGCTGGCTGGGGCGGCCGCACCCGACGCCACCGTGACTGGCTCGGCTTCGCTGACGCTCGATTGGAACGCGTTTTGGCTCATTGAACGCGTCGTCGGCCGTTGGCTTACGAAAGAAGAAAAGTCCATAGCAGACTTTTTGTTAGCGGGCCGCCTCGGGCAATGGAGTTCTGGATGGGGCAAAGCTTTCTATTTCACCATCGCAATTATCGTTTGCGCTTTGCTGATTCCTGGACTCCCACCCTGGCTGATGATCGGTGCAGCCATGATTGCTGCCTTATTAGCTGCTCCAGTGCTTGGCGGCGAGTGGCCTGGTTTGTCGCGGACTATGATCTCCATGAAGCAGAGCTGTGTTGTCGCTTTCTACCCAGTCACATACTGGCAGGCCTCGCGGGTGATGCTCAAGATCAATATTGTTCGGCTGTTGGCGTACGTCGTCCTTCTGTTCCCCACAATCCTTGCGCTATCCTGGAGGTACGCCGCAGCCTGGAGGCATGGCATCTCTATGGCCACAGGTATCTGGGTGTGGCTTGTGGTCTTGCAATTAGGGGCTGTGGCGGTTCAGCACTCGCAGGGAACGAATGACACGAGGACGCATAATGGCGCCACGATCATGTTCTTTCTTTTTGTCGTGTTATTGATCATCGTGGTGCTTGTTGGAATTTTTGTATTATTCATTCCCGATGCGCCGGTTGGAGGCGTGGTCAGTGCAGTGATAGCGGCTCCTTTTCTGCTGTTTGCCTGGTGGATGTACGGGCTTCTTTACAATCGCGGGCGCATAGATCTGATGCGAGAACCTGAGCGGTAACGGAACCCGCAGCAGCTGGGAGCGACTGGGCACTTTTGTTCCAGCGGAAGTCCCCTCAGTTCAGCCTTCCTTCTGACACCAAAGCTTCGTGGCACAGCCGCCCCGGCTGTGCGAGAATTCGCACTTTGATATGCAACTGCAATATGAAATCCTTCTTCCCGAGTTCATGGAAATGGCATGGGCCCGTCACCGCTCGTCGATCCGCTGGCTCGTCGGCATTTGCGTAGGCGTAATCGGGCTGATTGTTGGAATTGTTTTTTGGATTTACGCCACCCCATGGCTGGGCATCTTCCTCGTCGTCCTCTCTGCCTGGTTGCTCCTGATGCAGTTCGTGATTCCCACGTTCGCTTTTCGCCGGGTCTACCGCCGCAACAGCCTCGATGTTCGGTCCTCGCACCGTAACGGTCACTGACACCGGAATCACTTCGGACCATCAACTGGGACGATCAGAATCGGCCTGGAACACCTATTTCAAGTTCCAGGAAACACAACGCTCATTCCTGCTCTATCAGTCCGCGGACCTCATCGGCATTCTGCCAAAACGCGCGTTCGTCCATGGGGCGGACCTTCAGCAATTTAGGGCACTGCTGGTAGCCAAAGTTCCTCAAAACTGATTTTTGCGCATTGTCCCCCGCAGGAATTGTGATACCAGCAGGTTAACGGGAAGCCATCAGCCACGCACAGCGTACCGCAGAAAGACCACGCCGTTGCGAAAGCGGCGCTCGTCCAGCAATTCCAGGTTCAGCCGCACACCATCGGGGAAGAACGGCTTTCCGCCGCCGACGATTGCAGGGCAGACGTACATTTGAATCTCGTCAACCAGACCAGCCTTTAAGGCGTGCGCGGCGAGCCCGGGGCCATTCACGGTGATGTTGTGGCCGGCGGTGGCCTTGAGCCGGCGGACTGCGTCGGGATCGAACTCGCGCTCGATGCGGGTTCGCGCGCTGCGCGGCTCGGTGAGGGTCCTGGAGTAGACGATCTTCTCGGCCGCCAGCCATTGCCGCGTCCAGTCGCGCAGAAACTGCGGCAGGTCGGGAACCGTGTGTGCAGTTTCCCAATAGACCATCGACTCGTAGATCCTTCGTCCGTAAAGGTAGGTGCCGACGGAGGAGGTGATCTGGTTGATGAAGACATTCACCTCTTCGTCGGGTTGGGCAAAGTCGAAGCGTCCGTGCTCGTCTTCCACGTACCCGTCCACCGACATGAGCATGGAGTAGATCAATGACATAGGTTCATCTCCGGCGCCTCCATCCCAGCTTGCCAAAAGCGGAAAGGTAGAGCAATCTCAAAAACCTCACCGCTGATTACACTGATTTAACTGATTTTCGCTGATTGCTTTGATATTCGTTCTTTATTCGCCTATAATCTTTCCATGCGCCCCGTGCCGCCCTGCCCTGAGCTTGCCCGCGAGCTCCGCCCGTACAAGCAATTGCAGGGATTCTTTGCTTCGCTGGAACCCAGCCAGCAGGAATCGATCAACCGGCGCATCCTGGAGGCGGTGAAAAAAGAGACGCGCAAGCGCCGCGCGGCGCAGGAGGCCGAACGCCTGATGGAGGTGATGGAAGCCGAGCGCGAGCTGCCACCCCTCATCAGCCGGGGATTCGCCCACAATCCTGACGCGCGTCGCGGCTGGGATCGCATGTCCTCTCTGCTGCGCCGCCAATATCTGATGCACATCTTGCACAGCCAGTACCCTGACACTCGGGAGAGGACGCTGGGTTACGCGCTGAAGGAGTTCGCCCGTGTGGCCGGCGTGCACGCAGAAACCGTTGCCGCTGATTATGCTGATTCAACTGATTCCCGCTGATCTTTTTCCAACGGCGGCCGGGCATTCGGCCGGGCATCACTGACATTGGAACTTCCGGCAAAACGCTTGCGACCGCTTGAAGTCGGTTATCATCTAACGACCACCTCACTCTGCATGGAAAACCAAGATCAGCCAGGGTGGGCCTTCAACCGAGGAGGAGAGATGTCAAGAGGCAAGACGATTGCACTTTGGGTGGTGAGCGGGCTGGTGGCGGCGCTGTTCTTGTTCGCCGGCGGATCTAAGCTGATAGCACCGCAGATGGCGAAGACAGGATTCATCCAAGCCGGGTACGCGGCGTGGTTCGCGACCTTCATTGGAATTTGCGAAGTGCTGGGGGCCATAGGATTGCTGATCCCGCGCGTGGCTGGGCTCGCTGCAGCATGCCTGAGCGTCATTATGGTAGGCGCGACATACACCGTAATTGCCCGACTGCACCAGCCCGCGCAGGCGGCGACGCCGATTATTGTTTTCTGTTTGTTGATCTTCATCTCTTACACCCGTTTCAAGACGCCGCAAGGCGCCTCAGCTCGCGCGGCTTCACCCGGAAACTGAAGGCTCCGTTATGTGCAGAAACATAAAACCGCTTTTCAACTTTGATCCACCAGTCACGGACGACGAAATCAAGGCGGCTTCGCTGCAATTTGTGCGCAAGATCACCGGGTTCAACAAGCCATCGAAAGCCAACGAAGCCGCGTTCAACAGCGCCATTGATGACATCTCCGCGATCTGCGGGCGTCTGCTTGCTTCCCTTGAG
>Ga0070679_100006889_pt1 | contig 10599 bp, 5 predicted proteins | sample KBSC63BmetaG_FD_65652 | JGI IMG/M metagenome (GOLD analysis project Ga0070679, IMG submission 65652) | Corn rhizosphere microbial communities from Kellogg Biological Station, Michigan, USA - KBS C6-3B metaG | ecosystem: Host-associated > Plants > Roots > Rhizosphere | place: USA: Michigan... | reverse complement strand
AGCGGATTCTTGAGGTCGTGGGCCACCGTGCCCAGGATTTCGTTCTTGAAGCCGTTGGCGCGCTGCAGCCGCAGCCATTGCGCCGACAGGCGGCGGTTGGCCTGCATCAGCGCGCGGGTACGCTGGGCGACGCGGTCTTCGAGCTGGGTATTGGCCTCATGGAGCTGCTGATAGAGGATCACGTTGTCGAACGCGATCGACAGCCGGCTGCCGAAAATCTCCACCAGCGAGCGGTCGGTTTCCGACAATTGACGCTCGGCCTGCAGCAGCACCACGACCTCGCGGCCCGACCCGGTGCGGACATAGAGCACGGTGCGGTGATCGGCGAATTCGTGCTTGCGCCGCCTGAAGGCGGCTTCCACCATCGAGCGCAGATCGGGGTCAAGCGATTTGGAGCTGGCGGCGCCGATGAAGCGGCTGTAGCAGCCGGAGCCCGCCAGCACCGACAGCTCGTCGTTGCGCTTGCTGCCGTCGTCGCGCAGCACGAGGATGCCGGCGCAATCGACATTGAGCAGCGAGGCGAGCTGGGTCAGCACGCCTTCGGCCAGCCGCTGCATCGATTTGAAGTCGTACAGCGTGGACGCCGCATCGATGATGATTTCGAGCCCGCGCCTTGTCTGCACCATGCGCTCGAGCTGCTGGTAGCTGCGAAGCGCGGCGGTCAGCGAGGTGAACAGCTTGTCGGCGGTAAGCTCGGTCTTGGCCTTGTAGTCGTTGATGTCGTACTGGACGATGACGCGCCGCTCGGGCGCCTGACCCGGCTGGCCGGTGCGCAGGATGATGCGGACGGTCTCGTTCTGGATTTCGTTGCGGATGTATTCGACGAGCTCGAGGCCCGCGACGTCGGTTTCCATGATGACGTCGAGCAGGACCGCGGCGATATCCTTATGGGCGCGCATCAGCTCGCGGCCCTCGGCCGCGGAATAGGCCGAGAGGATTTCGAGGCCCTGGTTGTTCAGGCTGTAGTCGGACAGCGCGAAACGGGTGCCCTCATGCACGGCCTGGTCGTCGTCGATGACGGCGATCTTCCACTTGCGGACAGGCTCGTCATCCGGAACCGCTCCGGTATCGTCGATCAGGTGGAGGACATCGTCCTGTTCGGCCATGCAGTGGTTCCGTCCGCTAGGGTCTCAGAGGTCTCGGGTCCGCCCTTGGCGGTTCGGGGCATAATAATGCGAAAAGTGGTGCCTTGTCCTACCCTTGACTCCAGCATCATCCGGCCGCCGAGCTGCTGGGTTACCAGATTATAGACGATGTGTAGACCCAGCCCGGTGCCGCCTTCGTTGCGGCGCGTCGTAAAGAAGGGGTCGAAGGCCTGCCGCTGCACGTCCGGGGTCATGCCGGCGCCGTCGTCGGCGAAGATGATCTCGACGTCGTCATGGCCGCGTGCCCGCGCCGAGATCGAGATCGAGCCCGCGCGGCCGCCGCCGAAGGCGTGGTTAACCGCGTTGAGGAAGAGGTTGGTCAGGATCTGGCCATAGGAGCCCGGATAGCCGTCGATAATCAGGCCTTCCGGCACGTCGACGGTGAGCTCGATCGGCGCCCGCTTCAGGACGGGCCTCAGACTCGCGATGATCTGGTCGGTGGCTTCGCCCAGCGAGAACTGCCGGCGTTCGGCATGCGAACGGTCGACCGCGACCTGCTTGAAGGACTGGATCAGCTCGCCCGCGCGGTGCAGGTTGGCGACCAGTTGCTGCGCTGCATCGCGCGAGGAGCGCACGAACTCCTCGAGCTGGGAGCGACGCAATCCGCTGCCGGATTTGAGCTCGTTCTCGAACATCTCGCTGCGGCGGGCGAAACTGGAGGCGACCGTGAGGCTGATGCCGATCGGGTTGTTGACCTCATGGGCGACGCCGGCGACGAGGCCGCCGAGCGCGGCCAGCCGTTCGGCGTCGATCAGGTTCTGCTGGGCGGCGTTGAGCTCGAGCAGCGCGCTCTCCGCCTTCTCCTTCGAGGAGCGCAGCTCGTCCTCGGTCTGGCGCTTGGCGATGGCGTTTTCGCGGAACACCTCGACGGCGCGCGCCATGGCGCCGACCTCGTCGCGCGCCGCGGTGCCCTGCACCTCGCGGTCGTAATCGCCGAGCGTGATGGCGCGCATCGCCGTCATGATCTGCTGCAGCGGCAGGCGGATCGACAGCGCGATCAGCACGCCCGCGGACAGGATCATGCCGAGGAAGATCACCGCAATCGAAAGAACCCGCCGGGAAATGTCCGCCAACGTCCGGTCGAAGGTTTCCTGCGCCTTCTGCTCGCGCTCGCGCATCTTGGCAGAGAGGTCGTCGATCGCGCCGATCGCTTCGGCTTGCGTCGCGTCGATGGTGTTGCGCAACAATTCGGTGCGGTTGGTCAGTTGCTCCGACAGCTTCTCGAGCCCCGCCCGCAACGCCGCCGTTCGCTCCTTCAGCCGCGCGAGCGCCATGCGCTGCAGGTCGTTGTCGGCGAGGTCGATCATGACCGGGATGGTCTTCTCGATGGTCTCGGTATTGCGGCGCGCCTCCTCGGCCGAGGCGCTGGCGAGCGTGAGATAATAGGAATTGGCGGCAACCAGCATCGCGGTGAAGGCCTCGCGGGATTTTCCGAGCGACGGCCAGATCAGCGCGTCGCGGTGGCCGGTTGCGCCCTCGATGATGGAATAGAGCCCGGCCATGTCCTTGGCGGGCGCCTGCACCTGGTCCTCATAGGTCTTGGTGATGGTCGCCTGCACGGCGCGCAACTCGCCGAAGCCGTTGAGGAAGCGTTCGGTGACGTGTTCGAGCTCCTCGACCGACCCCGACAGCATGGGATCGGTGGAGGCGCGCGTCGTCAGCGTGCCCAGCACGGCCTCGCGCAGCAGCAGGATTTCCGCGAACAGCTCCGGGCTCGGCTGGTTGATGTAACGGTGGATCAGGTTCTGCAGGCGGCCGGTCTCGCTTTCGAGCAGCGCCAGGATCTTGTCGGACTCGCGCACCTGCCGCACGTCGTCCCAGGCCGAGCCCAGCACCTTGGAGCCGTTCCAGATCAGCGCGGCGAGAACCAGCACCACCGCGGAGTTCAGGAGCGCGATCGAGAGGATGCGCCAGCGGATCGGCACCGCGCGCAGCACGCCGACGATGCGGGCGCGAACCCGGGTTGCCAGGCTGGCCGGCCGGTCCGTCGCTTCGCTGTTGGTACGCAATGACAAGACGAAAGTCACTCCACCTTGCGAATACGTTCGATCAGTTGCGCGGACGCGGGATCGCGCCGCACCTTGTCGTAAACCGCGGCCATCGCCGCCTCGAACGGCTCGCGGTCAAGATCCTTGATGATCTCGACGCCGGCTCCTTCCGCCTGCTGGCGCGAGCGGTCTTCCAGATCGTGCCATTTCTCGCGCATGAAGCGGCTCGACTTCAGCGCCGCCTCGCGGAAGATCTTCTGGTCGTCGGCCGACAGGCTCTGCCAGGCCTTCAGCGACATCACCAGCACTTCCGGGCTCATCGTATGTTCGGTCAGCGTATAGAAGCCGGCATGCTTGTAGTGATCGGTGGTGACGAAGGACGGCCAGTTGTTTTCGGCGCCGTCGATCAGCCGGGTGGCGAGCCCGGTGAGGACCTGGCCGTAGGGCAGTTCGACCGGTTCCGCGCCGAGCGAGCGGATCATGCTGGACATCAATTCCGATTGCTGCACGCGGATGCGCAGGCCCTTGAGGTCTGAAAGCGTGCGGACCGGGCGCACATTGTTATAGATCGAGCGCGCACCGGAATCGTAGAAGGCGAGCCCGATGAACCCGTAGGGTTCGAAGCTGCCCAGGATTTCATTGCCGATCGGGCCGTCCAGCACCTTCTGCTGATGTTCGATGGATCGGAACAAAAACGGCATTGCCAGCACATTCATCGACGGTACGAAAGTTCCGATCAGCGCCACATTGGAGCGATTGAGGTCGATCGCGCCGGCGCGGGTCTGCTCGATGGTTTCCTTTTCCTCGCCGAGCTGTCGCGAGTGGAACACCCGAATCTGGAGCCGGCCGCCGCTGCGCTCTTCGACCAGGCGGCCCATGTAGCGCAGCGCCTGGACCGTCGGATAGTCTTCGCTTTGGGTGTCGGCGGCGCGAAATTCTCGCGCAAATGCGCTCGTTGCGGCCGCCATCGTCAGCAGCGCGACAACGAGGGCAAAGGTCCGCGAAAAGTCGGCGCGGTACACAGACAACTTCTTCCCCTTGATGATGGAGTCTCGGGAGGAGGGAAAAGGTTCAATGCCTTTTTTGCAGTGCAGGCGGGAACTGGCTATTGTGCCGACGCCGGGATGATCGTCAATGGCGCGCATTACCGTTCGTTCCGGACCAAAACGGCGGGCCGGCGACCAATCTGATATGAGACGGCCGTATCGGGCCGCCGCAGATTTGAAAGTGGTTTTATCGTGAAATCGGTCATCAAGTTCTTGCAACTCACGGCTGTGGCGACCGCCGCCTTTGCCACGCCTGCCCTTGCGGTCACAGACATCAACTGGTGGCACGCCATGTCCGGCCAGCTTGGCCGCCAGGTGGAGAAGCTCGCGGCGGATTTCAACGCCTCGCAATCGGAATATCGGGTCGTTCCGGCCTACAAGGGCAATTACACCGAGACCGTCACGGCTGCGATCTTCGCGTTTCGTTCACGCAGCCAGCCTGCGATCGTGCAGGTCAACGAGATCGGTACCGCGACCATGATGGCTGCGAGGGGCGCGATCTATCCCGTGTTCGAATTGATGCGGGACGAGCAGGAGCCGTTCGCGCCGAGCGCCTATTTGCCGGCCGTGACCGGCTACTATGCCGATCTCGGCGGCAATCTGCTGTCGTTCCCGTTCAATTCCTCGACGCCGATCCTCTATTACAACAAGAGCATGTTCCGCGATGCCGGCCTCGATCCCGACGTTGCGCCGAAGACCTGGCCGGACATCGCTGTCGCGGCCAGGAAGCTGCGTGACCGCGGCGCGGTTTGCGGTTTCACCACCTCCTGGCCGTCCTGGATCCATGTCGAGAATTTTTCCGCGTTCCACAATCTGCCGCTGGCGACCAGGGAGAACGGTTTTGCGGGCCTCGATGCGGCGCTGACCTTCAACAATGCGACGGTGGTGCGTCATGTCGCGCAGTTGGCTGAATGGCAGGCCACGAAGATCTTCGACTATAGCGGCCGGGCGCAGGCCGCCGAGCCGCGCTTCCAGAACGGCGAGTGTGGCATCTTCATTGGTTCGTCGGCGACCCGTGCCGATATCAAGGCCAATTCGAAATTCGACGTCGGCTACGGCATGTTGCCATACTGGCCCGACGTCGCGGGCGCGCCGCAAAACACCACCATCGGCGGTGCGACGCTCTGGGTGCTGCGCGACCGGCCGAAGGCCGAATATAAAGGTGTGGCGAAATTCTTTTCGTTCCTGTCCAAGCCGGAAGTGCAGGCCGCCTGGCACCAGAACACGGGCTATCTGCCGATCACCCGGGCCGCCTTCGATCTGACCCGCTCGCAGGGCTTTTACGAGCGCAACCCCGGCGCCTCGATCTCGATCGAGCAGATCACGCTGAAGCCGCCGACCGAGAATTCGCGCGGGCTTCGGCTCGGCTCCTTCGTATTGATCCGCGACGTGATCGACGACGAGCTGGAGCAGGCGTTTTCCGGCAAGAAATCCGCGCAGGCCGCGATGGATTCCGCGGTCGAACGCGGCAACCGGCTGTTGCGCCAGTTCGAGCGCGCGAGCCCGGACCGGTGATCCGGCACGCTCATGCCTTCGTCATTGCGAGGAGCGTGAGCTCCGAAGCAATCCATCTCGCCGCGAGGAAGCATGGATTGCTTCGCGGAGCCTGTCATCGGGCGCGCATTCGCGCGACCCGTTGGCTGTGTGCCGAGTATGAACGACAGCTTGGAGGTGGAAGTCCTCTATCCAGCCTGATGACGGCGAAGGATTAGTGAAGCGCAAGGGCGTCATCGCGAGGTGGGGTCTGAAGAAAGCGCGGAACAAAGCCGCGGCCTGATGGACAAACACCGGATAACGAGGCCTGCCCGGCCGGACGAGCGAGCAGCCAATCGCGAAGTCCATGGTCATCAAAGGTCGGGGTGGTAGATCCGGCGAGCGTGCGGTGAAGGCGGTCGGTCTTACCTCGGGAGGTCTGCACTGTGTCTCGGCAACGAGACTGAGGTCGTCGCAAGGCGGCCTGACCGCAGTGCAGAAGTCAGCCGAGGGCGTAGTAGGTGGCAGCGCGCCGCCGAAGGCCTGAACGGTGGAAGAGGCTAGTAGAACGGTGATCTCGTGCGAGCCATGCGGCAGAAGAATCAGATCGAACTGAGCTTGAGCACCGGAGCGAGGGGTGAAGCCCCGAAGGCCGCCGCCCAAGGGTCCGAAGCACGTGCGGTGAAAGCCAGTCTCGAACGCCCGGCGGACGCAGGGCCGTCGATGGAAGCAGTGGTCGAGCGTGAGAACCTGAAGGAAGCGTTGGCGCGAGTGAAGCGCAACAAAGGTGCGGCGGGGATCGACGGCATGAGTGTCGATGATCTGCCGATCTATCTGAAGGAGCACTGGCCGACAATCCGGGACCAACTGCTGGAAGGCACTTACAGGCCGCAGCCGGTACGGCGCGTCGAGATACCGAAGGCATCGGGCGGCACTCGGCCGCTCGGCATCCCCACGGTGCTCGATCGCTTGATCCAGCAGGCGGTCCTGCAGGTGCTGCAGGCGGATTGGGACGGAACGTTCTCCGAGACGAGCTTCGGCTTCCGGCCGGGGCGCTCGGCGCATCAGGCTGTGGAGCAGGCGCAGGCGTACATCGCGTCCGGCCACGGCTTTGTCGTGGACATCGACCTGGAGAAGTTCTTCGACCGGGTCAACCACGACATCCTGATGGGGTTTGTGGCCAAGAGAGTTGCTGACAAGCGCCTCCTGAAGCTGATCCGCGGCCTTCTGACCGCGGGTGTGATGGAAGGAGGACTGGTCAGCCCGACGGAGGAAGGTACGCCGCAGGGTGGCCCGCTCTCGCCGCTGTTGTCGAACCTGATGCTGGATGTGCTGGACAAGGAACTGGAGAAGCGCGGACATCGCTTCGTGCGCTACGCCGACGACTGCAACATCTATGTGCGCAGTCAGAAAGCGGGTGAGCGGGTGATGGCCGGCATCGAGAAGTTCCTTGGAAAGCGTCTCAAGCTGAAGGTCAACAAGGCCAAGAGCGCGGTCGCCAAACCGAGTGTCCGCAAGTTCCTGGGCTTCAGCTTCACCGGCGGGAGAGAACCGCGACGGCGCATCGCGCCGCAGGCAATCGCCCGCTTCAAAGCGAGAATCCGGGAGTTGACGCGGCGCACGGCCGGGCAAAGCCTCGTGCAGGTCGCCAAGGAGCTGTCCACTTACCTTGTCGGCTGGCGCGGTTACTTCAGCTTCTGCCAAACCCCGTCGGTGTTGCGCAAACTTGACGAATGGATCAGGCGGCGGTTGCGCGCCATCGCTTGGAAGCAATGGAAGCACGGACCTGCTCGCTTCGCCAAACTGCGACGCTGCGGCGTCGGCCGGGACCTGGCGGCCCAAACCGCCGGTAGCCCACGTGGTCCTTGGCGGCTGGCAGCGAGCCCCGCGCTCACCATGGCCTTGTCAAACGCACTTCTCGGTTCGCTCGGCGCGCCTTCTGTCGCACAATGCGGATCGCATAATCTGCCGAACCGCCGTATACGGACCCGTACGTACGGTGGTGTGGGAGGGGAGGAGTCGTGAGACTCCCCCCTATCCCGATCGCAATGACAACCGATAGTCCGGAGGGAGAAGCGCATGACTGACCTCGCAGCAACCGGCGGCGTGCCGGGACCGGGCCGCATCGGGCGCGTGGCGATCGGCGATCTCCTCAAGCGCGCGGCGCGGCGCTTTCCGGATCGCGTCGCCGTCACGGACGGCGCGCGGAAGGTGACCTTCACCGAGATCGAGCGCGACGCTAATCGGTTCGCGAACTACCTCGTGGCGCGGGGCTTGAAGCCCGGCGAGAAGATTTCGACCATCTGCAACAACTCGGTCGAATTCGTCAAAGCGCTGTTCGGCATTCACCGCGCGGGTCTGGTCTGGGTGCCCATCAACACCATGCTCGGCCCCGCCGACATGGATTACATCCTCGGTCATGCCGAGGTGCGCTTCGCGCTGATCGACGACAACCTCCATGGCCAGGCCGATCGCCGCGCCGCACTGCAAAAGCGCGGCGTCGACCTGATCGCGATCGATCTCGCCGGCACGGCAAAGGCCGCGGGCCTCGCCGAATTCGACGACCTGCTGGAAGGCCAGTCCGACATCGAGCCCGAGATCGAGATTGGCGATCGCGATCTCGCGATGATCATCTACACATCCGGCACGACATCGCGTCCGAAAGGTGCGATGCACTGCCATCTCGCCGTGGTGATGGCGGTCATGAGCAACTGCATCGAGATGGGTCTGTCGCGTGACGACGGCATCACCGGGCAGTTCCCGATCTTCCACTGTGCCGGTCATGTGCTGCTCTTGAGCTATCTCTCGGTCGGCGGCCGCATGGCGTTGATGCGCGGCTTCGATCCCGTCGCCTGCATGGAGGCGATCGTGCGCGACAGGCTCACCGTGTTCGTCGGCCTGTCGCTGATGTACCAGGCCATCCTCGATCACCCGCGCCGCAGGGAATACGACCTTTCGGGCCTGCGCTGCTGCATCTACACCATGGCGCCGATGGGCCGGCCGCTGCTGGAGCGCGCCATGGCCGACCTCTGTCCGAATTTCGTGCTGTCCAGCGGGCAGACGGAGATGTATCCGGCAACCACGATGTCGCGGCCGGAGGTGCAGCTCGATCGCTTCGGCAACTACTGGGGCGAGTCGCTGATCGTGAACGAAACCGCGATCATGGACGATCATGGTAATCTCCTGCCGCGCGGCGAGGTCGGCGAACTCGTGCATCGCGGGCCGAATGTGATGATGGGCTATTACAAGGACCCGAAGGCGACCGAAGAGGCGCGCAAGTTCGGCTGGCATCACACCGGCGACCTCGCGCTGATCGACGAAAATGGCGAGGTACTTTTCCTCGACCGCAAGAAGGACATGATCAAGTCCGGCGGCGAGAACGTCGCCTCCGTCAAGATCGAGGAGGCGCTGCTGGCGCATCCGGCCGTGCAGAACGCCGCCGTGGTGGGCCTGCCGCATCCGCAATGGGGCGAGGCGGTCTCTGCTTTCGTCAAATTGAAGCCGGGCGCGCAGGCGAGCGAGGCGGAGATATCCGAGCACTGCCGCAAGTCGCTCGGCGGCTTCCAGGTCCCGAAGATGATCCGGATCCTCGACGACATGCCGATGACCGCAACCGGCAAGCTGCGCAAGGTCGAGCTGCGCCAGGCCTACGGCGATCATTTCGCGGCAAAGAGCGCGTGAAGGTGCGGCACAAGACCATCGTCGTTCCGGAGCGCGCAAGGCGCGAACCCGGAACCTCGGGATTCCGGGTTCGATGCTTCGTATCGCCCCGGAATGACGGAGTAATTCATGGCTGTCATTGAATCCACGATTGCGACTTCCAGCGACACGTTCAGGACGAACCGTGAAGGGATGCTGGCGCTGATCGCGCGGATGCGCGAGCTGGAAGAGCGGACGCGCAATGCCTCGGCGGCCGCGAAAGACCGCTTCCACAAGCGCGGACAATTGTTGCCGCGCGAGCGCGTGGCGCTGGTGCTCGATCCCGGTTCGCCCTTCATCGAGCTCTCCACACTGGCCGGCTACATGTTCGATGTGGCCGACCCCCTTAAGAGCGTGCCCGGCGGTGGCGTGATCGCGGGCATCGGCTTTGTCTCGGGCATCCGCTGCATGGTGAGCGCCAACGACGCCGGCATCGACGCCGGCGCGCTGCAGCCGTTCGGGCTCGACAAGACGCTGCGGGTGCAGGAACTCGCGCTGGAGAACAAGCTGCCTTATGTGCAGCTCGTCGAGAGCGCCGGCGCCAATCTCCTGCGCTACCGCGTCGAGGATTTCGTCCGCGGCGGCAACATCTTCCGCAATCTGGCGCGGCTGTCGGCGGCGGGACTGCCCGTCGTCACGGTGACGCACGGCTCGTCGACCGCGGGCGGCGCCTACCAGACCGGCCTCTCCGACTACATTGTGATGGTGCGCGGTCGTACCCGTGCCTTCCTTGCCGGACCGCCGCTCTTGAAAGCCGCGACCGGCGAGATCGCGACGGAGGAGGAGCTTGGCGGCGCCGAGATGCACACCGGCATCTCCGGGCTCGGCGACTATCTCGCCGAGGATGACCGCGATGCGCTGCGTATCGCGCGCGAGATCATGGCCGCTCTCGAATGGGACCGGCCGAGTACAGGCAATGGTTCATTCAAGCCGCCGCGTTACGAGGCGGAGGAACTGCTGGGCATCGCGCCGATCGACCACAAGCGTCCTGTCGACATGCGTCAGGCCATTGCGCGCTTTGTCGACGATTCCGATTTCACGGAGTTCTCGCCGAATTACGGCCCGGCTACCGTCTGCGGTCACGCCCGCATCGAGGGGCAGGCGATCGGCATCATCACCAATAACGGTCCGCTCGACGTGCCCGGCGCCAACAAGGCGACGCATTTCATCCAGGCCTGCTGCCAGACGCGCACGCCGCTGCTCTACATGAACAACACCACCGGCTACATGGTCGGCCGCGCCTATGAG
>Ga0070679_100006888_pt1 | contig 10599 bp, 12 predicted proteins | sample KBSC63BmetaG_FD_65652 | JGI IMG/M metagenome (GOLD analysis project Ga0070679, IMG submission 65652) | Corn rhizosphere microbial communities from Kellogg Biological Station, Michigan, USA - KBS C6-3B metaG | ecosystem: Host-associated > Plants > Roots > Rhizosphere | place: USA: Michigan... | reverse complement strand
CCACATGGCCCAGCCAACAAGCTGCGTGGGAACCACGGTCCACACGGTGACGTAGAACCAGCCCTTTTCCTCTCCCTCGCCACGAGTGGAGCGGCGGGCGCGTGGGGTAACGTTCAAGATAGTAGCGAGAACAATTGCCCCGGCGAGCGGATAGTAGAGTTTCGCGTAGAGCTCGTGGATCTGATAAACCCCGGTAAATGCGTTGATCACCAGTCCCAGCAAGTTGATTGTGAACGGCACCAGCAGGTCAATCCACGCTGTGGTGTAACAGAACACGCGATACCAGAGGTTAGGCTTCTCCTCGCCATAATGGGTGATGTACGGCCGCTGTTCACATCCGGGAAGGCGTCCAAGATAACCACGCCATGCGCACACCGCAGTTACGATCGCCAGCCATATCCAGTGGCGGCGGTCGGGGCCGTGCGCATAGAGGTCGGCGGTGAGATGGCCCGGCAGGACCCAGTAGGCCCAGATCCATAGCGGCACATGCAGGACGCGGTAATAGCCTTTGTTGCGCTCACGCTCAACAACTTTCTTCATTCCGTGAAGTCACTCCGGGGATGGTTCGTACCATTGTATTGGATTGCGTTCTGGGAACGAGCCGATCAGTTCCGGGCCGCGGTTGGATTGCGGGTCAGTGCTGCGAGATCCCGCACGGCCTGCACCACCAGTTCGGGCTGATCGAGATGTACCCAGTGCGCCCCTTTCGCGGCGATCAGGTGGCGGCCGTGCATGGACTGGGTAGTGATTGCAGCGTGCTCTCGCAAACGCTCTGCTGCCTGGTGGGCTCCCGAGATCACTGTGACCGGGATGTGCGGCGGGACATTGCTGCCATAAACTTCGGCGGAGCAGCGCGGAATCGATTGGATGTAGCCGGCCATCGTCAGAAAGAAATCCGGCTTGCACCAGCGCGCGCGGATCAGCTCCACGGTTTCCGGCGGAAGCTTAAGCAGCTCGCCCAGGATTCTGCTCACCGTCTTTGTTGCCTCGGGACCAAACACGGCGAGCGCCGCGCGCGGGCCCCGGCTCTTTCCGCGTTTCAGCAGCCATAAACAGGCGCGAATCACGCCTATCGACGCGAGAGCTGCACCTGCACGCGAGAACCAGATACCGCCGCGCAACTTCCATCGCTGTGAGCTGGTGGGATTGAGCCATTCTTCCGGCGTAAGCGGATCGATCATCACCAGTCCGGCAAGTTCATTCGGGAAGCGCTGCGCGTACTCGCGGACGATGAATCCGCCGAACGAGTGCCCAACCAGAATGTAAGGCGATGCGATCTTCAGGGCTGCAATCGTCGCATGCAGATCGTCGACGATCCGCGGCAATGAGCAGCTGATGTCTTTCCCGCGGCTCCAGCCAAATCCGGCGCGATCATAACTGTATGTGGCCGCTAAGTTCGCCAGCTCCGGTTGCAGAAGACTCCAGTTCAGCGTGGACGCCGCGATGCCTGCCTCGAGCAGGACGGCGGGCTGGCCTTCACCCATCTGCTTGACATGCATTTCGGCCCCGTGAATTTTCACCATCATTCCCGGAGCGGGGAATCTGCGGTCATCCCGGCGCGCAAGAATCCACTGCGCTATCGCTGCGGCGGCGATCAAGATCAAAATAGCGATGAATATTTCCAGCAGCACAGAGTGATTTCCTGGTTGAGCTTTACTTTTTGGAGTTTAACCGGAAATCACTCTTCAGCAAGAACGGCAATGTGCGGCACAGAGCGGCTATTCGGAGCAGCTTACCTGCTGGCCTGATGGACGATGGAAAGACCGTCAATGATCTTGACCAGCTTGTCGGTTGAAGACCACGAGCTTACGCGCTGCCAGCCGGTCTTCTCGTTGCCGATCATCATCGCCGACTGATGGCGCTGCGGACGGTCAACATACAATCCAAGCGCCTTCATGACCTTGGCGACCTCATCCGGGTTGCCGCTCAGCAGCGTCCAGTTCGCGCCCAGATGGAATTTTTCCGCCCAGGCTTTCATGTGCTCAGGTGTGTCGTTCGCGGGATCCACGCTGACCAGAATGAAGACCACGTCGTGGCCCATGCGCTTATTGAGGGCATGTTCCAGGTGGGACAGGCTCTCTTGGGTGATTGGGCAGAATGCGGTGCAGGTGGTAAAGAATCCGGAGACCACAGCGAGCCGGTTCTTCACTACGTCGCTGTTGAAGTGGACCGGCTTCCCGGCCTGATTCACGAGCTCAATATCGGGGACAGATAACTGAGCGGGAGCAATCTGCGGCACAGCAGCGGTGGCGGAGGTATCCTGCGCGGAGGCGCAGATCGACACAATAAGCGTGAGTAAAAGGGCGCTGATTTTCATATCCGTCGTCTGTTCAGTACTGCTGGTGGAGATATGATCCCACAGTTTTCTCGATGAAAAAAGCAGAATTCCACGCCGCGCAATGTGAATTTCATTAGAGAAATTCATTAGAAAAAGTGGCCGCGCGTGAAAGGAGGATTGCGGCGTGGTTCGATTTATGGTCCACGCCGCCCAAAAAGATTGAAACGCGCCGCATAGGCGAGCGCGATTACTGGATAGCCGACAGACCTGCTTGCGCGCACTTGCCGTCGTTTTCGCTGGTATCACCGGAGAGCCCGATTGCGCCCACGATCTTGCCCTGGAGCACGATAGGCAGACCGCCTTCCACGGGGATCGCGTCGCGCAATGTCATCACTCGAATGCCCGCGCCACCGGAGGCCACGGCGTCTTGAAAAGCCTTGGTGGGGCGCTTGAACAGGGTTGCGGAGCGCGCCTTGTCAATGCACACGTTCGCGCTGCCCAGCTGCGTGTTGTCCATCTTCTCGTAGTAAACCAGCGTGCCGTTGGGGTCTACGATGGCAACTGCCATGGTCCAGTTATTGCGCGCGGCTTCCGCCAGCGCTGCTGCGGCCGCCTTCCTGGCTGTTTCCACGGAGATGGGCGGACCATAGAGATTGGACATAATTGTGCTGCTCCTCTCGAATGGGGCTCTTCGCGAACACACACCCGGTTCGCGCCCCGACATTCTAAATGCTCGGGGTTGATTTCTGAGGGCGATTAGCCTTTCAGGAAAGCCGCGGTTTCGCGCAGAAATAAGTCCAGTTGATCGTGGTGTACCCAGTGTCCCGCTTTCGGGACTTCCACCAGACGGCAGTCGCGAATGGCATTTACCCGCGGATCAGCGTGCGGGACCGGCGCAAAGCTCTCCAGTCCCCAGAACAGCAGCACCGGAGAGCTGATCTGGCCGTAGAGTTCCACGGCGTCATCGATATGGTGGCCCAGGGGCGAGATTGCGCGGGCGTAGTTGTCGAACTTCCAGACCAGCGAGCCATCGGGGTCCCAGTTGGTGCCGTGCAGCGTGAGGTGGCGGGCGACTTCGTCAGAGAGGTGCGGATTGGCTTCACGCATACGCGCCATCGCCGCTACCAGGCTGGGATAAGGGCGCTGCTTGCGCTTCTCGATGTCACGAACGTTTTCGATCCAGTGACGCAGCCGCTCGCTGGCAGGGCCATGCACACGATGCGCCGGCGAGAAGCCGATGCCCTCGATCGATACCGCTTTGGACACACGCTCCGGGTAAACGCCCGCATAATGCAGCACAATTACGCCGCCGAGGGAGTGGCCGACCAGCCGAATGGGAAATTCGCCGATGATATCGAGCAGCGCGGAGAGGTCCAGCACGTGCTCGGCGACGGTGTACATTGCGCCGGGAGCCCAGGCGCTGTTGCCGTGGCCGCGCAGGTCGAGCGCGAAGACGTGGTAATGCTCGCAAAGCGATTGCGCCACCCAGTCCCAGTTGCGCGCGTGGTCCAGCCCGCCGTGCACCAGCACCAGCGCGGGCTTGCCTTCCTGGCCGTAATCCCAGAACTGCAGCTTCAGGCGATCGGAATAAAAGAAGTGCGAGATCGGCTCCATGCGCAGACATTCTAAGGGATGGCCTGAATCGCCGAGATTGCCAAATTGATGATTGAGCTTCGGAGATCCCGGCAATGTTGTTGCAATGCGTCTTCATCAGTGAAAATCAGTGGTGAGTAATCTCCATGCCCGAATCTTCCAGCGTCCTCTCCATTCGCGAGCTGTGCAAGAGTTACGGCCAGACCGTGGCGGTGGACCACATTTCGTTTGAAGTCGGAAGGAATGAGATCGTCGGATTGCTTGGGCCGAACGGCGCCGGCAAGACGACCACCATCAACATGATTCTCGGCGTGCTGGAGCCGACTTCGGGCAGCATCAGCATTGAAAGCGTGGACCTGGAACGGCAGCGCTCACGGGCGCTGCAGTGCACCAACTTTGCAGCCGTGTATGCGCCGCTGCCGGGGAACCTGACCGTCTATCAGAACCTGCGCATCTTCGGGATGATCTACAGCGTGAAGGATCTGAGCCGACGCATCGAGGAGCTGATCGAGCAGTTCGAACTCAAACGCTTCCGCAACACCAAGGCCGGAGTGCTTTCGTCGGGCGAGCAGACCCGCGTTTCGCTGGCCAAGGCGATGCTCAACCGTCCGCGACTCTTGTTGCTCGACGAGCCCACGGCATCGCTTGATCCTTCCGTGGCGCAGGAGGTCCGCAGCCAGATACGCGATTTTGCCGCGACCGGACATGGCGGAGTGCTGTGGACATCGCACAACATGTATGAGGTGCAGGAGGTGTGCGATCGCGTGCTCTTTCTCTCCAAGGGAAAGATTCTGCTGCAGGGCGATCCGCGGACGCTGCCGCGCGAACATGGCAAAGAGAGTTTAGAAGAGCTGTTCATCGCGCTGGCGCGCGAGCCATTGATGGCGACGGAGCGTGTGTCATGACCTTCACGCGGACCTCCGCCATCGTATTGCGCCAGTTTTATCTAGTGCGCGGCAGCGTGTCACGCCTGGTGCCCATGTTCGTGTGGGTGGGCGTGGACATGGTGCTGTGGGGGTTCATCACGCGCTGGCTCAATACGGTGTCCGGCTCGGGTTTCAACTTTGTTCCGGCGATGCTCGGCGCGGTGCTGCTGTGGGATTTCTTCATCCGCGTGATGCAGGGCATTACCATGGCGTTCTTTGAGGACGTGTGGTCGCGCAACTTCCTGAACTTCTTTGCCTCACCGCTGCTCATCTCGGAATACCTCGGCGGGCTGGTGCTCTCAAGCATTGCCACCAGCTCGGTCGGGCTCACGGTGATGCTGTTGCTGGCCACGGGGGTTTTCGGGCTATCGTTCTTTGTCTATGGCGCGCTGCTTGCACCCTACATCATGGTGCTGTTCATGGTGGGGATCGCGCTGGGGATTTTTGCCGTCGCAATGGTGCTGCGGCTTGGTCCAGCATCGGAGTGGTTCATCTGGCCGATTCCAGCCGTGCTCTCGCCCTTTGCCGGGGTGTTTTATCCCTTGGCAACACTCCCGGTGTGGATGCGGGCGATCGCCCGCCTGCTGCCGCCCTCGTACGTATTTGAATCTATGCGCGCCATCCTGGCGGGTAAGCCGGCACACGTCAGTTCCCTGCTGATCGGAGCTTCGCTGGCGGTGCTTTACATTCTGCTGGCCTGCTGGTTCTTCCAGGGGACGTATCGGCATGCAGTGCGGACAGGATTGATTGCAAGGTATAGCGCGGAGACCGCGAGCTGACCGATTTGAAAGAAGGTTTGTGCCGGCCCTACGGGGCTCGGTTCTTCTCTCCACGCTTTCCCACCCCTCCGCCAGCGGGCTCAAGCGCCCGCGTGGCTCCGGGGGTGGGCTAACTCCTTGACGGGCCTACGGCCCTGTTTGTGGGACAAGTAAGTGCGGTGCTCGCCTTAAGCTCATGTCCAATCAATTGTGGTAGGAGTATGAACCACCCCGTCTTCGCATCGTCAAGCTTTACGCGATGCCGGGCCGAAGTCGATTACACGCGCGGTCCGGCAATGGTGTGGTTAGTTCTGGAGAACTGGCCGATGAGACTTATCACGGCGCCTGCACAGAACAACCACGTCCACACGCCCAGACTCCATACTCCCAACATTCCCACAACCCACAAAACCGTAAATATGATCGTCAATGCCCAGAGCATTGTTACTCCTTATTTCCTTTTCAGGCTTTTAATAGATTGGGTGACCGGAGGGCCAGAATCGTTGCCATAATCCTAAGGCAGCCGGCTGCGGTCGGGTGCCAGCGTTGCCGGACGAAGCCGGGCAGCGCTGAGTCCGGCTGCTACAGGAGCATTGGGGTGATGGCTGGAAAATGGACTCGCAGGCGGGGTGTCGCGAAGCGACAAAATGGATGGTGAGCGCGGCTGGATTCGAACCAGCGACCCACGCCTTAAAAGGGCGTTGCTCTACCAACTGAGCTACGCGCCCACACTCTTTCCAATTTAACACACCCGCGCAGAGCGCAACGAAGCACCGCCCATGGATTGATTGTTGTTCCGGACTGTTTCGCGATCTGTCTCAGTAGATATCGCACTGGGCCGGCGGCGAGAACTTGCGCGAGAGAAGGACTTTCTCCAGTGCCGCGCCGCAGGCATCTTCCTTACGCTTGCGGTTGGCGAAGCGGGGATCTTTTACGACTTGGGCTTCGGCGCGGGGGATGGCATCTGTTCCTCCCAGCTTTTTGGAAGCTGCCGTTACGGCATTGATGTAGTCGGCGAAGTTCTGGCTGTGCACGAACTGATAGCGCTGCAGGAAGATGAAGGCGTCGGCGTCGTCCTCTGACTCCGCAGCATCATGCGCGCGCACCATCTTGGCTTTCACGTCCGCCTGGTGCGCGGTGTGCGCCTCCATGGAGGCCGGGAATTTCCAGCCGCCGGAGTTGATGGAGCGGAGCGCGTCTACGGACGCGCGGGAGAAGCCGGCGGAAATCGGCGTGGGTTGGGCCAGCAGAGCACCGACAAGTGCGATAACGAGGGTGGTTGTCTTCATTTCTCTTCCGTGAAAGTGTACAGGACGTGGCCTTCCGTCAGCGAGTGCCCAAGCAGCGGATAAGCGATTGGCTGTTGGTGATCAACGCCAATGCACGGAAAGAAGCAAGCAGCGCTTCCTGCGGAAATTAAATTCCGTCCCTGGCTGCTCCTCTGTTCCTCAGTCTTTCGAAGGTTTTGTCTTGGATTCAAAGCTGCCGTGCCGGCCTGCGCCTGAACTGAACCTGGCGGCGCCTTTCACGGCTTCACCCGATTGCAGGGTCTCCATGCCAAGGCGCAGCTCGTTCACTCGTGCATGGTCCAGCGGCAGCGACCACTGCTCGATGGCCGATAAGCGATCATTACGCATGGCCTGCTGCGGAAAGGCGGCAATGGCGTGCGCAAGCTCGAGCGCTGTATCCAGAGCTCTTCCTTTCTCCACCATGCGATTGACCAGACCGATCTGCAGAGCTTCTTCGGCCGAGACTGCCCGGCCGGTGAGGATCAGGTCCATGGCGCGACCGTGGCCGATGAGGCGCGGCAGGCGGACGGTGCCGAGATCGATGAGAGGCACGCCGAAGCGGCGATTGAACACGCCCATGACCGCGTCTGTTGCGGCCACGCGCAAATCACACCACAGGGCGAGTTCGAGGCCGCCGGCAACCGCGTGCCCTTCAATGGCGGCGATTACCGGCTTCGAAAGCTGCAGCCATGTGGGTCCCATCGGCCCTGTGCCGTTCGGATCGACGGGAGGACGCCGGCCTTCCGCGATCTCGCACAGGTCGGCTCCGGCGCAGAATGTTCCTTCGGCTCCGGTGAGGACGGCGACGGAGACGCTGGCGTCGCGGTCAAAGTCTTGAAACACTTCGCCCAGCATCGCTGCTGTAGCCGAGTCCACCGCGTTACGGGCGTGCGGCCGGTTGATGGTGACTACCAGCACCTTACCTTCGCGGCGTGTGAGAACGGATTCAGCGGCGGCCATAGCCCATTGCGCTCGCGGCAGAAAACTGTGCTGTGACATCACCGATGCGCGACAAAGCTGTGCGCACCTTCTCCGGTTCGTAGCCGACGGTGATACGCAGGTAGCCGTCGCGACCGAGATAACTTCCGGGCGCAACCAGAACTGACGCCTGGCGGCGGATATAGTCCGCCAGCTCCTCTGAGGGCAGTCCGGCACTGTAGCCGACAAAGGCGATCGAAGTCGCGGTGGTGTTGTGGACGAAGAAGCGGCCTTCCTGGGTGCTCACCCAGTCGCGCAGGATCTTGTGACCTTCACGCGAGAGCTTCTTCTGGCGCTCGAAGAGCATGCGGCGCTTTTCCGGAGCGACGGCAAGCTCGGCTAGTGTCATGCTCGGGCCGCTGGCGGCGATCACCGCGTACTCGTGGCGGCGCCACAGTTCTTCAATCATCTCCGGCGAAGCGACAGCCCAGCCGATGCGCAGCCCGGCGAGGCCGTAGGCTTTGGAAAGACTGTTCACGCAGATGACACGGTCATACATACCCCAGAAGCTTGGGGTTTCGGTTCCGCCGAATTCGGTGCCGCAATAGACTTCGTCGGCATGGAGCCAGGAGCCGTGGCGCGCGCAGATCCCCACCACGCGATGCATCTCTTCCGAGGTGAGGATGCTGCCGGTGGGATTATTGGGGTTAACGACCGAGATCAGCTTTGTCGCGGGGGTAGCTGCCGCTTCGAGTTCATCAAGGTCGAGGCGCCAGTCATTCTCCGGCCGCAACGAGACTTCTTTCACGCGACAGCCCAGGTTTTTAGCGAGTCCCCAGACCTGGCGGTAGCCGGGTGAGATCACAATGACCTGATCGCCGGGCTCGAGCAGAGACTGGCAGGTCATCCAGTTGGCCTGGGCCGCGCCAACGGTGACCAGCACATTGTTTGAGTGGGCGTTTGGGTACAAAGCGGAAATACGCTCGCGCAGCAGGGTGGTGCCATTCACCTCGGGATAGTAGAGCGGCAAGTTGATGAGGCCATCAGGGCTCTCCATGCCCAGGAGCTCGCGAACGTTGGCGCACTTCACCGAGCTATCCGCCAGGTTGTATTCCACAGTGCGCTCAAATTGCGACTGGAAGTATTCGAGCTCAAAGTTCTGGAAGTTCATGGGACATCACTCCGCAATCGGGTCGGTCCGTGAGTTCCCAACATGCTAACGGAAACCCGCAAACCTTTAAACACAGAGGAAGCAGAGGATTTATTGGTTTGGTAGCGGCTAAGAGTTTATTCGGAACTCTGTTTTGATGATCTAAAAGAGGCGCTCTCGTAAACCGAAAGGCCAGAGGAAGAACGAGGTTCCTGGAACTGACGAAGAATGTCTAAAGGCATAGCCGAAGTCTTTTGGAGTCCAAGTGGAAAAACAGGCTCAAGAGACCAAATGACAACGACCGGAACAAACCGTCAGCTGCGGGGCTGGTTCATTCGTTCGAAGATAGCATTCAGCTCCGAGCGCGACGCTTTGCTCGCCTGCTCGGCAAAGCCGTAAGCGATCTCCAGTTCTCCGGCGGCAAGCCGCTGCATTGCCGCATCCGCAAATTCGTCGAGCGGCACACCGAAGGTATGCAGGCCAGGTCCGCCCAGATCGGTGTTTACTGCCGGAGGAATGATTTCGATCACCGTCACTCCGGAACTGGCGAGCTGATGCCGCAGCGAAAGCGTGAGCGAATGCAGTCCAGCTTTGGTGGCACAATAGACCGGCATGTAGGCGATTGGAGCAAACGAAAGCCCCGAAGTCACGTTGATGATGGCGGGGTTGGGCTGCTTGCGCAGGTGAGGAGTAAGGAGTCCGGTAAGGTGGATGGGGGCTTCGAGGTTAATCGCGATTTCCGTGTGTGTGTCCGCCCATGGCTCGGCATTGCCAAGATCAATCGCACGACGCTGAATTCCTGCGTTGTTGACGAGAACATTCAATGCGGGATGCTCGCGGACAATCCATTCGGCCAGGGCGACGCGTCCGGTTTCGCTGCCGACGTCGCACACGCGCGTGATCAGGCCGGGGGAGGCGGTTGCAGCTTCGCGGAGCGTTTCCACGCGGCGTCCGCAGATGATGACCTGGCTGCCTGCTTTGAGGAATCGCTGCGCCAGTGCGAGTCCAATGCCGGATGCGCCGCCGGTGACCAGAACTGTGTTGTTGGCTGGATTCATGGTGCAATGCTAAATGTTTAATCGCGCACAGGAATAAGCAACCCAGTGATCAGTGGGAGAGAAAGGGTGGATCACGCGCCTAGCCGGAACCAAAACTCGGCGAGATGAAGACAACAAATGCAACGAAATTCATCGCCAATCCTGTCAACCCAACTACGTAGACCTGACGTCTGCGCCGACTGTAAGGATACAGCGCGCGGTGCCGGCTGAAAATTGTGCCCAGTTTACTTTGCAGGAAGAACATGCTGACCTGGTCTTCCGGTCCGCTATTTGCGTTGATTTCCCCGACCATCATGTAAACGATGAAGTTAGAAAAGATGAGCAACGTTACTCCAGCGATGAAGCAGATGACCGCCACGATTGTGCTTATCTGCATGAACACCTCACTCGAGGAGTCGGCTTGGGCCGGCTGAGTACTTCCAAGTTATATCGCTGCCTCAGTGGCTAAAGCCAGTCACAACGCAGGCTTTACCGGCGGAGACATCGCGCCGAAGGCGCGGTTTGGTCGAAAATACGCCATGTACCAGCAGGGTGGTGTAGGTGTGTGTGAATGACATGGTGCGGAATTGTAACTTCTCGGTCGTCCCTCCGGAGTCTGTGTCATAGGTAGCACTTGAACCAGGAATAAA
>Ga0070679_100006887_pt1 | contig 10601 bp, 9 predicted proteins | sample KBSC63BmetaG_FD_65652 | JGI IMG/M metagenome (GOLD analysis project Ga0070679, IMG submission 65652) | Corn rhizosphere microbial communities from Kellogg Biological Station, Michigan, USA - KBS C6-3B metaG | ecosystem: Host-associated > Plants > Roots > Rhizosphere | place: USA: Michigan... | reverse complement strand
GAGCCGTACTCGCGCGATCCGCGCAACATCATCCGCAAGGCGGAGAAGTACCTGAAGTCGACGGGCCTCGCCGACGTCTGCTACTTCGGGCCCGAGGCCGAGTTCTTCGTCTTCGATGACATCCGCTACGACTCGCAGCCGAACCAGTCGTTCTACTTCATCGACAGCGTCGAGGGGCGCTGGAACTCGGGCCGCGAGGAGTTCCCCAACCTCGGCTACAAGCCGAACTACAAGGGCGGCTACTTCCCGGTGGCGCCGACCGACTCGCTCGTCAACCTGCGCGCCGAGATGGTGACGACGCTGCAGGAGGCGGGGATCTACGTCGAGACCTTGCACCACGAGGTGGCGACCGGCGGGCAGTGCGAGATCGACATGCGCTTCATGCCGATGTTGCAGATGGCCGACACGCTCATGTGGTTCAAGTACATCGTCAAGAACGTGGCACGCCGCAATGGCAAGTCGGCCACGTTCATGCCGAAGCCGCTGTACGCGGACAACGGCTCGGGCATGCACTGCCACCAGTCGCTGTGGAAGGGCGAGAAGCCGCTGTTCCCCGGCGACGGCTACGCCGGGCTGTCGGAGACGGCGCTCTATTACATCGGCGGCATCATCAAGCACGCCAAGTCGATCTGCGCGTTCACCAACCCGTCGACGAACTCGTATCGCCGCCTGACGCCGGGGTTCGAGGCGCCGGTGAACCTCGCCTACTCGTCGCGCAACCGCTCGGCGTCGATCCGCATCCCGATGTTCTCGTCGTCGCCGAAGGCCAAGCGCATCGAGTTCCGCACGCCCGATCCGTCGTGCAATCCGTACCTGGCGTTCTCGGCGATGATGCTCGCCGGGCTCGACGGCATCGAGAAGCGCATCCACCCGGGCGAGCCGCTCGACAAGGACATCTACGCGATGTCGCCCGAGGAGCTGAAGGAAGTGCCGTCGGTGCCGGCGTCGCTCGACGAGGCGCTGAAGTCGCTGCGCGCGGATCACGAGTTCCTGCTCAAGGGCGACGTGTTCACGCCCGACGTGCTCGATACGTGGATCGAGTTCAAGACGGCGGCGGAGGTCGACCCGGTGCGCCTGCGCCCGGTGCCGCTCGAGTTCTCGCTGTACTACGACTGCTGATCGTCGCGCAGTCGCCGAACGTTTCAGGCGAAGGCCGCTCTCTCGTCGAGGGCGGCCTTCTTTTTTGCGTCAGAAGCGGCCGGTCAGCATCAGGCCGGCGACGGTCCCGTGCTGGGCGTCGCCACCGACGAGCGGAACCAGCGCGACGGGCGGCGGCGAGCGCGAGTGGTCCCAGCTGACCGCGGCGACGGTGATGTCGCCGATGCCGACGACGAGATGGGGCACGGCGAAGGGGATCGAGAAGTAGGGACTGATGCGCGCTGCGGCCAAGCCGGCCCACACCAGCCCGGCCGCGAGGTTGAGCGTGCCGAACACGGTGTTGGCGATGCGCCAGGTGCGCTTGTGTCCGCCGCGCGCCAGGTCGCGGCCGCCGCCGATCATGGTGACGACGCCGCCGACCGCGATCGAGCCTTCGGTAACGCCGCCGATGACGATGCCGGCGAAGGCGGCGAGCAGGTCACCGCCGCACGGCCCTTCGGTGCCGTCGCTGCATACGGCGCGCGCGGGTCGCGCGAGGAGAAGCGCGAGCGCCAAGGCGGTGACGACGGCGGTGGTGCGCATGGCCGCGAGCACAGCAACCGGCATGCCGAGACGTGTCGCAACGCGCGGCGCGGCTTTCGGCGACGAAGGTGTCGAAGCTTCGTCGCTCAGCGGTGGAAGGGGAACGGGTTCACGACCGCTCAGCTTCGTCGCAGAAGGCCCGCGAGCGCGAGCGCGGCGGCGCCGACGCCGGCGGCGGCGAGGAGGCCCTTGTGCTTGGCGGCGAACAGCTCGACCGAGTGCGACGTCGCGCGGCTGTCGAAGGCGCCGTGCGCGCCGTGATCTTCGACGTCGTCGACGGGCTGCCACAAGTTGTAGCGCTCGGACTCCGACGGCGGGCCGTCGTACTGCTGGCTCTCGTAGCCGGTCTTGGCGAGGTACCAGTCGCCGACGCCGGGCATGATCTTGTTGCCGGTGATCACCGCCGCCGTCGAGCCGCCGACCCACAGCTCGCGCCGCCGCTCGTGCGCCGCGAAGTGGATGGCGTCGGCCGCGACCTCGGGCTGATAGATCGGCGGCACGGGCTGCGACTTGTGCTGCATCTTGTTCTTGCACCAGTCGAACTGCGGCGTGTTGAGCGCCGGCATGTGCACCTCGGTCAGCCACACGCGCGACTCGCGATGCATGAGCTCGGTGCGCACGGCGTCGCTGAAGCCGCGGATCGCGTGCTTGGCGCCGCAATAGGCCGACTGCAGCGGGATGCCCCGATACGCCAGCGCCGAGCCGACCTGCACGATGGTGCCGTGATCGCGCGCCAGCATGCGCTGCAAGGCGGCGTGCGTGCCGTGGACGTAGCCGAGGTAGGTGACCTCGGTGACGCGACGGAACTCGTCCATCGTCAGCTGAGCGAACTCGCCGAAGACGGTGACCATCGCGCAGTTGATCCAGATGTCGATCGGCCCGAGCTCGTGCTCGGCGCGAGCCGCGGCGGCGTCGACGGCCCAGTGATCCGAGACGTCGGCCCGGCAGACGATGGCGCGCCCGCCCGCGGCCTCGACGTCTGCGAGCGCGCCTTCGAGGCCGGCCTCGCCGCGCGCCACCAGCGCGATGGCGGCGCCGTCGCGCGCGAAGCGTTGCACCGTGGCGCGCCCGACGCCGGCGGACGCGCCGGTGATCACTACGACCTCTGGTCGCTTTTCAGCCATCAGCTCCTCCCGCGCAAGATGCGCCACGCGAACGGCACCATCGCGAAGTTGAGCGCGATCGCCGGAATGCAGTAGATGCAGGCGCGCCGCTCGACGGCGGCCATCTGGTATCCGTAAAAGGCGGCGCCGAGCGCGCCCACGCCGACGCAGGCCGCGAGCAGGCGATCGGTCCATTTCGATCGCCGCCGGCGGCGCACCAGCCCGAGGCCGATCTCGGCCAGGTAGAGCAGGTTCGCCGGCAGCCCGTCGGGGATGCCGAGCGGATAGGCCTCGGGCGACGTGGTGACCTTGTTGGCGTCGAAGCCGCGCCAACGCACGTCGGGCAGCCGCTCGATCACGCCGATCTGGTGCAACAGCACCGGCACGCCGATGGCGAGCGCGCCGCCCGCCAGCCCCGCCACCGCGCTGTCATTCCGCATAGGCCACCGTCGTCATGAGCGCGTTCTCCGCTTGCCGCGAGTCGAGCCGCGTGTGCTGCACGACGATCGGCACGTCCGACTCGATCACGCTCGCGTAGTCGGTCGCGCGCGGCACCGGCTCCGGCTCGCGCAGATCGTTGAAGCGCAGGTGCAGCGTGCGCCGCGACGGCACGGTCACGCGATACGGCCCCGCCGGCGCGCGATCGCGAAAGTAGAGCGTGATGGTGACGTGTGCGTCTTCTGGGGTGGCGTTGAGCAGGCAGGCGGTCTCGTGGCTCAGCATCGCCGGCTCGGGACCGTGACTACCTTCGGGAATGTAGCCTTCGGCGATCGCCCATCGCCGACGGCCGATTGCGCCGTTTTCCATCGCGCTTTGGAGGATCAAGATGCGTGCCGCCGAGCAGCGCGCGGGCAAACTCGCCGGCCTCGCCGCGCGTGCCGGCGGCGACGGGCGCGGTCGTCACGATGCGCGAGAGCCGCTCCATCGCCGTCGCCGCTTGCGCGCGCGCGGCCACGGTCTGCTTCAAGAGGGCGAGGAGCGCGCGGCCCGGCGACAGGGTCCCGAGCTTCGTGCGCGCGGCGAAGCGGCAGAGCACGACGAGCCCGACCGGCAGCGGCCCGCGTCCGACGCGCCCGAGCCGCTCGGGACGCACGCGCACCGGCCCGCGCGCGCGCCGGAGCGACAGCGGGCGCGGATAGGGCCAGACGCGGCCGTCGCCGTCCACGAGCGCGTACTCGTCGCTGTAGTAGGTCGCGCCCGCGCGCACCAGCGCCGCCACCAGCGTCGACTTGCCCGCGTGCGTGCGCCCCGGCAAGACGATCGCGCGCCCGCGCCAGCCGACCACACCGGCGTGCACGAACAGGAACGTGCGCGACTCGGCGGCGACGTGCAGCGCGAGCTTCGACTCGAACGCCTGCAGCGCCGCGGCGTCGGCCGGGGCGCGCACGCGAAATTTTTTCGCACGATCGATCGCCCGATTTTTCGCCCGACCGTTCGCGCGATCTTTCGCACGTTCCGTCGCCGCGATGGCCCGCGCCGCCGGCGGCAGCCGCGCCCGCATGCGCCGGAGCGTGCGCGCGTCGTCGGCCGCGAGCTCGATCGGCACGCCGTAGCATTCGAAGCGCGCCGTCGTCACGCGGCGATGCTAGCACTCCTGCATCAGATCCTCCCGTCGCCATCGCTGCTGCGGGCGCGACGCGATGGCCCGGTCCGAACCTGACGCAGGAGTGCTACATTCGCCGCATGCTGCAGCACTATCGCCAGCTCATCGACGATCCCGTTCGTCTCGGCGCCTTCCAGCGCGCCATCTCCACGCTCGTCAGCCCCGGCGACGTCGTCGCCGACATCGGCTGCGGGCTCGGCACCTACGCCATCTTCGCCGCGCGGGCCGGCGCGCGCCGCGTCTTCGCCGTCGACGATACGCCCATCGTCGAGGTGGCGCGCGAGGTGGTGCGCGACTCGGGCGCCGACGGCGTCGTCGAGCTCATCGCCGGCTACTCGACGGCGCTCGAGCCGCCCGAGCGCTGCGACGTGGTCATCTTCGAGGACTACCTGACCACGCTGATCTCACCGGGCAAGGCGCGCGTCGTCGCCGACATCGAGACGCGCTGGCTCAAGCCGGGCGGCCGCCTGGTGCCGCCGCGCGCGCGGCTCTGGCTCGCGCCCATCGAGGATCCCGAAGGCCACCTGCACATCGATCGCTTCCACTGGTCGAAGGATCGCGTCTTCGGCATCGATCTCTCGGCCACGCGGCGGCGCGTCTTCGCCAGCGCCCACTCGCGCAAGCTCGGCGCCGGCGCGCTGCTCACCGCCCCCGAGATGGTGCACGACTACGATCTATTGCACTTGAAGCGCGTCGAAGTGTCGGCCACGCGCACGCTGACCGCGTCGCGCGACGGCGTCATCCACGGCGTGCTCTTGTGGTTCGAGCTCGAGCTCGGCGGCACCTGGCTCGCCACCGGCCCGCTGGCGCCGCCGTCGGCGTGGCAGCAGACGCTGTTCCCGCTGGCCTCGCCAATAGCGGTGACGCAAGGCGCGCCCATCGAGCTGCAACTGCAGGCGGCGCCGCTCGGCGAGATCCTGGTGTGGCGCTGGTCGGTCGCCGCCGGCGGGCGCCGCGTCGACGCCAACTCGCTCGAAGGCACGCCGCTGCGCGCCGAGGCGCTCGCGCTGTCGCGCCCCGATCACGTGCCCTCGGCCGACGTCGAGCTCGAGATCGATCGCACCATCCTCGCCGCCGTCGACGGGCGGCGCACCATCGCCGCGCTCGCCGCGCTCCTGCGCGAGCGTTTCGCCGCCCGCTTTCCCGACGACGAAGCCGCATCCGTGCGCGTCGCGCGCGTGCTGGCGCGCTACTGAGACTGGGCGCGCCACATCGCCAGCTTCTCGAGCGCCCAGCTGCCGAGATCGCGCGCGCGATCGAACAGGAGCGGTCGCACCAGCCGCGACGCCCACGGTCCGAGCTCGCCTTCGCCGCGCTGCAGCCACGGCGACATGCGCCGCACGATCGCGCGCCGCACCGCCGCGCCGCCGCCGTCGCCGTCGCCGTCGAGCTCGAGCTCGAGATCGAGCCACGGCATCGCAGCCGCGAGCTGATCGCGCGCCGCCGCCAGCGCCACGCGACCGTGCGCCGCCTCGGCGAGCGCGCGCACCCGTTCCCAAGATCCACGCGCACCCGCCGCCAGCAGCGCGGCGTCGGTCATCCACAGCGCGTTGCCGGTGAAGCCATGCGTCGCCGCGTGCACGCACACGACATATAGATGATCGGCCTCGTCGGGCGCCCACGCGGTCGCCGCGCCGAACGGCACCTCGGTCGCGCGCGCGATCAGCGGCTCGACGTCGTTGTCGATGCGCAGCTCGTGCCACAAGCGATGGTGCAGCTCGATGGTGACGCCGCGATCGGCGAGCTTGACGTCGTGCGTGGCGCCGCGCGCGCGCCGGAACGGCTCCATGTCGTAACGCTCGAGACCGAGATCGCGCCCGAGCTCGACCGCGCGCGCGAGGTCTCCCGGCGCGCACAAGAGATCGACGTCGACCATGGCGCGCGCCCCCGGATCGCCATAGTGCGTGCGCGCGAGCAGGGCGCCCTTGAACGGCACCAGCTTGAGCCCCGCCGCGCGCGCCGCCGCCAGGAGCTCGTCGAGCCGCTGGAGGCGCGCGAGGTTGAACGCCAGGGCCGCCAGGTAGCGCTGCCGCCCGGGACCGCTCGCGCCGCCGCCGGCCAGCGCCACCGCCTCGCGCAAGGCCACCAGCTCGGGCCGCGCCTGGAGCGGCTCGGGCAGCGCCTGCAGGCGGGCGGTGGTGAGTGTCTCTCGACAAAGCGGGGTCAGCACGCGCGCGAGGATACGAGAACTCGGCCCAGAAAAAAACGTGCGCCCCAACACTCCGTGGTACCTTCTTGCGTATGTCCCCGCCCTCCGATCCATTGGCGGCGCTGCAGTCGCAGCGGAGTCCCCTGGAGCTCACACTCGAGGCCCTGAACCGCATCCGCCGCCGCTGGTGGCTCGTCGCGATCTTCGCGGTCTCGCTCCCCGCCTACTTCGGCTGGAAGGCCGCGCAGCAGCCCATCTATTACTCCTCCACGATGACGCTTCTGCTCGACCCGCGTCCGCCGCGCGTCGTCGACAAGGTCACCGAGGTGGTCGCCGACGAGGTCCTGTCCGACACCGAGCGCTTCGCCGCCGGCCAGATGCGCTTCCTCGGCTCGGAGATGATGTCCGAGATCGTCGAGCAGAAGCTCGGCATGCAGAAGGGCGAGCTCGCCGGCCGCCTGATCGCGTCGATCGATCCGCGCTCGAAGGTGATCACCCTCGAGATCGACGATCTCGATCCCAAGAAGGCCGAGCTCTACGTCAAGACCTTCTCCGATTCCTACATCCAGGCCACCATCAACGATCGCGTCGGCGTCGCCGAGAACGCCACCAAGTTCCTCGACGGCGAAGCCGACGATCTGCGCAAGCAGCTCGAGGGCGACGAGAAGAAGCTCTACGACTACAACAAGGAGAACGAGCTGCTCGCCTCGAGCTTCGACGAGAGCCACAAGATCGCCTCGTCGAACCTCGCCGCCTATCACTCGCAGCTCGCCAGCGCGCGCACCGCCGGCATCAAGCTGCACGCCGAGCTCGACAGCGTGCGCGAGGCCAGGGCCAAGAACGATCCGCTGCTCCTGCGCATGCTGACCCTGACCTCGGCCGGCTCCCTCTGGAACACGGCCCAGGGCCGCTACGTCGCGCTCCTCGAGCAGCTGCACCAGCTCGAGACCAAGTACGGCCCCAACCACCCGAAGGTGATCGAGACGCGCGAGGCGCTCAACACCGTCGGCGAGCAGCTCGACAAGGAGGTGGCCAGCTCCATCAGCGCCGTCGAGGTGCGCGTCCGGGAGAACGAAGAAGAGCAGAAGAAGCTCTCCGAGCTCATCAACACCGAGACGCACAAGGCGATGGCGCTGCGTCAGAAGGAGCTCGACTACAATCGCCTGAAACGCGTCGCCGACGAGGATCGCGACGCCTATCTCATGGTCGCCAAGCGCAGCCGCGAGACCTCGCTGCAGGCGCTCATCAAGGACACGCAGGTCAAGCGGCTCGAGGGCCCGTCGCCGGCGACGATGGTGGATCGCCGGGTCGCGCGCACCGCCGGCGTCGCCGCGCTCGGCGGCCTCATGCTCGGCCTGGTCCTGGCGCTGCTGCTCGATCTCTTCGACGACAGCATCAAGACGCCGGCCGAGGCCGAGTCGGAGCTCGACCATCCGCTGCTCGGCATCATGATGCAGATCCCGCAGGCGCACCGCACGCCGGGCGCGCCGAGCAACTGGGATCCGGAGATCGCGCGCGCCGAGCACATCGTCAAGAACCCGCGCTCGCTCGTCGCCGAGCAGTGCCAATCGTTCACCACGCAGATCATGTCGCTGTTCATGGACAAGCCGCCGCGCGCGCTCATGGTGGTGTCGGCCGCCGTCGAGGACGGCAAGACGCTGGTGACGCTGCACCTGGCCTCGACGGTCGCCGCGCGCGGCAAGCGCGTGTGCATCATCGACGCCGACCTGCGCCGCGGCCGCCTCCATCGCATGTTCCAGCTCGGCCGCGGCGGTGGGCTCTTCGAGCTGGTCACGCAGAAGATCACGATGGACGAGGCGTGCCGGCGCACCTGGATCCCCAACGTCGACGTCATCACGACGGGCGAGGTGCCGCTCAAGCTCTCGCCGCTGCGCGTGTTCGAGCACCCCGAGCTCGGCCGCGTGCTCCAGGCGCTCAAGGACAAGTACGACATGCTGGTGATCGACACGCCGCCGGTGCCGCTGGTCTCGGACGCGCTGCTCCTCGGCGAGTACGTCGACGGCGCGGTCGCCGTGGCGCGCGCCAAGAAGACGTCGCGCGCGCTGACCCGCCGGCTCACCGAGCAGCTCGTCGGTGCCCGCGTGAACCTGATCGGCTGGCTGCTCAACGACCTCACCGCCGCCGAGCTGAAGTCGAAGTACTATTACCGCTACGGCTACGGGCGTGGCTACGCCTACAAGTATTCCGACGAAGAAGTCGCCTAGCCTCCGGGCAAGTGCTCGTCTAACCGCGGAAATTGACGTAATTGCGGTAGTTTCGTATAATCGGCCGAATGCCTAACTGGTCCCGAGTGCGCGAGCGGGTCGCAGTAGACCTTCTGCGCTGGACCCCCAAGGGCACGTTGTCGCGTGGCATCGGGTGGGCGGCGCGTCGCCGTGTTCCCCGGCCGCTGCGGCGCGCGCTGTACGGCGGGTTTGCACGCTACGTCGGCGCCGATCTTTCGCTTCTGGAACGGCCGCTCGACGCGTTCGAGCGCTTCGACGACTTCTTCACGCGCCCGTTGCGCGACGGAGTGCGCCCCATCGCCGAGGGCAAGGGCGTGATCGCCTCGCCGTGCGACGGCGTGGTGTCCGAAACCGGAATCGCCGACGGCGGGCGCCTCATCCAGTGCAAGGGCCGCGACTACACCGTCGCGGGCCTGCTCGCCGACGCCGCCGAGGCGCGCGCCTTCGAGGGCGGCGCCTACGCCACGATCTACCTGTCGCCGCGCGACTATCACCGCATCCACAACCCGGTCGACGGCAAGGTCACCGGCTATCGCCACATCCCGGGCGCGTTCTTCCCGGTCAACCCGATGTCGGTGCGCAACGTCGCCGGGCTGTTCTCGATCAACGAGCGCCTGGTGACGTACCTCGACAGCGACGTGGGCCGCGTGGCGGCGGTGGCGGTGGCGGCGACCGGCGTCGGCTGGATCACCGTGGCCTACGATCGCGACGTGCGCACGCACAAGAGCGGCAACGCCGGGCGGCACGGCTGGGCCCAGCGCTATTCGTCGCCGCGGGCGCTGGCGCGTGGCGCGGAGCTCGGCATGTTCCATCTCGGCTCGACCGTGATCTTGCTGTTCGAGCCGGGGCGCGTGCGCCTCGACGCCGTCAGCGGGCAGACGCTGCGCGTCGGCGAGCGCATCGGCGGGCTGGCCAACGCGAAGCGGGAGTTCGCCGCGTAAATGGCAGAGAAGGATCCAATCGTGGGCGAGATCGACTTTTCCGACGGCGAGCTGTCGGAGATGGGCGTCGATCTGGCGGGGCGCGCCGAGGCGCCGCCGACGCCGCGCCGCTCGCGCTCGATGCTGCGCGTGCCGGTCGACGAGGTGCCGCGGCCGAAGTCGGGGGGCGAGCCGATCCCGGCGTCGACGACGGAGCCGTCGATCCCCGCGCTCGTCGACGGGCCGGGCGACGCCGCCGACGAGGTCGTCGAGCACGCCTTCCACAACGGCGGCACCGCCGAGGGTGTGGTGCCGGCCGAGCTGCGGCTCGCGGCCTCGCCGGCCAAGGACGAGCTCGAGGCCTTCACGGCCAAGCTGATCGCCGATCGCGAGCGCGTCATCGAGATGGAGATGGAGCCCGACGACTCGGTGCTCGATCCCGACACCGATCCGAAGGCGCTCGTTGCGCGCGAAGCGGACGCGGCCGCCGGCGCCATGCCGCGGCCGATCGACGACGGTCCGACGATCGAGATGCGGGCCGCGCCGCGCGCGGTCAACCCGGCGCTGGCGGCGCTCGCCCGCGCGGTGACGGCATCGCCGGCGCCGGCGAGCCAGTGGCTGCCGCCGTCGAGCACGACGGCGGTGGCCGAGCCCGACGCCGCTCCCGCTGCCGCCGACGCCGACGCCGAGAGCGACGCGGAAATGGAGCTCGAAGACGGCGAGCTCGAGGACATCGTGATCTCGCCGACGCCGCTGCCGCCGCCGCTCGAGCGTCCACGCTCGTTGACACCGCTGACGGTGCCGCCGCCGATGCCGGTCACCAACGGCAATGGCAACGGCGCTGGACACGAGCCCGCGCTGGCCGCGGCGGCGCCTTCGCCGTCGGCCGCGATCCCGGTG
>Ga0070679_100006886_pt1 | contig 10602 bp, 10 predicted proteins | sample KBSC63BmetaG_FD_65652 | JGI IMG/M metagenome (GOLD analysis project Ga0070679, IMG submission 65652) | Corn rhizosphere microbial communities from Kellogg Biological Station, Michigan, USA - KBS C6-3B metaG | ecosystem: Host-associated > Plants > Roots > Rhizosphere | place: USA: Michigan... | reverse complement strand
CGGTGACGCGATCGACAAGGCCGTGTTTCCCGGCCTGCAAGGCGGTCCGCACAACCACACCACGGCCGCGATCGCGGTCGCGCTGCACGAGGCAAGCCAGCCCGAGTTCCGCGACTACGCGCACGCGGTCGTGGCCAACGCGAAAGCCCTGGCCGATGAGCTCGCGGCCTGCGGGTTCGACCTCGTCTCCGGCGGCACCGACAACCACCTCATCCTCATCGACCTGACGAACAAGGATGTCGGTGGCAAGCCAGTCGCGAAGGCGCTCGACCGCGCTGGCATCGTGGTCAACTACAACACCGTGCCCGAAGACCCCAGACCGCCGTTCAACCCATCGGGGATCCGCCTCGGCACGCCGGCGGTCACGACCCGCGGCATGACTACGACCGACATGCGCACGATCGCGCGACTCATCGACCGAGCCGTCAACGCCGTCGCGGCCGCCGACGAGTCCGAACTGGACGCCATCAGCAACGAGAGCGCGGAGCTCACCGCCAGATTCCCGGTGCCATAGGGCTCCCGGACGCTGACAGGCTAGGTGTTCTGGATCAGAAGGCCGCCGTCGACGGGGATGTTGACACCGGTCACGTAGGACATCGCCGGCAGGCAGAGCGACAGCGTCATCTGGGCAACCTCTTCGGGCTCGCCGTAGCGGCGTAGCGGCACCCGACGCCGCGCGAACTTCGTCTTCGCCTCCTCCGGAATGCCTGCGGTCATGCCGGTTCGGATCGGGCCCGGCTGCACGCAGTTGACGGTGATCCCGAACTCCCCGAGCTCCATGGCCAGAGCTCGGGTGAGACCGATGACGCCGTGCTTCGCGGCGACATACGCAGAGTTGTACTTCGTCGCACCCGAGCCTTCGGTCGAGGCGATGTTGACGATGCGGCCCTCGCCGCTCCGCTTCAGGTGCGGCAGCGCGGCGCGGATCGTGAGCACGTGCGCGATCAGGTCGACGTCGAGCGTGCGCTGGAAGTCGTCGACGTACGACGGCCCGTCCACCGGCCCGGGCACGACCGTGCCGGCGTTGTTCACCAGGATGTCGAGGGAGCCGAACGCCGCGACGATCTCGTCGACGACGCGCTGCACAGCGTCGCGGTCGGTTACATCGAGCACCCAACCTTTGGCGCTGCCACCCGCGCCGGTGACCTCGTCGACGACCGCCTGGACCCCTTCGTCGCCGAGATCGGTGACGGCAACGTTCGCGCCCTCGTCCGCGAACAGGTGCGCGGTCGCCCGGCCCATCCCGCTCGCCGCACCTGTGACGAGCACGGTCTTGCCGGCCACCGTCCGGGTTCCTGTTGTGAGCTTCGCCATGCACGGTGCCTACCACTAGCATCCCGCCGCGTGGCCACTGACCTGTTCGACCTGACCGGAAAGGTCGCCGTCGTCACGGGCGGTAGCCGGGGCCTCGGCCGGGCGATGGCCACGGCCTTCGCCGAGCACGGCGCCGACGTCGTCATCGCGAGCCGCAAGCTGGAGGCGTGCGAGGCGGCGGCCGCGGAGATCACCGCGTCGACCGGTCGGCGTGCCCTCGCGGTGGCCTACCACGCCGGCCGCTGGGCCGACTCCGACCGGCTAGCGGCGGCCGTCTACGACGAGCTCGGACGCTGCGACGTGCTGGTGAACAACGCCGGCATGTCACCGCTCTACCCGTCGCTTGCCGAGGTGTCCGAGGAGCTCTTCGACAAGGTCGTCGGAGTCAACTTCAAAGGGCCATTCCGGCTCTCGGCTCTTCTCGGCGAGCGCATGGCTGCAGCTGACGGCGGGTCGATCATCAACGTGTCGTCGATCGCCGCGGTGCAGCCGACACCGAGCGAGCTGGTGTACGCCGGCGCCAAGGCCGCGCTCAACGCCATGACCGTCGGCATCGCAAGGGCGTACGCACCGAAGGTGCGTTGCAACGCGCTCATGCCTGGTCCGTTCCTCACCGACATCAGCAAGGCGTGGGACATGGGCGCGTTCGAGCGTTCGGCCGCCACTGCGATCCCCTTGCGACGTGGTGGTGAGGCGAGCGAGATCGTCGGCGCAGCGCTCTATCTCGCCAGCGCGGCCTCCAGCTACACCACCGGCGCCGTCATCAAGGTCGACGGCGGCATGGCCTTCTCGCCGGCGTGAGCAGAAGCACATGACCGTCCCCGTCGACCTCGACCGACTCGTTGTGTGGATGGACGACGAGGGGCTTCCGCCGGGACCCATCGAGGAGGTCGAGGCCCTCGCCGGTGGCACGCAGAACATCTTGTTGCGCTTCGAGCGCGGCGGCGAGCGATACGTGCTGCGGCGGCCGCCGCTGAACAAGCGGGACAACAGCGACGAGACGATGCGGCGCGAAGCGCGGGTGCTGGCCGCGCTGGCGGGCTCGGCGGTGCCGCATCCCCGCCTGATCGCCGCCTGCGGTGAGGTCGATGTGCTGGGCGCGGCGTTCTATCTCATGGAGCCGATCGACGGTGCCAACCCGACTGTCGGCCTGCCGCCGGCGTACCTCGACGATGCCGACTGGAGGCGGCAGCTCGGGCTGGCAATGGCTGACGGCGCGGCGGCCGTCGGCGCGGTCGACCACGTGGCGGCAGGTCTCGGTGATCTGGGCCGGCCCGAGGGTTACCTCGAACGGCAGGTCGCCCGGTGGCAGCGCCAGCTGGCGTCGTACTCCGACCTCGCCGGCTACGCCGGGCCGGACATCCCGGGCGTCGACGAGGTTGGGACGTGGCTCGACGAGAACCGGCCGACGTCCTGGCGACCGGGGCTGATCCATGGCGACTACCACCTCGCCAACGTCCTCGCGGCGCTCGACCGTCCCGGGCTCGCCGCCATCGTCGACTGGGAGCTGACCACCATCGGCGACCCGCTGATCGACCTCGGCTGGCTGCTCGCGACCTGGCCTGACGGGGACGGCGGCAGCACGGGCGCGGCGCCGGTGAAGCCGTGGGACGGGTTCCCTTCCGCCACCGAGCTCGTCGCCCGCTACGCCGAGCGATCCGATCGCGATCTGTCCGCGATCGGGTGGTACGAGGTGCTCGCCTGCTACAAGCTCGGCATCATCCTCGAGGGCACCCACGCCCGGGCGGCGGCGGGCCTCGCGCCGAAGCAGATCGGTGACCGGTTGCACGCGACGACATTGGGTCTGTTCGCCAGGGCTCGAGCCCGCATCGCCGCGGCCTGACCGGCGTACGGTTGCGGCATAAACGTGCCGCCGAAGCCTGAGTCCGACTGCGGTGTCACCGCGATGTGTGTGACGCCGACGTCGACACCGGCGCGCCATGACACCCTGCCGCTCTGGTCGGTCGAGGCCGTGATGTTCGTGCTGTTGCTGGCCGTCGCCGCGATGGCCTACCGCGTCGTGCTGGCCCGGCACCGGTGACCCGGTTGTCGACGGGGGAGGAGCGCAGCCACTGGTCGCGCTGGCACGACGACTACGACGACCCGGGCTCGTCGCTTTCGTGGCGGCTTTCCGTCGTGCAGCAACGGCTGCGCGATGCGCTCGACGCAGCAGCGCCCGGCCCGGTCCAGCTGTTGAGCCTGTGTGCGGGGCAGGGCCGAGACGTCCTCGATGTGCTTGCGGAACATTCACGACGAAGCGACGTGCAGGCGGTGCTCGTCGACAGCGACGAGGCCAACTGCGCGTACGCCGCGGAGACGGCGCAGCAGCAGGGCCTCGACGTCGACGTCCGTTGCGCCGACGCTTCACTCACCGGCACGTACGCCGACGCCGTCCCGGCCGACCTGCTGCTCCTGTGCGGCATCTTCGGCAACGTCAGTGACGACGACATCCGGCACACGATCGACAACACCGCGAGGCTGTGCGCCGCCGGCGCGACCGTGCTGTGGACGCGGCACCGCAAACCGCCGGACATGACCGTCGCGATCCGCGAGTGGTTCGCGGCGGGGGGCTTCGCCGAGGTCGCGTTCGACACCCGTGAGGGCGATGCCTACGCCGCGGTCGGCACGAACCGTCTCGCCGCGGCGCCGCAGCCGTTCGACGCAGACCTGCGGCTGTTCACCTTCCTTCGCTGAGCGCCCGCAACCCGCCGAGCATCAGCTGCACGTAGGTCCGCTCCAACCGGTTTCGCGTCGCGCGGCTCGGGGTGCGGTTCCACCGGTCGATGGCACCGCCGAGGCCGGCGAGGAGCACTCGCGCGGCGTCGCGCGCCTCCTCGACGGGGATGCCGAGCTCGGCGGCGTACCAGTCGCCGTAGGTGCACTCGAGTCGGCGCAGTCGCTCCCGATGACGGACCGCGACTTCGGGCACGATCGCGCGAGCCTCCATGAGCCTGCCGAACAGCGCGGCCCGCTCGGCGAGATGGTCGAACCACGCGCGCGCCCAGGCACGCACCTTCGGCTCGAACCCGCTGATGTTTGCCGTCGCCTCCATCGCCCGCTGGTCGAGCTCCGCCGTCTCGCGGTCGAACAGCTCGAGCAGCAGCTCGCCCCGGTTGTCGAACTGCCGGTAGAGCAGCGCCTTGTTCACGCCGACAGCGGCTGCGACCGCCTCCATGGTCACCATCGCGACGCCGTGCCCGGCCGCGATGCGGGCGGCGGCGTCGAGGTACTGCTCGCGCCGGTCCCGCGACGAGATCCGCCCGGGGGACCGTCCGGAAGAGGACACAGCCTGCACCGCTGCCGGTGTCATCGCGCCTCCTCGACCTGCCTCGCCATGAGGTAACGGTCACGTTACAGTTCGACCCGGGCGTTGGGAAGGCAGGCATGGCGATCTCGACCGCGGAGGCGACGGCGGCACCGCACGCGGTGCCCGCAGACGACGCACGCCGTCGCGGCATCGACCCGGACCGCTCCCGCTCGTGGCTGCGCCGCTGCCTTCCCGTCGTGCTGCCGCACAAGAAGGCGTTCCTCGGTGCCTTCACGAGCACGCTCGTCGGGATCGTCGTGCAGATGTTCATCCCCGCCGTCGTGAAGTCGGCCATCGACGACGCTCTGGTCAAGCACAGGCACACGTTGGCGCCGTACGTCATCCTCATCCTCGGTCTCGCGGTCGCGCAGGGCGTTGCCGGCTACGCCTCCCGCTTCCTGCTGTTCCGGGCGGCGTACGACCTCGAGTACGACCTGCGCACCATGATGTTCGAGCACCTGACCCGGCTGTCGGCGTCGTTCTACGACCGGGTGCAGACCGGCCAGCTGATCTCCCGCGCAAACTCCGACATCCGCGCGGTGCAGATGTTCCTGGCTTTCGCGCCCAACATCTCGGTGCGCTTCGTCGGGTTCATCGTCGCCTTCGCCATCATGCTGACGATCAGCATTCCGCTGACGTTCATCGCGATCGGCACGCTGCCGCTCGTCTACATCACCGGCGCCCGGTTGCGTGCGCTGATGTTCCCGATCTCGTGGGTGGTCCAGGCGCGGACCGCGGAGGTCGCGACCATCGTCGACGAGAACGTCAACGGCGCGCGCGTGGTGAAGTCCTTCGCCGCCGAGCAGCGCCAGCTCGACGCGCTCGCCCGCGCGTCACGGCGGGTGCAGTGGTCGTCGGCGAAGCAGATCAACATCCGCGCGCGTTACGCCCCGATCATCGAGAACCTGCCGAGCCTCGGCCTGGCTCTCGTCCTCCTCGCCGGCGGCTACCTCGTCATCCACGGTGAGCTGTCGTTGGGCGCGATCGCGGCCTTCGACCTCTACGTGCTGATGCTCCAGGCGCCGTTCCAGCTGTTCGGCATGCTGACGATGCTGAGCCAGCGCGCCGCGGCGTCGGCCGGGCGCATCTTCGAGGTGCTCGACGAGCAGCCGCAGGTGACCGAGCGACCCGATGCGATCCAGCTGCACGAGCCGAGCGGCGACGTGACGTTCGACGACGTGCGGTTCTCCTACCGCGGCGGGCCCCCAGTGCTCGACGGGCTGTCGCTGCACCTTCGCCCGGGCGAGACCCTCGCGCTGGTCGGTCGCACCGGCTCCGGCAAAACGACGCTGGCGCGGCTGCTGACCAGGTCCTATGACGTCGACGCGGGCTCGATTCGGCTCGACGGCACGGAATTGCGCGACCTCACCTTGGCGAGCGTGCGCGGAACGGTCGGCGTCGTCACCGACGACCCGTTTCTGTTCTCGGTGTCGCTGCGGGAGAACATCTCCTACGGCCGGCCGGACGCCTCGCTCGACGACGTCGTCGCCGCGGCGAAAGCCGCCGGGGCGCACGACTTCATCGAGGCGCTGCCGGCCGGCTACGAGACGGTGGTCGGCGAGCGCGGCTACACGCTGTCCGGCGGACAGCGCCAGCGCATCGCCATCGCGCGCACGCTCGTCAGCAACCCGCCCGTGCTGATCCTCGACGACGCGACGAGCGCCATCGATGTGCAGGTCGAGCTCGAGATCCACCAGGCGCTGCGAACGCTGATGCAGGGCCGCACCACCTTGGTCATCGCGCACCGGCCGTCGACGATCGGGCTCGCCGACCGGGTCGCCTATATCGAAGCGGGCCGGGTGGTGGCCACCGGACGGCACGTCGAGCTGCTCGCCACCGAGCCGCGCTACGCCGCCACGCTCGCCGCGGCGGCGGCCGAGGAGCAGGACCGCGCCGCCGCTGAGCCGGTCGGCGAGGCGCCCGCGCCGGCGTATCCGGCGGAGCACCGCGGCTTGCTTGTGGACGAGGGCTGACATGGCGTTCGGGCCGGTCGGCGGCGGCGGCATGGGGCGCGGGGCGGTGGCTGCGCCCGGGCTCGAGTTCGCCGGGATCCCGGACGAGCTCGCGGCGAGGGCCGACAAGCTGACGGCGAAGGAGCCCGACTGGGCCGGCGAGCATGTGCCGTTCCGTCACGCGGCTCCGCCGGCGAAGCGGTTCGGGCTGCGTGACATGTTGATGGCGCACCGTCGGGCGATGGTGCTCGCGCTGGTGCTCGTCATCCTCGAGTCGGGCGCGATGCAGGCTGGGCCGCTGCTGACGCAGCTCGGCATCGACCGCGGCATCGCTCGCGGCAACATGCGCGCGCTGGTCGTCATCGCCGTGGTCTACCTGCTCACCGTGGCGCTCGCCGCGACCGTGTCGGGGCTACGGGTGTCCTGGACCGGCATCGTCGGACAGCGCATGCTCTATGACCTGCGGGTCCGCGTGTTCGCGCACCTGCAGCGGCTCTCGTTGGACTTCTTCACCGACGAGAAGGCCGGCCGGATCATGACCCGGATGACGAGCGACATCGAGGCGCTCAACCAGCTGCTTCAGGACGGCCTGGTCAGCCTCTGCGTGCAGGGTCTGACGATGCTCGTCGTCACCGTGGTGCTGCTGCTCGACGACCTCAAGCTCGGTCTCATAACGGTCTTCTTCGTAGTGCCGACCATGGGCGCGCTGACGTTGTGGTTCCGTCGTCGGTCAGATGCGGCGTACGACGGGGTGCGCGACGAGATCGCCAACGTGCTGTCGGACCTGCAGGAGAACTTGTCCGGCATGCCCGTCGTCACCGCGACCGGTCGACAGAGGCGCAACATCGTGATGCACCGGTCGATCGTCGGCCGTTATCGCAACGCCAACGTCGAAACGGCACGGCTCAACGCGATCTATGGTCCCGGCTCCCAGCTCGTCGGCGTGGTCGGGCAAGGGCTGATCCTGCTGATCGGTGGCTGGTTCGTCTTGCACGGGCAGTTGTCGATCGGGAAGCTCACGGCCTTCATGCTCTACCTGGGCGCCTTCTTCGCGCCGATCCAGCAGATGGTGCAGCTCTATGGCACTTACCAGGCCGGCCAGGCCGCCGTGCGCAAGCTCTCGGACCTGTTCGCGATCGCGCCTTCGGTCGCCCAGCGGGCCGATGCGGTGGAGCTGCCGCCCATCTCCGGCACGATCGAGCTGCGCGGGGTCAGCTTCGGTTACCGGCCCGACGAGCCGGTGCTGCACGACGTCGACCTGGTGATCCCCGCGGGGCAGACGATTGCCCTCGTCGGACCCACCGGCGCGGGCAAGTCGACCATCGCCAAGCTCGTCACGCGCTTCTACGACCCGACCGTCGGCCAGGTGCTCATCGACGGCCACGACCTGCGTGACATGACACTGGACTCGTTGCGCCGGCAGCTCGGCGTGGTGCCGCAGGAGCCGTTCCTGTTCGCCGGGTCGCTGCGCGACAACCTCGCCTTCGCGCGTCCGGATGCGAGCGACGACGAGCTGTGGGACGCGGTCGCCGCGGTGGGCCTCGACGATCTCGTCCGCCGTCTTCCCGACGGACTCGACTCCTACGTGCACGAGCGCGGCACTTCGCTGTCCGCGGGCGAACGGCAGCTCGTCGCGCTCGGCCGCGCGTTCCTCGCGCAGCCTCGCGTCGTCGTCCTCGACGAGGCGACGTCGAACCTCGACCTGCGCTCGGAGCGACGCATCGAGGCGGCCCTGGACCGCCTGGTCGAGGGCCGCACCGCCGTGCTCATTGCGCATCGGCTGTCGACCGCGATGCGCGCCGATCGCGTTGCCGTCATCGACGGAGGGCGGCTCGTGGAGTACGGCAGCCATGACGACCTCGTGCGCGCCGAGGGTCGTTACCGCGACATGTTCCGCACGTGGGAGAGCTCCTGGCGGCACTCGGTCATGGAGGACCGTGCCGTAGAAGACCGGGTTGCCGATCACGCGTGACACCGGAAGAGCGCGTCGCGGGGCACTTCCGCTGGCAGGCGGATGGGTGCCGGGCACTCGGCAGCCTCCTCTACGCGCGGTTGCTCGAGGAGGCCGCGCACGACCTCCTCGCCGCTGGCCCGACGGCAGTCGTGCTGGCCGGTCACCTCGAGAACCGGCGTCGCGACGCCGTGCCGTTGCGGCTGCTCGCCGGCGTACACGCACTCGTCCTCGCCGGAAGCGCCCCTGCGCTGGGCCGCTACTACCCGTCCGTCGGTGGCTCGTCGCCGCCGGACGACGGGCTGTGGGCCGCCTTCCGGGACGTGCTCGTCGAACACGGCCCCGCGGTCCGTGCCTGGCTCGGGCACGCGCCCCAGACCAACGAGGTCGGCCGGGCGGCGGCGCTGGCCGGCGGCCTCTGCCATGTCGCCGCCGAGGCAGCGCTGCCCATGCGGTTGCTGGAGATCGGGGCGAGCGCCGGCCTCAACCTGCGGGCTGACCAGTTCCGGATCGAAGGCCGGGTGGCGACGGCGGGACCGGCTATGTCGGCACTGGTGCTGCACGACGCGTGGCTCGGTGCGGCTCCGCCGGCCGTCGAGGTCGAGGTCGTCGAGCGCCTGGGTGTCGACCTCGCGCCGATCGACCCGCTCACTGATGACGGCCGGCTCCGCCTTCAGGCATTCGTGTGGCCGGATCAGGTCGAGCGTCTCGCCCGGCTGCGCGGCGCGCTCGACGTCGCTCTTGCGGTGCCGGCGGACCTGCGACGTGACGACGCGGTTCGTGCCGTGCGCGACCTGCATCTCGTCGACGGTCATTGGACGGTGCTGTGGCACTCCGTCTTCCGTCAGTATCTCGACGACGCGTCGTACGCCCAGCTCGTCGAAGCCATCGCGGCTGTCGCCGAGACGGCGACACCGACGGCACGGTTCGCCCACGTGATGCTCGAGCCGGAGCCGTCGTCGACCGCCGACGCCTTTCCCGTCGTACTCACGACGTGGCCGGGCGGGCAGCGGCGGACGTTGGGAACAGCGCCGGCGCACGGCCTGCCGGTGACCTGGCGCTAAGACGCGCTGCCGCCTGCGGCCCGGTGGCAGGTGAGCACGAGTCCCGCGAGTCCAGGCGCGCGAGCTTGCGTCGGGCTCTCGGGTCCGAACGTCGTCGTCAGTGCCTGCGTTATCGCAGGGCCGGAACGGCGCAGGTCGCAGACCCATAGGTGGCCGCCCGGACGCAGGACGCGTGCTTGCTCGACGACGCCGCGCGCGGGATCGGCCCAGTGGTGCGCACTCAGTGAGGACACGACGACATCGAAGCTGCTGTCGGGGAACGGCAGGTCTTCCGCGGTCGCAACCCGAGCAGTGACCCGCCCGCCGACACCTGCGGCGCGAGCATGCGACTCAGCGCGGTCGACCATGTCCGGCGACGGGTCGATGCCGACGGCTTCGACGTCCGGGCGCAGCCGCGCGATGGCCAGCAGCAGCCGGCCGGGACCGGTGCCGACGTCGAGCAGCCGTCCCCCCGGCGGCAGGTCTGCTACGACGGTTCGCGCCATGGCGCGGTAGAGCGGCCGCATCAACCATCCGGACGCGCGGTCGTACGACGCGGCTTTGCGGCCGACGAACGGCCGACGATGGTGATGCTGATGCCCGCCCATGCACCGATTGTTCACCCCCGGTTCGACAGGAGCACCGGCCTCCCGCGGCGAAGCCGTAGGACGTGTGCGAGAGCAACCTCAGTCGCCGGCAGCTGCTGCGCTACGCCGCGCTCGTCGGCGCGACGTTCCCCGTCGCTGCCGCGTTCGATCGCGGCTGGGCGCTGTCGGACATGAGCGGCAGTGGTGTCGCGGCGCCGCTCAACCTCGAGCTGGTGACCGTCAGCGACACCGAAGCCGCGATCACCTGGTTCACGGGTGACCCCAACCAGCTCGACGCGTTCCGCCGCCCGATGCCGGTCGCCGCACCGGGACGGGTGCTGATCGGCACCTCGCCGAACCCATCGACCTGGGTCGAGGTCGGCGCGCACGGGCCGACCCCCTATCACTACGTCGAGATCCGCGACCTGAAGCCGGGAACGACCTACTA
>Ga0070679_100006884_pt1 | contig 10602 bp, 10 predicted proteins | sample KBSC63BmetaG_FD_65652 | JGI IMG/M metagenome (GOLD analysis project Ga0070679, IMG submission 65652) | Corn rhizosphere microbial communities from Kellogg Biological Station, Michigan, USA - KBS C6-3B metaG | ecosystem: Host-associated > Plants > Roots > Rhizosphere | place: USA: Michigan... | reverse complement strand
GAGGGGACCACGTCCATGGCGGATCTCGAAGAAAAGGTCAAGGAAATCATCGCCAAGGAGCTTGGCGTCGAGCGCGAGAAACTGACGAACGACGCGAGCTTCATGGAAGATCTCGGCGCCGACAGTCTGGATACGGTCGAGCTGGTGATGGAATTCGAGAAGGAGTTCAACATCGACATTCCCGACGAAGACGCCGAGAAGCTGCGCACCGTGGGTGATGCGCTGACCTACCTCAAGACCAAGACGGCGTGAGCAAGCGCAGGGTCGTCGTCACCGGCCTCGGTGCCATAACGCCCGTCGGAAACGATGTGGCGACGACCTGGCAGTCCCTGCTGGAGGGTCGCTCCGGCGCGGGACCCATTACCAAGTTCGATTCGGGACCGTTCGCCGTGAAGTTCGCCTGCGAGGTGAAGGACTTCGATCCGTTCGCGTACATGGAGCGAAAGGAGGCAAAGCGCGCCGATCTGTTCACGCAGTACGCCGTCGCGACATCCGTGCAGGCCATGCGCGACGCGAAGCTCGAGGGCACGAGCGACTACGATCCAAATCGAATTGGCGTCATCATCGGCAGCGGCATCGGCGGCCTCAAGACGTTCGAGGAGCAGCACGACACCTACCGCGAGCGCGGTCCGTCCAAGATCTCCCCGTTCTTCATTCCGATGTTCATCTCGGACATCGCTGCTGGCATCGTGTCGATGCAGTTCAACGCGCGCGGGCCCAACTACGCCACGGTGTCCGCATGCGCCACGAGCGCGCACGCCATCGGCGATGCCTACCGCGCGATCCAGTACGGTGATGCTGACCTCATGATCACCGGCGGCGCCGAGGCGGCGGTTACGGCGATGTCGATTGGCGGTTTCGCCAACATGCGCGCGCTCTCGGAGCGCAACGACGAGATGACTACGGCCTCCCGGCCGTTCGACGCCACGCGAGACGGCTTCGTGATGGGCGAGGGCGGCGCGACGATCATTCTCGAGGAGCTCGAGCACGCGCTCAAGCGCGGCGCGAACATCTACGCGGAGATCGTGGGCTACGGTGCCACCGGCGACGCGTACCACCTCACGTCGCCCGCGCCCAACGGCGAGGGCGCGCAGCGTGCCATGAAGCGGGCGATGGAGGACGCGGAGCTCACGCCCGGAACGGTGCAGTACGTGAACGCACACGGAACGTCCACGCCGGCCAACGATCTGAACGAGACGAAGGCGATTCGCGCGGTGTTCGGCGAGGCGGCGGACGACCTGAGCGTGAGCTCGACCAAGTCGAGTACGGGCCACATGCTGGGCGCCGCGGGCGCGGTCGAGTTTCTCATCTCCTCGCTGGTGGTGCGTGACGGGATAATCCCGCCCACGATCAACTACTGCACGCCCGATCCGGAGTGCGATCTCGACTACACGCCGAACACGGCGCGCCGCCGCGACGTGACGGCGGCGCTTTCCAACAGCTTCGGCTTCGGCGGCCACAACGTCACGCTCGCCGTCCGCCGCTTCGAGCGCTGAGATGCCCGTTCCCGCGAACGTCTCCTTCGCGCGACTGAGCGATCCAGCGCTGCGCCCCATAGCCGCCAAGGTTGCGGCGGGCACGCGACTCTCCGACGCTGACGGCGTCACGCTCTTCGAGACGCCCGACCTGCTCGGCGTGGGACATCTGGCGAACGCGGCCAACGAGGCGCGGCACGGCAGCCGCGTCTACTTCGCGGCGAACCAGCACATCAACCCCACCAACGTCTGCATCCTCCGCAAGACGTGCGTGTTCTGTTCCTACGCGCGCCTGCCCAAGGAGAGCGGGGCATACCGCTACACGATGGAACAGGTGTACAGCGAGGCGGCGGCGAATCCGTACGTGCGCGAATTCCACATCGTGGGCGGTCTCGACATGGGCGCGGGACTCGAGTACTACGCCGAGATGTTTCGCGGACTCAAGGAGCGCCACCCGAACGTCCACATCAAGGCGCTCACGGCGGTCGAGATCGCGCACATCGCGCGCATCGAGAAGATGTCGAACCACGACGTGCTCGTTGCGCTGCGCGAGGCGGGGCTCGACACGCTCCCCGGCGGGGGCGCCGAGGTGTTCGGGAAGGGCGTGCGGGCTACGATCGCGGAAAAGAAGCTCAACGCCGAGGACTGGATCGAAGTGCACCGCGTCGCACATCGGTTGGGGATTCGATCCAACGCGACGATGCTCTACGGCCACGTCGAGTCCACCGAGGACCGCGTCGAGCACCTGTCGATGCTGCGCAGCCTGCAGGATGAAACGGGTGGCTTCCTCACGTACATCCCGCTCGCGTACCACCCCGACAACAACGAGCTGGGTATCACGCTCGGTCGCCAGGGCACGGCCACCACGGGCTTCGACGATCTGCGCAACGTCGCGGTGGGGCGTCTCTTCCTCGACAACTTCGAGCACATCAAGACGCACTGGATCATGGTCACGCCGTTCCTGTCGCAGATCGCGCTGTCGTGGGGAGTGAACGACATCGAGGGCACGGTGGTCCGCGAGAAGATCTACCACGAGGCCGGAGCTCACACCGCGCAGGGGCTGCCGCTAGAGGATCTGCTGGCGCTCATTCGCGGCGCCGGACGCGTGCCCGTGGAGCGCGACTCGCTCTACAATACCCTTCGCACCTTCGAGCCGGCTGCCGCCGAGGCGGCCTGACGTGCGCGTCGGGCGCATTCGCTACATCAACTGCTTCCCGGTGTACGGCGCAATCGACCGCGGCATCGTGTCGCTGGGCGCGCCCGTGGTGAGCGGCAACCCCAGTGAGTTGAATCAGCTCATGGCGAGCGGCCAGCTCGACGTGAGCGTGATCTCCGCGGTGGAGTACGCGCGCGAGTCGTCGCGCTACCTGCTGCTCCCCGATCTCGGCATCACCTCGGACGGCCCCGTGCGCAGCGTGATGCTCTTCTCACGCCGCCCCGCCCAGGAGCTGAATGGAGGGCTGGTGCTGCTCACGCGAAGCTCGATGACGAGTGTGGCGCTCACGCGGCTTCTGTTCGAGCACGTGTGGAAGTCGTCGCCGCACTTTGCCGCCGGCGACGGGGAGATGACGGACATCGCGCGATTCGGCGACGAGCCGCACGATGCGCGTCTCGTGATCGGCGACGCTGCGCTCCTGCTCGCGAACCGCATTCGTTCGGGCGACGTGTCGCTTCCGGGCGCAGCGGACTACCCGTACGTCTACGACCTCGGCGCGTGCTGGAAGGAGTGGACCGGACTGCCGTTCGTGTTCGCGGTGTGGGTCGCGCAGCGCACGACGGAAGCTTCCGCGGCGTTGCAGTTGCACGCGCGGCTGCTCGAGTCGCGCGACTGGGGACTCTCGCATCTCGACGTGCTCGCGGAGCAGGCGTCCGCCGTAACCGGCGTCGCGCGCCGCATCTGCCTCGAATACCTGTCGGGGCTCGACTACAGATTGTCGTACGATCATCTTGCTGGGCTGTCCGAGTTCTTCCGCCGACTGGCCACGGCCGGGATAGTGCCCGCCGCTCCGCTCTCGTTTTTACCCGCCGCCTGACATGAGAGACCTGCTCGACTTCTACACGAATGCGCCGCTCCTGGAGCTCGGCTCGGAGGCTGACAGCGTGCGCCAGCAGCTGCACCCGGCGAACACGGTGACGTACATCGTGGACCGCAACATCAACTACACGAACGTCTGTGTCGCGGACTGCGGCTTCTGCGCGTTCTACCGTCGCCCGAAGCACGAAGAAGGGTGGACGTTGTCGTACGAGCAGATCGGCGCCAAGATCGACGAGGCGAAGCAGCTCGGCGCCGTGCAGATCCTCATGCAGGGCGGCCACAATCCCTACATACCGTTCGAGTGGTACCTGGACCTGCTGCGCTACATCAAGAAATATCACACCATCCACATCCACGGCTTCAGCCCAAGCGAGATCGACTTTTTCGCGAAGGTGTTTCGCATGGATGCGCGCGATGTGATTCGCGAAATGATGAAGGCGGGACTCGATTCCGTGCCTGGCGGCGGCGGCGAGATCCTCGTGCAGCGGGTGCGCGATCTCGTCGCGAAGAAGAAGGCGGGCGCGGACCGCTGGCTCGAGATCATGGAGATCGCGCACCAGGAAGGGATGAAGACGAGCGTCACGATGATGTACGGCATCGGCGAGACGCTCGCGGAGCGGATCGAGCATCTCGAGCGCGTGCGCGAGCTGCAGGCGCGCACGCACGGCTTCACGGCATTCATCTGCTGGCCGTTGCAGCCGGAGAACACGCCAACCATGTCGAAGCAGCCGAAGACGAATGCGGTCGACTATCTGCGTACGACCGCGCTCGCGCGCATCGTTCTCGACAACGTGCCCAACCTGCAGGCGAGCTGGGTGACGATGGGCGGCAAGATCGGACAGGTCGCGCTTCGGTTCGGATGCAACGATTTCGGCTCGCTGATGATCGAGGAGAACGTCGTTTCCGCCGCGAACACCACGCACCGCATGACGATCGCGGAAATGGAGCGGCTCATCGGCGATGCGGGCTTTACCGCCGCGCGCCGGCGCCAGGACTATTCGATCATCCGTCCCGCGGACGCGGCGGCGTGAGTCCCCGCGCGCGGGCGACAGTCCGCGTCGGCATCGGCTACGACTCCCACCGCTTTGGCCCGGGCGCGATGCTTCGCCTGGGCGGCCTCGCGATCCCGCACGACAAGTCCCTCATTGGCCATTCGGACGCGGACGCCATCGCGCACGCCGTCACCGACGCGCTGCTCGGCGCCGCGGGCGAGGGTGACATCGGCGCAATGTTTCCCGATGACGATCCTGCCAACCGGATGCGCGACTCGATCGAGATGCTGCGCGCGGCCGTGTCGCACCTGCGCGACCGCGGATGGCGGCCTGGCAACGTCGACGTCACGGTAGTCGCGGAGGCGCCGCGCATCGCGCCCTATCGCGACGCGATGCGCGATGCGCTCGCCGTCGCGCTCCAGCTGGACCGCGGCGCGGTGAGCGTGAAGGGAAAGACGAACGAGGGCATGGGTTGGATCGGCCGCGGCGAGGGCATTGCCTGCATCGCCGTCGCCACCGTCGTGCCGGTGTCGTCGTGACGGCGGTTGACGACATCTCGCGCGACTTCCTGCTGGAGCGGTTCGACGACTTCATGGCGGTGGAGCAGGGTGCCGCGCCGCCAACAAGCGAGGCATACCACCGCGACCTCTCCCGATTCGCGATCTTCGCGCGCACGAAGGGCGCGGCGGCGCCGACTGCGGTGACGCCCACGATGCTGCGCGAGTACATCTACCATCTCAAGGACGTCGGGCTCGCGCCCGCCTCCATCCGCCGCAACGTCTCGGCGATGCGCACGTACTATCGCTTTCTACTGGGCGAGGGCGAGGTCGCGAAAGATCCCACGGAGCGACTCGAGACGCCCAAGCGCTGGCTCACACTCCCCGATGTGCTCACCGTCGCCGACGTCGAGCGACTGCTCGCGGCACCCACGCTCGACGAACCGCTCGCCTTTCGCGATCGCGCACTCCTCGAGCTCGCGTACGGCGCCGGGCTCCGCGTATCCGAGTGGATCACGCTGGGCGTGAAGGACGCGCTGCTCGACGAGGGACTCGTACGCGTGTTCGGCAAGGGAAGCAAGGAGCGGCTCGTGCCGATCGGCCGTCGCGCGATCGCCGCCGTGGCGGTGTACCAGCGCGAGCTCCGGCCCAAGCTCGAGCGCGGCGGAGGGAAGGGCGCGCTCTTTCTCAACGCGCGCGGCACGCCGCTCTCGCGCATGGGCGCGTGGAAGATCCTGCGCAAGTACGTCGACATCGCGAAGATCACCAAACACGTCACCCCACACACCCTTCGCCACTCGTTCGCGACGCATCTGCTCGAGGGCGGCGCCGACCTTCGCGCGGTCCAGGAAATGCTAGGTCATGCCAGCATCGTGACTACGCAGATCTACACGCACGTCGATCGCGAATTTCTCCGCTCGGTGCACAAGCAGTATCATCCGCGGGGCTGACTCCGCCCGTCCGATCTTCGAAATCGTCATCTCCCTCGCGCTGCGCACATGCTGCTCGTCATCGACAACTACGACTCCTTCACGTACAACCTCGTTCAGTATCTGGGTGAGCTCGGCGAGGAGCCCGTCGTGCGGCGCAACGACGCGATAGCCGTCGAGGAGATCGGCGAGATGCATCCGAGTGCGATCGTTCTGTCACCCGGACCGTGCACGCCCTCCGAAGCCGGGATCACCGTTCCCGTCGTGAAGCGGTGGGGAAGCACGATCCCGATCCTCGGCGTCTGCCTCGGCCACCAGGCAATTGGCCAGGCGTACGGGGGCGTAGTGGTTCGCGCCGCACGGGTGATGCACGGCAAGGTCTCAAAGATCACGCACGACGGCACTGGACTATTCGCGGGACTTCCCGTGCCGCTCGAAGTGATGCGCTACCACTCGCTCATCGTCGAGCGCGCAACGCTTCCGCCCGTGCTCGAGATTCTCGCCACGACCGGCGACGCACCGGACGAGATTCAGGCGATGAAGCACGTGTCGCATCCCGTCTGGGGAGTGCAGTTCCACCCGGAATCGGTGCTCACCCAGAGCGGCAAGCGCATCCTCGAGAATTTCCTGGCGATGGCCATCACGTGAGGGCTGTCGCGCACGCCATCGCCGCCGTCGCGCTCATCGCGAGCGCCGCGCCGGCGCAGGATTCCACGTTCACCATCCGCGCGCCCGGACCGAGCGACGCCGAGCGAATCGTGGAGCAGACGCTCGCGCACCGCTACATCGTACGCCACGAGGAGTTCAACACGCGGTTCTTCCGCGACTCCGTGTTCGACACCACGGTGGTCGTCCTCGGATCGGATGCGTCCGTCGCGAGCACGGTGCACGGCGACGTGGTCGTGATCAACGGCGACCTCTTTCTCCAGCCGGGCGCGAAGATCGACGGCAATGCGGTGGCGATCGGCGGCGGCGTGTACGACTCGCAGCAGGCGCACGTGGGAGGTCAGAAGCTCTCTTTCCGCGATGCGCACTTCGATACGGCGCGCACGAGCAAGGGGCTCGAGCTCATCTACCGTCCACCCGCGCCCCCCGAGGATACGATCCGTCTGCTCTCGCTCCCGGGCCTCTTCGGCCTTCGCGTGCCGGGCTACGATCGTGTGGACGGGCTCTCCATTCCATTCGGGCCGCGAATCACGCTCGGCCGCCGGCGCGTGATCCTGGATCCGATCATCACCTATCGGTCGAATCTCGGCGCGTATGATGTGAGCGCTACCGCGAGCGCCGACCTCTCCAACGGTTGGTCGGCCACGGGGTCCGCCGCAAAGGGCACGTTCTCGAACGATCGCTGGATCCAGACCGATCTCGCGAACACGGTCTCGACTCTCGGTGTAGGCAGCGACTACCGGAACTGGTTTCGCGCCGCGCGCTACGAGGCGCGCATCGCGCACGAGTGGGAGTGGTCCGAGGGTGACCTGCAGCTATCGGGTGGCGCCCGCACCGAGGACGACTGGTCCGTGCGCGGCGGCGGCCCGTGGAGCCTGTTCAATCGCAACGACACGCTGCACATGGAGCGCCCGAATCCTCCGGTGGAGCGCGGCCGGCTGTCCAGCGCGCTCGCCGGCGTTCGCGGCGGTTGGCAGCACTCCAACGTCGACATCGCGGGCGGCGCGGATGTGGAGGTCGTGCTCGATGCCCCCCGCGATGAGCGCTTCACTCAGACCACGCTGTACGCGCGCGTCGCGTTCCCGACGTTCGTGTCGAAGCTCGGCACGCAGTCCTTCGTCTTCCACACGCACATGGTGCTCACCGCGGGCGACACCGCACCGCCGCAGCGCTTCGCGTATCTGGGCGGCTCCGGAACGCTGCCCACCTTTCCGATTCTGAGCCGCGGCGGCGATCAGCTCGTATTCCTCGAGGGACTCTACAACTTTCCAATCGAGACGATGCACGTCCCCTTTCTGGGCACGCCCATCGTGACTGTGCGCGAGATGCTCGCGGCCACGGGGGAGGGAAGCCTGGGCCGCTTCGACAGCAACATCGGCGTGCGCCTCACGCTCGGAATCTTGAGCGGCGAGATCTTCGTGAATCCGGACAATGGCGACCACGTGTTCTCGCTCGGGCTGTCGATCATCCGTTAGCGCCACGCCCGCGAACACCATTTGATTTCGCGGCGCCGCGACGTAAATTACGGATCGTGCAATTTGCGGCCGGGCACATCATCCATTCTGGGCCGTGAGCACGCTGGCGATCATCCCGGCGCGACTCGCTGCCTCGCGGCTCCCCCGCAAGCCGCTTCGACTCCTCGCCGGCGTTCCCCTCGTAGTCCGCGTTTGGCAGCGTGTGGTGGCGCTCGACGTCGCCGACCGCTGCCTCATCGCCACCGACAGCGACGAGGTCCAGCGCGCCGCCCTCGACGCGGGCGCCGAGTGCATGCTAACGCGCGCCGATCATCCTTCGGGCACCGATCGCGTGGCGGAGGTCGTGTCCCATGCGGAATACGCGCGATTCGACGTCGTGCTCAACGTGCAGGGTGATGAGCCCTTCGTCAGCGCCGCCGCGCTGCGGGGCGCCGTTGGCTGCGTCGCGGACGGGCACTTCGAGCTCGGCACGGCGGCCTCTCACGCGTCCGTCGCGATCCTCGATTCACCGCATATCGTGAAGGTCGTTTGTGCCGACGATGGGCGGGCGTTGTACTTTTCGAGGGCTGGGATACCGGCGCTGCGGGATGGGGGCGACCTGGCCCTCCTGGACGCGGAGATTCGTCAGCACATCGGGGTATACGCCTACACGCCGGAGGCGCTGCGGCGCTGGGTTTCGCTCCCTGAGCACCCGCTGGAGCGCATCGAACGGCTGGAACAGCTGCGGCCGCTCGCGGCCGGAATGTCGATGGGCGTTGCGACGGTCGGAAAGGCTCCCCCCGGCGGCATCGACACGGAAGAGGATTTGCTTCGAGCGAACGAGAACTGGACTCACCTCAGCGCGGACATGACATGACGCCCACCACCAGCCCGATCCAGTCGACACCCAAGTACATCTTCGTGACGGGCGGCGTGGTCTCGTCGCTCGGCAAGGGAATCGCCGCCGCATCGCTGGGCCGGCTCCTCGTCGAACGAGGGCTGCGGGTCACCATGCTCAAGTTCGACCCGTACATCAACGTCGACCCCGGCACCATGTCGCCGTTCCAGCACGGCGAGGTGTTCGTAACGGACGACGGCGCCGAGACCGATCTCGATCTCGGCCACTACGAGCGATTCATCGATCGATCGCTTTCCCAGTCGAACAACATCACGACGGGGCGCATCTATCAGAACGTCATAACGAAGGAGCGCCGCGGCGAGTACCTCGGCTCGACCGTGCAGGTGATTCCGCACATCACCGATGAGATCAAGTCGTCCATGCGGCGCGTCGCGCCGGAGAACGACGTGGTGATCGTGGAGATCGGCGGAACCGTCGGCGACATCGAGTCGCTCCCATTCCTCGAAGCGATTCGTCAGTTCCGCCACGAAGTCGGGCGCGAGAACGCGGTCTTCATCCACCTCACGCTCGTACCGTTCATCGCGGCAGCGGGCGAAGTGAAGACCAAGCCCACGCAACACTCGGTGCGCGAATTGATGGAGATTGGAATTCAGCCGGACATGCTCATCTGCCGCACCGAGCGCCCGCTGTCCGAAGATGTGAAGCGCAAGATCGCACTCTTCTGCAACGTGGAATTCGGATCGGTGATCGAGAGCCGTGACGTGCCCTCGATCTACGAGATCCCGCTCTCCTTCCACGAGCAGGGGCTGGACGAGCGCGTGGTCGACCGCCTCGGGCTCGGCGGGCGCAAGGCGGATCTGGCGCCCTGGCGCGAGATGGTTTCGCGCATCTACGCGCCGCACGGGCGCGTGCAGGTTGCCGTCGTGGGCAAGTACACGGATCTCGTCGACAGCTACAAGAGCGTCCAGGAAGCGTTGATCCACGGCGGCATCGCGAACTTCACCGGCGTCGACATCACCTGGCTGTCGAGCGACCTGTTCACCACGCCCGAGCGCGCCGCGGAGCTGCTCGGCGAGGTCGACGCGCTGCTCATCCCGGGCGGATTCGGCGTGCGCGGCATTGACGGCATGGTGAACGCCGTCCGCTACGCTCGCGAGAAAGGGCTGCCGTTCTTCGGCATCTGTCTCGGCATGCAGGTGGCGTCGATCGAGTTCGCCCGCAACAAGTGCGGACTCGAGGACAGTCACTCGAGCGAGTTCGCTCCCGAGTGCGGCAATCCCGTCATCTCTCTCATGGAATCGCAGCAGCACGTCACGGACATGGGCGGCACGATGCGACTGGGAGCGTACCCGTGCCGGCTCAAGGCGGGATCGCTCGTCGCTCACATGTACGGCGCGTCGGACACGAGCGAGCGGCATCGCCATCGGTACGAGTTCTCGAACGCTTATCGCGAGATCTTCGAGCGGCACGGCGTGCGCTTCAGCGGGCTTTCGCCCGATGGTTCGCTCGTGGAGATGATCGAGATTCCGGATCACCCGTGGTTCGTCGGCTGCCAGTTTCACCCGGAGCTTCGCTCACGTCCGACGCGTCCGCATCCTCTCTTCGCCGGCTTCATCGGCGCGGCAATCAGCGCCAATCAGGTGCGCGCCGACGAGCGGGAGCGTTCGCATCGGGCGCACGCCGCGGGTTGATGCC
>Ga0070679_100006883_pt1 | contig 10603 bp, 11 predicted proteins | sample KBSC63BmetaG_FD_65652 | JGI IMG/M metagenome (GOLD analysis project Ga0070679, IMG submission 65652) | Corn rhizosphere microbial communities from Kellogg Biological Station, Michigan, USA - KBS C6-3B metaG | ecosystem: Host-associated > Plants > Roots > Rhizosphere | place: USA: Michigan... | reverse complement strand
AGGGACGTAAATGTGCGGTTCGATTCCCCTCAGGGCTGTGGATTTGCGGGATAAATTTTTGTTCAGACAACAAAAAAACGCCAATGTTTCTCGGCGAGTGTTTTGGTCAAGGAGCCAAAATTCAGGAAGTGTCCTGAAATTTCTTGGTAGCCCTACGGGGAATCGAACCCCGGTTACCAGGATGAAAACCTGATGTCCTAGCCACTAGACGATAGGGCCGCGTGCAATTTTGCTTAATGATTTTAACAGAAAAGTGAGATTTTGGCAAGACTGGAGCGAGGCTGATCTAAAGCAGGGCAGGCCGGGCCCTGGGCAAACCCCGCACGCCCGTCCTGTCCGAATCTGCCCAGCTTGACAAATGCTTCCCGAGCAGGTAATATTTAAATGTTTAAGCAATCGCTTAAACTTTCCGACAGCAGCAAACAGCAACAAATTCAACCAACTCTGAACCAACTCTGTAGGAACCGGTCGCAAGGCCGGATTTTGATTATCGCATGGAGGAACTATGCAGCTTAGAACGAAGAGGCAATCGCGCTGGGCGGTGTTTTTCGCCGCCGCAGCCGTACTGATTTGTCTGGTTCTGCCGACAATGCTCACTGCCCAATCCGGCTCGGGAAAGAAAGTTGATCCGGAAGTGGCAGCCATGATCGCGCAGCTTCAAAAGATTCAACGCGGCAAAAACGTGTTCCGGTTCAACACCTTTGGCGACCAGGCATTCTGGACCGACGGTCTTGGCCTGGACCAACTGGTTGCCGCGGTCAGCCCGAACACCGCTCTGGCGCTCGGACTCAAAATTGATGCGGACGCCCTGACTGATGCCGGCGTGAATATCGCAAGTCTGGACCTGAACAGTCCGGCTACCACCCAGGCTGCTTTGCAGCTGAACGCGGTCGTCGGCCTGAAGTTGACCTCGGACGGCAAGGTCGGCATTACATGCGCCCTTTGCCATTCAACCGTAGATAACAGCGTTACTTACGGCGTTGGCAACCGGCTGGATGGCGTGCCAAACCGGACCTTGCAGGTCGGGACGATTATTGCCAATCTGCCCAGACTGCAGCCGCTTGCGGATTTTCTGCACACGGATGTTGCCACGGTGAGAACCGTAACAAACAGCTGGCCGGCCGGGACGTTTGATGCTTCTTTGAAGTTTGACGGCAAGGCTTTTCGCCCGGACGGCAAACCTGCTTCAGTCCTGATTCCGCCGGCATTCGGTCTGCGCAATCGCGGACTAATGACTTGGACCGGCTGGAGCGCGGGCTTTATGCAGTGGAACACCAATGTCGCCATTAACGAAATGGGCGGCTGCGGAAAATTTGACGATGATCGGCTTGATGACGCCGCCCAATTTCCGCTCGCTGCTGAACACCATCTAGGCCATGTTAATTGCACTCCGGACCAGGTCAGCGGCGTGATTGACGATCTGATGGCGTACGAAGAAACGCTTGATCCACCGGCGCCTGCGACCGGAAGTTTTGATCCGACCCTGGCTGAGCAAGGCCGCAAGCTCTTTAACGGAGCTGCCGGCTGCGCAAATTGCCATAACCCGGGCGTGGGCTACACCATGACCGGCTATAACCTGATCAAAACCACGGACCCAAGCTTTGCTCTGTTGGGTGTTGATACCTTCCAGGCTGACCGCTCGCCCGAACACGGCTATGTGGTGATGCGCTTGGGCGGACTCTCAACCCATTCCGAGCGCTTGATGCATGACGGATCAATGACCATGGACAACCTGCTCGACAAGCACGGCAGCGCCCAGGCACTTTCGCCGGACCAGAAAAAGGCCCTGCTGGAATTTCTGAAGTCACTCTAATCTAAGCTGTGAACACAAATCCTGCGCACTTTTGTGCGCAGGATTAGACGCAAAACGGCCCCGGATTTTATTCCGAGGCCGTTATTTTATAACTTTATAGCACGGAGCGGACCAGCGCATTCACAATCGGGTCGCGGCCGTTCAGGCTAAAGGTGATTTTCTGGCCCTTGCGCTGCTTTTGCAGCAGGCCGGTAATCTCTAGAATTTTCAAGTGCTGCGAAGCCGAGGGGATTGAGATTTTCATGATCTGGGCAATGTCGCTGACACACAGGTCGTTCTCGCGATTTTTGATAAACAACCGGTAGATCCGGCAGCGTTTTGCGTCGCTGAGCGCGTTGAACACGATTGAAAGGCGCTTGTCTTCCTGGTCCATCAATTTATTGAATTTTTCAACCTCTTTGGCGCTCAACATTGCTCTTTAATTAAGTTGCAACCATTATAATGTTTAATCAAACTATTATCAAGGGTTTATGGTATAATTAGGTTTAGCAAAAAATTTATGGCAGAAATTTATAACATCGTTATTATTGGTTCGGGACCGGCCGGATTGACCGCAGCTTTGTATGCTGCCCGGGCAAATTTGAGGCCTTTGGTTATTGCTGGTTTGACTCCGGGCGGCCAGCTGATGCAGACCACGGAAGTTGAAAATTATCCGGGTTTTCCGGAAGGAATTCTTGGTCCGGAGCTGATGCTTAAAATGACCAAACAGGCTGAACGGTTTGGAGCGAAGATCGTCAACGAGACCGTGGCGGATGTCAGCCTTGCCGCGCGGCCGTTTCGAATTAAAACTGACCGCAATGAGTACGACGCCAAAACTGTGGTTGTGGCAACCGGCGCGGAAGCGAACTGGCTGAATTTGCCGAACGAGCAGCGCTTGCGCGGCAAGGGCGTTTCGGCGTGCGCGACCTGCGACGGCTTCTTTTTTAAAGGCAAAGAGGTGGCAGTGGTGGGTGGCGGCGATTCTGCTATGGAAGAAGCGCTGTTTCTTTCGAAGTTTGCTACAAAAGTTACAATCCTGCACCGCAGCGACCAGTTCCGGGCTTCAAAAATCATGCTTGGGCGGGTGCAGGCCAATCCGAAAATTGCGCTGATGACCAATGTTGAGGTGGTGGATGTGTTAGGCGTGGAAAAGGTTGAAGGTTTGAAATTGCGCAGCACGGCCAGCAACAGCGAAACTACATTTAAAACTGACGGCCTGTTTTTGGCGATCGGCCGGACCCCGGCTTCTGAAGTGTTCAAAGGCAAACTGGATTTGGATGCCAAAGGCTACGGCGTGATTACTGGCGGCCACACTGGCACTAATATTGAAGGAGTATTCTGGGCCGGCGATGTGGCTGATCCGCGCTATCGCCAGGCTGTTACTGCGGCGGGTGAAGGTTGTCGGGCGGCAATTGATGCCGAACGGTTTTTAGCCGAGCGCGGCGAAATTCACGAGGAAGTTACAGCTTAGAGAGGCTCGAACATAAATGAAATCCGCCCGGAATTCCGGGCGGATTTTTTTGGCTTGCAAGCTTACAATGCGCTCCGGCCGTAATTGACAGGCAAGGTAGCCCGGGTTTCTGGCTTGGCCCGGAGGACCACCACGATGAGTATGGCGCAAATGATTAATGCCGCGATTATTACGCTTATGATTTGGACGGGTTTAAGATTGGTTTGCATAAATTGAATGCACTAAGGTTTAACGCTCAAATTTTCCGGTAACCCATTTGAATTCCGCGGACCAGTTCCGCAGCGGACAGCTCCAGCCTGGGCTTGTTGCGACAGGCGTGGTGCTCTCAAAAGCGTTGATGCCAAGTACGTAGAACGCGCCATGGCTGGCATCGCAGTTTTGATAGCCTGCTGGATACCGGAAGTAGCGGTAGGCGTATGTACCGCAGCCGGTCCCGAGGTTGAGCGGATCGACCGGGACCTCGTTGGTTACGCCGCTCGTAACCAACGCGCTCAGAAACGGATCGGCGGTAGATGTATCCCAGCCGCCGCAAGCTGTGTCAGTGTCGCCGGTCGGGTAAACACCGTGATCGTCATAATACAAGTCCAGCGCGGTTTGTAACTGGTGCATATCCGCAATGCGGCGGACGTCACGGGCTTTGCGTTCGGCGTTGTCCAGATTGACCAGCGTGATGCTGGCAATGAAGGTGATAATCGAGATCACCACCATCAATTCTATTAAGGTGAAACCTTTTTGTTTTTTGTATTTGTGAAATTTTGTTTGCATTGCTGAACAAAGGCCTTTGTATTTATTATATACCGGGTAAAAATAAAATAAAAACCCCGCAGAACTGCGGGGTTTAAAAGTGTAAGTTAGCTGTTGGCGCGTTCGACGTAGTCGCCGGTTCTAGTGTCGATCCGGAGCATGTCGCCTTCTTTAATGAACATTGGCGCCTGGACGACCAGCCCGGTTTCCATTGTGACCGGCTTGGTCACGCTGCCGGCGGAGTTGCCGGTCATGGACGGCGGTGCTTCAACGACCTTCAAATCTACTTTGATCGGGGTTTCAACTGAAACCGGCCGGCCTTCGTAGCGGACGATCGTCACTTCCATGCCTTCTTTCAAATACCTTTCCTGTTCGGCGGTTACGTCCTTGGGCAGGTCAATCGTTTCAAAACTTTCCTGGTTCATGAAATGAGTGCCGCTGTCGTCAGCGTACAGAAAGCTGGCGCGTTCGCGGGTAACATCGGCCTCTTCAAACTTTTCGCCGTACTTAAAAGAGTATTCAATAACCTTGCCGTTGATGATGTTTTTCATCTTGGTTTGCATCACCGGCTTTCTTTGCGCGGTGCGCATGAAGTTGGACCAGATAACCTGCATTGGCTGGCCTTCGTGGTTGATAATCAAGCCGAGCTTGATGTCGGAAATATCGAGAGACATTTTACAATTCCTTGCTTACGGGCGGATTAAACGGCCACGAACGGCAGCAATGCCATGTGGCGGGCGCGCTTCAATGCCAAAGTAACCATGCGCTGGTGTTTTGGGCAGGTTCCGGTCTTGTTGTGCGACAGGATTTTGGCGTGCGGCGACATAAAGCGGCGCAAGGTCTGGCTGTCTTTATAATCGACCACGCTGATTTTGTTGCTGCAGAAGTAGCAAACTTTTTTAGACTGTTGTGGTGTTCCCATGGGTGTAATTAAAACGGAATATCTTCAACCGTGATTTCTTCGGAATCGTTCGGCTGATCCTGGTTAATGGTTGGAAGTTCTGCGGAAGAAATGAAGTCGCTGCCGGATTCTTCCGGTTTGGCCTGCGGCCGACCGGCCGTGCCTGCGCCCTTGGAATCAAGCATAATCATGTTGTCCAGGACGATTTCAGTGCGGCTTTTCTTGGTGCCGTCGTTGCCATCCCAGTTTTTGGTCTGGATCCGGCCTTCAACGTAAACGCGGCTGCCTTTTTTGAGGTACTGCGCGGCGATTTCGCCAAGCTTGCGCCAGGCGACGATGTTGTGGTACTCCACCTGTTCGGTTTTTTGGCCGGCAGCGTTGGTGTACACGTAGTTGGTTGCGATTGAGAATGAGCAGACCGATACGCCGGACGGGGTGGTGCGGCTTTCCGGGTCGCGGGTTAATCTGCCGATAATTAGAGCTTTATTCAGGTCCATATGTTTGAGAGATTAATTATGGATTAGAAACGGCCGTTAGGCGTTTTTTGAAAGATCTTCTGATAAAGCTTCTTCGATTTTCTCGTCGAGGTTGGCGTCGGTAATCTGTTCGCCGCCTTCGGTTTTCCGTTCGGCAGCCAAGCGCATTTTTTCGGAACGATTCTTGTTCATGACTTCCTGCGCTGCGGCGTCCTTGGCCATGCGGATCTGCATCTCTTCGACGTTGACGATCAGATGGCGGATGATGCCGTCGGTGGTCAGGATTTTGTTGTTCAGTTCGGTCAGCTTCGGGCCTTCCAGTTCAAACTGAACCAGGTCATAAAAACCGTTTCTGGTTTTTTTGATCGGGTAAGCCAGCTTCTTTTTGCCAAGCTGTTCTTCCCGGATTACTTTGCCGCCAAGTCCGCTGATCAAATTTAAAACCCCATCTGTTACAGAGGGGATTTGGTCATCGGAAATGCTTGATGCAACAATGTACATCAATTCATACTTTGGCATGATGATCAAATTCCTTTCTCATCATCGTTGCGGCTCTTGGGTTTTGGCCCGCGCAGCAACGAGTAGTTATTAATTTGTCTTGTGAGAGTATAACAGACGGAAGCGAATTTGTAAAGCTTTATAAGGAGCTGCTTCTATTATACTCCTCGGAGATTAAAATATTATGACAAAGGCACCGCGTGAGCAGTGCCTTTGGGATTGGGGTGAAAATGCTTTAGGCGGCCTTCTTATTCGGCGCGGTCTTTGCGGTGCCAACCGGTTGTGGTCGCGGCGGAATCGGAGCCGGCACGGAAGATTGCGCCAGCTTTTGTTTGGCTTTGGTCGGCGCCACGGTATTGGGTTGGTCTGCGCTGATGGCTGAGCTGGACTGCGAAGGAGTCGATTGCGCTGCCATGTTTGCCTGGTCCGGCTGCGTTGCCATTGCCATGCTTGAGGCTATAGTGTTTGCCGTGACGTTTGTGGTGGCCATGTTCTGCAACGCCATCTGATGGATCATCTCCGGCGGATTCGGCGGCGGCTGCGCGGGCTCATTGGGCGGCTGTTGAGCAAAGCAAGTCATTGCGCCGATGAGCAGCAGGATGCAAATACCTGCTGATGCAAGTTTTTTCACGTTTCTATCTCCTCTTATCTTCGTTTTTGGTTTCGTTTCGAATCCTGTTTTCTAAACAAGCAGGAACAAACGTTATGGTAATGGTATATTTATCGCGAATTGCTGTCAAACATAAAAACACCCGCTTGGAGGCAGGTGTTTGATTCGTCAGTTGATTGTTACTCTGTTGCCGGTTCGGGAGCCTTGGCTTGAGGATCAGCCATGAAATTTTTGATTTGGCTGAGTCTGGGGTCGCAGGAGAAAAAGAATTCCAGAGCGGTTCTTGCTTCCGGGACGCCCGGGGCGTTGAGTGTTATGCGCCGCTGAATCGTAGTGCGGTCCGGACCGTAGTTGAAGTTGGAACGGGCGTACAGATTCGCTCCGCTCCAAGCGTATGTTCCGTCCAGCAGACCGGTCGGTCCATCGATCGCCCGGACGTCATCATAAATTGCCTGGACAGTCACTTTGGAAAGGTCCCGCGCATCAATGGTTGGTATTTGGGCGATCGGGTCTGACAAATCCTCACTGAGTTTTAGCACCAGGTTGTTGCTTTCTGGCTCGGTCCAGATTTTCCATCCGCCAAGTTTGTGCTGTTTTTCCAGCTCTCTATACTTTCTGGTGTTCTCTTCATTCTGACGTAGCCACACGATCACTGACATGTTCATAGTCCCTCTTTTATGTCCGCTCAGGGTTTCCGCAAGGACTTGTGTCCAAGTCGTCCCTTAATACGGTTCATGAGTATACCATGAACTATCCTTAATGTCAAGTTTTAGGAAGTGAACCTGAAATGCACCACATCCCCGTCCTGCACCGCGTATTCTTTGCCTTCAGCGCGCAGCCAGCCGCGGTCGCGAGCTTGCGGGTAGCCGCCCGCTTCTAAAAGTTTGTCCCATTGGATTACTTCCGCGCGAATAAACCCTTTTTCAAAATCAGTGTGGATGACGCCGGCTGCCTGCGGCGCTTTGGTTCCGGCCGGGCAGGTCCAGGCTTTGCTTTCTTTTGGTCCGGCAGTGATGAAGGTAATTAGACCAAGCGTCTGATACGCCGCGCGGGTAATTTTGTCCAGGCCGGATTCATTCATGCCGAGCTCTTTTAAATAAGCGGCGCGTTCGTCATCGGGGAGTTCGGCCAGTTCGCTTTCAATCTTTGCGGAGATCGGAATAAAGCTGGCATCGCCAAACTTTCCAACCGCATCTTCGGCAACGTTGGCCACGAACATAAAAGGCTTGTTGGTTAAAAGCTGGAGATCGCGAATGGCTTTAAGTTCTTCCTCGGTTAAAACCGCTTCGCGGGCGAATTTTCCTTCGGCTAATATTTTCTGGAATTTTTCTAAAGCCGATTTTTTAAGCAAAGCGTCGCGGTTGCCGCTTTTGGCATCTTTGGCCGCTTCGTGCAGGCGTTTTTCCACGGTTTGCAAATCTGCCAGCCCCAGCTCAATGCCGATTGTTTCCATATCGCGCTTCGGGTCAACCGAACCTGAAACATGGATGATATCCTTATCTTCAAAAAAACGAACCACTTCCAAAATCGCGTCCACTTCGCGGATCTTTGCCAGGAACTGATTGCCCAGGCCTTCGCCTTTGTGCGCGCCCGCGACCAGCCCGGCAATGTCCACGAATTCAATAGTGGTTGGCACGATTTTTTCCGAATTTTCCAGCGCCGCTAGCTTGGCCAGCCGTTCATCTGGTACAGCCACCACCCCAACATTAGGATCAATGGTCGCAAACGGATAATTTGCGGCCTCGACCTTACTTTTGGTGATTGCATTAAATAGCGTGGATTTGCCGACGTTCGGCAAACCGACAATTCCAATCTTGAAAGACATACAGGGGAAATTATACTTTTTTTAGGGAAAAATATCAACGGCCGGCGGTGCCCGCCAGAATCCAGGCAGAAGCGTCACCACAAAATTTGACGAAACTTGCCAAGAGGAATAAAATTCGGGATAAGCACTTAGGATTTTTAGTGCTGACGCCAAAAACACAGGTGAAATGATGACGAGTAGAAACCCTGGAAATTCAGAGGCAATGAGAGAGCAAAAAGGCAGTCAATCACTACTAACCGCTGTCGCAGAGTACGGCAGCGTACAATGGAGGACCGAAATAGATCATTTGATGAGACGGAAAATGCCGCCGGCAACCGCCCAGTTCGTTTTACTGGCGTCGCTGAACCTCCACCCGGGGGATAACATCGGCAAGATGATGGCTGAGATCGAGATGCGGATCAACGAAAAGGGCGGTTTTGTCCACCCTGGCACAGGCATCGCCGTAAAGGGATTTACTCCCAAGGGCAGCGCTGTGACCTTGAAGTTTTCCGACGGCGCGATCCGGCACTTTGACATTAACCACGCCACTAGTGGAGCGCGGCTGAAAATTAACGAGTTCCTTGCGGCCTCGTTGCAGCAAACCACTACCCAGGCTTCTTCACCGCCCTTGGCTTATGCGGCTGCCAGCGCGATGTAAGCGTAAGCACCATCAAATTTTTGTTCAAAACCTGCAGTTTGCGGACTGCGGGTTTTGTATTTTTGGGCGATTTTTTTATTGCTTAGATTTGCCCGGGTAACTATAATTGAGGGGTCAAGCAATTCGCAATAAGTGCAATAGGTAGCAAAGACGATTAAATTTACAAAGTATGGAAACGACCGAGTTATTAACGCAAGTCCAGGCAGCCGCCCAAAGCGGAAAACTTTCCGAAGGCGCCGCGGCAAATCTGGTTGACTGGCTGCAAACCAACAAGGATCCGCAAATGCGCGAGCGTCTTTCCGGTCTGATTGTCGATCAAGACTTTACCGAACTGGAAGATGCCTTTTATCGCGAACTTTCAATCGGAACCGGCGGCATTCGCGGTAAAATCGGGCCGGGCACGAACCGGATTAATTTTTTTACAATCGGCCGCGCCGCCCAAGGGTTGGCGGACTTTATCGCAAGTTTCGGACCCGAAGCAGTTGCGCATGGAGTAGTGGTCGGCTACGACGTTCGGCATTTTTCGCAGGAGCTTGCGGAAATGTGCTGCGGAATTTTTATTGCCAACGGCATCAAAGCCACGGCCTTCAACGGCATTTGTTCTACTCCGGAAGTCTCGTTCATGGTCCGGCATTTGGGCAAAACCGCCGGGGTGATGATTACAGCATCGCATAATCCGCGCACTGACAACGGCTTCAAATTTTATTGGAGCGATGGCGCCCAGGTGGTGGCCCCAAACGATGCCGCGTTCATGGATTTTTTAAAAAATGTCAAAGAAATTAAGCGCCAGCCGGCTGTGGGTTCAAAACTTTATGACTTTGTGCCGGATAGCGCGCACCAGGCTTACGTTGACGCCGTCAGTTCGCTTAGCCTGATTGGCAGCCGCAGCGCAAAAATCGTATACAGCCCGATTCATGGCAGCGGCAATACCAATGTTGTTCCGGTTTTGAAAAAGAACGGCTTTGATTTTACGATTGTGCCGGAGCAGGCGGATTTTAACGGTGATTTTCCAACTGCGCATGGCGATCTGATTAATCCGGAATTCCGCGAGGTTTCCGCGCCGGCCTTGGATCTGGCCGCGCAGACCGGAGCTGATGTTGCGATAATTTCCGATCCTGATGCGGACCGGGTTGGCGTTGGCGCAAAGCTTAAACTTGATTCAAATGAAATAAAATTTTTCACCGGCAATGAAATCGGGGCGGCATTGGCGCATTTTATTCTGACCCATGCCAAGCCCAAGCCGGGCGCCGGCAGCGTGGTAATGGAAACCAGCGTGACCACCGCGCTGATCAGCGAAATTGCAAAGAGCTTCGGCCTGACAGTTTATGACGATCTGCTGGTCGGTTTTAAATTCATCGCGGAAATAATTGAAAAACAGCAGCTTGGCGGCAAATTCGTGTTTGCTGCGGAAGAAAGCTTGGGGTATTTGCGCGGCACGTTCTTGCGCGATAAGGACGCGGCAATCGCAGCGCTGACCATTGCGGAAATGATTTCAGATCTCAAGGACCGCGGCCTAAGCCTGCAAGATTATTTGAACCAGATTTACTCGGAATACGGATATTTCAAAAACCGCGCTTACAATATTGAGTTGCCGGGCAAGGATGGCAGCGGCGTGATTCGCCAAATGATGCTGGGTTTGCGCCAAAGTC
>Ga0070679_100006882_pt1 | contig 10604 bp, 10 predicted proteins | sample KBSC63BmetaG_FD_65652 | JGI IMG/M metagenome (GOLD analysis project Ga0070679, IMG submission 65652) | Corn rhizosphere microbial communities from Kellogg Biological Station, Michigan, USA - KBS C6-3B metaG | ecosystem: Host-associated > Plants > Roots > Rhizosphere | place: USA: Michigan... | reverse complement strand
TGACGCAGAACCTTCGAGCCCTGGTGGGCGACGTCGCGGCGGGCGCGCACACCGTTGCCGATACCAGCGCCCAGATCGCCCAGGGCAACCTGGACTTGTCGCAGCGCACCGAGGAACAAGCCAGCACGCTGGAAGAAACCGCCAGTTCGATGGAAGAACTCACGTCCACCGTCACCCAGAACGCAGAGAACGCGCGGCAGGCGAGCCAGCACGCGGTGGCGGCCAGCGAGGTTGCTCGCAAGGGCGGCCTGGTGGTCGGCCAGGTGGTGAGCACCATGACCGGGATTTCGGAATCGTCCCGCAAGATTTCCGACATCATCAGCGTCATCGACGGCATCGCGTTCCAGACCAACATCCTGGCTCTCAACGCAGCCGTGGAAGCGGCCCGTGCCGGCGAGCAGGGCCGGGGCTTCGCGGTGGTGGCGTCCGAAGTGCGCAACCTGGCGCAGCGCAGCGCCGCGGCAGCCAAGGAAATAAAGACACTGATTGGCGACTCGGTCGACAAGGTCGACGCGGGCACCCGCCACGTGGACGCGGCCGGCAAGACGATGGAAGAGATCGTCGAGTCGGTCAAGAAGGTGAGCGACCTGGTCGCCGAGATCGCGGCGGCCAGCCAGGAGCAGAGCTCGGGCATCGGACAAGTGAACACCGCCATCACCCAGATGGACCAGGTCGTTCAGCAAAACGCGGCGCTGGTCGAGGAGGCGACGGCGTCCACCGAGTCGATGAAGGAGCAGGCCAATGCGCTGCTGCAGCAGGTATCCAGGTTCACGCTGAAGAACGACGAAAGCGGGCACGCGCCGCAGCCGGCGGCCACGCCGCGCAACGCCACGGTGGCAGTCGAGACCCCGGAACCGATCCGGGTGCGCACCGAGAGCAAGAGGCCGTTGCCTGCCCCCTTTGCCGCGGCACTGGGCGCGCCCATGGCCCCGAAAGGTTCGCCCAACGGCGAATGGAAAACATTCTGACGCCGGCGAAGGCGCACTTTTCGCGCGCCTGAATTCATACCCGCCGGTCGGCGCGGTGGCAGGGCCCGGCCCTGCCACAATGGGCGGGGTATGAATCACGCTTACGTCCTCACCCTCTCCTGTCCCGACCGCCCCGGGATCGTCCATGCGGTTTCCGGTTTCCTGCTCGAGCGCGGCGGCAACATCGAAGAAGCCGCCCAATACAACGACCATGGCACCGGCCTGTTCTTCATGCGGGTGCAGTTCGCCTGCGACCAGCTGACCCACGAAGACCTGCGGGCACAGCTGAAATCCTTCGCCGAGCCGTTCAAGATGGCTTGCCAGCTGCACGCGACCAGCGCGCCGATGCGCACCGTCATCATGGTCAGCCGCGATGGCCACTGCCTGAACGACCTGCTGTTTCGCTGGAAGAGCGGGCTGGTGCCGCTGGACATCGCGGCGATCATCTCGAACCACCGCGACTTCTACCAGCTCGCCGCGAGCTACAACGTACCGTTCCACCATATTCCGGTGACCGCGGCGACCAAGGCGCAGGCCGAAGCCAAACAGTACGAGATCTTCGAAGCCGAACGCGCCGAGCTGGTGGTTCTCGCTCGCTACATGCAGATCCTGTCGGACGAGATGTGCCGCAAGCTGGCGGGCCGCGCGATCAATATCCACCACAGCTTCCTGCCCAGTTTCAAAGGCGCCAAACCGTACTTCCAGGCGCATGACCGGGGCGTGAAGTTGATCGGGGCCACCGCGCATTACGTCACGGCCGATCTCGATGAGGGTCCCATCATCGAGCAGGACGTCGCGCGCGCCGATCACAGCAAGACCGTGGAGGACTTGACGGCGATGGGCCGCGACACCGAAAGCCAGGTGCTGGCGCGCGCCGTGAAGTGGCACAGCGAACACCGGGTGCTGCTGAACGGGCACAAGACCGTGATCTTCAAGTGACGACAGCGCAAGGTGATCATCCCGGGCTCGACCGGGGACGCATGGATTGCGGGTCCGGCCCGCAATGACGGGGGTGGTGTGACGGCGCGCATCCCTCCGATCCAGTGCCTGCTCACGTTCGAGGCGCTGGCCCGGCTGCGCTCCGTCACGCTGGCCGCCGAGGAACTGTGTGTGACGCCCAGCGCCGTCAGCCATCGCGTCAGGCAGCTGGAACAGATCATCGGCACGCCGCTGTTCGGCCGCGCCGACTTCTCCCTCACCAGCGACGGCAGCGAATACCTGGCGCATGTGCGCGAAGGCCTGGCGGTGCTGGAGCGCTTTCCGGGCAAGGACGGCGCCCAGGGCAAGCGCAAGCTGCGGGTCGCGGTCACGCCGACTTTTTCGCGTTCGATCCTGATGCCGCGATTGCGCGGTTTCCTCGACGCGTATCCGGAAATCGACCTGACGCTGCAAGTCTCGATTCCCTTGCTCGACGTGGTGGCGGAAGACGCCGACCTCATGATCCGTTACGGCACCGGCCGCTACGCCGACGTGGAACACGTCTGCCTGATGACCGACGAGGTGACACCGCTGGCTTCACCGGGCTATATCCGCGACAACGGGCCATTCGACAGCATCGAAGAGTTGCAAGCCGCCAAGCTGATCAAGAGTCCGCTCGAGCCCTGGCGTACCTGGTTTCTCGCGCATGGGGTGGACGCGGGTGAACCCGCGGAGGGCTCGACCTTCAATGACATCGGGCTCATGTGCGATGCCGCAGCGCAGGGCCTGGGGATTGCTCTGGTGCGGCTGAAGCTGGGGCAGCCCTGGCTGGAGAACGGCAGCCTGGAGCGGATTTCCGGGCGCAACGTCCCCAGCCCGCACGCGCATTACCTCTGCTGGCGCACCGGCACCATGGATCGCTGGGAATGTTCGGCCTTCGCCGACTGGTTGAAGAAAAGCCTGCCCTGAAACCGCGCGCCGGTTTTTCACCGGCGGCTGAAATAAAACTCAATGCGCGCCGGCGCGGCAGCGCATACAGTGTGCCCATGACGACGAATGACCTGCAGGAAACCAGCCAGGTAGAGCGCGCCGAACGGCAAGCGGCCGTGGTGCGCGCCCTCAAGCCGCTGCTTCCTACCGAGGCGCTGATCTGGAACGCGGAGGAAACCACGCCTTATGAGTGCGACGGCCTGACGGCGTATCGGCAGCGGCCGCTGGTCGTGGCGCTGCCCGAAACCGAAGCGCAGGTACAAGCCGTCCTGCGCGCCTGCCACGCCCTCGAGGTTCCGGTGGTGGCACGTGGCGCCGGCACGGGCTTGTCCGGCGGCGCCATGCCCCACAGCCTGGGTGTCACCCTGTCGCTCGCCAAGTTCAACCGGATCCTGGCGATGGATTCCGCCAGCCGGACCGCGCGAGTTCAATGCGGCGTGCGCAATCTCGCGATCAGCGAAGCCGCCGCGCCGCTGGGTTTGTATTACGCGCCGGACCCCTCGAGCCAGATCGCCTGCACCATCGGCGGCAATGTGGCCGAGAACTCGGGCGGCGTGCATTGCCTGAAGTACGGCCTGACGCTGCACAACGTGCTCAAGGTGCGCGGCTTCACCGCGGCGGGGGAGCCCGTGGAATTCGGCAGCGAAGCGCTCGATGGCGCGGGCTACGATTTGCTCAGCGTCGTGATCGGCAGCGAAGGCATGCTGGCCGTTGCGCTCGAGGTAACGGTCAAGCTCACGCCCAAACCGCTGCTGGCGCGCTGCATCATGGCCAGCTTCGATGACGTGCGCAAAGCCGGCGACGCGGTCGCGGCGGTGATCGCCGCGGGCATCATACCGGCGGGCCTGGAGATGATGGACAAGCCGATGACGGCCGCCGTCGAAGACTTCGTGCACGCCGGCTACGATCTCAGCGCCGAGGCGATCCTGCTGTGCGAAAGCGACGGCACGCCCGAAGAAGTGGAAGAGGAAATCGGCCGCATGAGCGCGGTCCTGCAATCCGCCGGCGCCACGGCCCTGGCGGTCAGCCGCGACGAAACCGAGCGCCTGAAATTCTGGAGCGGCCGCAAGAATGCGTTCCCCGCATCAGGCCGGATCAGCCCCGACTACATGTGCATGGACTCGACCATTCCGCGCAAGCGGCTGGCCGATATCCTGCTGGCGATCCAGCAGATGGAAAAGAAGTACGCGCTGCGCTGCGCCAACGTGTTCCACGCCGGCGACGGCAACCTCCATCCGCTGATCCTGTTCGACGCCAATGACGCCGACCAGTTGCATCGCGCCGAACTGTTCGGCGCGGACATCCTGGAGACCAGCGTCGCGATGGGCGGCACCGTGACGGGTGAGCACGGCGTCGGCGTCGAGAAGCTCAACTCGATGTGCGTCCAGTTCAGCGCCGGCGAACTGGATCAGATGCTGGCCGTCAAGCGCGCCTTCGATGCCAAGGGCCTGCTCAATCCGGGCAAGGTGATTCCCACGTTGAACCGCTGCGCCGAGTACGGAAAGATGCTGGTGCGCGGCGGCCGCGTCGCGCATCCCGAGCTGCCACGCTTCTGAGCCGCGGCGCTCAGCGCGAGTTCTGGCGCAGCAACTCCTGCGCGAAACACAGGTCGGCCCACGCCTTGGCCTTGTCCGGCAGGTTGCGCAGCAAATAAGCCGGGTGATAAGTCACCACCACCGGGACGCCAGAATATTGATGGACCCGCCCCCGCAGCTTGCCGATGGCCTCGGTCGTGCCCAGCAGTGACTGCACGGCAAAGCGACCCACGGCGAGAATGATCTTGGGCTGCAGCAATTGGACCTGGCGACGCAGGAAAGGCTCGCACTGCGCCACTTCTTCGGGTTGGGGGTTGCGGTTTCCGGGCGGCCGGCATTTCAGGACGTTCGCGATGTAGACCTTGTTGCGGCGATCCAGGCCTAGCGCCTTGAGCATGTTGTCCAACAGCTTGCCCGCCTGGCCGACGAAGGGTTCCCCCTGCCGGTCTTCGTTCTCGCCCGGCGCTTCCCCGACGATCAGCCAATCGGCCTGGGTGTCGCCGACGCCGAACACGGTATGGGTGCGGCTCTCGCAGAGCTTGCAGGCGCGGCAAGCGGCCACCGCCTGCGCCAGGGCATCCCACTGCAGCAGTTCGATCTCGGGCCTCGCCTGGGATGGCCGTGAGGCTGCCGGTAGATCGGGTTGCAGCGCGCGCAGCGGCGGTTCCGCCGGAACAGCCGGCGCCGGCGCGCCGTCCGCTAAGGGAGGTTGAAATAGCTTGATGCCCATCGCGTCAAGCATGCGCAGGCGCCGGGCGTCGAGTTGCAGGCTCATAACTTGAGGCTCATCACGACCGCGTCCTCACGCCCTCCCTGCGCTGCGGGGTAGTAGCCCTTGCGCTCGCCCACCCGCCGGTAGCCGTGGCGTTCGTAGATACGTTGCGCCCGCCCGTTGCTCACCCGCACTTCGAGCCAAAGCCATTGGGCCCCCTGGCCCCGAGCCCACAGCGCCAGGGCGTCCAGCATCACCCGCCCCCAACCCTCGCCCTGCTGGCCCGGCGCGACGGTGAGATTGAGCAGATGCACCTCGTCGACGCCCTTCATCGCAACGAAGTAACCCAGCACCACCTCACCGGCGCGCAGGACCTGCGCCTGATAGCCCGATTGCACGGAGTCCAGGAAATTGCCGCGCGTCCACGGATGCTCATAGGCTTCGCGTTCGATCGCCATCACTTCACTCAGCAGTTCCGGGGTGAGCGGTTCGAACTGCGCTTCGACGGGCTGGAATACGGCGCTCATGGCTGGAGACTGGCGGCGCGCGCTGCGGCGCGTTCGGCGGTGGTTTGGGCAACTTTATCGCGAATATAAAGCGGAGTGGCGGCCGCGGCGGAGCCCGCCCGGCCTGCGGCGATCAGTGCCGGAGCCAGACGCAACAGCGCGGCCGCCACCGGCATCGCTTCAACCCGCACCGCGGCAGCGGGCAAGCGCGTGCCATATGTGGCGAACGCATTGCCGGCCAGCGCCCAGCCCGCGGGCACGGTCACCGCTTCCGGCGCGCTCAAGCTGGTTTCGCCTTGCTGCCGCCATTGCCCGGCGTGGCGCGAGTAGCAGGCGCAATAGACCTCGTCCATGCGGGCATCGAGCACCGCGACGACTTGCTCCACGCCCTCACGTTGGCGCGCGTCTTCGGCCACGGCGAGCAAGGTATCCACCGCGAGCACCGGGACAGCGGCGCCAAAAGCCAGGCCCTGCGCCACCGAACACGCAGTGCGCAGGCCGGTGAACGAGCCGGGCCCGCGGCCGAAAACGATCGCGTCAAGGTCGCCCAGCCGCAACCCCGCCTGGGCCAGCAGCGCTTGCAGAGCCGGAATCAGTGCCGACGAAGCGCGCGCGCCGCCGGGCCCCGAGTATTCGAGCGGCACGGCGCCCGCCCGCCCGCCCTGGACGGCGATGCTGAGGAAGTCGGTGCTGGTGTCGAAGGCAAGCAGGTTCACGCGATGGCTTTCGTGCGCAGACTGGCATTATCCCGGGACCGGATAATCCGCGCATGCCACTCGCCCGCCTCCTCGTCTTCCTGTTGCTGTCTGCGATGACACTTGGCGCGTGGGCGCAGGGGCTGCCGCCCGAAGTGGAGGCCGCGTTGGCACGCGCCAAGCTGCCGGCCGAGGCGCTTTCGGTCGTGGTGGTCGATGCCGAGGGGCGCCTGCCGCCCCGGCTGAGCCATCGGGCCGGCGTGCCCGTGAGCCCGGCCTCCATCGCAAAGCTTGCGACCACCTTCGCGGCGCTGGAGCTGCTGGGCCCGGCGTTCACCTGGTCCACCCCGGTGTACGTCGAAGGCGCAGTGCGCGACGGCACTCTTTATGGGAACCTCTACATCAAGGGCCAGGGGGATCCCAAGCTGGTGGCCGAACGCCTGTGGCTGCTGCTGCGCCGTGTTCAGGGTTTGGGAATCCGCTCGATCACGGGCGACATCGTGCTTGACAGCAGCGCATTCGACATCGGCACGCCAGACCCGAGCGCATTCGACGGCGAGCCGCTGCGCCCCTATAACGCCGCACCGAACGCGCTGCTGCTCAATTTCAAGTCACTGATGCTGACCTTCACGCCGCAGGACGGCCAGGCGCGCATCCACCTGGAGCCGCCACTGGCAGGCGTGGCGCTCCCGGACAGCGTGGCGCTGGCGGGCGGCGAGTGCAACGATTGGCGGGGCGCCCTGAAGGCCGACTTCAGCGACCCCGCGCGGGTCCGCTTCGCCGGCTCCTATCCCGCGGCGTGCGGCGAAAGAACCTGGCCGATCGCCTACATCGACCCGCGCAGCTACGCGGCACGCGCGGTGGCCGGCATGTGGCAGCAGATCGGCGGCTCGCTCACCGGCCAAGTGCGCGGGGGGCGGGTGCCGAGCGCGCTGGCGCCGTCGTTCGAGCAGGCCTCGCCGCCGCTGGCCGAAGTCATCCGCGACATCAACAAGTTCAGCAACAACGTGATGGCGCAGCAACTGTTCCTGACGCTCGGCCTGCAGCTGGCGGGCGCGGGAACGTTCGACGCCGCGCGCGGCGTCATTCAACAATGGTGGCGCCAGCGTTTCGGCGAGGACGCGCCCAGCTTCGTGAATGGCTCGGGGCTGTCGCGCGAGGAACGCATCACGGCGGCCCAACTGGCGCGCCTGTTGCAGGCGGCCTGGGCCTCGCCGCTCATGCCTGAGCTGATGGCCTCGCTGCCGGTGGCGGGCATCGACGGCACGATGCGGCGCACCCGCGGCAAGGCCGTGGGGCTCGCGCATTTGAAGACCGGCAGCCTGCGCGACGTGCTCGGCGTGGCTGGCTACGTCCAGGGCGCCAGCGGCAGGCGCTACATCCTGGTGGCGATCGCCAATCATCCGCTGGCGCACGCGGCCCGGCCCGCGATCGAAGCCTTGATCGAGTGGGTCGCCCGCGATTCCTGAGAAAGCCGGCTGCGATGCCCTCGCCAGAATCCATCGGCTACCTCGCCGCATTCCTGACCACCTGCAGCTTCGTGCCGCAGGCCTGGAAGACATTCCGGACCCGCGATGTCAGCGGCATTTCATTGGGCATGTATTCGGTGTTCGCCTGCGGCGTGGCGTTGTGGCTGGCCTATGGGGTGCTGCTGCGGGCCTGGCCGATCGTCCTGGCGAATGCGATCACGCTGGCCCTGGCCACGTGCATCCTGGTGATGAAGTTGCGCTTTCGCTGAGGCGCGTCGCGCCGCGACGTTTACAAGGCGCGTTGGTGCTTACCCGGTGAGCCGGGGCGGGACTCGGGTCTACGATTCTCGACAGTCAAAAAGAACGATCGTTCTTTTATTTACAGGAGCACCCGGATGAAGCAATTCAGACTCACGCTGGCGGCGCTGGGCGCCGCCGTTCTGTTGGCGGCTTGCGGCGGGGGCGGCGCCGGCGACCAGAGCCCGCGGGTCGCGTTCACGTCGATGGTTTCGTTCGGCGACAGCCTGAGCGACGTCGGCAATGAGCGGGTCGGCACGGTCGCCGCCATCGGCGGCGGCAAATGGACCGTCAACGGCCCAGACGCGCGCAACTGGACCGAACTGATCGCGGCCGACATCAAGGCCGCACCGCCCTGCCCGGCCCAGACCGGCCTGTTGCCGAACATCCCGGGATTCGTCGGTGCACCGGTGACGAATGTGCCGGCTTGCACCAACTACGCTGAAGGCAGTGCGCGCGTCAGCGGCGTCTTCGCTCCGAACAGCGCGACGCTGCAAGCCGCGCCGTTCAACCAGGTCAACCTGGGTTTGCTGGCCTTACCGGTTGCCGCGCAGATGGCGGCTCATCTGGCCAAGGCCGGCGGCGCGTACAGCGGCACCGAGCTGGTGACCGTGATGGCCGGCGGCAATGACCTGTTCATGAACTTCAACGGCATCGCCAGCGCCGCTGCCGGCGGCCCGACCGCGGTCGGTGCGGCCATCGCGGCAGGCTGGTCCACCACCGTGCAAGGCCAAGTCGCCGCCGGCGGGGCCGCGGCCACGAATGCTGCGGTCACGGCCGCGCTCGCCGGCATGGGGCAAGCCGGCGCCGAACTGGCCGGCCTGGTCAAGACCCAGGTGCTGGGCAAAGGCGCCAAATTCGTCGTCGTGGTGAACCTGCCCGACGTGAGCGAAACTCCCTTCGCGCTGGCGCTGGATGCGCAGACCCGCGGCTTGATCAACACCATGGTCACCACGTTCAACAGCCAGCTTCAAAGTGGGCTGGCGGGCACGCCGGTGGTTCTGGTGGACGCCTACGCCCAAGGCCGCGACCAGTTCGCGAACCCCGGTCAGTACAGCCTGACCAACGTCACGACGCCCGCGTGCAGCAGCACCTCGCCGGCCAATCCCCTGGCCGGGTCCTCGCTGGGCTGCACCGCGGCGAGCACGATCGCCGGAGATACCAGCAGGTTCCTGTTCGCCGATACGGTCCACCCGACGCCGTACGGTTATCAGTTGCTCGCCCAATTCGCGGCCCTGCAGATGGCCAAGGCGGGCTGGCTCTAACCATCGCATCGAAGGAAGAACATGAAAACGAAACTTCATTGCACGATCGCCGCCCTCGCCCTCGCGGCAGGAGCGGCCCAGGCGCAGCAGGCGGGCAACTGGATGGGCAGAGTCGGGGTCACGCGCATCAGCCCGCAGGTGAGCAGCGGCAACCTGACCGCGCCGAGCCTGCCCGGCACCCAGGCGGACATCCGGTCCGACACCGAACCGTCCGGCGGGATCACGTACATGGTCACCAACAACTGGTCGGTCGATCTTCCGATCGCGCTGCCGTACAAGCACGACATCGTGGGTGCCGGCGCGATCGCGGGGTCCGGCAAAATCGGCGAGGTCAAGGCCTTGCCGATCACGCTGCTCGGGCAGTACCGGTTCGGCGCACCCAATGCCAAATTCCGGCCGTACCTCGGCGCGGGTCCGACCTACGTCAAGTTCTACCACGAGCGCAGCACCGGGGTGCTGTCTGCGCTGACCGCCGGTTCGCCCACGACCTTGTCGGTCGGATCCAAGCTGGCGCTGACCGTGCAAGCCGGGGCAACGATGGCGCTCAACGAGCGCTGGTTCGTGGACGCCATGGTGGCCAAGACTTTCCTCAAGACGCGCACCACCTTGTCCACCGGGCAGACCCTTGACATCCGAAGTGACCCTCTCACGCTGGCGTTGAGCGTCGGCTACCGCTTCTGATTCAAGGCATCCGCCAATGAAAAAGCGCCCGGAGGGCGCTTTTTTTTGTTTGCTCGCTGCCTAGAACCGGTCGTGGATCCGGTTGAATGCGAAGTCGCCGAATTGGCGCTGCGCATTGGGCGCCAGGTACACGCGGTCGGCAAAGACGAACTGGTTGTAGTCGGCGCCGGGCGTGATCGTGGCAGGCGTGCACAGCGCCGAATTGAGCTGACCCGGCCCGGTACCGATGCCGGGACCCGGATCGATCGAGGTGCAGGCAGGGTCGAGCACGTTGGCGATGTTGAACGAAGTGCCATTGGCCGTCATCAGATTCACCACCAGCGCGACGTCCACGTACAGCACGTTGGCGCCGAGGTCCACCATCGAGACCAGCAGTGCGTCGTTGAAGGCGATGCTGGCGTTGGTCAGGAAGTCGATCTGGCCGATCTGGGTCGCCCAGGGTGACCTGCCAAGCTGATAGGCGCCGACCGCGATCACGTGCGTGCCGCCGGCCGCCACCACCCGGCGGACTTGCGCCGCGAGGTCCCGGCCCGCTTGCGTCACGTTGGCGATCATCTGGTCCCGCGTC
>Ga0070679_100006881_pt1 | contig 10605 bp, 7 predicted proteins | sample KBSC63BmetaG_FD_65652 | JGI IMG/M metagenome (GOLD analysis project Ga0070679, IMG submission 65652) | Corn rhizosphere microbial communities from Kellogg Biological Station, Michigan, USA - KBS C6-3B metaG | ecosystem: Host-associated > Plants > Roots > Rhizosphere | place: USA: Michigan... | reverse complement strand
GGTCGGCGTCGAAGATGTTGGTGACTTGCGTGCCGAACTGGCCCATGCGCTCGCGTAAGGTTGGCAGCCGGCCGGTACAATTGCCAGTCAGCCAGACGTCACAATAATCCCCGCCTTTCCGTTCGAGCCGTGCGGCACGGAGCGCACGCCCGTCATGACGACTTCCAGTTACCGACTGATCGATCCGCGTTCGCCCTACATTGCGCTCAAACGCCATTTTGCGCTGGTCGTGCAGATGGCCAAACGCGATGTGATCAGTCGCTACCGCGGCTCGTTTGCGGGCTTGCTATGGTCGTTCTTCAATCCACTGTTGATCCTCGTGATCTACACGTTCGTGTTCGGCGTGATCTTCAAGTCGCGCTGGGGCAACCAGACGTCAAACCAGTTCCAGTATGCGATTGTGTTGTTCGCGGGCCTCATCATCAACACGTTTTTCGCGGACTGCGCCAATCGTGCGACCAGCGTGATTGTGGAAAACACCAATTTCGTCAAACGCGTGGTGTTCCCGCTGGAAACCCTCACTTGGAGCACAATCGGTTCGGGAGTGTTTCATCTGTTTGTCTCCACGCTGGTGTTGCTGGTGATGTTGCCGTTCGTCATGGGGTACGTCCCCTGGACGGTGATCCTGTTCCCCGTCGTGGTCGCGTGCTTTCTGCCGTTCGTCGCCGGCTCCATCTGGCTGCTGGCATCGTTGGGGGTGTACTTCCGTGATCTGAAGCAACTGGTTGGGATCATCACGATGGCGATGATGTTCCTGGCACCGGTTCTTTATCCCGCCACCTTGATTCCGGAACCCTACCGCTTCGCGCTGTACTTCAACCCCTTGACCGTCATTGTGGAAGCCTCGCAAAACGTGCTGGTGTGGGGCAGGCTTCCGCGTTGGGATCACTTGGGCATCTACGTGGTGGTGGCGTCACTGTTCGCGTGGTTTTCGTTTGTATGGTTCGAGCAGACACGTAAGGGTTTTGCCGATGTCGTCTGACGATTTCAGCATCCGAGTGGAAGGCGTTTCCAAGCGCTACGAAATCTACGCCCAGCCCGCCGATCGTTTGAAGCAGATGATCCTGCCGCGCATTCAGCGTGCGGCGCGACGGTCGCCGCGCGGTTACTTCAAGGAATTCTGGGCGCTGCGCGATGTGGGTTTCGAGGTGCATCGCGGCGAGACTGTCGGCATTGTGGGACGCAATGGTTCGGGCAAATCGACGCTGCTGCAGATCATCTGCGGCACGCTCACGCCGACACTGGGCAGTGTTGCCGTCAAGGGCCGGATCGCGGCTCTGCTGGAATTGGGCGCCGGCTTCAATCCCGAATTCACCGGCGAGGAAAACGTGCGGTTGAGTGGGCTGCTGTACGGCCTTACCGAAGAAGAATTGCGTGAACGTTACCAGGCCATCCTCGATTTCGCGGAAATCGGCGATTTCATCGACCAACCCGTCAAGACTTATTCCAGTGGCATGTTCGTGCGCCTCGCGTTTGCGGTCGCCATCAACGTGTCGCCGGACATCCTGGTGATTGACGAAGCGCTGTCGGTCGGCGATGAGGCCTTCCAGCGCAAGTGTTTCGCGCGGATCGATGCGTTGCGCGACGGCGGTTCTACGGTGCTGTTCGTGTCGCACGCAGCGGGGACGGTCATCGAGCTGTGTGACCACGCGGTCCTGCTCGACCGCGGTGAATTGATTGCCCGCGGCACACCGAAATTCGTGGTGTCGCGATACCATAAATTGGTGTATTCGCAGGCGGACAAGATCGACGAGACGCGCGCGCTTATCCGCAAGGAGTCGCGGGCACTCGAATCCGAAAGCCCTGTGCCGAAAATCGAGCAAGGTGGTGAAACTTCCCGCGAGGGCGCGGTGGAGGATGCGCGTGACAAGGTCGATGATGCGGCCTACCTAGACGAAGGTATGGTGCCAAGCAGCACCATGCGCTATCAATCGCGGGGGGCCCTTATCGCATCGCCGCATATCGAAACGCTCCAAGGCCGCCGCGTAAACGTGCTGCAGCCGGGATGCGAATATTTGTACGTGTACGACGTGCTGTTCCAGCGCACTGCGGCGGGTGTGCGCCTCGGCATGATGATCAAGACCATTACCGGCATGGAGCTCGGCGGAGCGGTGACCGCCCCGGATTGTTCCGGCGGCGCGATCGTCTCGCCGGGCCAATCGGTACAGGCGCGGTTCCGCTTCATCACGATGCTGGCGCCTGGCGTCTATTTCATGAATGCCGGTGTCACGGCGATCGAGCAGGAAGGCGAAACGTATCTGGACCGTATCATCGACGTGGTGATGTTCCGGGTGATGCCCGATGCCGAGCGTCTGGCGACCGGCACGATCGATTTTGCCGTGCATCCCGAGATGCACACCGAAGTGGCGTCATGAGCATGGACTTGGCTTCGGACGCGAAGCGGTCACAACCGTCGGTATCATCCGCGCATGATAGTCGCGCGGTACTGATACTTGGCATGCATCGCAGCGGCACGTCGGCGGTCACGCGCTGTCTGAACCTGATGGGCGTGGATCTTGGAAATGAATTGTTGCCGGCGGTCGAGGGTAACAATACGAAAGGATTCTGGGAAAGCGCCGAAGTCGTGGCGGTGCACGAATCGTTGCTGGCTGCGCTCGGACGTTCATGGTGCGATGCACGTCCTTTGCCGAAGACGTGGCTCGCTTCGAAGGCAGCTCAAGAGGCAGCCGTGCGCATCGCCGATCTGATCCAGGCCGGCTTTGGCAACAGCACCCTTTGGGCAGTTAAGGATCCAAGGCTCTGCCGCTTCGTGCCATTGTGGCGAAAGGTGCTGGCGGACTTGGGCATCCACGCATCCGCACTGCTGGTAGTCCGGCATCCCGCCGAAGTGGCAGGCTCGCTGAAAAGGCGGGACGGCCTGCCGGAAGAGCTCTCGCAACTTGCATGGCTCGAACACTTCGCCGAAGCGGAGGTGGGCAGCCGCGGCTTGCCGCGAAGCATCGTCTCCTACGACGGTTTGCTCTCGGATTGGCGTGGCGAATTGACCCGGGCGGCCGCCGACATGGATATCGACTGGCCGATATCCATGACCGAAGCTGAGCGCGCCGTTGCGGCGTTCCTTGATCGCGGAGAGCGACACCATCAGGCGACGACGGAGCCCGGTGCGGTGCCGAACGTGGAGATTCGGCTGTATTGCTTGTGCCGCGCGTTCAAATCGAAGGCCGAGGACTGGGCGGAAATCTCCGGCTTGGTGGACAGCTATTTTCAGATGGCGCCGGCGTTCTTGAATAGAACGGAAACGTTGCTCAAGGATCTCGATGATGCGAAACGTAAGGGCGCGAATCTGGAACGGGTCATGGATGACTCGTTGACTGCGTTAGAGCAGGCAGTCGGGCGAACGGTCATGACACGAGGTTCCTCCACTGCGGATGACCAGGCAACGCTGTATTACCGATCCGGCCAAACGTACGACGAATCGCGTGCCTGTGTCGTGCGTGTCGAATGGGATACCCTGCCCGAATCGACCTTGCGCTTCGGATTGCCGGCGATCGAAGGGCTCGTTGCTCTGCGCTTCGATCCCTCGCAGCGCGCGGGCGCGTTCGTGGTGCAAAACGTGCAGATCGATGGCGTGCCAATCTCTGACTTGCGACAGCGAATCCGTGGCGCCCATCAATCGGTCCTCGCGCCTGAAGCTGTGAACGGGATCACCTTCATGTCGAACGATGCCGATCCGTGGATCGAATTCGACGTGCGCGATTTGATCCGGACTCGCAAATCTCTGGCGATCGAAATCGATTGCGAGAGGCAGACGCTGAACGGCAAGATGGGCATTGGCGTGATGAGCACCCTGTTGGCGGCGACTTCCGGAAAAATGGAGCAGCGCATCCAATCGAGTATTTCGGAGTCGTTCTCGGTCGTCGCTCAGCAACTATCGAGCATGCAGCAACGCGGCGCCGAACGCGAGCGCGAGCTGACGGCTGCGCGTGAGCGCGAAAGTGCGCTGCAGGGCCGGCACGCCGAACTTGAACAGGAACTGGCGGCCACGCGTGAGCATGAAAGTGCACTGCAGGCCCGGCACGCCGAACTTGAGCGGGAAGTGGCGGCGGGCGGCGAGCGCGAAGCTCGGTTCCGGCAGGAAGCTTTCTGGTTGGCTGGATCGACCGCCGAACTGCGTGCAGCGCTGGACGCCAAGCAACATGCATTAGGTAAAGCACACGATGCGCTGGATGAAAAACAGGCTGAACTCGATGCGATGCAAATGGCCAATTGCGATCTTGCTGGACGCCACGTGACGGCGGAGCGGGAGCTTGCGGAGATAAAGTCCAGCACGATATGGCGCGCATTGCTCATGCTCCGCTCCTTCCTTTTCCATGTCCCCGGGGACATGCGGTTGACGCTGCGCCGCATGATGAAAGCAGGATGGTGGCTGGTCACGCCTTGGCGTATGCCCGCCCGCATTCGTTTCCTGAGGCGCCGCCGGGAGTTGCCGTATTCCCACCGACAGGCTTCCGGTCGATCTCCAACCGATACAGTGACGGGCAAATCCGGGGACGTCCGATGACCGGCAATAGGAATCCGCGTTCGGCGAGACTTCCGTCGGGCTATACATACCAGCCCCCCAAGGTCGACGCTGCGAAAATACGCCGTGCACTTTTCGGTCTGTCGCGCGCGACCTTGTTCTCCGTGATCGTGCCTGTCTACAACACCGATCCCGAGCTGTTGCGGCGAATGATTGCATCCGTGGAATCGCAGTGGTATCCCCATTGGGAGTTGATCCTGGTCGATGACCATAGTCCCGGGCTGCATGTACAACGAGTGCTGACCGGCCTTGACGACCCCCGCATTACCGTCATCAGGCTCGACGAGAACAAGCGAATTTCCGGCGCCACCAACGAGGGTATCGCGCGTGCGCGCGGCGACTTCATCGTGTTTCTGGACCACGATGACGAGCTGACGACTGACTGTCTGCACGAGCTCGCGCTGTGCATCGACCGCGAGAACCCGGATTATCTTTACAGCGATGAGGACAAACTCGACGTCGACGGCAGTTTCAAGGATCCATTTTTCAAGCCCGACTGGTCGCCCGACACCATGATGAGCATCATGCTCACCTGTCACGTTTCGTGCGTCCGGCGCACGTTGGCGCTCGAGGTTGGCGGGCTGCGCAGTGAGTACGACGGCAGTCAGGACTGGGACTTCGTGCTGCGTGTCACCGAACGCGCCGCGCGCATCGCGCACATCTCCAAGGTGCTCTACCATTGGCGTGTCACTCCCGCGTCGTGCGCATCGAACTTGCAGGCCAAACCTTACGCCATAGACGCGAGCAAACGTGCACGGGAGGATGCGTTGCGCCGTCGTGGCTTGTCGGGTGAGCTTGTTCCGGTTCCCGAATTGCCCGGCTATTACCGTACGCGCTATCACTTGCAAGGCGAGCCGCTGTTTTCGATCATCATCCCAAGCAAGAACAACGGGGCGGTCCTCAAGGCCTGCATTGACAGCATCTTCGACAGAACCGGCTATCGGCGGTTCGAAATAATCGTGATCAACAACGGTTCGACCGAATCGGCAACGGTTGATTACCTCGATGGGTTGCGGTCACGCGATCAAATGTCCGTTCTGGATCACGATTTCCCGTTCAACTACTCGGAAATAAACAACCTCGGCGTCAGGCACGCCAAGGGCGATATCTTGGTCTTCTTGAATGACGATACAGAAATCCTGTCGAAGGATTGGCTGGATTACATGGGGGGCTACGCACAGCTTCAGCACGTTGGGGCGGTGGGGGCGAAGTTGCTTTACCCTGGTGCGGAAATCGTGCAGCATGCCGGCGTACTGAATCTGGCCCCTGGCCCCTGCCATGCTTTCCCGAAACTGGCGGCGCGCGCACCAGGCTATTTTGTGCGCAACATGCTTGAGCATGACTGGATCGCGATCACGGGGGCCTGCATGATGGTAGAGCGGGCAAAGTTCGAGCAAGTGGGTGGTTTCGACGAGGATCTGCCGGTTACCTACAACGACACTGCGCTATGCTTCAGCCTCGTTGAGCATGGGTTCTTCCAGGTCGTTTGTCCCGGTGTGGAGTTGGTTCATCACGAATCGTTGACGCGCGGCGACGACATGTTGGACGCCGCAAAGGTGGCGCGCCTCGACAAGGAACGCGCGTTGCTGTTTCAAAAACATCCGGATTTCGTGGGACGCGATCCTTTCTACAATCCCAACCTGGACGTCAACGATCCACACTTTCAGCTCCGTGAGGGTTCGCGCGCGTTCGAAATTTGCATGGCGTCCGACGATTTCCTTTCGGCACGATCGGATGATGCTGAGTGCGCTCTTGATGCGATTGACGGCAAACCCGTTGACGATACCCTCGAACTTCAACGCGGCTCCACGATCACGTTCACCGGATGGGCCGGGGATGGTCACGGACACGCGGCAGGTACGCTCGAAATCATCATGAGAGGCGACAGCGGCAATCCGCGGAGCTATTGTGCGTCGACCGTCACAGGCCTTTCGCGTCCGGATGTCGCGCAGGCACTGGGTCGTGATGGTCTGGCGATGAGTGGTTATCGGCTGACCGTGTCACTTGCGGATGTCGAGCCCGGCGCCTATAGCTTGTATGCCCTGAGGCCCGACGCTTCCGGGGCAATCTGCAAACTGGCTGCGCAATGTGTCGTCCAATGAAATCGGATTCCACGCTGGGAGGCGCCCATCGTCAATCGGGCCCGAATCTCTGGTCGGGTCCATCGTTACTTCCAATCCATTGAGGAACATCCGCATGCGTTTGGTTGCACGCTCAAAGCGTTACGCAAGTCTCCCCATGGTCGGCGCGCTGGCCGCTGCCTTGCTGCTGGCAGCATGCACGCAGTCGGGTCAGCAGGCTCCGCCCAAAGGCGCTTCTGCTTCTACGGGTAATGGGGTGTCGATCGGTGGCGCTTCCGCCTTTGCGCCTTTCGACGGCACGATCCCCGCCAATCTCACCAACACCCAGTGCGCGCTCGACATCATCAATGGTGAGCCCTCTGGCAATGCGGCCCCCATCAATGGCGGTTCTACGGCAACGTTCGGCGGTTGGGCTGGGCATGGCGACGGACAAGCGGCAAACGGTTTTGCGCTGGTTCTCAAAGGAACTCAGCAACTCTATTCGGTGCCGCTTGTTACCGGCACGCCGCGGCCCGACGTTGCGAAGAACCTGAACGGCGACGGGATGAAGAACTCTGGCTTCAATTTGGTTGTGCGGTTGACAGGTGTTGCAGCAGGCAACTATGCATTGTATGTCGCGAACCCATCCAATTCTGCTGAGGATTGTGACCTGCACCGTGCCCTTACCGTGAAATGAAACAGATATCACTTCTAGAACAACTGAATTCCGATTTGCCGCCTCCGTCTGGTTTGGACTCTGGAGCAATTTTTTTGAGGCGAATGTGTTGTGACGAGTGACAGAAGCGAACGTCTATCGAAATCACACGTTGCGTGGTGTAGCAATCGATCTGATTCGAATATTCCAAAAGGTCCTCGCAGATGGCCAACTTCTGATAATGACATGATAACCACGAGCCAAGCCTAAGTCAGGCCGAAATCCATGGAGCGCAAAGAAAAACTGTTGCAAGGGCTGGATGTGCGAAACGCCGTCGGCATAGAAATCGGCCCCCTTGCCAGTCCGGTCATTTCCCAACAGGAGGGGAAGATCTATTACGTTGATTATGCCGATGCTGAGTTTCTACGGAATCGGTACAAAGACGACCCGAACGTCGACACCTCGAAGATCGTTTTCATCGACGCGATATGGGGAGAGCAGTCGCTGAAGGACGCAATTGGCAGGAAAGCGGTGGATTACGTCATCGCTTCACACGTCGTCGAACACGTGCCGGATCTCGTGACTTGGTTGGATGAACTGCACTCGGTGCTGTATCCGGGCGGCCAAGTCAGGCTGGTTGTTCCGGACAAGCGCTATACCTTCGACTACCTTAGGCAGGCGTCGCGCTTGAGCGACATCCTCACGGCCTACGTCGCCCGTGCCCGCGTGCCGCAACCACACGAGATTTTCGATTATTGCCTCAACAAGGTCACGATCGATACGGCCGCCGCATGGCGCAACGAGATTGACACCACGAAGTTGACAAAGGACTTCACCTTTGCGGGAGTAATGTGGCTTGTGCACGACGTCATCAACAATGGCACGTATCATGATCTTCACTGCTGGGTGTTCACCCCATATTCTTTTGCCACAATTTGTCGTCAGCTTGCTGAGGTCGACTTGCTAAAGTTTACGTGCGAGCATTTCGTTGATACGGCGTATGGCGAACTTGAATTTTTCGTGGCGCTAAAAGCCTCGTCGGACAAAGCGCAGATGGTTGACAGTTGGGCGAAGATGATGGATATGACGCGGCCGGTGGAGTCCATGGCCGCTCAATGTCCATCTCGCCACGAATTCGGGTAGGAAGGCTTTGGGAACCAGCAGCAGGCCGCAATGAGGAGAATGTACCTTGGAAATACTTGATGCCTATGTGAAAGGGATGCCGACCGGCCAGAAAGTCGTCGATCTGTTTGAGGGCGAATGGTCGTCGAAGATGCCGGATTCGAGTTTAAAGAGCACTCCAGGTACTGCTGATCTTTTTGATGATGCGCGCATCACGTGGGTTGCGGATGAGCTCGGTGCGTTTGCGGGTAGATGTGTCTTGGAACTAGGTCCCCTCGAGGGCGGTCATTCCTGGATGATGCAGCAGGCCGGCGCCGCGCAGGTAATTGCGATTGAAGCCAATACGCGCGCCTTTCTGAAGTGCCTGTGCGTCAAGGAACTATTCGGCCTTGATCGCGTCGAGTTCAAGCTGGGTGATTTCGTCTGCTTCCTTGAAAACAATCATGAAAAGTTTGATGTCACCATTGCCAGTGGTGTGCTTTACCACATGAGTGAGCCCATGAAGGTGCTTGATCTAATAACGCGATCGGCCGACAAGTTGTTTATATGGACCCACTATTACGATGGGGCGATTATCAAGGGCGACAGCAACCTTGCCTACAAGTTCGGTGAAGTTGAGTGTGCAATCCATGAAGGATTCCAGTACCAACAGGCGCTGCAGTCGTACAAGCAGGCGTTGGACTGGGCTGGATTTTGTGGCGGTCCTGAACGGACCAGCTATTGGCTCACGCGTGACAGCATCATCGGGTTCCTGAAGTCTGTTGGATTCGAGAAAATCACCGTGAACTTCGACCATCGCGATCATCCGAACGGGCCCGCGTTTGCCCTGTGCGCGAAACGGCGGCCTGCTTGATTGGCTGCAATGTTGAACCTGTAGCGACCCAGGGCGTGTGTGCCATGGAGCGGACGGTCGGGCCGTCCACGTTCAAGGTGCTGATGCACGCTTTGCGTACAAGGTAAGTGTCTTTCCAGTCGAACACGTCAATCCGCTGGGATCGACCAACGACAAGTAGTATGTTCCGGGCCGAAAATCCCGGAAGTCGGTGCTCGTGTTGAACCCGTAGGCGTTGTCAGCGGCGCCCGAATCAATGGCTTTTGCGACATCCGGTCTCGAAACCGTATCGTGTGCCGCGAACCAGAATTTCGTTTCGCCTGAAAGCTGCATGCTGAACGAGGTGATGGGTCGCTTGGTTTTGGTTGCGAACCAACCGCCGAATGTCGCCGTCTTTCCGATGGGTAGCTCGACGTGTTCGCCGATCTGCACGCCATTAATTGCGTCGAGCGAGCAGAGGTGGGTCGTCTCGACAGGCTTGCGTGACCTGCCCATCGACCAGCCGGCCGGTGGGAGGAAGATGCGATTTTGCTGTTCCAAGGTGTAGTACGAGCGAACGACGTCGCGCTCGCAATCGGCGGTGGTTTGTAAAGAAGCAGGCGCCGTAGCCAAGGTATAAACGGCGTTCCGGGTCGTGATATAGAAATCCGATCCCAACGCGGCGATGCCAACGGCGAAACTGCGCGGTTCGAACAAGGATTGACCAAGGAAACTGTTTGGCAGGCGCTGGATGCCCAGCAAATGTAAGACCGTCGGTGCTAGATCGAGCGAATTGCGCCCATCGGCGTTGAGCGTTTTCGGCAACGCGTGGGTCGGATCCATGATCAACAGTGGAATCTTGTCCACGAAATAGGGTTTCAGGTCCGCACCTACCACGGCGCGATAGGGTTTGTCCGGATAAGTTGCGTGATCGGTCGTGAAGATGACGATCGTGTTCCCGGCATAGGGGCTTTGGTAAAACCAGTCCATGAATTGCCCGACGTCGGCATCGTAATTGTGCAGTTTGTTGAGCGGCTGGCTCTCGCCGTTGCCGTACTTGACGCCGTCGGTTGCCACCGGAATAAACGCATGGGTGCCGATGTTGTAGAGTCCAATAAAGAAAGGCTTCTTGTCGCCGGATGACGACCGCTGCTTGAGGAATGCCGTCAAACCCTCGAACAGGTTCGAGTCTTCGATCTGGTCAGTCTGCTTCTGGACATGAACCTTCCCACCAAGCAGCGCGGAAATCCGATCAAAACCGTAGATGTGCGCGAATCCCAGCGAGCGCAACAGTTCCTCGAATGCGCCGGGGTGTTCCGGCTCGAAAAAGTAAGTGTCGTAATCCTTTTCGTTCAAAATGGCTGCGAGACTTTGCCGCTTGACGGTGGTCAGCAAAGTGGCGTTGTCGCCTTGTTTC
>Ga0070679_100006870_pt1 | contig 10612 bp, 3 predicted proteins | sample KBSC63BmetaG_FD_65652 | JGI IMG/M metagenome (GOLD analysis project Ga0070679, IMG submission 65652) | Corn rhizosphere microbial communities from Kellogg Biological Station, Michigan, USA - KBS C6-3B metaG | ecosystem: Host-associated > Plants > Roots > Rhizosphere | place: USA: Michigan... | reverse complement strand
ACGCGCAGCGCTGGATGGACGCGGACGGTGGGGCCTGGCAGGAAATCGATCTTTCAAAGCTTGCGCGCGACCCTGCGTTCCTGCAGGTCGGCCACTGACGCGGCATCGGAGGTAGGCATGGCACTCAAGATATTCGGTGACAAGGGGGGCAAGGCGGGCGCCGCGGCGCTCGACATGCCGACCACGCAGGTGCGGATGGGCAAGAACACGCCGCCCGGCTACGATCCGCTCGCCTCGGTGTCGATCATGGACCAGTTGCGCAACGCCACCGCGGAAACCGCGACGGCGCGCAAACTCCCGGTGATCGGCAACCTGCCGGTCGTCAAGCAGTTCCAGGTGCTCGTCACGCTGCTGATCGCATTCGCACTGCTGGCGCTGCTGATGTTGTACCTCGACCAGCGCGCGACATCGCAAGCCGCGGCCGCATCGGCCACCGCGACGGAAATGCAGATGCTGTCGCAGCGCCTGGCGCGCGGCGCCGCGCTGGCGTCGCAAGGGCAGAAGCAGGCGTTCGCCACCGTCGAGGAAAGCCGCCAGCGCTTCGGCGCCGACTTGAAGGCATTGATGGAAGGCGGCGAGGTGAAGGGTGCCACCGTCGATGCCGTCACCGGCGGCGCGGCCGGCGAAGCGCTCAACGACATCAAGGCCAAATGGGACGTCGTCGACAAGGCGGCAACCCGGCTCGTGCAGAACGCCGACGCGCTGACGTCGCTCGCCGCGGGCCTCGGCAAGGTCAACGAATCCAACACCGCGCTGCTCGAATTGTCGGAACAGGCGGGGCTGCAGATCGCGCAGGGCGGCGGCACGGTGCGCGAGGTCGACTTCGCCAACCAGCTCGCCGTGCTGTCGCAGCGCATTGCGAAGAACGCCAACGCGCTCGCATCGGGCGAGGAAGTCGATCCCGAGACGGCGTTCCTGCTCGGCAAGGACGCCGGGACGTTCCGCGACGTGCTGACCGGGTTGCAGAAGGGCAGCGATTCGCTGCGCCTCAATGCGATCAAGGGCGACGACACGCGCGCGACGCTCAACGATCTCGCCAAGCGCTTCACGCCTTACGACCAGGCGATCTCGTCGATCCTGACGTCGATGCAGAAACTGACGCTCGCCAAGCAGTCGGCGCGTACCGTCAACAGCGAGTCCGAGGACCTGTTGCGGAAGACGACGACGCTCGCCGACACCTGGGAAGGTGGCGGACGCACGCATATCGCCACGCTGTGGGCGGCGATCGTGTTCGGCCTGCTGGCGCTCGCCGCGCTCGTCGCGCTCGGCATCGTCTTCCTCCGTGACGCACGTGCGCGCGCGAGCGAGAGCGAAGGCGAGAACAAGCGCAACCAGGAGGCGATCCTGCGGCTGCTCAATGAAATGGGCAACCTCGCCGACGGCGACCTGACGGTGCAGGCGTCGGTGACCGAGGACGTGACCGGCGCGATCGCCGACTCGATCAACTTCACGATCGAGGAATTGCGCACGCTGGTGCGCGGCATCAACTCGGCGACCGACCAGGTGACCAAGGCGACGCAGGAAACGCAGGCGATCTCGAACCGCCTTTACGAGGCGTCGCAGCGCCAGAACAAGGAAATCCAGCAGGCTTCGGCGTCGGTGCTGCAGATGGCGCAGTCGATCAGCGAAGTCGCGCAGAACGCCTCGCAGTCCGCGAAGGTCGCGCAGCTGCAGCTCACCGCCGCGGAAAAGGGCGGCAGCGCGGTGCAGAACCAGATCGCCGGCATGAACGAAATCCGCTCGCAGATCCAGGACACGTCGAAGCGCATCAAGCGCCTCGGCGAATCGTCGCTCGAGATCGGCGAAATCGTCGAGCTGATCTCGGACATCACCGAGCAGACCAACGTGCTCGCGCTGAACGCCGCGATCCAGGCGGCGTCGGCCGGCGAAGCCGGGCGCGGGTTCACCGTCGTCGCCGAGGAAGTGCAGCGGCTGGCCGAGCGTTCGGGCGAGGCGACCAAGCAGATCGAGGCGATCGTCAAGACCATTCAGGCCGATACGCAGGATGCGGTGGCCGCCATGGAAAAATCGACCGTCGGCGTGGTCGAAGGGACCAAGCTGTCGGATGCCGCAGGCCAGGCGCTGACCGAGATCCAGCGGGTGTCGCGCGAGCTCGCCGACCTCATTTCGCGGATTTCGTCGCAGACACAGATGCAATCGACGTCGGTCACCGAAGTGACGCGTGGCATGCAGGGCATCCTCAAGATCACCGAGGAAACGACCGAAGGCACGAAGCAGACGAACGTGTCGATCGGCCAGTTGACCCGGCTGGCGGCGGAATTGCGCTCTTCGGTCGCGGGGTTCAAAGTCTGAACGTTGCGGCATGCCGGCACACGGGAAGGCGGCCTGATTCTTGCTGGAGTCGCTGGATGAGTGCGATGACGAGGAGCTGTTGAAGTGCCGACCGATGCCACATCCGAATTCGATCTCGGCCCGTTGTCGTGGGTGCAGGGGGAAATCGACCAGGCGCTGACGCGCGGACTCGAATCGCTGGCGGCGTTCAAGGCATCGCCCAAGGATGCGATCGCGCTGAAGCATGCGCGCACGCACGTGCATCAGGCGGCGGGCGCGATCCAGATGGTCGGGCTCGATGCCGTGGTCGCGTTCACCGACGAGATCGAGCGGCAGTTGACGCTGCTCGAGGAGACGCCGCCGCAGGACGTCGCCGCCGCGGTCGCGGTCGTCGACCGCGCGTGCCGCAAGCTCCGCATCTTCCTCGACGAATTGACCAATGGCGCACCGCCGGTGCCGCTCAAGCTCTTTCCCGAATACGAGGCGATGCAGGCGCTGCGCGGCATCAAGGCCACCGCGCCCACCGACCTGTTCTATCCCGACCTGTCGGCGCGCGCGCCGAAGATCGCGCCACGCGAGGCGCTGCCGGCGAGCCGGCTCGCGTCGCAACTCGTCAAGCAGCGCCGCGTCTACCAGCGCGGGCTGCTGTCGTGGCTGCGCAGCGACGCCGAAGGCCTGGCGCAGATGCGCGAGGCGATCGCCGGCATCGAGGAAGTCACCGCGCATGCGAACCTGCGCGCGTTCTGGTGGACCGTGGGCGCGTTGTTCGAATCGCTGGCGGCGAACGGGCTCGATCCGTCGTTCGGCGTCAAGCAGCTGGCGGCGCGCATCGACCTGCAGATCCGCCGCGTCGTCGGCGGCAGCGCGAAGGTCGCCGACCGGCTGCGCCGCGAGGCGCTCTACTACGTCGCCATCAGCGCGCCCACCGGGCCGCAGGTGCAGGCGGTGCAGCGCACGTTCCACCTCGCGGGCCTGATCCCGTCGGCGGATGTGCTGAACGCCGACCTGGTGCGCATCGAGCCGCTGCTCCGCGAAGCACGCGAGCAGCTCGCGGGCGCCAAGGACGCGTGGCTCAAGTTCGCGTCGGGACGCGCCGAGAACCTGCCGAAGCTCAAACAGACGCTGACGTCGGTGCACACCAAGGCGGCGGAAATCCACAACGGCGCGCTGATGAAGCTGACCGCGGCGCTGGTCGAGCGCCTCGACAAGATGCCGTCGGCAGGCGTTTCCGAGCCGGTGGCGATGGAATATGCGACGGCGCTGCTGCTCGCCGAAAGCGCGTTCGAGAACTACACGAACCTCGCCAGCGATTTTCCGCAGCAGGTCGACGCGATGGTGGCGCGGCTCGATGCCGCGCGCGCCGGTCGTGCGTCGTCGGCCGCCGGCGCGCCGGCGCTCGACGAGATGTCGAAGCGCGCGCAGGAGCGGATGCTGCTCGCGCAGGTCGGGCGCGAAATCCAGGCCAACCTGCGCCACATGGAGCAGGTGCTCGACGCCTTCTTCCGCGACAACAGCAAGCGCAACGATCTCGCGGGGCTCGCCAAGGACAGCCAGCAGATCCGCGGCGCGCTGTCGATGCTCGGCCTCGACGATGCGTCGCGGCTGCTCGCGTCGTGCCAGGAACAGATCGAGTCGTACGTCGACAGCGAAACGCCGGTCGACAACGACGACCTCGAGATGCTGGCCGAATCGCTGTCCGGATTGGGTTTCTACATCGAGGCGGTCGAGCAGCAGCGACCCGACCGCGATCGCCTGATCGCGCCGTTGCTCGCGCGCCGCACCGGCGAAATGCCAACGGCCGTGGCTGACGATGACGCCGAATCGGTGGAAACCGCCGTCGACGCGCTGCGCGCGCAATTGCCGCGGCTCATGGACGAAGCCAGGAACGCGCCGTCGCAGGACGCCGCGCGCCAGGGGCTCAGGAACAAGCTCGAGACGTTGCGCGACGATGCCGAGCTGATCGGCGACACGACGCTGGCGCAACAGGCGGAAGCTGCGCTGACCGAGCTCGACGCAGGTGGCGCCGCGGAGCTCGCGAAGGCGGTCGACGCCATCGCCGACACCACGGCGGCCGCGCCGGAGATTTCCGCGGAGACCCAGCGGCTGCTCGAGACCGATGCGACGCAGTTCGATGCGGAATTGCTCGAGATCTTTCTGACCGAGGCGTCGGAAGTGCTCGATGCGATCGCCGCGAGCCGCACGGCGCTCGCCTCCAACCCGAGCGACCGCGAAGCGCTGGGGACCACGCGCCGCGGCTTTCATACGTTGAAGGGCTCGGGCCGGATGGTCGGCCTGGCCGACCTGGGCGATCTCGCGTGGGAAGTCGAGAAGGCGCACAACCGGCTGCTGGACGAAGACCGGCCGGTGACCGCGGCGGTGGTCACGATGATCGGCGTCGCCGAATCCGAGTTCCGCAAGTGGGTCGAGGCGCTGCAACGCACGCGTCGCGTGACGCTCGATCCTGCCCAGCTCAACGCCGCGGTCGATGCGGTGATGACCGAATTGCCGTCGACGGGTGCGCCGCCGCCGGCTTCACCGCCGCCGCTGCCTCCCCGGCTCGCCGAAGTACCGCCGATCCGTGACACGATCGAGCTCGCCGACGCGATCGACGCGCACGCGCCGGCGGACGAATTCATCGACCTGCCCGAGCTCGGCGTCCCGCCGACGGTGACGCCTCGGGTCGTCGTCCGCGACACCGCACCGCCGTCCGAGGTGTCACATCCGATCCCCAGCCTGAAGCTGGTGGCCGACAATTCGCATGTCACCCCGATCGCCGGTGCGGGCGGCCTCGAAGTCCTGCACCCGGCCAGCGGTTTCGCCGCCGACGACGTCGACGCGAGCTTCGACAAGGACCTGGCGTCGCGATTCGAGCGCGACACCACCGACATCACGTTGCTGCCGATCGACGAAGCACCGGCGGAAGCGTTCGACTTCGACGAAGCGGCGAATGCGGGGTTCGACGATGCGCGGGTGGTGCCGCTCACTTCGCTCGCCGCCCCGCCCGTCGCACCGGCCGCAGCGCCGCCAGCCGGCGAGTTGCATGAAACGCCCCCGCCGCCGGCAACGGACGACTCGCGCGGAATGCAGGACCTGGACGAATTCGCGGACCTGCAGGATCCGCCCGACCTGCGGCTGCCTCTCGATCCGGGCGGCGCCGGCCACGATATTGCAGCCGGCGATCACGACATCGTCGTCGGTGGCGTCACGTTGTCGTCGACGCTCTTTCGCATCCTCACCGACGAGGCGGACGAGCACATCGCGACGTTGCAGCACGAGCTCGCGCTGATGCAATCCGATCCCGCCCGCGTGCCTTCGCCGACGATGGTGCGCGCGAGCCACACGCTGTGTGGCATCCACCGCACCGGCGGGTTCCCGATCGTCGCGACCACCGCAAAGGCGCTCGAACAGGCGTTGCTCGGGATTGCCGAGCGCGAGGCGCCGATGCCGTCGGGCGCGCAGCCGGTGATCGCGCGCGCGGTCGCCTGCCTCGCCGACCTGGTCGCGCGCATCAAGGCGCGCGCGGCATTCGCCGCAGGCGACCAGCGCGAAGCCGTCGAAACCACGACCGAGCTCGACATGTTGCGCCAGGACAGCATGATGACCGGCACCGACGCCGAATCGCATGCGGCCGAGGTTGCCGCGCGCGACGACGAAGCGCCGCTCGACGTGCCGAATGCCGAAGTCGCCTCCGCCACCGACATCGCGGTGCCGCTGAAGGCCGAGCCACTTCCGTCCTCGGCTTCGTCATCCTCATCTTCGTCGCTGGCGCCGTCGCCGGTCGCCATCGCGCCGCCGGCAGTATTGTCCGGCGCGCCGCCGACGGCATCGCCGAGCTCGCCGTCCGCATCCGCCGTGCGCGTCGAACCGACGCCGCATGCAACACCCGCCGCAGTGGCGCCGGACCTCGTCGCCGCGCGCATCGAACCTGCGCGCTCGTCGCTCGCCGATGTGCGCGACGTGATCGAGGCCGACGTGCTGCCGATCTTCCTCGAGGAAGCAGCCGACCTCTTCCCGCAGGCGGGCAACGAGCTGCGCGCGTGGCGCCGCGACCCCGCGACCGATGGCGCGCAGGCGCTGCGGCGCACGCTGCACACGTTCAAGGGCAGCGCACGGATGGCCGGCGCGATGCGCCTCGGCGAATTGGCGCACCTGATGGAGACGCGGCTGGAAGGCGAAGGCCCGGTCGACGCGTCGCCTGCACTGTTCGAAGCGCTCGACACCGACCTCGACCATATCGCCTACGTGCTCGACAAGCTCCGCGTCGGCGAATCGAACACCGCGCTGCCGTGGATCGACGGCGATGCTCCGTCCGCGGCCGCTGACGACGATGCAGGCAGGGACACCGCCGATTCCCCCGTGCAAGCCGCGGAGCGCGCGGTCGTCGTGCCGATCGGCCCGCTGCAATCCGCCGCGCCGGTGCAGCCGATGCCGCCGCGCGCCGAAGCGCTCGAGCCCGAAGCCGGTGCTCGCGCGATGCTGCGCGTGCGTGCCGACACCGTCGATCGCCTCGTCAACGAAGCGGGCGAGGTCGCCATTGCGCGCGCGCGCGTCGAGGGCGAGCTGCGCACGCTGAAGGCGAACCTGCTCGAGCTCACCAACAGCGTGATCCGCCTGCGCAGCCAGGTCCGCGAAATCGAGATCCAGGCGGAAAGCCAGATCCAGTCGCGGATGAGCGCGATGCAGGAAGCGCACGAGGGCTTCGATCCGCTCGAGTTCGACCGCTACACGCGGTTCCAGGAACTGACGCGCTCGCTGGCCGAAGGCGTCAACGACGTGTCCACCGTGCAGCAATCGCTGCTGAAGAATCTCGACGACGCCGACGCCGCGCTGGTCGCGCAGGCGCGGATGTCGCGCGAAGTCTCGCAACAGCTGTTCGCGATCCGCACGGTGCCGTTCGGCAGCGTGTCCGAACGCCTGTACCGGATCCTGCGCGCGACGGCGCGCGAGCTCGACAAGCGCGCGAACCTGGACATCCACGGCGCGCAGGTCGAGCTCGACCGCTCGGTGCTGGAGAAGCTGATCGGACCGCTCGAGCACCTGTTGCGCAACGCGCTCGACCACGGCATCGAGGCGCGCGCCGCGCGCACCACGGCCGGCAAGAGCGAAACCGGCGAGCTCGCGCTGACGGTCCGCCAGGTGGGCAACGAAGTCGTCATCGAGCTCACCGACGACGGCGCGGGCATCGACCTCGCCAAGGTCGCCGAGCGTGCGAAGGTATTGGGCCTCGTCGCCGCCGATGCGTCGCCGACCGATGCGCAATTGATCGAATGTATTTTCCAGCCGGGATTTTCCACGGCATCGAAGGTCACGCAGATTTCCGGCCGTGGCATCGGCATGGACGTCGTGCGCACCGACATCAACGCACTCGGTGGCCGCGTCGACGTCGGCACGCGCCATGGCTTGGGGACGACGTTCACCATCTACCTGCCGCTGACGCTCGCCGTCGCGCAGGCGGTGCTGGTGCGCGCCGGCGGCCGGCTGTGGGCGCTGCCTGCGCCGATGGTCGAGCAGGTGCAACAGGTGAAGTCGGAGGCGCTGGTCAACCTGTACGTCAATCGCAAGGTGACGTGGCAGAACCGCGACTATCCGTTCCACTACCTGCCGCGGCTCCTGGGCGATGCATCGCACAACCCCGAATCGCTGCGCTACAACCCGGTGATGTTGCTGAAGAGCGGGCAATCGCGCGCGGCGATCCACGTCGACGAAATGATCGGCAACCAGGAAATCGTCGTCAAGAACATCGGGCCGCAGCTTGCGCGCGTGTCCGGGATTTCCGGCGCCACCGTGCTCGGCACCGGCGAGATCGTGCTGATCATCAACCCGGTGCAGCTCGCGCAGCGTGCCGACATCGACGCCGCCGCGGCGCCGGTGCCCGGCGCGGTCGCCGAGGTCCGGCCGCATGTCGCCGCCGGCCCGTCGCTGGTGCTGGTCGTCGACGACTCGCTGACGGTGCGCAAGATCACCAGCCGGCTGTTGCAGCGCGAGGGCTACGCGGTCGTCACCGCGAAGGACGGCATCGACGCGCTGCAGGCGATCGGCGAGCAGGTGCCGGACGTGATCCTGGTGGACATCGAGATGCCGCGGATGGACGGCTTCGAGTTCACCAAGACGCTGAAGGGCGACGCGCGCAATGCGCGGATCCCGATCATCATGATCACCTCGCGCACCGCGGAAAAGCACCGCAACCGCGCGCGCGAGCTCGGCGTCGATGTCTATCTCGGCAAGCCGTACCAGGAAGAAGAGCTGCTGCGCAACATTCGCGGGATGCTCGCAGCGCCCGTGCTGCACTGACGGGCTGTGTGCATGCTCGCGCCACGCTGCGCATTTCCGCGACGGTTCGCCGTTCGACGCGCTCCTGCGACGCCTGCGCGATCGCGCCTGCGCCGGTGACAGACGTCCATCTCTTTGTCGCGCTGGTCGGCGGTGTCGCGGGCACGCGCGCCGTGTCGACGCTGCTGCCGCGCGCCACGCCGCCGCGCGCGGCCTCGCTGGTCGCCGGCGCGATCGGCGGCGTCATCGCGGCGATGCTGGTGGCCACCGTCGTCGCGGCGGAACGCGCGGTGCCATTGCCCGCAATGGCACGCAGCGGCGGCATCGACCTCGCATCGATCCTCGGCAGTGCCGCCGCCGGTGCACTCGGCGGCATCGTGTTGTCGATCGTCGTCGGCATGCTCATTCGCGCCTTTCGCGCGCGCTGATCGGCGCGCCCGCACCGGTCGCGCGCCTCGGCCGGTACACGCGCCCGCAATGCGCTGCCACCGTGCCATGCGTGCGTCGGGCGCATCGGTCGCGCTCGGGTGGTACATTGTGAAGCGTCGCGCATCGCCACCGGAGGACGCCAAATGGCGCAGTTCGAGACTTCCAGCATCCGCTCGATCGCATTGGTCGGGCATGGTGCAGCGGGCAAGACGACGCTCGCCGAGGCGCTGCTGGTCGCCGCGGGTGCACTGGGCGCCGCGGGCAGCGTCGAGCGCGGCAGCACCGTTTCCGACTTCGATCCGCTGGAAAAAACCTGGCAGCATTCGCTGCGCGCGTCGTTGCTGCACCTCGAGGCCGACGGCACGCGCATCCATTTGATCGACACCCCCGGCTACCCGGACTTCATCGGCCAGGCGATCGGCGCGCTGGATGCGGTGGAGACCGCGGCGGTCGTCGTCAGCGCGACCGCCGGCGTGGAAATGATCACGTCGCGGATGATGGAATGGTGTGCGGCGCGCAAGCTGTGCCGGCTCGTCGTCATCAACAAGATCGATGCCGACAACGTCGACGCGGAAGCGGCGCTGGCCGCCGTGCAGGCGGCGTTCGGCAAGGAATGCCTGCCGATCAATCTTCCCGCCGATGGGGGCCGACGTGTCGTCGACTGTTTCTTCCATCCGGCCGGAGATTCCGATTTTTCCTCGGTCGCCGACGCGCACCAGGCGCTGGTCGACCAGGTGATCGAGGTCGACGAGGCGCTGATGGCGCAATACCTGGAGCAGGGCGAGGAAATCGCACCGGGCGAGCTTCACGCACCGTTCGAAAAAGCGTTGCGCGAAGGCCACCTGGTGCCGGTCTGCTTCGTCTCCGCGCGCACGGGCGCCGGCGTGCGCGAGTTGCTGGACGTGATGGTCAAGCTGGCGCCCAATCCCACGGAGGGGAACCCGCCGCAATTCATCAAGGGCGCCGGCGACGCGGCGATGGAGTTCCATTCGGTGCCCGACCCGCAGCAGCACGTGCTCGCGCACGTGTTCAAGGTGGTGATCGATCCCTACGTCGGCAAGCTCGGCGTGTTTCGCGTCCACCAGGGGACGGTCACGCGCGACACGCAGCTTTTCATCGGCGACGGGCGCAAGCCGTTCAAGGTCGCGCACCTGCTCCTGATGCAGGGTGCGAAGACGACCGAGGTGGACGCGGTGGTGCCGGGCGACATCGCCGCCGTAGCCAAGGTCGACGAAATCGAGTTCGATTGCGTGCTGCACGATTCGCATGACGAGGACATGATCCGCATGCAGCCGCTCGAGTTCCCGGTGCCGATGCACGGCGTGGCGATCCAGCCGAAGCGACGCGGCGACGAGCAGCGGCTGTCCGACGTGATGCACAAGATGATGGCCGAGGATCCGACGCTGTCCGTCGAGCACGACGCGCAGTTGAACGAGACGGTGCTGCGCGGCCTGGGCGACCTGCACCTGCGCTCGACGCTCGAGCGCATGGCGTCGCAGTTCAAGCTCGAGGTGGAGACGCGGCCGCCGCGAATTCCCTATCGCGAGACGATCACCGCCAAGGCCGAGGGCCACCACCGCCACAAGAAGCAGACCGGCGGCGCGGGACAGTTCGGCGAGGT
>Ga0070679_100006868_pt1 | contig 10612 bp, 9 predicted proteins | sample KBSC63BmetaG_FD_65652 | JGI IMG/M metagenome (GOLD analysis project Ga0070679, IMG submission 65652) | Corn rhizosphere microbial communities from Kellogg Biological Station, Michigan, USA - KBS C6-3B metaG | ecosystem: Host-associated > Plants > Roots > Rhizosphere | place: USA: Michigan... | reverse complement strand
TGCTTGAATTGTACCCTCTGGAAGCCTCGAGCTGGTTGAGGGCGTCGATAGAGGTGTAAACGTTATGCGGTGCCGGGCGGCTGCTGATGCGATGATATGACCCGCCGGCGTGGAACTGGTCTAAATCCTTCACGCCCCAGGCTTTGATGTTGGCCAGGGCTTCTGGGCTGCCGCCGACATGGGCGTAGCCTGCGTCGAAGCCGAGTGCCCATTCTGCGTAGTATGGCCGGGCGCTGCGGATCGGGCCGACATCGGTTGGCGAAGTATCCTGGAAGAGCGCCAGAAAGCGGGTGATGCCACCCTCGGCGATGGCTTCAAACACGACACCAGCCTGCCCTAGTCCTGACTGCGGCCGGGCTTGAATGCTATTCTCGATCATTACGCCGGTCACCGGCTTTTGATTGATGGAGGGGTCAACTTGGAGGCCGCTGAGCGTCGAGGCGACAGTGGTAGGTTTCGGGGGCGCTTTTTTGACGACTGTTTTGGCGGCGTGAGTAACGGGGGCTTTATGGCCATGTTGCAAAAAGACAGTTAGGGTGAAGCCGAAAGCCAGGATGAAAAAGGCGGCGATAGCCCACTCTTTTTTGGTAGGCGGCCAGAAGTTGGCCAGTTTTTGCCGAAGTCCGGCCTTTTGAGGCGCGCTCGGCTCAGGGCGCTTGATCGCGGCTGGTTCAGCTGGCGAAGAATCAACCAGCGCGTCCTCGGCGGCGGTTTGTTCTGGTGTTTTGAAGGTGTTTGTATCTGCTGCAGTCGGCTTTAAGTCATTCAGATTGGACTGCAGAGACTTGACGGGCCTCTTAACAGGCCGGAAGTCACTGTCCATGGGATCAATTATACCAAATTGCTTGTGCTAAGTCTTAGATGGCGACAAGCTGCTGATCGATGCGGCTCAGGCTGCGGTCTTTGCCGAGCACGGCCAGTGATTTGGCCAGACCTGGGCTGGCAGGCGCCTGGGTAGTGGCGATACGAATCAGGCTAAATAGCACGGCTGGCTTCTGGCCGGTTTGCTCCAGAAGCTGGTTTAATCGGTTCGTTAGATCATCGACTGAGAAATCGCTTTGCGCAAGCGAAGTTTTTGCCGTTTCAAGCATGGGCCTTAGCTCTTCATTTGAGAATTTCTTGAGCTGCTTGTGGGCGCTAATGAGCTCTGGATTGATCGGCAGATCAACAAAGAAAAATCGCGTCAGTTCTGGCAGCTCAGCCAGGAACTTCAGTCTCTCCTGGACCAGGCCGAGCACTTGTTTTTTGTAAGCTTCGCCAGCCTCAGCGGCTTCCACGGGCCAGAAATCTTTGGAGCGCTCATAGAGTTCACCGAGGGATAAATTACGGATATAAACGCCGTTCATCCATTCCAGGCGCCGCTCGTCGAAGTGCGCCCCGCCCCGTCCGACTTGCGACAGCTTAAACTTTTCTATCAATTCATCCCGACTAAATATCTCCTGTTCGGTGCCGTCATTCCAGCCAAGGGTGGCGATGAAATTGATCATAGTTTCCGGCAGAAAGCCGTCTTTCAGGTAATCGAGCACGTCTTTGGCGCCGTCGCGCTTACTGAGCTTTTTATTGCCCGTTTCGTTCAATACGTGCGGCAATGTGGCCAGCACGGGGCATTCAATGCCTAGCGCTTCGTACAGATTTAAATAATTCGGCACGCTGGCCAAAAACTCCTGACCGCGCATGACGTGGCTGATTTCCATCTCAGCGTCGTCGACGATGTGGGCGAAATTATACGTCGGGTAGCCGTCGGATTTGATAAGCACGAAGTCATCGATAACTTCTGGCCCGGTGTGTAAGTCGCCCATGACTTCGTCGTGCCATTCGTAAGGCTTCGGATCGGATTTGAAGCGCAGCGGTTGACTGCCGTCCCAGGCGGGAGGATTTTCAGGCCGGTAGTTACGGTAGAGGAATGGCTGCTTGTTGGCCTGGGCCGCTTCACGAAATTTCTGTACTTCTTCTGGCGTGTATGGGTCGGCATAGGCACGGCCGGCGTCGATCAATTTCTGAGCCCACTTCTGATAGCCTTCAAGCCGCTCACTTTGGACATAGGGCGCAAATGGGCCACCTTTGTCAGGTCCTTCATCATAATCGAGACCGAGCGACGTGAGGCAATCAATCAGGTGCTGTCTGGCGCCCTCGACTTCCCTTTTCTTATCAGTGTCTTCGAACCTCAGCACAAAGGCGCCCCCGGCCTGCCGGGCCACTAACCAAGCAAACAGCGCCGTGCGGATGCCGCCGACGTGCAAAAAGCCAGTCGGGCTCGGCGCGAAACGCGTACGAACAGCTTTCATGACTACGTATTATAAGAGAAAAGTTAGCTATGGAGAAACTAGAGGCTCTTGGCGATTTCGACCAGTTGGTGGTCGCTGAGGGCGCCAGTGCCCTGCACTTGATACCAGATACCGCCGCTGACCCAAGTGGCGTTATGCTCACCATAGAGGTAGACGGTGCGGCCGGCTGTTTCGATAGTTTGTGGCTCGACGCCCCGTGAGCTTAGGAAATTATCGCGGAGGGCGGAGCTATTCATGTCGGACTGTTTCTCGGTCAGTGTAAAGTTTCGGTCGTCACTGTTGCTAGAGAAGTGTATGGCGGCCACGCCGGTACTGTAGTTAATCTGACCTACTTTATAACCGCCGGGCTTATAACCAGGCATGGCGACCGAGAAACCGGCTTTGGCGGAGGCCATATGGAGCTTGAGGCTGGTAGCCATCTGCGACCCGACAATTCCTACCAAAATCAAAACGCTGAGCGCCATAGCGCTGAGACCGGTAATTTTGCGTGATACTTTCGGCTTGCGACGAGTTTGCCCGTGATGCTTCTGCGTATGGCTGGTAGCAGAATCCAGGGCGTGCTGGAGGAGCGTAGCGGTGTCTTGAGTTGGCGCGGCGGCTGCAATCGGCGCTACTGGCAGAGTGAGGCTGGCGGCAGGTTCACTCGTGAGTAATAGCGGCTGGGCGGCTACGGTGTGATTGAAGCGCTTGATTAAGCCGCTCTTCTCGACTCGAGCGGCGTGCTTGGCGCGAGTGGAGTCAAGCGCATGGACAGATGACTTTTTGGCGATGTCGGCAATGGGTTTGGCGACGAGCTTATCGGTGTGACCGTGGGCTTTCAGGTGCTTTTTGGGACCGGGTTCAGGTCGCTGTACGGTGTGGCGCATCAACGTCTTGGACGACTGGGCCTTATGAGCTTTGACATGGTGCGGGTGCCGAATGACGTCGTGCATTTGCGGCTTGGCTGCCAGGGGTTTTGGACGAGAAGCCTGGTGCTGAGCTTGAGGCGCCGACAAGGCAGCGCCAGTGCGAGCATCGTACTGCTTGCCATTTATCTCGATAATATTATTGTTTTTGCCCACGGCTGAATACCCGACCACTCTTATGAGCGATTACGATCTCATCTTAACCTCTCTTGCTGGGAAGAGCAAGTACCCCCATAATATGTGTCGGCCCTCATGCGGCCGGCCAAAACATATGGACTATATAGACCCCGCCAAAGAACGCCAGCACCGCCGAAGATTATTGCTCGGCTATGTACTGATTGGCTTGATCATTTTGACAGTGGCCCGCTTCATGTTGCTGCAGGCCAGTGGCTATGGACTCAAGCAAGGTAAGGTTATCCAAAATGGTCTGACCTTTTTCTCCAGCCAACCACATCCCGCTAATATTTATGTCAATGGGAAGCTCGCCAAGGTCAAGACCAATACCCGCCTGTATCTCCCCTCGGGCATTTATGACGTCAAACTGCAACGGGATGGCTATCGGACCTGGCAGCGCAAAATCGAGCTTGAAGGCGGAGATGTACAACACTTTGATTACCCATTCCTAATTCCGACGACCTTGACCACGAAAAAGCAACACGACTACGCTAACGCACCAGGACTGGCCGCGCAAAGCCCTGATCACCGCTGGTGGCTCGTCCAGTCCCCTGGTTCGCTCGGTAATTTCGATCTTTATGACCTCAAGAATCCTTTGAAAATTGTGACGACGCAAGTTGTCCTGCCCACTGGTGTCCTTACCAAGGCGACGAGCCAGGAAAGCTTTCAGCTGGCTGAATGGGCCGATGATAACCGGCACGTGCTGCTCGTGCATAACTTTGACGGCAAAGCCGAGTACATCCTGCTCGACCGCACCAATCCTGATCAATCTATCAACCTCAGTACAAAGCTGGCCACCAGCGCGCCCAAGATAGAGCTAGCCAATAAAAAGTTTGACCGTTATTTCATGTATGATCCAGCGACAAAGATCGTACAGTCGGCTACTTTGAATGAGCCGACGCCGGTGAGTATCATTCAGCACGTTCTGGCTTATCAGTCCTACAGCACCGATACGTTCCTGTATTTTAGTGATGATGGTGTACCTGCCGGCAAGGTGGCGCTGCGCATGCTCGTTGGCACCACTACCACGCCGCTACGCTATTTCCCAGCTGGCTCTAATTATCTCGTTGATCTGACGAAGTACAGCGGTGACTTATATATCGTGGTCGGCGCCGCTTCCGAGAATAAGGTTTACATATACAAAGATCCGCTGGGACAATATGGGGCCAGCAAGAGTCACGCTCTGGTGCCTTCTCAGGTGCTGCATGTTGATCAGCCGAATTTCGTGAGTTTCTCTAGCAACGCGCAATTTATCATGGCCGAAAATGGTCAGCAATTCGGCGTCTACGACATAGAAAATGACAAGGGCTATAACTACAGTTCGGCGGTTGGGCTGGATGCCCCTCAAGTGCATGCTACTTGGATGGATGGTGACCGGTTGGTCATAACCAGCGGCGGTAAGTTAGTAATTTTTGACTACGACCATACCAATCAGCAAACACTAACCGGCAATAATCCTGCCTACTTGCCGGCTTTCGCGCCTGATTATAAGTATGTCTACACCTTGGCGCCGACGGCTACCGCGCCCCAAACTCAGCTCGACCAAACACCACTGCTCGTACCAGCCGATCTCTAGCGCCCGAGCTTTGCTTCGCGCAGTGGCTTGTTGACCCAGCGGACTACGCCTACGAAGGCAGAGAGGATCACGACTACACTGATAATCTTGCCTGCGGTCGTGCGTAAAAAGCGCCCAAGCAGTGTCGGCCCGTTGCCCGGCAGATACGTGGCTGCTTGTTTGGTAGCGGGTGCCGAAGCGGCGACATTGCCAGCTGGGTCTGGGCTGATCTGCTGGCCAACGACGATGAGGCGGTGCAAGCTGGTACCGGGCGGATCGCAGGTGATGAGCGTGGCGGTCGCGGTTTGACCTGGCACCGGACCGAGGACGCCTACCTCGCTGGGGTCGACAATCGTTCGGCTGATAACTTTGTAGACGTAGACCTTGCCGTTGTAAGTCAGGTAAAACGTGTCGCCATTGACCAGCGTATGCAAGAGTACAAAGGCGAATTTATACTTGCCCTTGTTGAAGATGTTGTTGCTGCTGTGACCAAAGAAAGCGGCATTGCCCTGCTCGCCCGGTTTGACGGTGGTTGGATAGTGGACGACGCCGTTTTCAAGAGCATTTTCGATCTGGCCCTCGTCGGTCGTTGTTTGAGAAAAGTCGGTTGGGATTTCGACGTTGATTTTCGGGATGATCACCTCTGGTGTTGAAGTAGGCGCGATGGTTGAGCTGCTGACGATCAGCGGTGTCGCGCTGGCATGGCGGCTGGGCTGGATAAATGGCGCGATGATAACCTCGTTGAAAAAGCCAAACAAAAAGATGACGAGTACCAGCGCGCCCATGGCCAAGCCGAACAGCAGCGACTGGACATGATGCTTGGCCTGCAGTTTGCCGCCAGCGCTGACTTTGTCGCGGACGACGTGCTGGATGTCTTGCGTGCTTCGAATGTCTTTGAGTTTCTTCTTGGGCTTTTTGGCGCGCTCGGCAGCGTGCGGCGTGGTGGCTGCCTGCTGTTTGTGTTCGGCTAGGGCTTGGACGTCGTGGGGCGAGCGCTCAGCAGCCGGCTGAGCGTTGAGCAAAGACTGGCTGGCGTAAAATTCTTGCCACACCTTGTGCTTCTCTGCGTCCGGCAGGCTTTGGTAGTAGCTATGCCATTCAGTCTGAATGGTCGCTAGATCTTTCCCCGATGTACTTAGTTCGTACATGAACTGTTGGTGCTGGCTACGATGGGCCGAGGCTTGGGACTCTCTGAGTTCAGAGGTGGCATCGGGCTCCTCGGTATAAATACGAGCTACTTTATCGCGAATAATATCAGCAGCCGTCCGGGCGTCGGGCGACTGAGCTGGGGGGTCGGTTGGTATGAGTGGGTTCGTGGCCATATCTAACCTGGGAGCTGTCTAGCTCTCCGAGGCTAATTATAGTACAATTACCCTCTGTCAGCCATCTGATACGGACACTCGGGCGAGTGGCGGAACTGGTATACGCGCACGACTCAAAATCGTGTTCCTTACGGATTGAGGGTTCGATTCCCTCCTCGCCCACCACGCTTCGCTCGCGTCTACAAAATATGCCACCGGCATATTTCGCGTCCCGCGGCACCAAGTTAATTATTCTATGACATCACCGCAAGAATCTTTTTTGCAGACGGCTGAATATATGAGGCCTCGACTCGTCACCTATGCTGAGCGCGCCACGCAGTCTTTTGAAGAAGCAGAAGACATTACTCAGGACGCTTTATTGAACGCTTGGCAATTTTATCAAGCAGAAAGAGGCTCACCAGAGAATTGGATATATGTCATTACTAAGAATACAGTTGCTGAAGCCCTAAGAAGTAAAGTAAGACTTGAAGAGCTGCAAGTGTCCGTCGGGAATACGTTCGCGGGTGTATCACAAGATACTATATTATCTGGCGCCGAACCTTATAAACAGCTGCTAATCACTAGCACAATAACTCACCTCTTTAATGCAATTGGGCTGCTCGGGGAACAAGATAGGCACCATCTGGAGCTTAGGGTTGCCGGAGCTAGTATAGCTGATTTGGCTGCGGAGTTTGGGACTTCAGACACAGCCGCAAAGGTACGAGCTTTTCGTATAAGAGCGAAGCTCAAGAAAATTCTAGTGGAAGATTTCGGACTTAGTCAGCAAGAAATTTTTGAAGATCTACAGCAGGCTTGAAGTAAGGGCCTCGAAGGGTTTGCTAGGGTTTTGCAGGCGCCAGACGGCGGCGTGGGCGGCCGTGGCTATTTCGTCTATCGTCGCCGGCTTAGTCGTACTCACCTGCCCAGCTACGGCTACAAACGAAGTATTCTCATGATTGCTGATCACAGCGAAGGAAAATTGCTCGGTGAGCTCATGAAGGGCATCAACGAGATGTAGAAAGTCCATGGTAGAAGTGAAAGCGGTCGTGAAATGCAGGCTGGTTGCCAGTTTTTGCAACTGGGCAAATGTCGGAACTAAGGTTAGATCTGGCCGCTCGAGCAGCGCTTTGGAATTGGACAGAAAATAATCCAGCGCGTCATGAGCCAACGTCAGCTGACCGCTGTATTTTTCGAGATATTTTTCGAGCAAAATGGCGGTTTCCGAATTGCGGCCAAAGTCGCCGGCTAACAACACGCCGTCAGCCCAGTGGCTGAGCTCCAGTAGCTCGGCCAAAGCTTGTTGACTGAAGCTGCCGCTCGGCGTGCTGGGGGCGTATTCGCCGGCTGGAAAGACTTTGCCAACTGTCTTTTGTAGGCTATCAGGCAGTAAGACTCGAGTAGTGCCGATGCCCGCCTTGCTGGCTTCGGTGTAGGCTACCGCGGCGGCTGAAAAACCATGGACATTACCACCGACCACCAGCAACTTGCCCGCGGTCCGCTTTGTTTCGGGCCGGCTCCAGAGGAGGTCTGGGAATAATGGCCGCTCAGCCGTTTGTCTGTGCCAAAATGTACGATCCATCCTGTGGCTCCAATTCATAGGTCATGTTTTTGCGTTCGATGGCGATTTTCCAGCCAGCCTTTTTTGCGTGATCAAAAAGTTCACGCGACGGGTTAAAAGCCAACGGCCGCTCGACAATTGATAGCATTGGTATATCGCCCTCACTATCTCCGACGGCTATACTTCTCTGCCAGCTGGCGCCATGTTTTTCGACCAGTTTTTTCAAAAACTCAGGCTTGGCAGTACTTTTTAAAAGATCGAGGTTGCCGGTGAAGTAGCCTTCTTTGATTTCATATACCGATCCGCCATAGTCGTCGAACTGATAATACTCGGCGATAAGCTTAACGAGTAGCGACGGTGAAGCAGAGACCGCGAACAGCAAATAATTATCAGTTCGCAACTTCTTAATCAGATCTCGTGTGTAGGCGTAAACCTGGTCCCTATATTCCTCCAAAACAGAATGTGAAGCGGCTTCGAAATCACTTTCCTTTATCTTAGTCAGAGCAGTTTCCAGCAGTCCGACAAGCCCCCTCTCATACTCATCAAAAGAATCAGCATGACTACGCTGTTTCCAGGTCATACGGATATCTTTAATTTTTTGATAGGTGGCCTCCTCGATGTGCCCACGTCTTGCTAGCTCGTCAGCCATGGCATGGTACAGCTGCCAGCGGATCAGCGTGCCGTCGATGTCAAAAGCGGCGAATGGTCGACTCATGCCAGCCACTCCGCGACGCGCTGGGCAAATTCTGACTCGTGACCGTGAAAACTGTGGTCCGCCTCCGGTACCAGCATGAAATCGATCTGTTTCAGCATTTGATTGCTCGTTTGCTCCAATAGAATGTCTCGCGCATCGGCAGCACCACCGGCTGTGCTAGTATATTCGTCCTCTTCGCCATAAATAACCAGGGTCGGGCGGTCGATTGACTTGTATTCGGTAAATAGCGGCTTGGTGCCAAGCCGCTCATCGGTGTACTCATAGAATGGAAAGGTATTGTAGTCGCCGTCGGGGTTGAGGATGTCCCAGGTCGCTTGAGCGCTGAATGGATGCATGCCGCTGTACTTTGGCATGATCTTCAGACCGTCGCCACTGGTAACCGCTTCGGCGGCGTACGACAGCGCCGCCCAAAATTTCTTGGCGCCGAGGGAGGCGAAAAATAATCCTGTATCGTCACCTGCCCCCGCCAGAACGTATTTGCTAAAGGGACTTTTTTGAGACTTGGCGTGATAGACGCAAACCTTATTAGCGCCAGTGCTGTGGCCAAGCAGATAGAATTCAGCGAACCCCCTGTATTTCAAATAATTCACTGCTCCGTCGATGTCGTAAACTGAATCGGCAATCCGCTCGTAGTACGTACCAGCTTGGTAACTCCGGTCATCCTCGGGTAGTGTTTCGTCCGCAATTGACAGCCGTTTGGCATGGTGGGCACCACGGTTATTGAACCCCAAGAGAGCTATTCCCTGTTTAGTCAGTGCTTTGCCCAGGGCGTTAATGCGCTCTGGTCGGTAAAAAATGCCATTATCGCCCATGCCATGGAGCCAGATGGCGGCCCGTTTTGTTGTTTTATCAGGTTGATACAGCAGTGCCGGCAGTGTTAAATTGTCGGTCGTCAGAAACGACGCAAGCTCCAGGGTCATACGTCAAGTGTAACAGATATCGGACAGTGGTCGGAGCCCATGATTTTGGCATGGATGGCGGCATCCTTAACTTTGTCCTTCAGGCTCGCGGAAACCATAAAGTAGTCAATACGCCAGCCGACATTACGTGCGCGGGCATTGGCGAAGTGGCTCCACCAGGTGTAGTGGCCTTTGCCCTGCTTAAACATGCGAAGCGTATCGACGAAGCCGGCGTCGATGAAGGCCTGAAAGCCAGCGCGCTCCTCGTCCGTAAAGCCTTTCTTGCCGACGTTAGCTTTATCGTTGGCCAGGTCATCCGGTGTGTGGGCGACATTGAGATCGCCGGTAAATACGACCGGCTTGCTGGCTTCAAGCTGCTTCACGTATGCCAGAAAGGCCGGATCCCAATGTTTGTGGCGCAGCGGAATGCGGCTTAAGTCATCTTTGGCGTTCGGTGTGTACACGCCTACGACCCAGAATTTTTCGAACTCAGCGGCGATGACGCGGCCTTCGAGGTTAGGATCGCCATAGACATCACCGCTGACTTTGAACTGCTTGATGATATCTTGCGGGAAGCCGTTGATGACCTGCAGCGGCTTCTCTTTGCTCAGGATTGCCGTGCCGGAATAGCCAGGCTTATCGGCTGAGTACCAAAAAGCGTCGTAGCCGTCGATCTCGACATCGATCTGTTCGGGCTTGGCCTTGATCTCTTGCAGACACAGGATGTCCGGTTTTTCTTTCTCCAGAAAAGGCTTCCACAGATCTTTTTTGTTGACGGCACGGATGCCATTGACGTTCCATGAATAAATCTTCAGCATGGCCACCAGTATAGCTTTAGAGGTAGAAATTTGCTAGACTGTGCCTCTAGATGGGAGCCCCCTACAAACGCATTCTCTTGAAACTTTCCGGCGAACAATTAGCTGGTAAATTCGAAGGTGGTATCGACGCGGAGCTTGGCGCCTGGCTGGCCCGGGAGGTGAAAAAAATAGCCGCCAACGGCACGCAAGTGGTCATCATGGTCGGCGGCGGTAATTTCGCCCGCGGTGCGCAACTCGCTGGGCATGGCATCAAGCGCGTCACCGCCGATCATATTGGCATGCTCGGCACCATGATGAATGCCCTGGCGCTGACTGACATTTTTGAATCACAGGGTGTGTCGACCCGCTGCCTATCTAATATTTTTGCCGAGCAGGTGGCGGAGCCATTTATCCATCGACTGG
>Ga0070679_100006863_pt1 | contig 10614 bp, 10 predicted proteins | sample KBSC63BmetaG_FD_65652 | JGI IMG/M metagenome (GOLD analysis project Ga0070679, IMG submission 65652) | Corn rhizosphere microbial communities from Kellogg Biological Station, Michigan, USA - KBS C6-3B metaG | ecosystem: Host-associated > Plants > Roots > Rhizosphere | place: USA: Michigan... | reverse complement strand
AGACGAGTGCAGCGACCGGATGGTCACTTCAGGCGTTTGCCCCGGCGGGAGTGGCGGAAGAGGAGGGCGGTCGACCTTGGCGCCGTGCTCGACGCGGACCCAGTGGCCCATACCTGGCCGAGGTACGTGGAGCTTCCCGCAAATCTTTCCGAGACTCACGTCCGACAGTCCGTACTTCGCCGCCAGCGTTCGAAGAGGAGTCGTCCAGACCTCCTGGTACAGCGTGGCGCGGTCGATCGTGGTCGGAGGAACAGAGCCGGCCTCGGTGGACATGTTGCACGGATGCCACGAAATCCACGGAGAGACAATCCTGAACTCGAACGTGGCGGAGTAGGCGTGGGCCTGCCCCGTTGGATCCAACTCGAAGGTGGGTGGGGTGGTGGCGCGGGGCTTGGGCCCGGTGGAGGAGCTCTCTTGGCTAACGCCCGTTCTGTGCTCCCGCCGCCGCGACGAAGGCCGCCAGGTCGCGCGGCCGTACCCGGATCGAGTTGATGACCCGGACGTGTAGCAGGTCGCCGCGCTCGCAGAGCCGATACACCGTGGCGGTACAGACGCCGAGTTTCGCCGCCACCTCGCCGACCGGGAGGAGCCGGTCCCGGCCCCCGCGAAGGGCCGTGAGGTCTCCGACGGTCGGGGTGGTCGCCGTCGGGGCGGCGGTCCCCGGGGGCTCGCGCTCTGGCGACGTCGAGCCCAGGGCTTTGCGGGGGTCGCCTTCCGCCTTGGCGGCCTGGTCACAAGAACCGGGTAACAACCGGGTAACAAAATTCTTCGAATTTTCTGCTACTGCGTGGGATGGCTGGACCGGCGGGCCCTCTGAGTCTGTAAGGATTCCCGACGGTTGCGACGCCTTCACACCACCTGCGACGGCGACGTCATGGTTTTGGGAGCAGGATGCCGCAGGTTCAAATCCTGTCGCCCCGACCAATTTTTCGACGGCCGGCCCAATCAAACTTGATCGCTGACCCACCCCGCGCCTCACCGATCTCGACGCCGCGGGGCCGGTGCCGGGCATCCCGGCGTGGCGTGCTGCTGACAGGCCTGCTGGCGCTGCTGGGTGGCGCGACCGAATCGGCCGCGCTGGCCCGGAAGAGCGGGATCGCCGCCATGGGCTGCGAGGGGTGCCACCAGGGCGGCAAGGCCCCGACCGTCACGCTGGCCGCGAGCCCGATGCAGCCGGCCGTCGGCGACGCGGTGACGTTGACGGTCACCGTGTCGCAGACGAACGGGCCGGTGGCGGGCTTCTATCTGACCGCCCCCTTCGGCGGCGGGACCTTCACGGCCATCGAGTCAGGAACGACCGCGACCAGCGACGGCGTCATGCACACCATGCCGCGGACCGGTTCAGGCGGGGTGACGACGTTCAAGGCGCAATGGAGCTCGAGCCAGGTCACCGGGGCCGAGTTCGATGTGTATGCGCTGTCGGCGAACGGCGACAACACGCCGGGCGGCGACGGCGCTGGCGCGGCGAAGCTCCCCGTGGTGGTCGGGTGCGGCGCCGGCCACACCTACTACCTGGACCAGGACGGCGACGGCCATGGCACGGACGATCCTGCCTATCCGCTGCGCCAGGACTGCGCCCTGCCCGCGGGGTACGCGACCATGGCGGGTGACTGCGACGACTTCCACGAGACCGTGTACCCCGGCGCGCCGGAGCTGTGTGACGGCAAGGACAATGATTGCAACGGCATGGTGGACGACAACGTCATGATGCAGCCGTTCTGCGAAGACAAGGACGGTGACGGCCACGGCGTCACCGGGCACACGACCAAGATGGACTGCAAACCGAGCCCCGGCTTCGGCGATTGCAACGGTGATTGCGACGATCTCAGCGCCTCGATCTATCCGGGGGCATCCGAGGTGTGCAACGGCTACGACGACAATTGCAACGGCATGGCCGACGAGGGCGTGCGCCCGACGTGTGGCACCGGCTGGTGCCAGCGCTACGCCGCCACGTGCACCAGCGCCTGCCTGCCCGGGAGGCCGCTGGTCGAGACCTGCAACGCCTACGACGATGACTGTGACGGCGTCATCGACAACGGCACCGACGACGAGCTTTGTGGCGGCAGCGGCATGACCTGCGTGAACGGCCGCTGCGTGTCAGTCACGGGCGGCGGCGCCAGCGGAGGCGTCAGCGGCAGCGGAGGCGCGCAGGGGAGCGGCGGCGCCTCCGGGAGCCCCGACGCTTCTTCCACCATGGGAGTCGATGGCGGGCCCTCGCGGAGTGGCGGCGGTGACAAGCCCGGTCAGGGGGGCGGCTGCGCCCTGGCGGGAAGCTCCGCGGTCGCCGGCACGCACCACGGTTGGGGGCTGGCAATCGGGCTGGCGGCGTGGCTGCGCCGCCGCGGCCGCCGGGGGGCCCGCGCCATCCACCGCCCGGTCTGAGCGTGTGCGACACCGCGACACGGCTGCCGCGATCGTGATGCCGACGGGCAAGCACCCATGGCGCCGCTCCCGGCTCGATGACATTGGTACTCGTTATGCTGGGGAGGACCGCGATGCGTTCGTCGAGTCTGGTGGGCATTGCTGGGATGGCGCTGCTGTCCGCTTGCGGATCCGGCCCCGGCCAGGGGAGCGGTGCGGCTTCGGGCAGTGGCGGGCTGGGAGGCTCCGGCACCGGATCCGGCGGCGCGGGCGGGTCTGGCGGCATCGCCGGCCACCCCGCAGCGGGGTCGGGGGCCGCCGGGGGCAGCGCGCCTGCCGGCTCGGGGGGCGGCTCTTCCGGGGGCGTGTCCGGGCCCGGGGGCGGTGGTCGTGGCGGGGCGGGGAGGGGAGGGTCGGAACCGCCTGCTGATCCCGGGGTGCCGGTCTATCCGGACCCGACCTGGCCTTCGCTGTCCGACGGTCCCTGCAAGATCGCCGTCGCGTCTTCGGGCGGTCTTTGCGGCGGCCGCGCGGACTGTCCGGTCGTCCTCGATGCTCGACTGGCCGGAGACGCCGCCACCAGCTACCTGGATCTGGTGGGGACGCCCAGCGGCCGTGGCTACGTCGTCTTCTCCGGAACGTATCCTTCCCTGGCCAGCCACTGCCTGTTCTCGATCGATCGGAACGGGGCCAGCACCGTGGCCGTGAGCCCCTTCTTCCTGCCCCCGGCTTCAGCGGGCCAGACGTACGGCGCCGTCGCGCTCGCGGCGGACAGCAGCGAAAACCCCCACGCCATCCTCGGGGCGGGCGGCCAGATCCTCCACTACCAGCAGGGGGGCGCGGGCTGGGTCTCGGACGCGTTACCCGTGCCGAGCGGGCTCACCGAGTTCACGGTGGCCGGCGTGGCTTCCTCGACCACGGGAATTTTCGTCTCCGTCAGCGATCACCCGCCCGATCCGGGGTACTACCGTTCGTTCAAGGTTCAGCTTTTCTCGGGGAGCGGCGCCGGAACGTGGCAGTCGACGCCGGTCTTCGATGGCGCCGGAACGCAGGAGTTGCTCGCACCGGCGCTGGGGCTGGACGCGATGGGGGCCCCGGTCCTGATCTACGACGCGCGCCTCGACCTGGGCGGCGGCGGGCTCGGCTACGCCACCTACCTGTGGCGGAACGGCATGACCTCCGCGCTCTCGACGCCTACCGCGGCGCTGCGCGGAGCCATCCTGCAGACGCCGGGCGACGCCACGACCGCCGACAACGCGGTTCGCTTCGATGACGACCAGGGGATTCACCTGGTCATTCCCCGCGCCGGGGCCGCGCCGGATTCGATGCTGATCCCGGGCACCGCCCGCGTACCGCTCGACGGCTGTCCCGTCGGCGGCTTCGATCGCGGGTCGATGCCCCGGACGTGCCAGGGGCACGGCGGCGAGAGCTGCACCTTGAAGGGGGCCGCGCTGCTGCTGGCGGACGGCCCCCGGCGAACCGACGACGGCACGATCTGGTTCGCGTACGCGATGCAACGGATAGACGAGGACGTCACGTTGCGCGACTACTCCAGCGGCGGCCCCGATGCGAACACGTACTGCTTCGCCGACCTGAAGGCCGACCGCACGACGACGGACCTGTACATCGCGCGCCTGTCGCCACATGCCGCGATGGTGGATCTTCGCCTGAGGGTTCCGCTCGGCGGGGCGCCTCAGTTCAACGCGGCAAGCGGGGTTCGCCTGCAAACACGCGGCGATCAGCTGTTCGTTGCGTACCGCGTGGGCGACAGCACGGCGTCCTATCGATACCTGGTGCTGGACGCCACGCGCCTGTGACGCCTGCGTTCTCGGCCGTCGACACGCCCTATGTGTCGGACGGGGGCATGAACGTCTCCAGATCGGCGGCGAACCTGGGCGCGATGGTCTGTTCGATCAGGCGGGCGGTCTCCTGCTCGTCCGGAGAGGCCAGCGCCCTGATGGCGAAGGCCGCCGCGTCTTGCAACGACGAGGCGCGGATGATCGCCTTCACCGCGGGGATGGCGTGCGGCTCCATCGACAGCTCCCGCAGGCCCAGGCCCAGCAGGAGCCACGTCAACGCGGGGTCGCTGGCCATGTCCCCACATACGGAGATCGGGCGACGCGCTGCCACGGCCGCGTCGATGGCGTGCTTCAAGAGACGCAAAACGGCGGGGTGCAGGGGACTGCGCAGGTGCGCGACGTCGGCGTTCTCCCGGTCGGCCGCGCACGCGTACTGGATGAGGTCATTGGTTCCGATGCTGAAGAAATCGACGTGGGCAGCCAGCAGGTCGGCGATCAGGGTGGCGGCGGGCGTTTCGAGCATGACCCCGAGGGGAACGTCGGGGGCATATGGGGTGCCTTCCGCGGACAGCTCGGCCCGGACCTCGGCGCAGATGGCGAACGCGCGTTGCACCTCGGCGGTCGTGGTCACGAGGGGGAACATGATGCGCATGGGGCCGGCCACCGACGCGCGGTAGAGGGCGCGCAGCTGGGTCCGGAAGATGCTCGGCCGCTCGAGGGAGAACCGGATCGATCGGATACCGAGGGCCGGATTCGGGCCCTTCGGCATCTCGAACGCCAGGGGGAGCTTGTCCCCGCCCAGATCGAGAGTCCGAAAGGTCACGGGGAGACCTCCGACGGCCTGGAGCACCGATACGGCGTCTCGATGTTGCTCGTCCTCGGTTGGCAGATCCGCACGGTCCAGGTACAGGAATTCGGTGCGGAACAGGCCGATGCTTTCCGCTCCCGCCGCGGGAGCGGCCGCCACACCCAGCAAGGACTCCACGTTCGCGCCCAGGCCGACCCGGACGCCGTCCGTGGTCACGGCGGGTGAATCTTTCGCTTCCAGCAATCGCCGCTCGCGCTGGCGTACGGCGGCGGCGCGCGCGACGTAGGTCTTCTTCACGTCGTCGGATGGATCGAGCAGCACGTCACCGCGCGTGCCATCGACGATGAGCGGGGTGCCCACGACGATCCTGGCGCAGAGGTGCTTGATCCCGCTGACGTAGGGAATTCCCAGCGCGCGGGCGATGATCGCGCCATGGGACGTCCGTCCCCCGTTCTCGGTGACGATGGCGACCGCGCCGGCTGCGTGCAGGTGAAAGGGATCGAGCGGCGAAAGGTCCAGGCCGACCACGATGGAGCCGGGAGTCAAGCCATCCGGGCGCAACTCGGGCAGTCCCAGCAGGGTGCGGAGCAGCCTCTCGCCGACCGCTTCGAAGTCGCCGCCGCGTTCACGGAAATATGGGTCTGGTAGCCCCAGGAACACGGTTCGGATCTTGTCGAGGGCTCGCGTCAGGGCCCATTCGGCCGCCGAGCACTCATCCAGGATCAGACGCCGCGCCTCCCCCGCGATCTCCGCACTGCGCAGGATCATGCGGTGGGCCTGGACCAGATCGGCTCCCGCACTCTTCCCGTCGACCAGGCGCCGTTGCAGTCGATCCAGTTGCTCGTCGGTGGCGACGATACCTTCCTCGAGGTGTGCGACCTCGGCGTCGCGATCCTTTCGCAGAATCCGTCGCTCCGCGACGGACACTTTCGCCGCGAGCAGATGCGCGGGCCCACTCGCGATTCCGCGCGAAGCCGCTTCGCCGCGGAAGCTGATCATCGATCAGTCGAGCGATGGGTTTGCGGATTTATCCGAGAGCTCATTCGGGCGGGGCGGTGTTCGGGGCGTCTGCAATTCATCCAATTCACGTTGCGCGGCCACCACGCGACCGAGCAGGTGTACGACGATCGAGCTTGCGATCACCGTCTCGTCCGACCGGGGAGACATCGAGCTGACGGCGTCCTCCAGATGGAAGCGTGCATCGGCGAGCACGCTGCGCGCGGTGGCCACCGCGGCCGCCAGTGAAGCCACGTTGTCGGTCACCGGGCCACGCTCGTCGATTTGTCAAAGTCGCGTGACGGCGAGGCGAGGGTGCCCCAAGGGGAATGGGACAGCGACGAGCGCGCGAGCAAGGTCATATGAAGGCTCCTTGCGTCATTATTGGAAGACGCAACCAGTGAGCGTCGCGCTACCAACCGAGGTCCTGGTCCCAGCCCGATCGCCCCCTACGTTGTGCGCCCACAGGGAGAAATACGCAAGACGCATCGACCGTTCCCCGGCTGTCGCTCACTCCCGAATGGCCAAAAGAATGCTGGCGCTATTTCGCGCCTGGGTGCACTGTGTTCCATGGCCAAAACATGGATGCCCAAGAATGGCGCGAAGGACGTGAAGTATTCGAAGGCATTCGACAAGGCCATGCGTGCGTTGTCGCCCAAGAACGTTCGGCGGCAGAGGCCTTTTTCACGTTGAAGTGATGTTGGCGGTGTCGGCGGCCGGGTGGATGCGCGTCGCGTCCGCCTGGTGACGCGCACCGCCCTCTACGCCGTGCCACGGTCTGCGGACCGCGCCGACACCTTTCCTGAACGTGGCAATGGCATGTCGCGTTTCGACTCTCGTACCCGGGGGATCTCTGGACAATGCCGAGCTGGGACCTGTCTCCATCGGCTGAGCCATCCCTTGGCCCTGCCCTCCGCGAGTTGCGCGCTGAGCTGGAGGCGAAGGGATTGATGGCGCCCTCGTCTTTCTGGCGCGGCAAGCTGCTCTTCTGGATCCCCTGCTTTTTTCTGTCCCTCCTGGGCCTGGTCGTTCTGCCCGTGGGACCGCTCTGGTTCGCGCTGGTGCCGGTTTCCTCCGTCGCCTTCCTGACCATGGGGTTCGCCGGTCACGATGCTGGGCACTACGCCCTGTCGCGGAAGCCGTGGATCAACGACGTGTGGGGTCAGTTCGCCATGACCTTCCTCTGCGGAATGAGCTTCGGCTACTGGCGCAAGCGGCACAACCAACATCATTTTCATTGTCAGGAGATGGACGCCGACCCCGATATGCAATTCGGCGTTCTGTTCTCCGTGTACCCGGACTCCGAGAACTGGCATAGCCCGCTGGGACGCTTCTTTCTTCGCATCCAGCGCTGGGCCTTCTGGCCGCTGGCGTCCCTGTACTGGGTCGGGTTGCGCTACGACGGCATTCGCGACTGCTTCCAGCAGCCCCGGGAAACGCGCGTGGACCGCTACCTGATCCCGTTGCACTGGGTTGTGCTGTTGATCCTGCCCGGGCTCATCTTTGGATGGGCGCCGAGCGTGCGCGCGTACCTGGCGGTGTCGTGCCTTTCATCGCTGATGACCGCGGCGGTGTTCATTCCGAACCACATCGGCCTGCGTCGTCTCGGTCCCGGCGAGAAGGTCAGCTATCTGGAGCATCAAGTCACCACCAGCCGAAACATCGCCAACCCCCGTATCCTGGATTTTTTTTACGGGGGCCTCAATTCTCAGATCGAGCACCACCTGTTTCCCAGGGTCGGCCATGTCCGTTACCGAGCCATGCGTCCGGTGGTCCGGGCGTTCTGCGAGGCGCGGGGGCTCGAGTACCGGGAGACTTCGCTTCGGTGCGCGCTGGCTAGCGTTGGCAAACACCTGCAGGCCATGACGGACGCCTTCCGGGCGCGGTGAGGCGCGCCGGGCCGACGCCCACACATGGCGGAGAGATAGCTGACCGGTGTCGCGCCGGGCGGCGCGATCTAGGCGCCGTCGCGCGGTCGCGAAGGTCGGCCGGGGCCACGCCGGAAAGAGGGGCGCGCCTTCGGCGGCGGGCCCCCGGTCCCGTTGGCGCCGGCGGCTCTCTCCGCCTTCTCGCGCGCCGCTTGCTGAGCCACGATCGCTGCCCGTCTGTCGTCTGCTTTGCTCAACGCTGCCCTCTCCGGTCGCCGTGCCCGAGGCCGCGCGACCCTTCCGCCTGTTTCATGAGGGAGTTCACGCGCCCTCCAGATTTCCCTGGACGCGCACGGTGACTCCGTTGTCGTACCCCGATGCCCACGCAAATCGATAGTGGGCGCCCCCTTCACCGGCCTCCTCGACGAACAGAGGTGTCCGGTCGAGGCCGCGGAGAAAGACCAGGAGCGCCGGATCCGAGGCCGTCACGTCCAGCACCGTGAGGCGACCAAAGGTCATCGCCCGTTTGACGACGCGACTGGCCCATCCGCGATCTCGATCGTGCTCGTCATGAAATCGCGCTCCGCTTGCTGGTGTCGGCATGAAATCTCCTCTTCCTCGTGGCGCGCCCGCTGGACAGCGGCGGGCGGTTGGTGCACTTCAGGCGGACCTGCCGCCGCAGAAGCCCAGGGCGTTGCTCACCTGGATTCGAGGCCGCATCGCGAAAGTCGCGACGCAGGAGCACGAAAGCCGACAAGCGGACGTACGGAACTGGGGGAAATGGTAGCAGAAGGATCGGCGCCTGTCTCGTGTGGGAGACTGGCCCGATGGGACGATTCGATGATCGCGCGACACAGCCGGCCCGGGGGCCGGCCGACATCTGGCGCTGGCGGGTCACCGACACGCTGGCCGGGCGTCGGGTCAAGGAGACCGATCCCGATTACATCACGCCGGTGCGCGCGCCGGACCTGCCGCTGATCGCGTCGCCGGCCCCGTCGCTGACCTGGATCGGCCACGCCACGTACGTGCTGCGCCTGGGCGGCAAGCTGATCGCCACCGATCCGGTGTGGTCCGAGCGCATGGCCGTGATCAAGCGGCTGTGCCCGGTGGGCGCCCCGCTGCAGGAACTGCCGCCGTTCGACGTCGTCACGGTGTCCCACAATCACTACGACCATCTGGACGCCCCGACGATCGCGCGCCTGGGCGCCGGTCCGCTGTATCTGACGCCCGTCGGGAACGGTCGCTGGTTGAAGAAGGCGGGCGCCACGAACGTCGTCGAGCTGGACTGGTGGCAGTCGCACACCGTTGGCGACGTCGAGATCACGCTGGTGCCCGCGCGGCACTGGTCGATGCGCGCGCCGTGGAATCGCAACGACGCCCTGTGGGGCGGCTTCGTCTACCGCTCGCGCGAGGGCGTCGCCTATCACTCGGGCGATACGGCGCTGTTCGACCAGTTCACCGAGATCGGCCGCCGGCTAGGGCCCATCGACTGGGCGATGCTGCCCATCGGTGCCTACGAACCGCGCTGGTTCATGGAGCCGCAGCACATGAATCCCGAGGACGCCGCCGAGGCCTTCGTGCGCCTGGGCGCGCGTACGTTCTGTGCCATGCACTGGGGCACGTTCAAGCTGACCGACGAGCCGCTCGGCGAGCCCCCGCGCCGCGTCCGCGAGGTGTTCGCGGCGCGCGGCCTGGCGGGGGACCGCCTGTGGCTGTTCGACATCGGTCAGACGCGCGCGCTCGCGCCGGTACCGAACGGGTAGCCCCCGGGCGGCTGCCCGACGACCACCGGCGCAGGCCGCCGCAGACTTAGTGGCCGATCCGCGCCACTTGTTTTGGCAAGTTACGCGCGGCTAATCTCCGGTCCCGACGGTGGCCGGCAGACATGCTCGATCTTCTCAAAGTGGTGGCGGGGCTGCTCGGCTCGGCGGGACTGTATGTCCTTTACGACCGATGGCAGGTGCGGCGAGCCGCCGAGCGGGCGAACTACGCCGCGAAATGGCGAACTCCGGACGCGACGGCGCGGCCGCGATCGCCAGTGGTCTTCCTGATCGTCGTGTTCGCGGGGGGGGGCAGCTTCTTCTTCGGGGTGCGTTACTTGCAACGGCGCGCCGACGCGCGCCATCCCGCCGCCGACGAGCACCGGGCCGAGTTGCTGGAGGCGGCGGCGGCCCGGCTGAGCTGTGGTCGGGACGCGCTGATGGTCCAGCGAGACGACGATCCCCGGCACGCCCGGGTCGCGGGGTGCGGCAAGAGCGTGACCTTTCGCTGGGGGGCGCGGCTGCTGCGGGCCCGCCCGCGAACGTACAGCGCGCAGCAATGGTACGAGATCGATCCCAGCTGTCGCGTGGATTACATGGGCTGCGCGATGCCGTGCGAGTGATGGGGACGCATCCGGCATGAATCCGCGCCTGAAAGAGGTGCAAGACGTCCTGGCGAACTTCGTTCACCAGGATCGCCACCAGGCGCTGGTCGTCCGCGCCACGAACGTCGAGCTGATCTACCTGCTGAAGATGATCGAATCGCTGGACGAGCGCGAGCCCGCCCACGTGTTCGGGCTGTTTCCGCAGCCCGTGAAAGGCGACGGCAAGGGCGACGGCGATGCCTACGTGTCGTCCGTGCTGGCGGCGCTGCGCGCGCAGCTGGAGCCGGTGAACCAGCTTCGCGTCGCCGACGGGCACCCGCCGTGGCCGGAGTTTCCTGCTGCGTGTGACGATCCCCGCACGCGTCCCGCGCACCGCCTGCGCGCCGGGCTGGCGCACGCGGCGTCGCTGGTGCCGGG
>Ga0070679_100006860_pt1 | contig 10616 bp, 8 predicted proteins | sample KBSC63BmetaG_FD_65652 | JGI IMG/M metagenome (GOLD analysis project Ga0070679, IMG submission 65652) | Corn rhizosphere microbial communities from Kellogg Biological Station, Michigan, USA - KBS C6-3B metaG | ecosystem: Host-associated > Plants > Roots > Rhizosphere | place: USA: Michigan... | reverse complement strand
TTAGATAACAATAAGCAGTATTGTAGCATATCACCACGATAAAGCGAGCGGTACGCGCGAATTATGCATAAATACATAGTTCCCTCCGTTCCTCCACTTTCAAAACCGGCCAGTGCAAATGTAGGTCAGCGTTGTGGTATAGACACCAGGCCGGAGGCCAGTAGAGCTGTTCACGATGTAACTGGTAGTAAACTTCTTGAACAGGCTCACATTTGGAGCTTCCGCCACCGCGTCCCCGTCCTGGTACATAAACTTGTCCGAGGTGTTATAGTTCGGCGTAACGAAAGCATTGGTAGACGCGCCGGTAGGGTCGGACCCGACAACCGGGTTGCTATTAGCCCGTAGGTTGATACCGAACTGCTCGTTCCCCGGCGCGCTGACCGTCGGCGTGGTCGGAGCGCTGATCACATGCGTGCCGGCCTCCATAGTCGTACCATTGACCGTAACCACATAACCACCCGAGGCATTCGTACCAACAACCATCTGCGTACTGGCGTGCAGAGTAACCGACGGATCCAGGATACCCAAGTCATCATAATTACCGGTACCGCCGGAACAGTCATCCGCCACCGTACGTCCCAGGCAGAATATCAACATCGGTGGCACCTGCGTTTCCAGAAAGATACCATCATTCAGCTGGGTGAGTACGGAGCCGAGATTCACAATCGGCCCCGAGGCGTCCTGGCTCGCATAGTCCGCCAAACGGATACCGTACGAGTGCGCTTTGTAACTAGGGTTCACAACGTTATCAAACGTGTAGGTCGATAAACCGCTGCCTGTGGCAGTCGCGGTCCGCGTAAGTAAGATGTGATTCGTCGTCTGCCCGGTAATCGTATAGCCAGTCTCGCCCGTCTGACTCGATAGCACGGCGTGTGACACGTCTAGCCCGGGCGGCGGGTCGCATGGCATATAGGGAATAGGGTTTATGCAAAACAGCATGTCGACCGAACCGATCGTACTCGGTGTCGTATACCCGAATGTTACCTTATAAGTCGTCGTCGCGCCGGGCGTAGGGTCAAAGACAAACAGGCTGCGATCACTCAGACGGATAAGCGCGAGCGCTTGGGACGCGAACATCAGGAAAAATACCACTAGTAGAATCAGGGTCTGCGTGAACAATAACCGCTGCGGCACGATAGCGATAAACAGCCGCTTCACAAAACGCATGCTTACATTGTACTAAACCGTAAGCAACATACCAGCGCGGAGTTATGAGTTAAGAGTCCAAGAATAGCGGAAAGCGTTATCGTGTTCTAAACGGTCTACCTATGTTAAGAAATCTTAGCAATATTGTAGTTATTAGCCGCGAACACGTACTGTTCGATGAATATCCGCTTAAATGGTTCGATGCTGTTTTGCTCGTAGAATATAAGACAAGCTTCTTTATATACCCTGTCGTCGACGCTCCGGTACGATAGGGGAGCATAATTTTCCGAGATGAGTATCGCGTTGCCAAGCAATCGGCTCGTACGCTTATTACCATCAATAAATGGTTGAATGTAACTGACTCCGAGCACCGCGAAGAGTGCTCTTTCATACATATTGCCGCCCGCTGCAAGGTACGTAAAGAGCAATTCCAGCGCGTCCCTGATCTGAAATTCACTCTCCAATGGTCGATAATTCGTACCCGTGATACCGACGAGAGTTTTCCGCAAATTCCGAGTAATGCCCAGTTCCTCGCCCACCATACTATGCAGCATCTCCAACGAGCTAATCTTCGGCGCCGCCCATAGTTCGGTATTATCCAGAATAAATTCTACGGCTCGCTTCTGATTAAGGATCATCTGGGCTTCAAAGTCGGTATTAGTTGCTGATTTCTCACCGTACAAGAGTAATCGTTCGGTTGAGATAAGGTCATAGGTATTGCCTTCGATCTGAGACGTCTTCCACGAAAACTCAATGATGAAGCGTAGCAATTCCTTTTTTCGAGCTGCCGGCACGCTACCTTCGGCATTATGTCGATAGTTTTTTGTTGCTTCGTCCAGCGTGGCTAATTCCGTATCACTAAATAAAGAGACATATGGCGGTTCTAGGACGTCGAATTGAAAGTGATGGTTCTTTAGCCGCTCGTCAGGACCTTTCGTAAGGTAGTCACTGCTATCAAACGGCCTCAGGAGCCAACCCCGTTTACTCAGGACGTACTTGACTGAACGACCGCCGCCGCTTTGCTCGAGCATACCGGCTTTTACCAGGGCGCTCAGCTGGCGCTTAACCGTTACCAGAGATTGCTTCTGGATAGCTCGATCGGCCACCTCAGAAGAACTCAACGGCTCACCTTTGGTAAATATCGCTAGCAAGCTTGAGGCTGTATTCGTATCATCCATATGCTCTAATCGTATCACCATGATACGAATATCGTCAAGGTTTGATACGATTAGGCTTCACGCGCCGACAATTTTAGCATATTTTTTAAAATTTTTTCGCTTTTTGTCGTATGATCCTCCGTACTCAGCCACGAATAGCGTGTTTATGTAGAGTTAAGAGCCATGAGCCATGAGTTAAGACTAGCTCAAACATATACCTCGTCATTCCGGGCTCGATCCGGGATTCAGGCAAGTAATTTTTTAATCCTGTTTATAGATAGCGCTCAGCAGCAATCATCTATAAACGCGTTGTAGATTCCGCGTCTTGTACCTATTCCTCAGCGAAGCGTAAGCTAAATACATAAACAAGGGGGTGGACAATGAAAAAACGACTACGAATAATAGTAAGCCTGCTGGCAGTCGCCGGCATAATTTTTGGCACAGCTTTGGGCCAGAGGGCCTCAGCAACAGTACCTGGGACTAATACCTTGGTGAGTTACAATAGTACCAATACAGCACCTTCGTCATATATAGGGAATACGTATGCGACACTGTCAGATGACGGGAATTTTGCTGTATTCTATTCGCACGCAACTGACCTTGTCCCAAGTGATACGAATGGGACGTGGGCAGACATTTTTATCAGAGATCTTAAGTCTAGCACTACATCACTAGTGGATGTCTCAACATCCGGCGTTCAAGGAAACTACGACGCTGACGCCCCTAAATTCGCGGTGAGTAGAACCGGAAGGTATGTTGCATTTTCAGACTCAAGCACTAACCTTATCGATGGTCAAACTTTGCCCAGCTCTCCTCGGTTGTATCACGTCTACCTGCGTGATACTGTCCTTGGCACTACAACGCTTGTCGATCAGACAAGCACTGGCACTCTGGCCAATAAGGACTGGAACCCTTCATCACAACCAGAGCAGGTAACTGGAGTTAGTGACGATGGAAGATTCGTTTTATGGTCTACCACAGCAACAAACCTGCTAGCTACGGGCAATCCTCCCGGCACGAACACCACACCCTATCCTTATATAAAAGATATGCAGACCGGCAGTATACGTATGGTGAGTATGTCGTCAAGTGGTGCAATAGCAAATGCCGTACCCGGCAATGCCTATATGAGCTGTGATGGATCGATTATAATCTTTGGCAGCGCAGCGACTAACCTTACGGCAAGTAATAATGGCCACTATTCGGTGTACGTGGCAGATCAACGTGATGGATATAGTCTTGCTAACTTAACACTATCAGCGAATGCGGACGTCGGTAATTATTTGGCACCGTCCTGTAATGGTCGCTACATAATAGTTGGCGGTACTGCCACGAACCTTACATCCGATGTGGTCAATGGAACTACAGGCCATATATTCAGTTACGATCGGCTTACAGGAAGCTATACGCTAATTGATAAATCGACTAGCGGCACTCCTTCGGCGGGAATACAGACTAGCGGCTATAATGGGCGTCTAGTGAGTGATACCGGTTCGGTAGTCTTCATTAGTACTGATAAGACTTTATCGTCGCCAAGTGCAGTTAATACTATCGAAATTTACCTACGTACCCCCATAGCTAATACGACCGAAATTCTTCCGATAAACATCTCCGGCTCAGAGCAAACGCCAGCTGCCTCAACTTATAGTAAGACATTAGCTATAACTTCTGACGGTAAAAGTGTTCTATACAACTCAACAGGGACAAATCTGATACCAGGCATAACTACCGCCCCAAGTGGAGATGGGAATATCGTTCTTGGGAAGACTCAATGATTACTATTTGATAGAAAAAGGCCCGGAGGAGAATTCCGGGCCAGTTTCTAAGTTGTCCCTGCCAAACTATGTGGCGTGTTGATCTTTAGAAGCTATGTCTAATATTCAGGAGAGGCGATGTAGTTGATCTTGCTCGTGTAGATACCAGCTGGGGTATCCGGGGCGATGTTAGCTATGTAACGCATGCGAGCGGTCGAACAGTGAATGACATCAGTTGTTTCCTGTGCAATAGCACGTGGTACGTACAAGCTGGCTGTGTCGAAGGTAAATAGCGCGGTGTTAGTTTGGAGACCATCGCTACCACCGTTAATGAGTCCCTCGCCAGTACCGTACCCAGTAGTCGGAGCTAGCGGAGTTAATGCTCCGAGACTTACAGCACCGGTTGCCAGCGTATCTGCTGATCGTTCACCCCTGTTAATTACGCCGTCGGTGTCATTAGCGTTTGGCGCTTCAACGGCTAGGCCAAATTGCTCAGAACCGGGTACACTGACATTTGGTGTGTTGTCACCGTCACCAGTAGTGCTACTGATAGCCTTGATGTGGTCGTTTTCAGTGTTAGTTAGCGAATATCCAGAGTAGTAGACGATAGCACCGTTACTAGAGTTGGAGGATAGGCGCCAGTAAGAATATCCGTCATAGGCCCTGGTTGTCCTTAGGGAGTATTCAGCGCTCGGATCTCCAAGGTTAATCGGATCATTCTTATCGATTGTGTGGCAGGTACCATGGCTACCGTTGGGGATAGTACTATCAGCATCCGGGTTAGTCGTACCGACGGAGAAGCTCATGGTTTCCAAAACTTTGGTCTGAATCTGGATGGAGTCGTTCATGACGTTCGCCACGGTGACACCACCGTCGACGATAGTTGCCGGTTGTCCGTTAGTCGGAGTGTCAACTGCAGTGTTTTGGACAGTATCACTATTAAAAGTGTTAACTTTCACGAAGAAGGCACCACTACCTGGGTTGGTTATGTAGTTAGTGTCGGTACCGTAAAGCACAATTGAGACTTCTTCGTTTGGGGTCAGGTGCTGGCCAGTCGCACTGGTAAAGGTAATGAAGTTATCCCTACCGGTAACTTCACCGGCTGCATATGAGGCACTATCTTCAACGTTGGTAAGTGTCATAACCCAGTCAGTTGCGGTCGTTGCAGTACCACCATTTTGCTGGGTACCGCCAGTGAAGATCTGGAAGTTATTAGTACTCGAGTGCTGGGTCGCTCCCGGGGTCACAGTACCTTGAGATGGTGAAGGAAAGTTTATTGAAAGGTCGGTAGAATCAGCACTGTCAGTGTGATCTGCGTGCTTGCTAAAGTTATCTCCAGGAGATAAGCAGGAACCAGCTGGACTCGTACAATATTGCATCGTAAACGCTTTGATCGTAGCATCAGAGCTAACCCTAAAAGTTAGAACTTCACCCGTTTGCTTACCATTGTTACCACTTCCTGCAGGAGCATATGTCGGGTTACCGGCAGCGTCCAGGTAGTGATAGCCCGGCGATGAGCTGCTCAGCGTCAGGCTGCGCTCGGTGAGCGGGTTTAACGCGTCGGCCGAGGCTACCGATATCGGAACCATGGAAGTCCCGATTCCTAGCAGCAAGGCCATCGCGCCAGCCAAAGCGGAGATTCGCTTGGCCGCGTCTTTAATTTTTTGCATTCTATTTTTCTCCTTATTTTGGTTTTTATGGCGTACCACCGGATGATAGCATGCCAAAATAACGCTCCACAAGCAACTTATCCACAGACGCCCAGCGGGCGCTGCGTATATCTACTATCAGAATACATACTGCTTACGCAAAAATCAATGATTTTTTTACAGCTTTTTTCGCAACACCTAACAGGGGTGACTCAGAAAAAAGGGTCGCTAAATATTGTTATGACATTATTTGCGAACGGGTACAAAAAATAGTAGCGAATAAAACACCTTTTAGGCGATTTCACGGTGGTCGTACCGATACCGCGTAGACGGATAGGCTGGTACGCGCGTGAGTCCTTTGAACCCCGTCATTCCCCTAGTACAACGGCACGACGACGGCCGAGAAGCTGCCGGTGTAGCGCCCACCGGGGGTGACATTGGAGACATTCAGCAGCATGGTGATGGTGTAATCGGTCTCGCCGGTGCTGGCATCGCTCTGGGCCACGATATCGCCGTCGACGTACTTGAAGAGGTTAGGATTACCATAATCGGAAGTGACGGCGCCGAAGCTGAACGAGCCGGAAGGGACTTGCACCGGGTCGGCGCCGATGGCGGGCGTGGTGTTCGCCGTCAGGTTGATACCGAACTGCTCGGCTCCGGCGTGAGAACTGGTGGGCGTGGCAAGGGTGGTCAGCGCGTGGGAGCCCTGGCTCGGCGCCGAACCGGTAATCTGCATGATGTAGCCATTGCTGAGGTAGCTCCGGACTTTGACGGTGGCGGCCGCGGCGCCGGTGCTGTCGGTATCGAGTACCCCTAGGTCCTGCGTGCCTCCGGAAGCGATGACCTCTAGGAGTGGCACATCGCTGGTGTCGGAGCCGAACTGGGCGGAATAGTGGGCGCTGCTGGCGTTACCGACGACCGTGTCCCCGGCCGTCTGATCGGAACAGTAGCTGGCGGAGCAAGCGTTCAGCTGTGATCCGGAGCCGAACTGGGCTTGGTCGATCTGATAGCTGGCCGAGCTGGAGGTCTCGGCCCGGGCCTGGCCGATAGCCACGAAAACGCAGAGTACGGCCAGCGCCGTCCCTAATCCCATCAACCTGAGTCTTTGTGTCCGCATCTCTGGTATACCTGGGTACCTATTATGCTTAAAAAGCATCAGAAATACAATTGTTACACCCTCCCACCGGCCTAAACTCCCGCGCCAGAGAGGGGGTGGAGAGAACAATAGGTGAGAAGGTACCCGGGAATCCCGGGTACCTTCGAGAATTGCAGCTCTTCGTGCTTCACGGGCTGATCAGAGACTGTTAGCTACGAGCTACGAACTCGGCGCGCCCGGCTTCCTTGCAGGAGGCCGGGCGCGCCTCCGATCATTGTTCTCTCCACCCCCTCTTTGGCGCGGGAGGTGAACGTCTTGTTGTAAATGAGGGTTGTTATAAGTGAAGGTCTTGCTATGGGTGTGGGTAGCACCGTTAAACTACTCAAAACAGGCGAAATCTAGTATGATAGCTAGGAAAGCATAAGCGACACTAAATATATACATATGGAAGAAAAGAAAGACGCTCCGGCCGCTCCCGAGACCGCCGCGCCAGCTACCGATCCCTCGAAACCGAGCGCCGATGCCCTCGGCGTCGCGAACCCCGAAGGTTCCGACGCGACACCGGCGGGCTTAGGCGGCCCGGGTGGAGATGACAAAGGCGGTGCCAAGCCGGCCAAGAAGGTCGGCGGCGCCAAAGCGATGCTCAAGAAGATCAACGTCTACCTGCTGATATTCGTCTTCATCCTGGTGATTGCCGGCGTCGTGACGATGCTGAGCTACCTGAATGGTAAGAAAGCGCCGAAGACGCCCACCGTCGCCACCCAGGAACTGACCCAAAGCGCCCTCAGCCAGCTAGCCAATTCCGACACCACCGTCGGCGGCAGCGGTCAGACGCTGACCGTCCAAGGCAACGCCATATTCTCCGGACAGGTGCTGATCCGCAGCGATCTGAATGTCGCCGGGACGATCAAAGTTGGGACGGGCATCATCGTACCGGAGATAACGGTTTCCGGTAAATCCAACCTGGGTGATACCCAGATCAATTCGTTGCAAGTGGCCCAGAATACCATACTCCAGGGGACGTTGACGGCCCAGAAAGATGTCAATGTCGCCGGAGCCGCCAGTTTCAGCGGGCCGGTCACTGCCGCTCAGATCACCGTCACCAAACTGATCATGAGCGGGAACGCTTCGCTGGTGATACCCAACCATATCTCGTTTAGCGGCGCCTCGCCGATACGTACCCTGAACGCGGCGACGGTCGGAACCGGCGGTTCGGCGTCCATCAACGGGTCGGACACCACCGGCACCATGAGTATCAGCACCGGCACCGACCCGGTGGCGGGCTGTTTCATGACCGTCACGTTCGCCCAGAAGTTTACCAGTACGCCGCATGTTTTGGTAAGTCCGGTAGGGGCCGCCGCCGGGTTGACCCAATATTATGTCAACCGCTCGACCACCAGCTTCAGCATCTGCACCAATAATGCCGCCCCGGCCGGACAGGCGTTCGCATTCGACTATTTCGTCACGCAGTAACTAGCATCAAACCATCTCCGATCAGCCCCGACCCCAAAGGCCTTTCATCACGCCACGCCCCGACTCCCGCGCCAAAGAGGGGGTGGAGAAAATAAGAAGTGAGAATATGCCCGGGAAACCGGGCATATTCGAGTTGCAGCTAGTGCTTTCCAAACTAATCGGAGACGTTAGCTGCGAGCTGCAAACTCGGGGCGCCCGGGTTCCCGGGCGCCCCTCCGATTATTGTTCTCTCCACCCCCTCTTTGGCGCGGGAGTCTGGGTCTGTGGTGGGTTGGGGGTTGTTAGCAGTCTGGGTTGGTGGTGAGTTGGGGGGCGCGGTATACTGATTGGTCAGAGATGAATTTAGAGAAAGTTAGACGCGCCTGACGGCGGCTAGTTTCTAGTTCCTAATTTCTACACGTCGAGGTAGACGGTGACCTTTTCGGATTTGACGTGCATCAGCGCCCGGGAAATCTTGATGGTCTCGGTTTCCTTGGGCGTTTCGATGACAAGATCGCACGGCACCAACATGCAGAGGAAGTTGTGGTGGCGTGGCAGGATATCGAACGGGCCGGATTCGTTGATGGCACTAATACTGTAGGCCTCCCCCTGGAAATAGACTTTGAACGGCGCGAAGACCTTGACGGACATGATCAGCTTGCCCTTTTCGTCCTTAGTGGTCGCCGGGGCGGCTTTTTCCTCGGGTTTCGTTTCGGCGGCGGGTTCGGCGGGCTGCGCCGCTTGTGGTTTGTCCTCAGCCATCAGGCAAGCCCCTGGCTTGCAGTAGAAAGTAGTAAGGTGTAAGGAGAAAGGCAAGAATCGCAGCTTCCCCTTGCTACTTTCTGCTCGCTACTTTCTACTAGTGTCATATGATGATTTCCTCGATGCCGTTGAGCGTATCCTCGCGGGTGTGATGCTCGCCGGGGATACCGGTCATCTTCTCCATGACGTTGAACTGCTGGGAGAAGTACTGGATGAGTTTCTTGGCCTTGTTGTAGTCGTCGCGATCTTCGGCGGACAGCTCGCTCTCACCGATGATGGCGATGATGCCCTTCAGGGAGTTGTACTTCTGCAGGATAGCCTGGACCCGGACGTTGAGCATGTAGTGGCGCTCGCCGACGATTTCTTTGGTCAGCAGCGAGGAACTGGAAGCGTTGATGTCGACCGCCGGGCGGATACCTTGGGCAGCGACGGCGCGGGAAAGCACGATAGTACTGTCCAGCTCGTGCTGGATCATCTGCACCGCCGGGTCGGACAGGTCGTCGGCCGGGACGTAGATGGTCTGCAGCGCGGTGATGGAACCGTTCTCGTTGGTGGTCAGGCGGTCCTCCATGGCCTTGACGTCACTGAAGATAGTCGGCTGGTAGCCACCCTCGGCCGGGGTCTGGTCGATGATGGTCGAGACCTCGTTCTTGGCCTGGATGTAACGGTACATGTTGTCGGCGAATAGCAGAATGTCTTTCTTCTGTTCGTCGCGGAACCATTCGGCGAGGGTGATGGCGCTGAGGGCGATCAAGCTTCGCTGGACCGGGTTCTCGTTCATCTGACCGAAGAACATGGCCGTGGTCTTGAGCAGATCGTTATCCTCGAGCGTCTTGTAGAGTTCGTGACCTTCCCTGATACGTTCACCGATACCGGCGAAGATGCTGAGCGCCCCGGAGCCGGTGGCGACGTTGTTGATCATCTCCATGGTAAGGACGGTCTTGCCGACACCGGCACCACCGATGATGCCGATCTTGCGGCCCTTGACGAACGGCGTGAAGAAATCGAGCACCTTGATGCCGGTCTCCAGGATTTCGTCCGGCCGGCTCTTGAGCGAGGTTTCCTGGAAGTCCGGCTTGAATATCGAACGTTTGGGCATCTTGGCCAGGACTTCGTCGCTGAGCTGCGGCTTGCCGTCGATCGGTCGGCCCATGGCGTCCCAGACACGGCCGACCATTTCGTTACCGACCGGTATTTCCAAGGAATGACCGCTGCGGGTCACCGTGGCGCCCTTCTGGATGCTGCGGTCACCGGCGATATTCAGGCAGATGGCCATATCGCCTTTATCCAGACTACTGACCAGGAGCGGCGTTTTCTTCTCGTTGTCGACGAAGATCATCTCGTTGACCTCGGGCATGTCCTCGTCGAACTGGACCTTGATAACCAGGTCCTTCAGGACCCGTATGATACCCTTACTCATTACTCGTTACCTCCGGCCCGGATTTTTTTGAGACCGGCAAGCGACTCTTTTAGACGGACATCGACGAGCGCTCGTTTGGATCGGCTGAACGCGGTGTGCAGTTCGCTGGCAGTTTCGAGCGAACGCTCCTTGGCGGCGCTCATGGCCTTGAATCGACTGGCCAGCTGGGCCAGGCGGCTA
>Ga0070679_100006854_pt1 | contig 10623 bp, 12 predicted proteins | sample KBSC63BmetaG_FD_65652 | JGI IMG/M metagenome (GOLD analysis project Ga0070679, IMG submission 65652) | Corn rhizosphere microbial communities from Kellogg Biological Station, Michigan, USA - KBS C6-3B metaG | ecosystem: Host-associated > Plants > Roots > Rhizosphere | place: USA: Michigan... | reverse complement strand
AACTCCCATTGTCATCTCGAGCGATCAGCGAGAGATCTAATACAGGTCTCGGCACAGATTTTAGAAAAATAATGCGCGGGAGTCGAACCTCCAATCTAAATCTTCACTAACTCTTTCTCCTCTATTCTTTTTGGATGCCAAAAAGAACCAAAAAACTACCGGCCTAGAACGTCGCCACCTGACTTAGCTTAGTGGTCGATCTCTGCAGGGGGAGCAACATCCGGCAGAGACGACGACACGCACTAAATCTGTGGCTCCTCACGGCCGGGCAGGGCTGCAGCAAAAGAATTTGTTCAACGCGCTAATGGACTATCACACGACTGTGGTCAGCGAGGCGCGTGAAATAGTCGAAGACAGGCTGTCTTATCGCTTCGCCAGCGGCGCAGAAGTGCTTCAGGCCCAGACCCGATTGAGCAAAAAGGACATAGTCTGAGGCTAAAATTTATGAATCAAACAGTTGGTTCAAGCTTTTTTGAAAACCAAGATGAAGTCCTGGCGGTCAATTTCTTGGTAGCCTGACTTCTGAGCTATATCTGTTAGTTCATCGTGTTGAGGCGGCATTGCCTCAATTAAAATTAACAACGGTTGCTTGGCTAGTTTTTCAATCTGACCGAATAATCTGCGATAGAGGTCCAGGCCGTCCGGGCCGCCAAAGATAGCGATCCTTGGTTCGTGGCTAGCAGCGGTGTTTATCTGAAAGCTATCTGGTACGTACGGCAGGTTGCAGAGTAAAGTATTAGGAGATAGGGAAGAATTGGCCAACAGATCACTTTCGATGACGCTTATGTTTAATGTAAATAAATCTACATTCATTTTTGCCACGTTGATGGCTTTAGGATCGATCTCGAGCAGCTCGACATCCAGATTAGGGCACTCCAGTTTGGCGGTGATTCCGAGCGCTCCTGAGCCAGTGCCGACGTCAGCGAGCCTTATTTTGTCTGGTAAACCGAGTCCCAAGTTGCCGCCAGACAGGTATTTTTTGAGTAGATCAATCATAGTTTCGCTCTCCGGGCGGGGCTCGAGCACCGAATCATTGATCACAAAAGTGCGACCATAGAATTCTGTCTTCCCCCGGGCGTAGGCGAGGGGAACATGCTGCACTCGCTGCTTGAGCAAATTTTTGAGCCTGGATACATTTGTGGCGCTGAGCTCAAACTCAGGGTGCGCCAGCAGCCAAGCCCGATTTTTGCTCGTCACATCCTCTAATAAAACCAGCGCGTCGAGCCGGGCAGTACCTATGCCAGCTTGAATAAGTTCCGATTCAGCGGCCTTTAGCCATTCACTAACACGCATTATCTGATAAGTATACCTTGCCGGGGCAATTAATATATTCACATACAAGCAGTATCAACCCCTGTAATATGTATGACTTGTGGCCACAGACAAACGATAATTAAAAGGGGGTAAAATGAAACCGGAAATTACCGCGGGCGCCGTACTAGAGGGCCGTCCAAATCTAACGCGTGTCAAACGATTGGCGAACTTCGTAACAGAGGCGTTAACATCTTTGCCGAAACCGGCTGAAGCCATGCAACGGCGTGAATTTGAAAAAATTGATACGGACGCGCAACTGGCCGCTCGAGGACGCTCATTCCTCAATGCGCTGCGGCAAAACTTTGGCGAAGCCTTGCATTCCGGACTTATGGTGCGACCGATTACCACCGACCATGAAGTCCTAGTCGAAGCTAATACCGAGGACACTGATCTGTACCATCAGACCGCCGCCGAAATCGATGTGATGTCTAAAGAGGGGTACATCACGCGCTTGGTTGTCGGTGCTACAGAACCTACACGGGCTGCCCGCCGCTTCAAGAGCGACATACCGCGCCAGGCTTGGGTGCGGGTGCTCGACACGTCTGATCACACTCGCTCGTACGATAGCCTGGACTACAGTCCTGGCGAACAGGCTGATTTACTCAAAGTTGCTGACACGATATTTGGAGAAGTAGAGGCCGCCTGCGACAGGGGTGATTGTCAGCTATATGAACCATTGCTGACTTAACTTTCCTGGCTGAGTAGCTGGTGCTCGGCGGCCTGAAGTTGCATGATCAGGTCGTCGATGTCGCCAGCCAGGGCCGCCGGAATGTTCGACCGACTGTAGCCGATACGATGATCAGTGATCCGGTCCTGCGGGAAATTGTAGGTCCGGATTTTTTCCGAGCGGTCGCCAGAACCGATCAGCTTGCGCCTCGCCTCCGATAACTCATTTTGCTCCTCATCCAATTTCAGCTGCAGCAGCCGCGAGCGCAGCACGCTCATAGCCTTAGCCTTATTCTTTATCTGCGATTTTTCATCTTGATTCGACACTACTAAACCAGTAGGCAAGTGGGTAATGCGAACCGCGGAGTCGGTAGTGTTTACTGACTGCCCACCATGGCCGCCGCTGCGGTAAACGTCGATTCGTAGGTCATTCGGGCTAATTTCGATATCTGATTCTTCGGCTTCCGGCAGCACGGCGACGGTGACCGTCGAAGTGTGAATTCGTCCTTGGCTCTCTGTGACCGGCACGCGCTGGACTCGGTGCACGCCAGCTTCAAATTTTAGGTTTTTATAGGCTTCGAGCCCGTGCGCGGCAAAGATAATTTCTTTGAAGCCGCCGGTTTCATTCGGTGATTCACTGATCAGCTCGACCTTGAAACCGTGAGTTTCGCACCAGCGAACATACATCCGGTAGAGTTCGCCGGCAAACAGGCTGGACTCGTCGCCGCCGGCTGCGGCACGGATTTCGATGATGACATCACGGTCATTGTTGGGATCCCGCGGAGTTAATTTTTCGATTAATTTTTCTTGATTAGCTTCCCATCTGGCTGCCAAGTCATCAAGCTCGGCTTGCGCCATTTCTTTAAGCTCTGTATCACTACCTCTCAGCATTTCTTCGGCGCCCGCTTTATCTGATTGAATCTTGGCCGCTTCATCGAAAAGGGCGATGATTTCATCTAGCTCTGACTTTCGCTTGGCGAGTTTGGGATAATTTTTGTCACTAAAAATAGACGGATCCTGGAGTTTTTCGTCCAGCTCCGCTAGCTCAGCTCGTAATTTTTGCTCTTTGTCGTCCATCAGATTTCTTCCGCTTTACTGTAAGTATAAAGAAAAACCACCTGAATACATATGATTCAGGTGGTGTTATTTTAACGCAGCTAAGACTTGCTGGGTTTGGTTGCTTCAGCGGCGGCTTCGGCTTTTTCGACCTTGGCGGCTTTGCGCTTAGCAGCCTTCTGGGCTGATGCGGCGCGCTTTTCTTTGGCGGCTTGACCGGCGGCGGCACGGGCTTTGAACTTATCAACGCGACCTTCGATGTCAAGTATACGCTCTTCACCGGTGAAGAAGGGGTGTGAAGCGGAAGTAATATGGACCTTGATCAGGGGGTATTCATTCCCGTCGTCCCACTTGGTACTATCTTCGGCTGCAGCCGTCGAACGCGTCAGGAAGCGGAACCCGTTATTGAGGTCCTCAAAAACGACTAGGCGGTAGTTATCCGGATGTAAGTCTTTTTTCATACGAGTTAGTAGTATACACATCTGTTAGCCGATAGTCAACTGTTGAATAAGGGGTTGAACAATATGAGCACCTCTGTTATACTCCTTGAGTACATAAATTAAGCAGGTTGAGGTTTAATCCTCCTGAGCGGCAACCTTCTCGCGGACCGCCCGGGTTCTCAACTGAAGAATAAGGAGAAACACTCATGGCGACGGATGTCGACATTAAACAACTATTAGAAGCGGGCGCGCATTTCGGTCACAAGACGGAGCGCTGGCATCCCAAAATGGCTCAATACATCCACAGCAAGCGTGGCGGCAGTCATATCATCGATCTGACCAAGACGGTGGCTAATCTGGAGGACGCTTTGAGCTTCCTGACCAAGACTGCCTCTGAAGGCAAGCAGATTCTGCTGGTTGGCACCAAAAAGCAGGCCCAAGATCTCGTCAAGCAAACCGCTATCGACACCGGCATGCCATACGTCACTGAGCGATGGCTCGGTGGGATGCTGACCAACTGGAATACCATCGGTGGCCGCGTCAAGCACATGAAAGACCTTGAAGCTCGTATGGCTTCGGGGGAGCTGGCGAATAAGTACAACAAGCTTGAGGTGCAGCGCTTCCAAGAAGAAATCGATCAATTAAACGTCCTATATGGCGGTATTAAGGAAATGAATAGCCGTCCAGGCGCTGTATTTGTCATCGACGTAGTGCATGATGCCAACGCCGTCCGTGAAGCTAATAAAATGAACATCCCGATCGTGGCTCTGGTTGACACCAATGCCGATCCATCACAGATTACGCATCCAATACCGGCCAACGACGACGCCATCAAAACCATCGCACTGATACTTAATTATGTAAAAAGTGCGATTGAAACCGGTAAGGCCAAAGCCAAACAGCCGGCTGATAAAACTGAATAAGCGTATTTCGTGGTTCGTTGTTCATTTTTCGGACACACCACAAACAACCAACAACGTATAACGGAGGAACTATGGCAATTGATATCGCGGAAATTAAGCGACTGAAAGAATTAACCGGCGTGGGGCTGACCGACGCCAAAAAAGCGCTCGAGGAAGCCAAGGGCGACTTCGACGAAGCCCTGGCCGCGATGCGCAAAAAGGGTCTGACCAAGGCTGAAAAGCGCGGCGAACGCGAAGCCCGCGCCGGCGTGATCGGCACCTACAACCATGATGGTCGCATTGGTGTGTTGGTTGAAGTAAACTGTGAGACCGACTTTGTGGCGCGCGGCAAAATCTTTAACGATCTGGTCAAAGATCTGACGATGCATATCGCTGCCAGCGCGCCGCAGTATGTCTCTGTCGACGAAGTGCCAGCCGACGAGCGTGAAAAGATCAAGGCTGAATTTGTTGAAAAGACCAAAGCTGAAGGCAAGCCAGCTGATATGATCGACAAAATTGTCGAGGGGCAGCTGAAGAAGTATTTTGCCGAGCGCTGCTTACTTGACCAGCCGTTTGTAAAGAATCCGGACATCACGGTTGCAGATCACGTCAAAGAAAATGCTGCCCGCATGAACGAAAATGTCGTCGTGCGCCGCTTTACGCGCATGGCCTTGGGCGAACTAAATTAAGCTTTGCTTAATTTAGTAGACGGTAGACTGTATACGGTATACCGTTGAGAAGCGGGTAAATCATATCGCGATTTGGACGTTTGGAAGTTGGCATTTTCATTGGTTGCCGATATCTACGCGCTAACTCTGTATTGCCAAAGCAAGAAACCTTCAGCATAGCCAGTCAAATGCAGCGTGCCGCCGTTTCGATTGCGAGTAATATTGCCGAAGGCCAACAACGAGCCAGCAGCAAAGAGTTTAATCAGCTTTTACACGTTGCACGAGGTTCTGCAGCGGAACTTTCTACTCAAGTGCTCCTTGTTGATAAGCTATACAATAGTTCGAGCATGGAAATATTAAATAAAATTGATAGAGTTCAAAAGATGCTCTACGGCTTGATCAATTCGCTGAAATAAGCAATTGTATACCGTATACTAAATACCGTAACGAGGAAACTATGAGTCCCGATCAAGCAGTTAGTAGTGCCCGTGATAAATTCACCCAAGCCGTGGAGCGGTTTACTGAGGCTTTGAAAACGTTGCGCACGGGTAGGGCGAATGCCGCCATGCTCGACGGTGTAGTCGTCGAAGCTTACGGCACGCCAATGCCGCTCAATCAAGTGGCAAACGTTAGCGCGCCCGAGGCTCAACTTTTGCAAATTACGCCGTTTGATCCAAATAATTTGCAGGCAATTGCCACGGCCATCCGCAACAACCCTGCGCTTGGGCTTAACCCAACCGATGATGGTCGGGTAGTGCGCATTCCCATCCCGCCGCTCAATGAAGAACGCCGGCGAGAGCTGGCGAAGCAGGTTGGCCAAAAGCAGGAAGAGTGCATGATCTCGCTGCGCAACATACGGCATGAAGCCATGGACGCGATCGATAAGGCCAAGAAAGATAAAACTATCGGTGAGGATGACGCCAAGCGTTTGACCGGTCAAGTCGATGATGCTATGAATAAAGCAAGGACTGACGCTGAGGTGGCAGCGAAAGCCAAAGAACAAGAGATACTGACCATATAGGGGGTTCATTTGGCGGAGTACACTCCACTAGTTGAAAAGCTGATTGATGCGCATGGCACGAAGTTGCCGCCTCGTCCGCGCACAGCAGACCTGAGTATTGCCAGCGGCAGCACCGATCCCGCCTTTGCGGAAAGCATTGCTCAAGAGCTTGGCGTCGAAGTGGTCGAAACGGAGCGCCGTAAATTTTCGGACGGGGAATTGTTTGTCCGGTTTGGTGAGTCGTTGCGCGAAACTGATGTTTTCTTGATTCAATCGCACTGTAGCCATTCCACAGAATATGAAGAGTGGTCTCCAAACGACGCCATTCAGGAGCACATCCTCATGACGGACGCGGCCATCGGCGCCTCGGCTACGCACACTACTGTCGTCGCGCCGTACTTTGGCTACTCGAGGCAAGATAAAAAAGACGACGGCCGGGTGCCGATTGCGGCTCGCCGGGTGGTGCGACAATTTTTGGGCGCTGGCGCCGAAAGACTTATCAGTATGGATCTGCATGCGCCACAAATCCAAGGCTTCACAAACAACGAACCGTTTGAAAACCTGTTTGCCTCCAATGTACTACTCGAGCCTATAAAAAAGTGGGCCGAAGAAAAAGGACCGGATAATGTCGTGGTGGTGGCGCCGGACGACGGTCGTTCGAAACTCAACCGGTATTACCAAAGCGAGCTCAACAAATACTTTTCTCAGAAGTTTAGCAAAGATAACTACCAAGGCGTGACATTTGCGGTAATCGGCAAGGATCGGGCACCCGACTCCAGCGGCGTTAAGGCTTTGCATATGGCCGGCAACGTGGCGACCAAACACTGTGTGGTCATTGATGACATGATCGACACCGCCAAAACACTTAGTGCTACTGGAGAGGCACTTATGGAGCAGGGGGCCGAGTCGGCCATCGTGGCCGCCACGCACCCCGTCTTTTCTGGCCAGGCTACAACCTATCTCGCGAATTCTATCTTTGAGCGCATCATCGTTACCGATACCATTCCTCAATCAGACAAGCTGGTAAGGCCAGGGGAATCTGAAGGGGGTAAAATCCCTCAGCTACAGATCGAGACTGTCACGCCGCTTTTCGCAGAAGTGATCTGGCGCATCCATCACGGACAGTCAGTTTCGGCCGTATTTGGTTCGCAACGAGCCGAATACTAAGGTTAATACGGCGCGCTTTTCGAGGAGCCGCCGCTGGCACCGGTGCTGGCTCCACCTTGACTGGTTCCGCCCCAAGGGCTCCAGAGCAACAGTACGATAATCGCGATTATTAGTATGATCACCGCCAGGATAACACCGGTATTACTGCGCGGTTCATCGTGCACAACATTGGTTTCTCTTTCTCTTATGACAGTGGGTTCTTCAGTTTCAACGACTCGAGCCATAGGTTACTCTCCTGTTTAGCCAGTCCATGGTAGCAAGCGGTTGACCAACGGGCAGTGAAATTTATCGCTTCAGTTTCCATGAGTTTGTAGACCTGGAAAGCAAATGGCTTGGCTTTTCGGTAGGGCTCCAGCGAAGCGGCTTTAGTGAAACTAAGTATGGGTTATAACAGTAGTCCCAACTGGCATCCAGTTGTAAACCCATTCGGCTTCGGCGTCAGGTAGCGAAACGCAGCCGTGGGAACTGTTGCGGACACCGAACCAGCTGGTCGGTCGCCAGTAATTGCCATGGATGGCGTAACCGCCAGGCAGAAAATAATTGATCCAGCGCACGTGTGGCTGGAAATATTTGGTGCCGTTGGTATTAAAGCCCCGCATATCCTGGACCGCGAACTTCTGGTAAGTCTTAAATTGCCCGATAGGGGTCGGGGTGGCCGGCGCGCCCGCGCTAATTGGGTATTGGCGAATCAGATTGCCATTGTCGTAGAGATACATTTGTTTGGTGACGACATTAACTTCGACAAGTTTCGTGAAAGCCGCGGGAGTGACAGACTGGTAGGGCAGGGTTTTGGTCTGAGTGCTAAAATGCAAGCCGCCGCCACTGAGCAAATTTTTGGCCGCGGTTAGAGCTTGAGCTTGCAGATCACTTGGATCGACAAGCTGAGTGCCATTACGCCCGGCGGCGATGACCGAACTGATGCCATCGTGGACAGTCGTAACCTGATTGGTGGCTGGTCGGGTTTGAGCTTCAGCCAGTTTGGTGACGGAAGCGGCAATTGTCGCGGCGGTCACGTGGAGGTAGGCTTCTCCCTTATCGTTGTCTACGGTTATGTGCAGCCATGATTTGATCGTATCGGGTGATATAATTATCGCTTTGTCGCCAACTGTCAGAGTGGCGGGCTGGCTAGTGATCGGTTGCAGTTTAGTGTCCAGGTCTTTGGCTGGAAGTGTCAAATTGAGCCCCGATCCACTATGGTGGATGGCGGGCAGGGTTGTTTTGACTGCTAGCTCATGGGCCCGCCAGTAAGCGCCACCAACCTCAATTCCGGCGGTGCTTAAAAGCAAAAACGACAAGGCAAATACTACCAGGCTGTGACGATGAAGTGTATCGAGCAGCTGTGACCAGAAAGACGGTTTCGGGGGCCGTTCCGAATCGATGTCAGATACATCAAATGAAGCTGGACCGGGCAGGGCCGGCAGCGGCGCCGGGGCAGTGATGGGCGACAGTAAAGCTGGCCGCGTAGTGCGGACGATAAATTCATTGCCCACCTGCTGGTTAGGCATCGCCTGACGACTCACTTTTAAACCTCTGTTTGTTCTCTTTTTGGGTTTTTGTTATTACCCTTACGGTTAATTATACGCTGTGAGCGAGCCTTGTAAAGGGGGTAATTTAAGCGCCAGAAGCTGCTACAATAGATGCAATGTCAGTCGTATTGCTCATAGTGGGGGTGGTGCTCTTTATCGGCCTGGTGGTCGTACACGAGTATGGCCATTTCATCTTGGCCAGACGTAATGGCGTCGAGGTAGAGGAGTTCGGCATATTTTTCCCGCCACGACTATATAAACGAAAAGCCAAGGCTGGATGGTTATTTACCATCAATGCTTTGCCGCTTGGCGGTTTCGTCAAGCTCAAAGGCGAGCACGACAGCGATACTGAGCCGGGGAGCTTTGGCGCGGCTAGTACTTGGGTAAAGACCAAGATCATGGCCGCTGGCGTGGCCATGAATCTGTTAGTAGCCATTTTACTATTGACCGTTCTAGCGGCTATCGGCATGCCCAAGCTGATCGACAATCAATTTACCGTTAAGCGGGACACAGAGCTGGTTAGGCAAAAAGTACTAGTCGGCTACGTCGAACCGGGTTCGCCAGCTGCCAAAGCCGGTTTGCGCTCTTCAGACGAACTAGCTGACATAGCCATACCAGGGAACAGTCCAGTGGGTATCGGCCGGGCTGAAAGCCTACCCAAAATAACAAGAAACTTTGCTGGTAAAACAGTTGACATTTATTTCATTCGCTCTGGCCATGAAATGAAAGCCCGCACGACACTACTCACTAAGCATGCCGTCGACGCCAGTCAGAAGACAAATAATCCGCATGGATATTTAGGTATCGCGCCGACAGAATACACATTGCAACGCTCGACATGGTCGGCGCCCATCGTGGCGGTTGGCTTTAGCGCGCAGGTCACAGCCCTGACATTTCAGGGGCTAGGGCATGCCTTGGGTGGTCTTGGCAGCCTGCTCGCCGGGGCGGTGACAGGGAATACGACCGCCCGGCAGAACGGCCAAGCCACGGCTAGCGAGCAAGTGTCTGGCCCGGTCGGCATCTTCGTCATCTTAAAGGACGGCAGTATGTTGGGCTTCCAATTTATGCTACTAATCATCGCGATCATATCCCTGACGCTGGCGATTATGAACATCCTCCCGATACCGGCGCTTGACGGGGGGCGGCTCTGGATTATGCTGGCTAGTCGAGGCCTCAAACGGCCAATTTCTGCCCGCACCGAAGAACTCATCAATGCCATTGGCTTCGTAGTGCTCATCGGGCTGATCATTACTATTACTGTGGTCGACGTCAATCGTTTCTTCTAGGCCAAATCCATGAGCCAGCCGACCGAACCCTCAACTGACCAGGCGCCAGACAAGACCATACGCTGGCATCCATTGCTAGCCGTACTACTAGTCATCATCTTGTACTACGCCGCGCAATTTGCCGCCAGTTTACTCGTTTCGCTGTTCGCTTATGCCCATCACTGGTCAAATCAGCAGGCTACCGATTGGCTCGATAAGTCGGTGGGCGCGCAGTTTGTCTATATCTTGCTGGCCGAAGCCTTTACGCTGGGCGGTGTCTGGGCTTTTTTGCGAGCTTATCGAAGCAATTTCCTGACCATAGGGCTGCGGCGCCCGAAGCCAAGCGACGTGGTGTACGGCCTAATGGCAGCGCCAGTGTACTACGTGCTGTATCTGTTAACGGTGGGAGTAGTCAGTCACTTTGTCCATGGGTTTGATGTTAATCAGCAGCAAAACATTGGGTTTAATGATGTTCACGGTGTAGCTGCCTTGACTCTCACTTTCATAAGCCTCGTGATTTTGCCGCCAATCACCGAAGAAATCTTGGTGCGAGGCTTTTTGTACGGCAGTCTTAAAAAAGCGTTGCCCCTAGTCTGGGCAGCTCTAGCGACGAGTGTCA
>Ga0070679_100006853_pt1 | contig 10623 bp, 9 predicted proteins | sample KBSC63BmetaG_FD_65652 | JGI IMG/M metagenome (GOLD analysis project Ga0070679, IMG submission 65652) | Corn rhizosphere microbial communities from Kellogg Biological Station, Michigan, USA - KBS C6-3B metaG | ecosystem: Host-associated > Plants > Roots > Rhizosphere | place: USA: Michigan... | reverse complement strand
AAGATCACATGACGGACGGCCCCTCCACCGACTTCGGCTACCAGCGCGTCCCCTGGAACGACAAGGCGCGCCGAGTGCGCGGTGTGTTCGATTCGGTGGCCGGCAACTACGACCTGATGAACGACCTCATGTCGGGGGGCGTCCACCGGCTCTGGAAGCAGTTCACCCTCTCGCTGACGAATCTTCGCCCCGGGCAGCGTGCCCTCGACGTCGCCGGCGGCACCGGTGACCTGGCTGCCGGGCTCGCCCGGCAGGTGGGCCCGGACGGCCTCGTCGTGCTCACGGACATCAATGCCGCGATGCTCCGGCGCGGCCGGGACCGGATGATCGACCAGGGCCGGGTGGGGAACGTGGGGTACGCTCAGGTCAACGCCGAGCGGCTGCCGTTCGCGGACGGCAGTTTCGATTGCATCACGATCGGGTTCGGACTGCGCAATGTCACGGACAAGCCGGCCGCGCTTGCTTCCATGTGGCGCGCGCTGCGGCCCGGCGGCCAGCTGCTGGTCCTCGAATTCTCGCACCCCGTCCTGCCGGGCCTGAAGACACTCTACGACGCGTACTCTTTCCATGTCCTGCCGCGCCTCGGCCGGCTCGTGGCCGGCGACGAGGGCAGCTATCGCTACCTGGCCGAATCGATCCGGGTGCATCCCGACCAGGAGCGACTGCTCGCCATGATGCAGGCGGCCGGCCTGGAAGGATGTCGTTACCACAATCTGTCCGGCGGCATCGTCGCCGTGCACCGCGGCTACCGCTACTGATGCTTGCCTCGACGCTCGAACGCGCACTGAACCGCGGCCTGCCAGGCTCGCCCCGCGCCCAGGCGCTGTGCGCCGAGCTCGAGGGACGCCGCATCGCGATCGAAGTGCCCAACGTTGCGCGGCTGCTCGTCGAGTCGACAGGAATGGCGCTGCGTGTGACGAGCGGCGCGGGCGTTGCCGATGCCGAGATCGCGGGTGGTCCGTTGGGACTGCTTGCGCTGGCCGGCGACTCGGCCCAGGAGGTCCTGCAGCGGCGCGGGGTCGAGATCCGCGGCGACGCGCTGGTCGCATCCCGGTTCCGCGAGCTCGGCAGCCTCCTGCGGCCGGATGTCGAGGAGGCGCTTTCAAAGGTCATCGGTGACATTCCCGCGCACCAGGTCGGTCGCATCGCCCGCCTCGCCGTCTCCTGGACCGGCCGTGCGGTGCAGACAGCGATTGCCAACGTTGCGGAGTACCTCGCGCACGAGAAGCAGGATCTGGTCAGCCACAACGAGGGCGACGCGTTCCTCACAGGCGTGGAGCAACTGCGGGAAGACGTCGATCGCCTGGAAGCGCGTCTGGATCTGCTGAAACACGCATGACCGCCCGAGCGACCCCGTGAAGCTGCGCGTCCTCGCGCGGCTCGTGCAGATACAACGCGTGCTGCTCAGGCACGGCCTCGATGATTTCGTCCGCGCCACGCACCTGTACCGACCCTTGCGGTTTCTGTTCTATCTGTCGCCGGGCATCTGGTTCGAGCGGCGGCGGCGGGCCAGTCGCGCAGAACGGTTGCGGCTGGCCCTGGAGGAGCTGGGACCGATCTTCGTGAAATTCGGGCAGGCGGTCTCGACGCGGCGCGACCTCCTGCCCGCCGATATCGCGGATGAGCTGGCCCGACTGCAGGACCGGGTTCCGCCCTTCCCGGGCGCCATCGCCCGACAGCTGGTCGAGCGCGCCTACGGGCGTCCGATCACGGAGGTGTTCGCCGAGTTCGACGAAGCGCCGCTCGCGGCCGCTTCGATCGCCCAGGTGCATGTGGCGAGGCTCGCGGCGGCGCCCGCGAGTGCGCCAGCGGGCGCCGCGCCGACTCCCGCGCCGGGCAGGGAGGTCATCGTCAAAGTGCTGCGTCCAGGGATGCGGGAGCTGATCGGCCGGGACCTCGAGGTGCTGTATGCGCTGGCGGCCCTGGCAGAGCGCTACTGGAGCGAAGGCCGGCGGCTGCGCCCGCTCGAGATCGTAGCCGAGTACGAGAAGACGATCCTGGACGAGCTGGACCTCATGCGCGAGGCGGCCAACGCCTCGCAGCTCAAGCGCAACTTCGCCGGTTCCGAGCTGCTCTACGTGCCCGAGGTGTACTGGGACTACTGCCGGGTCGAAGTGATGGTCATGGAGCGCATTCACGGCATCCAGATCAGCGATCGCGAGCGGCTGCGCGCCGCAGGTACCGATATCGCGCTGCTGGCCGAGAATGGCGTGAAGATCTTCTTCACGCAGGTGTTCCGCCACAACTTCTTCCACGCGGACATGCATCCCGGCAACATCTTCGTCATGACGGACGATCCACTGCGGCCGCGGTATGCGGCCGTGGACTTCGGCATCATGGGAACCCTGGACAGCGCGGATCAGCACTATCTGGCCGAGAACTTCCTTGCGGTGTTCGATCGCGACTACCGCAGGGTCGCGCAGCTGCACCTGGAATCGGGTTGGGTCCCGGCGGGCACGCGGGTGGAGGAGATGGAGTCCGCAGTGCGCACCGTGTGCGAGCCGATCCTCGATCGCCCCCTGCAGGATATTTCCTTCGGTCACATCCTGCTGCGACTGTTCGAGATCTCCCGCCGCTTCCACATGGAGATCCAGCCGCAGCTCATCCTTCTGCAGAAGACACTGTTGAACGTCGAGGGGCTCGGCCGGGACCTGTACCCGCAGCTGGATGTCTGGAATACCGCAAGCCCGATCCTGCGCCAGTGGATGCGCGAGCGCGCCAACCCGTTGCAGCTGCTGCGAAGCCTGCGCAAGCAGGGCCCGGAACTCATGGAGGCGGCCCGTGAGCTGCCTTCGCTGCTGAAGTTGGCGGTCCAGCGCGCCCGTGCCGGAGCGCCGGGGGTGCGAGTGGAGGGGCCCGCGATCGAGGGACTGAGGAGCGAGATCCGTCGCAGCGCCCGGCGCCGCGACGCCACGGTCGTCGGCACGGGGATACTGCTGGGCGGCCTGGTGTGGCTGGCGGTGGCGGGTCATGCGGACGGGGCGGGCTGGAGCCTCACGGCATTCGGCATACTCTGGCTCGCCCTGGCCCGGCGACGCTGAAACGGCAGGCCCGCCTCCGGAATGACCGTCCGTACAGTGGACAGTGGCCAGCTGGACGTCTCCCATCACCGCTGCTAGCCTGCGCCCCCTTTCGCCTATGCGTCCCCGCACCCTCACCGAAGGCTCCATCAGTCGCGGGCTGTTCCAGTTCGCGCTTCCCACCCTGTTTGCCAACGTTCTGCAGTCGCTCAACGGCTCGGTGAATTCGATCTGGGTCGGCCGCTACCTCGGTGAGGCCGCGCTCACGGCGACTTCCAACGCCAACACCGTCATGTTCCTGCTGATCGGGGCGGCGTTCGGCATCGCGATGGCGGCGACGATTCTCGTCGGCCAGTGCATCGGCGCGAGCGACCTGAAGGAAGCGAAGCACGTCGTGGGCACGAGCGCCACGTTCTTCTTCCTGATCTCGGTGATCATGGCAGTCGCCGGCTGGGTGATGTGCGAACCGCTGCTCGCGGCAATGAAGACGCCCGCCGACTCGTTGCCGCTGGCGGTCGCGTACATGCGGGTGATCTTCCTCGCCCTGCCCTCCATGTACATGTACGCCTTTGTCATGTCGGTGCTGCGCGGCGCGGGAGATGCCAAAACCCCGTTCTACTTCATGCTGTTGTCGGTCGGCATCGATATCGGTCTGAACCCGGTATTCATCTTCGGCATCGGCCCGATTCCGGCGCTCGGCATCGGCGGCTCTGCGCTCGCCACGCTCCTCGCCCAGAGCATCAGCCTGATCGCGCTGGTCCGGCACCTCTACCGGCGCAAACACGTCCTGTGCCTGCATGCCGATGAGCTGAAGCTGCTGCGCATCAACGGCGCCATCGTCGGGACGCTGGTCCGCAAGGGCGTACCGATGGGCGCCCAGATACTGGTGATCTCCCTGAGCGCGGTGCTGATGATCACGCTCGTGAACCGCTATGGTGTGGAGACGACGGCGGCCTTCGGTGCCTCCATGCAGATCTGGAACTACATCCAGATGCCCGCCTTCGCCGTCGGCATGGCGGTTTCCGCGATGGCGGCACAGAACGTGGGTGCGCAGAAGTGGGACCGGGTCCGCTCGACCGCCCGCGTCGGAGTGCTGTACAGCGTGGTCCTGACCGGCTCGATCGTGGTGGTGATCGAGCTGCTCGACAAGCACGCGCTGGGCCTGTTCCTGCCCCCCGCCGCGCCGGCGCTGGATATCGGCTCCCACATCAACCGGGTCGTTACCTGGTCGTACGTGTTCTTCGGCTTCTCCATGGTGCTGTTCGGTGTGGTCCGTGCCACCGGCGCCGTGATCGCGCCGCTGCTGATCCTGACATTCACGCTCCTGATCGTGCGCTTCCCCGCTGCCGCGATGCTGCAGTCTCACTACGGGGCGGACGCGATCTGGTGGAGCTTCCCGGTTTCCTCCGGTATTTCCGCGATCCTTGCGGTCCTTTACTACCGGTTTGGCAACTGGCGCACGGCACGGATGCTCGCCGGGGTCGGCGGTGCCGCCCCCGCCCGCGGCGAGTCAGCTCCCGCCCGCGGCGAGTCAGCTCCCGCCCACGGCGAGTCAGCTCCCGCCCGCGTCGAATCGGCTCCCGGCGCCTGACGCGGCGTGGCGTCCGTGCTGTTCCGGTACGTACGCCTGGTTTTCAGCACTTCGGCGCTGCTGCTGGTGGCTACCTTCACGGTCGCACTGCTCATCGCCGTGAAGGCCGGCATCATGGGGATCCCGCTCGCGCTGCTGGTCGGCTCCTGGTTCTTCAAGTACCTGTTCGTAGTGCTCGATACCGTGGTTGCCGGCGGTGACGAGCCGCCGGTGCTCTCGGCGGAGATGGTGAACCCCCTCGAGATGCGGCCGCTCGGACAGCTCTTTCTGATCGCATCAGCGATCATGTGCGTGGTCGCGGTACGCCATTATGCGGGCACGGCGCCCGCGTTCGTGATCGGCGGCCTGCTGGTTCTCGCACTCCCGGCGAGCATTGCTTTGCTGTGCATCAGCGGCAACCTGTTCCACGCCGCCTGGCCGCCCGCGTGGTTGCGTGTGATGCGGGCGCTCGGCTGGGACTACCTGCTGGTGCTGGCGGCAGCCGGCGGCGGCCTCGCGATCATCTACCTGCTCATTGCCGCATCCGCTCCCGCATGGATCGGAATCGCCCTGCAGCAGATGATTCTCCTGTCGATTTTCGTGCTGATCGGCGCAGCGCTGTTCGAGCATCGCCTCGAGTTGGGACTGGACAGCCGGACACCCCGGGAGCGGCTCGCCGAGCGTGACAGGCGCGAGCACGTCCGCTCGCGCCAGCAGATGATCGACCATGCGTACGAGCAATTCAGACACAACAAGCCGCTCGAAGGCTGGCGTGAGATCGAGCGCTGGCTGGCAGCCCACGCCCGCGCGGATCAGCAGCTCCCGGAGTACTACGCGGTACTCGAAGCGGCGTGCGGGTGGGACGATGTACGCCCCGGGGACCGGCTGGCCAACGAGCTGATCGCACTCCTGCTGTCCCGGCGCGAGAACGGCGCGGTCCTGGAAGTCGCCGCGCGACGCTTCGCATCCAATCCGGCATTCCGACCTGTGAATGCAACTCGCCTGGCCGAGCTGGCAACACTGGCGGGCAAGCGGGCCTTGCGCCGGCAGCTCGAAACGGTCACATAAGCGCGCCGACTGTGCCGCTCAGCCGACCGAGGGCGCTGTCGCAGCCGTACGCGGCTCGATCCACACCGCGCGGGCACGGCCGCACAGTTCACCGTCCCCGTCGAAGATCGCGGTCCCCGCCTCGAATTTGCGTCCGCTTCCGCCGAGCCGCCAGCCGACGATGCGGCAGGATTCCCCGACATGCACGAGACGGTCGACGTGCAGGGTGAGCTGCCCGAGCAGCAGCATCCGGTCATCGCTCACGATCGAGAAATAGCCCGGGCAGTCGAGCGCCGCAGCCATGAATTCCGGCCGCACCTTGCCATCACCGCGATCGAGCGAAGCATCCGGCACCCAGGGCGCCGCCACCAGCTCACGGCCTGGAACCCCTCCCGCAAAGATCCGTAGTCCGTCCCCGCGCTGGCGCCGCGGACCGCAGACGAAACAGGTCGGGAAGCGGTGCGAGGCGAAGCCGGCGTAGCCGCGCGAGGCCTCGACGGATTCCAGGTAGGTCGGCGGCTCGGGAACGTCCAGGTCCAGCCGCGCAGCGCCCGCCTCTGCGATGACGGCGCTGCCGTGGCGAACTTCGACGCGACCGTCCGCGATCTCCACGAGCTCGAGCTCCGTCGCAAGCGGCGGGGGTGTCAGCAGACGCACGCAGATCACGTTGGCATGGGATGGAGAGGACGCATCCGCCGCGTCGTTGCCGCAGGCCTGTGTTGCGAGCCCGGCGACGTTGCCGGCGAAGTAGCCTCCGTTGGATGAGTCGGGAGGGCCGCAGAACCGGCGGGCGATGGTGAACGACTTCATGCGGGCGACGATACCGGATGTCGCGCCCATCGCCATAGCGCGAAGGCGATGAGCGCGGCCAGGAACGAGCCGAACGCCAGCGTCCTGAGGGATCCGCTCAGCACTGGCACGAGCTCGCCGAACACCGCGGCAGAAATCATGATCGAGATGAATGACTGCACGGATGCCGCGGAGCCGCGGGAGCGCGGATAAAGGTCGAGCATCCGCAGGCTCAGCACCGGGGAGACGAGCTGCACGCCCACGGCGATGATTGCAAGCAACGCCTGCTGCAGCGGGATGGGCGGGAACGCCACCAGGCTCTGCAACGCGAGCATGACCGCCGCCCCGGCCAGCGCGAGCATGAACCCGAGCTCCGCCTGGGTGGTGCCCGCGATCCGGCCGGCCATTCTTCCCGACAGCCATGCGCCGATGATGAAACCGCCGATGATCGGGGCGAACAGCCACGCGAACTGTGTCTCGCGCAGGTGCCAGTGGTCGACAACGACCGCGGGGGCTGCGCCGATGAAGCTCATCATCGCGGCGAAGTTGGCGCCCATCGCGAGGGCCAGCGTCAGGAACTCGCGATTGCGGATCACACCGGAGGCGGTTCGCGCGAGCTCGCCGGCGTGCAGCCTCGAGCGCTTTTCCAGCGGATGCGTCTCCGGTAGACCGAAATAAGTTCCAAGCGTGAGCGCCACGCCGATCAGCACCATGAATCCGAACACGGCGCGCCAGCCGAACGTGACGTGGATCCAGCCACCCACCACCGGTGCGATGGCGGGCGCGAATGCAAAGATCATGACGACGAGGCTCATCAGCTTCTGGGCTTGCGCCCCCTCGTGCAGGTCGCGGATCACCGCGCGGCCCACGATCGTGCCGACTCCGGCGGTCATCCCCTGCAGCGCCCTGAAGGTTAGCAGCGTGCCGAAGGTCGGCGCCCACACACAGCCGAGCGAGGCCGCGGAGTACAGCAGCAGCCCCGTCAGGACGACCGGCCGCCGGCCAATCGAGTCCGACAGCGGACCCTGGACGAGCGACATGAAGGCGAGCGGCACGAGATACACCGACAGCGTCTGCTGGATCTCCCAGGCGCTCAGGTGAAAGTCGGCAGAGATGGCGTGAAAGGACGGGAAGAAGGTATCGATCGAGAACGGGCTGACCATCGACAGCGAGGCCAGCAGGACCGCGAACCCCCACCGGGTTCGCGCTCGGACCTCGGGTTTTACCCCCGCAGCGCCGACAGCCATCTGGCCGGATCTCCGCCGCGCTCGAGGACTTCCACCAGCGCTGAGCCAATGACGACCCCGTCTACGTGACCGCGCAGGCGTTGCACCTGCTCGCGACTGCGGATGCCGAAGCCCGCGCACACGGGCACGGGTGAAATCGACCGCACACCGTCCAGGTACGCCACGACATCATCGGGCACGGCAACGTTCCGGCCCGTGGTGCCGGTCATCGTGACCGCGTAGACAAAGCCCTGCGCGCCGCGGCACAACATCTTCATGCGCTCCGGCCCGGTCACGGGTGTCACCATCTGCACTAGCGCCAGCCCCTGGGAATCCAGGCATCCGCGCAGCTCCGCGCTCTCATCGAACGGCAGATCAGGAACGATGAACCCGGCCACGCCGGCGCGGGCGGCGGCCGCCGCCAACGGCTCCAGGCCGAACGAAAGCAGCGGGTTGAGGTAGCTCATGAGCAGGACCGGGGCCGCGATGGCAGCGCTGTCCGCGGCACGCAGGCTTTCGAGCTCCGAGAGAATCCAGCGCAGGCTGACTCCCTGTGCGAGGGCTGCGTGGCTGGAGCGCTGGATGGTGACGCCATCGGCCATCGGATCCGTGAACGGAACACCGATCTCGACCACGTCCGCGCCACGGGCCACCGCCTGAAGATGCTCGCGAAAGCGCTCACGAGCGGGATAGCCGGCAGTTAGAAATGCGACCAGGGCGGGCTCCCCCTTTGCGGAGACGGCCCGGATCGCAGCTCCGATGCTTTCCGCCGCGGTCACTGCCGCACCTGCGCGAGCAGCGTGGCCTGCAAAGTCGGCATGTCCTTGTCACCGCGGCCGGAGAGGCACACCAGCACGCAGCTGCCCGGGTGCTTCGCGGACCAGGCCTTCGCTCCGGCGAGCGCGTGAGCGCTCTCCAGTGCAGGCAGGATGCCTTCGTACTCGCTGCATTCGCGCACTGCCGCGAGCGCGTCTTCGTCTGATGCGGCTTCGTAAACGACCCGCCCTGCGGCCCGCAGCATCGCGTGTTCCGGTCCGACCCCCGGGTAGTCGAGGCCCGCGGACACCGAGTGGGTCTCCTGGATCTGGCCATCGGAATCCTGGAGCAACAGGGAATACGTTCCGTGCAGCACTCCGGGGCGTCCGTGGACGATCGTCGCGGAATTGTCCCCGAGACCGCTCCCACGCCCGCCAGCCTCGATGCCGCGGATCTGCACCGTGGCATCCGGTACGAACGCATGGAAGGCGCCGATCGAATTGGAGCCGCCGCCGACGCAGGCGATCACGACGTCCGGGAGAGAGCCGGCGTCGGTCAGCATCTGGGAGCGCGCCTCGCGACCGATGATGGATTGAAGCTCGCGCACCAGATAGGGATAAGGGTGCGGCCCGACCGCCGAACCCAGCACGTAGTACGTGTCCAGCGGATCGCTGACCCAGTCCCGCAGCGCTTCATCAATTGCCGCGCGCAGGGTGCGATCTCCGGTCGTGACCGGCACGACACGCGTGCCGAGCAGGCGCATGCGGCCGACATTCGGCGCCTGGCGTTCCATGTCGATCTCACCCATGTACACCGTGCAGGGCAGTCCGAGCCTGGCGCAGGCGGCGGCAGTGGCGACTCCATGTTGGCCCGCGCCAGTCTCCGCGACAATGCGCTTGGCACCGAGCTTGCGCGCCAGCAGTGCCTGCCCGAGTGCGTTGTTGATCTTGTGCGCACCGGTGTGGGCGAGGTCCTCCCGCTTCAGCCAGATCTGTGCGCCCCAGCGCTGCGACAGCCGGCCCGCGAATGTCAGCGCAGTCGGCCGGCCGACCCAGGTCCGCAGCTCGCGGTTGTAGTACTCCTGGAACTCCCGGCTGTGCAGGTGTTCCCGGACGCCGCGCTCGAGCCGCTCGAGGGCGGGAATGAGGGTCTCGGGGACATACCGGCCACCGAAAGGTCCGAACCGTCCGTGTGCGTCCGGGAACCGGCCGGCGATGGAATCGGCCAGCAGCCGCTGCGCGTCCACCTGTGATGCCGCTGTGGTCATGGGGTCTCCTGGGCTGGAAGGGCGCCGGCGCGGACCGGTGCCCGTGCGGCGCTCACGAAGCGCCGGATCAGGGCCGGGCTCTTGATGCCGGGGCGCTGTTCCACCCCGCTGGATACGTCGACGCCGAACGGCCGCACACCGGCGATGGCAGCTGCGACATTGTCGGGGCTGAGTCCACCGGCCAGCACGAGCTCGGTCCGCCGTGCCATCCGGGACGCGCCCCGCCAGTCGCATGGAATACCGGCGCCGCTGGCGGGCCCTTCGAACAGCAGCCTCGCGGGTAACGGATCCGGCCCCGCACCGCCGCGCACGACGGGCAGGGTCGTCAGTTGAACGGGCACACTCAGCGCGTCCAGGTCCGACAGGTCGGTCTGCAGCACATCCGGTCGAAACACGCCGAGCACTTCATCGAGCTCGGACTGCGAAGGGTGCCGCATGACAGCCACGCAAGCGAGCTTCCCGCGGGCCGGTGCTGCGAGCCGCGCCGCCTCGGCGGGGCTCACGCGTCTCGCGGATGATGCGAATACGAATCCGATCGCATCGGCGCCCGCCTCCAGCGCAGCGGCAACCGCTTCGGGTGTCGTCATGCCACAGATCTTTACCCACATGTCAGGTCACCGCGTGCTGCGAGCGGTCTCCTGCAGCGGCACATCCAGTGTCCGGTTGCCCTGCAGCCGCGGAACGTCCTGCCTCGAGCATCGCCGCGGCCAGGGACCGTGGATCGCCCTCCTGCATCAGCGCGCTGCCAACGAGGGCAAGGTCATAGCCGGCCTCGCGTACACGCCTGGCGTCGGCAGCCGAGCCGACTCCGCTTTCGGCTACGCGGGGCACGCTCGTGGGTAACAGGCTGGCGAGCTGGAACAGCCGGTCCTGTACGACCTGAAGCGTCGTCAGATCCCTGCAGTTCACGCCCGCGAGCAGCGCCTGCCGCGGGAAGGTCGCGACGAG
>Ga0070679_100006852_pt1 | contig 10625 bp, 9 predicted proteins | sample KBSC63BmetaG_FD_65652 | JGI IMG/M metagenome (GOLD analysis project Ga0070679, IMG submission 65652) | Corn rhizosphere microbial communities from Kellogg Biological Station, Michigan, USA - KBS C6-3B metaG | ecosystem: Host-associated > Plants > Roots > Rhizosphere | place: USA: Michigan... | reverse complement strand
CCGGAGGGCCAAATCTGAGGGATTACGCCGTAAGATGGACGAATATTTCACTGCGCCAGTCTCCGCACCTACAGCTCCCGCGCATGCATCTAACTTCCAGAGTGTTAAATGTTGCAGAAACGGTTGACGCCGACTTCAAGCAGCGCTACTCTCACCCCGATGGTATCTGCTCGGAGACCCGGCAGCTCTGCAAATCCCTTCCGCATCTTCTGGTCTGGCAATTTCGCCCAACTCCGCGCCAATCCAACAGTCATCACGGCTAAAGGTTGAATGAAGAAAAGTATTGAAATCGTTCCTAATCTGCAAAAGCTCTTCGGCACACGCGACGAAAACCTGCTCATCATGGAAGGCGGCCTGAATGTCGCCATTGACCTGAAATCCGACTGCGTCCAGATCGAGGGCGCCGCTCGCGATGTCACTCGTGCCGAGCAGATTTTCACAGACTTCGACCAGCTCAGCCGGTCGGGCCTTGACTTCACGCCCAGCGACCTGAACTCCATGCTGCGGGTGGTGACGGAGGATCCCACGACCACGCTCCGCGGGCTCGCCGAAGCCGGACGCCAGCGCCAGTTCGGGAAGCGACAGGTGCAGCCCAAGTCGATCAACCAGCGCCGCTACCTCGACGCGATCGAGAAGTACGACATGGTCTTCGGCATCGGTCCGGCCGGAACGGGCAAAACGTATCTTGCGGTGGCGATGGCGGTCTCCGCGCTGAACAATAAAAAGGTGAACCGCATTATCCTTGCACGTCCCGCGGTTGAAGCCGGCGAACGCCTTGGGTTCCTGCCCGGCACGCTACAAGAGAAAGTCGACCCGTACCTCCGCCCGCTTTATGACGCCCTCTACGACCTCATGGACCAGGAAAAGGTGGATCGTTTCCTCGAGAAGAACGTGATTGAGATTGCGCCTATCGCCTTCATGCGCGGCCGCACGCTCAACGACTCGTTCATCATCCTCGACGAAGCGCAGAACACCACCTCCGAACAGATGAAGATGTTCGTCACGCGTCTGGGCTTCAACTCCAAGGCCGTAATCACCGGCGACATCACGCAGATCGACCTGCCCAACGTGAAGAAAAGCGGCCTGGTTGAAGCAGCAGAAGTGCTCAAGCACGTGGAAGGCGTGAGCTTCAACTACTTCACGGAAGAAGACGTAGTGCGGCACCATCTGGTACAGCGGATCATACGCGCGTACGACGAGCGGCAGCGCAGCCAGCAGATGGCGCTCGAGATGCCACGCCAGGTAGGCGACACGCAGGAACCGCAGGAACCGCCGCTGCAGCAGTAGTTCTTTTGTTGCCGCACGCGGCAGGGCACGATTTAAATCGTGCCCTTATTTTTTTCCTGCCGTCTTGCCGTGAGCTGCCGCCACAGCTTGCTTTTGCTCAGTTGTGGGCGCCGGGGGCTCGGGAACCATGCTCTTGAGGCCGAGCTCGCGCCGGAGTTCAACTTCCAGCTTCGTCTTGATGTCAGAATTATCCTTTAAGAACTGCTTGGCGTTTTCGCGCCCCTGACCGATCCTATCCGTCTTATAGCTGAACCATGCGCCCGATTTCTCGATGAGACCTTTGTCCACGCCCAGGTCCACCAGATCACCTTCGCGGGAAATGCCTTCTCCGTACATGATGTCGAACTCGGCTTCGCGGAAAGGCGCAGCCGTTTTGTTTTTCACAACCTTGACCTTGGTACGGGAGCCAACCACGATGTCGCCGTCCTTGATTGCTCCAATGCGGCGGATATCCACTCGAACGGACGAGTAAAATTTCAACGCGCGGCCGCCGGTGGTGGTTTCAGGGTTGCCGAACATCACACCAATCTTTTCGCGAATCTGGTTAATGAACACCAGGCAGGTACGCGACTTGGCCACAATCGCGGTCAGTTTCCTGAGGGCTTGCGACATCAGGCGAGCCTGAAGTCCCACATGGCTGTCCCCCATCTCACCTTCCAGTTCAGCCTTAGGAACAAGGGCAGCGACGGAATCCACCACTAAAACGTCAATGGCATTGGACCGCACCAGGGCTTCAGCAATTTCGAGCGCCTGTTCGCCAAAGTCGGGCTGCGAAACCAGCAGGTTGTCCACATCCACTCCCAGTTTCTTGGCGTAGATGGGGTCAAGCGCATGCTCGGCATCCACAAAGGCGGCCATGCCGCCAGCCTTCTGGGCTTCGGCGATGACTTGAAGCGCAATAGTAGTCTTGCCGCTCGATTCGGGTCCGAAGATCTCAACCACGCGGCCACGGGGAAAGCCTCCAACGCCCAGGGCGGCGTCAAAGGAGATGGACCCGGTTGAGATCACCGAGATTGGCACAATGGCCTCTTTGGTACCCAGGCGCATGATTGAACCTTTGCCAAACTGCTTTTCAATCTGCGCCAGCGCCAGATCTATTGCTTTTGTCTTTTCTGTTCTCTCGTCAGCCATTCATTCTCTCCGAGGATCGCCGAGTCTCTGGTTTGGTGGACGGCTACACACACCCCGCCCCGCAATCATGGATTCTATTATAGGCGAAGAAAAGGCGTCCCGCCAAGCGAAAACGTGCCCTGATTGTGGAAAAATGAGGACAACAAAAAGCTCCCGAAGGCCGGGGGACCTTCGGGAGCATCTCAGCGGGGAGAAAGACTGGGGGTGCTGCTTTTACCAGGACTTCAGGGTGACCTTGTCCAGCCAGACCATATAGTCATGCTGCGCGGAGTCCCCGTCCATCTGGAACGCTACGTCCAGCATATTGGCGTACACGGTCTTAGCGTAGTAGCTCTTGTTGACGTAGTGCTTCACGCCGTCCAGAGTGAAGGAAACGAAGTAGTTTTTGGACGAATCACGCTTGAATTCCCAGGTGAGGTGGTGCCATTTGTAGGCCGAGGGCGCGCCGCAGTAAATACCGGTTTTGCGCCAGGTAGCATACCTGGTATCCCACACGTCCCAGTCATGGTGGTTCTTGATGCTGCACTGGGTGCCATAAATCCACTTCTTGTTCACTGCTGCCTGGTTTGAGTCAAACTCAAGTGTCTGCGCGTACTGCGGAGTCTTGACGTAGAAGTACAGGTCGTAAACGTGATGGGTGAGCGAGTTGGCGGCGCCCAGCTGCTTCCACCACAACGCGTCCGAGTAAGGAGTGCTACCGCCCAGCCAGAATTTGGCCGACTTTCCCGACAGCGAAGGCGAGGACTGGTACTGCGTCATGGAATGCGGTGCAGACGGACCACTGCCGCCGGCTCCCGCGCACGTTGAGCAGCTCTGCCAGCCGGACATGGCCTGGATGTTTGACTTGGTTTGCTGTGCGTGCCCATTCACGGCACTCAGGGTGAACACCGCCGCCAGGGCGAGTGCATACATCATCACGAACTTGGAACGAAACTTTGCGATTTGAGCCATTTTTCCTTTTATCTCCAGGGGTAGTTTTCATCGTGCTCGACTTGCTTTGTCGATCGCCGCGCAGGCACACTTCCAGCGAGCGCGGTGTTTGTGGACGCGATGGGACGGGCGGTCTTACGGATCTGGCCTTGCCTGTGCCGGGCCAGTCACCGCCTTCGCGCTACCAATACGTGAGTTTCACGTTATCGAGCCAGACGTTATATCCGTGCATGGCGTAATCGCCATCCATCTGAAATGCAACATCCAGCATTGACGCACTTACCGGCTTCCCGTAATAGGAGCGGTTCACGTAGTGCGTTACACCATCAAGCGTGACTGAAACGAAATAGTTCTTCGTGGCGTCGCGCTTGAACTGCCAGGTCAAGTGGTGCCACTTGAAGGCAGACGGGGCATGGCAGGGAATGCCGGTGGGGCGCCAGGCGCCTCCCTTTGTGTCCCAGACATCCCAGTCTCCGCGATTGCGGATGTTGCACTGGGTGCCGAAGATAAACTTTGTGTGCCCGATGGCCTGATTGTTGTCGAACTCCAGGGATTGGGCGTATTGCGGCGTGGTCAGGTAAAAATCCACGTCGTACTTCAAATGGGTGACGCTGTTATTCGCGCCAAGCTGCTTCCACCAGAGCGCGTCTGAATAGGGCGTCTTGCCGCTGATGGAAAACTTTGCCGAGTGGCCACTCAGTGACGGAGATTTCTGGTTCTGGGTCATCGAATACGTGGCCGCCGGACCACTCGCATTGATTCCCGCGCACACGCTGCAGTTCTGCCAACCGGGCATCGTTTGGATCGAAGTCTTGCTTGCCTGAGCGGACATTAACGCCGTTGCGAGCATCAGACAGCCAATCAGTAGAGCGCTTTTCTTTACGAGAGTCTTCATGTCGAACAATTACTCCAAATCAACCTTTACTGTTTTTCTTAAAGCCCGGTTAAAACCGGCGCGACGTTGCAATCTAAAGAGCCTTCTTCTCCGAGGCAACCAATTTTCCAGTGCTGCTGAATAAAGTTCAGCGACCGGATTAGTAACGGATTAAGGCCTGCTCTTAATTCGTGTCTGTTTCGCCAAACGCAGAGTGGGCTTTCAGTGCGTCCCCGCCTGGCCTGCGCGAGGCGGCTGCCGCAGATTTTGCCTGCCAGGAAATTCGCAGCCGCTTATCTTTCGTGTAGTTCTACCAGCGTGTAGTTCTACCAGGCTTTCAGAGTGGCTTTGTCAACCCACATTGAATAGGCATGCATGGCGTAGTCGCCATCCATCTGCACGGCGATATTCAGTTCATTGGCGCCGGAAGAGCGCGCTGTATTGCTGCGATTCACATAGTGGGTGACGCCATCCAGCGTCACGCTCACGAAGACGACCTGAGAGCTGGTGCGCTTGAAATTCCAGACCAGATGGTGCCATTTGTAAGCTGCAGGGGCGGTGCAGGAGATTCCGGTGTGAACCCAGCGAGCGTTGGCGTTATCCCAGATATCGAACTGGGCGCCGTTCCTGATGTTGCACTGCGTACCAAAGATAAACTTGTGAGCGCCGTTGCTCTGGTTGGCATCGAACTCGAGCGCCTGAGCGTACTGCGGGGTCTTCAGATAAAAGTAGACGTCGTAGGTGAAGTTCGCGGTCGAATTGCGAGCTCCGAGCTGTTTCCACCAGAGAGCATCCGAATACGGAGTCTTGCCGCTGATGCTGAACTTGGCCGCATGGCCGTCGAGGGATGGGGAGGCCTGGTTCTCAACCATGGAGTAGGTGGCGGTCGGCCCGTTCGCGCCGATCCCCGCACATACTGTGCAACTGGCCCAACCAGTCATCTGATCAATATTAGAGATCGTCACCTGCGCCGCCGCAGTAGAACGCGCGGCAAAAGCAAAAGTCACGCAGAGTGCAATCGTCAAAACGTTCAGTTTAATCTTGCTTCCCATCTCTCTCTTTTTCTCCAGGGGATTCTTACAGCCTGTTTTCTGGCCCGATCTGTCCCGGGCAGGTTTGAAAGTATCTACGCATCAACTCTGCCTCAACCTTTTTTCCTGAGTACCTGAAAAAAGCCGAACGAGAGGATTAGGTGGGTTTTAAGGCCCGGGTACTAACGCAAAATACTGAAGGGCAGCCCTTAAGCTGCCCTTCACCTTAGAAACGACCGTCCAGTCTGCTGCGCAACTGCTGTTGCTTCGCTACCACGCCGTCAGCGTCATCTTGTCAACCCACATGGAGTAAGACTGCATCGTGGAATTCCCATCCAACTGAATCGCCACGTCGATCTCCTTCAGATTTTGCAGCTTCGCCGAGGAAGTCCGATTGATGTAATGCGTCACGCCATCGTAGGTAAACCCAACAAAAATGGTGCTCGTGGCGGTGCGCTTGAATTCCCAGGTGAGATGGTGCCATACAAAGGCAGTCGGCTGCGCACAGGCAACCGCAGTCGGCTTCCAGCTCAGAGTGGCGTTGTCCCAGGTGTCCCAAGTCTTATGGTTCCGGATGCTGCACTGGGTACCGTAGATGAAGTGATGAACGCCGTCGCCCTGGTTTGCGTCGAACTCTAAGGTCTGGGCGTTCTGAGGGGTCGTGAGATAGAAGTACAGGTCGTATTTGAAGTTCGTCTTAGTACTATCGGCTTTTAGCTGTTTCCACCACAGCGCGTCAGAATACGGAGTCGTTCCGCTAATGCTGAATTTGGCGGACTTTCCATCCATGGAAGGAGAGGCCTGGTTCTGCACCAGAGAGAACGTTGCAGCGGGACCGTTGCCACCCGCTCCGGCGCACACTGTACAGCTCTCCCATCCGGTCAGCTGATCGATATTGCTGTGGACCACAGCTGTGGAGGGCGGCGCCGGAAGCGGAGGAACGGGAGTCGGGGAGGGGGTCGGCGTCGGGCTGGGGGTGGGGGTTGTTCCGCTGACGGTAAGCGTGAGGGGTGCCTTGAAAACTGCACCAGTGGAATCCCAGGCCTGCACCACGACGTTGTGCTTGGCTTGAGACATTGCAATCGAGGTGCTGATGCTTGCTGCAGTAGTGGAATAGACGCTCACGTTGTCCACGTAAATCTTCATTCCGGTGATTTTTGAGCTGGAGGTGGCGGAAGCCACGAATTTGACAGGGGAGGTCACGGTTGCGCCGTTCGTGGGCGAACTCACTGTGACACCGGCAAAGGCCGCAGATCCCAGGCAGAGCAGCAGAGCGAGTGCGAGCGAAAGCTTCTTTACGTTCATCTAAAAACTCCAGAGTTGAGTATTGGCCGGGGGACTTACTTGAACTGCTTCGTCGTCACCTGCACTCTTGCGGTGCACCGGACGCCGTTGACGCGTGGCTGAGTATCGAGAACTGCAGGCGGGGAGTCTGGGGGTGCTCCCTGCCTCTGAGATCAGTGACTTTGGCTCACCACTCGGTGAGCGAAACCTTGTCCAGCCACACTGAGTAAGCGTGCATGGCAAAGTCGCCGTCCATCTGGAAGGCCACGTTGATTTCTTTGGCTGTCGAGGCCCTGGCATTCGTCGCACGATTCACGTAGTGCGTGACGCCGTCATAGGTGAGGCCGACGAAAATCACTTGAGTGGCTGTGCGCTTGAACTCCCATGTCAGGTGGTGCCAGACGAACGCTGAAGGAGGAGCGCAGGCAATCCCGGTGGTCACCCACCTGGCATTGGCGTTGTCCCACGTATCGAAAGTGTGGTCGCCGCGCGGGCTGCACTGGGTACCGAAGATAAACTTGTGCGCGCCGTCAGACTGGTTCACGTCAAACTCGAGCGCCTGGGGGTAATTCGAGTTCGTGAGATAGAAGTAAACATCGTACTTGAAATTGGACTTAGTATTGTCGGCGCCCAGCTGCTTCCACCAGAGAGCATCAGAGTACGGAGTCGTTCCGCTGATGCTGAATTTCGCAGAGTGGCCGTCCAGTGACGGCGAAGCCTGGTTCTCGACCATAGAGAAAGTAGCCGCCGGTCCGTTTCCTCCCGCCCCGGCACAAACGGTGCAGCTGCTCCAGCCGGTCATTTGATCGATGTTGCCCTTGACTACTGCTGTGGAGGGTGGCGCCGGGAGTGGAGGAGCCGGAGTTGGAGTGGGGGATGGACTGGTGCCACTCACGGTGATGGTCAACGACTGCTTGAAAACTGCTCCGGTGGAATCCCAAGCCTGCACAACGACGAGGTGCTTTGCCTGCGACATCGCCACAAAGGCGTCGATCTTCGCCGCAGAAGTGGAGAAGGCACTCACATTGTCGACGTAGACTCGCATTCCGGTAATTGGGTGAGTCGAACTGGCGGAAGCGACAACGTGGACGGGGGAGCTTGAGGTGACGCCATTTGCGGGGGAAGAAACCGTGACGCCGGCAAAGGACGCTGCCGTCAGTGCAAAGCCCACGGTCAGCACTCGAAGAATCTGCTTCACGTACTCCTCCTTCGAACTAAGTCATTTAATTCTGTCGAGGGGGAAAGTACGGGTTCATCTACTCTGGCTGTATAAGGGAACCCCCTAGGGAAAGAGGGTATTGAGACCTAACACCGCCTATGGTCCTAAAGGACAGGATCAGGTGGACTGATGGGCGGCGCGCTTGGACAGTCCCAATTCAGGCGACCGAGCTTTGTACTCCATGTACTTCAGCCGCCTGCGCAGTGGTCCGATTATGGACCTTGTGTACGATATAAAGCGGCCGGCGGCGAACTTCGTCGTAGATACGGCCGATGTATTCGCCAAGGAGGCCAATACAGAGCAGTTGCACGCCGCCAATGAACAAGATCGCCACCGTGTTCAGCTCAAATGCCAGAAAGATGCTTGTGCCGAAAAAGGCGTGCAGAAGGGATCCGAGCATCAACAGCAGCGAAAGACCGATTGCCAGGCCGCCCAGCGCCAGCCCCAGCCGCAAAGGCTTGTAGCTGAAGCTGAAGATTGCGTCCATGGCGTACTTGAACAGCCGAATAAAGGTCTGTTTGGGCTCTCCCGCAGCGCGATCAGCCCGGTCGTAAGTGACAAATGCGGTCGGGAAACCCACCCAGGCGCGGATTCCCGGCAGGTACCGGTTCCCTTCCTGGAGACAGTTGATGGTGTCAACCACCTGGCGATCGAGCAGTCCGAAGATGCCGGCATTGAGGGGGATCGGAAAATCCGAGACCCAGCGCATGATCTTGTAAAAGAGCGGGAAAAGTTTCCCACGAATGCCCTTTTCAGCGCGACTGGTGCGCTCGGCAATGATCACCTTCGCGCCGTTCTCCCAGGCTCGTACCATGCGCGGAACTACCTCAGGAGGATCCTGGAAGTCGCCATCCATCAGCACCACGGCGTCTCCGCGCGCTACGTTCAAACCCGCGGTCAGGGCCGCCTGGTGTCCGAAGTTGCGTGACAGTTCAACAACCGTAACTCGTGGGTCACGGCGCTGAAGTTCCATCAGGAGCAGGAGGGAGGAATCGCGGCTGCCGTCGTTGACGTAAACCACTTCCCAAGTCAGGCCGGTATTGTCGAGCGCGACCTCCAGCGCCGCATGGAACCGCGTGACATTTTCCTCTTCGTTATAGATCGGTACGACTACGGAAAGCATGGTTGGCGAACTCAAGACAGCAATATTGGTCAACAAATCGGGCTCATGAACTGAAGAACCGTTCTAAGCCGCCTCATCTTCCTGAATGGCGCGCTTGATCACGACATCGATCGGCTTGTCCATGCGGCGGCCGGCGGTAACATCTGGCCGTCCCACGCTGTAATAGTTCAGCCCGGCAGCTTCCATCTGCGCAGGCGTAAACAGGTTGCGCCCGTCTACCACGATCGGGTAACGCAACACCTTCTTCAATCTCGCCAGATCCAATGCACAGAAGTCTTCCCATTCGGTCAGCACCAGGCAGGCATCGGCACCCTGGGCAGCCGAGTATGGATCGGGAGCAAACTTCACGGTCCCGGCTGGAAGTTCCTGTGCGGCGCGTTCCATGGCAGCCGGATCGTATGCGGTGATGCTGCACCCTTCTTTGAGAAGGGATTTCACGATCCAGATTGCCGGCGACTCACGAATATCGTCAGTGCCGTTCTTGAACGCCAGTCCGAGCACGCCAAGCTTCTTACCCTTCAAAGTCCAGAGCGCCTTCTTGACTTTGCGCAGGAAGCGAAGACGCTGCTCTTCATTGACCTTGACAATTTCGTCCAGCAGGCCGAAAGGATAGCCGTTCTCTCGCGCCACGGCGCGAAATGCCAAGAGGTCCTTCGGGAAACACGAGCCTCCGTAACCTACACCTGGACGCAAGAAACGCCGTCCGATACGCGAGTCGCTGCCCAGTCCTTCACAAACCTGCTCCACGTCAGCTCCTACCGCTTCGCAGACGGACGCAACAGCATTGATGAACGATATCTTCATGGCGAGGAAGGCGTTCGAGGCGTGCTTGATCAACTCTGCGCTTTTTGCGCTCGTATGGATGAGCTTCGCTTGAAATGGCCCGTTCACTGGTCCGGGAATGATGTCCGGCCGCTTGTAATAGCTTCCATCGACGAGCGGTTTGTAAGCCGCTTCCACGATCTCTGCGCAGCGCTCGGTATCAGCGCCTACAACGATCCGATCGGGATAGAGGAAATCGGCTACGGCAGTACCTTCGCGGAGAAACTCGGGATTGGAAGCTACATCGAACAACTCCGCCGTAGCGCCGTTCAAGAGCATGATTTTGCGGATCCAACCGTTCGTATAAACGGGAACGGTGCTTTTCTCAACGATCACCTTATAGTCATCGATAACGACCGCAATTTCCTTGGCCACACTCTCGACATAAGAAAGATCTGCGTCACCATCTTCCTTGGGCGGAGTACCTACGGCTATAAAAATCATCTGGCTGCGCCGAACCGCGTCCGCCAGGTTGCCGGTGAAGCTCAATCGCTTGCCGCGATGGCGCTCCAGCAGCTCCGGAAGAAATTTTTCATGGATGGGGCATTCGCCCTTCTGAAGCGCTGACAGCTTCTGCTCGTCGTTATCGACCAGCACTACATCATGGCCGAGCTCTGCAAAACACGCGCCGGCTACCAGTCCTACATAACCTGATCCGACAACCGCAATTTTCATCCCTGGGACCCCGAATGACACGAAGTAAGCGCTTTACCAACTCTGTTTTCTTGCAGGTAAGTCACAGAGCTGCACTGAAAAACTTGGATGTGAGAACTGCTGCTGAGGATGTCAGTTAACATCTGGTTAATACGCGGAAGTTGTTGAAAGCTTGTGGCCAACCGGCTGTGAGAGCTCCTGCCCTCACAAATTTTTCCCACTGCTACAAGTCGTCCCAAGCTGAGTTGATTCAGAGTCACTGCGATTCCC
>Ga0070679_100006851_pt1 | contig 10627 bp, 10 predicted proteins | sample KBSC63BmetaG_FD_65652 | JGI IMG/M metagenome (GOLD analysis project Ga0070679, IMG submission 65652) | Corn rhizosphere microbial communities from Kellogg Biological Station, Michigan, USA - KBS C6-3B metaG | ecosystem: Host-associated > Plants > Roots > Rhizosphere | place: USA: Michigan... | reverse complement strand
TAACGTCCGGCCCCCTGGTGCGTTGGGCCATCAGTGACCATCCGGTCACGCCGGCGCCGGCGCTCGGCCGGCTCGGCGCACCCAGGAGGCCCGATCCTCATGACCCGACGCGTGTCCACCCTCGCCCGGCGCATCTCGAGCGCCGGTGTCGTGCTCGCCGCCGCAGCGCTCGGCGTCGCCGTCACCGGTTCCGCGCAGGCCGGCACCGCCCTGAGCCCCCGCGCAGCCTGGGCTCCGGCCGGCACCGCCACGATCCATCCCGGGACGATGATGTACACCGCAGGTGCCCAGTGCACGGGCAACTTCGTGTTCACCGACGCGGCCGGCAACACCTATCTGGGGTACGCCGCACACTGCGCGGGCACCGGCGCCTCGACGGACACCAACGGCTGTCAGACCGACTCGGTCCCGCTGGGCACGCGCGTCGACCTCACCGACGACGGCAACCTCGCCTCCGAGGGCACGATCGTCGGTCACGGCACGCTGGCCTACAGCTCGTGGATCACCGAGCACCGGCTGGGCACCTCGCAGGCCGAGACCTGCGCCTACAACGACCTGGCCCTGGTCCGGATCGACGCCGCCGACGTGGCCCAGGTCAACCCGAGCGTCCCGTTCTGGGGAGGTCCCACCGGTCTCGACACCGACGGCACCGTGGCCGGTGACCGGGTGTGGACCTACGGCAACTCCAGCCTGCGCGCCGGCCTGTCGCTCCTCTCGCCGCACACCGGCATCAGCCTGGGGGACGACCCCGCCGACGGCGGCTGGAGCCATCCTCTCTACACCGTCTCCCCCGGCATCCCCGGCGACTCCGGGTCAGGCTTCATGACGGCGGGGGGCAAGGCGGTCGGTGTCCTGTCGACCCTCGGCCTGGCCCCGCTGCCCCTGTCCAACAACATCGGCGACCTCGCCCATGAGCTCGCCTTCGCCCAGTCCCACAGCGGGATCTCGGGACTCACCCTGGTCAACGGCACGGAGCCGTTCGCTCCGATCCTCTAGCGCCGTCGAGAGATCGGCCGGCGCGGGCGTCGCCGTTATCGAATCGTTGTCTTCTGGCGTACGTCGAGCGAGCGTGGCCGCGGACTAGGTTGCCCCCATGGAGCCGCGGCGGGCGGGCGCTCTCGCGCTCGGGTTCAGTCTCGTCGGCGTCGTGCTGGTGGTGCTCGTGGTGGGCGTCGCCGCCGGGGTCGGCCCGTCCGGCCTGTACCACGGTCACCCCCACGACCCGGTCTTCCATGCACACGTGCCCTCGTCCTCGCCGAGCTCACCGGCGGCGCAGGGCGGTCCGTCGGTCGCCGGGAACCACCATCCCGGGTCCGGCCTTCCGTACCTGGGCGCCGTGGGCGTCGTGATCCAGGTGCTGATCGGGCTCTGGCTCCTCAGCTTGATCTACCGCGGCCTGCGCTGGCTGCGTGAGGAGCTCGCGTCGAGACGACGCCGCGAGCTCGCGCCGCTCGAGGTCGAGTTCGACGTGCTGGAGGATCCGGAGCCTCTCGTCGAGGCGATCAGGAGCGACGTCGAACTCCAGCTCGAGCTGTTGCTCGCCGGCGAGCCGCGCAACGCGATCGTCGCGTGCTGGGAACGGTTCGAGGAGCAGGCCGAGCGCGTGGGCGTGGCCCGCAAGCCCTGGGAGACGTCCTCGGAGTTCACCCTGCGCCTGCTCGACGCGGTGTCGGCCGACGACAGCGCGGTGGCGGAGCTGGCCGGCCTCTACCGCGAGGCTCGGTTCTCGTCGCACACGATCACCGAGGGCAACCGGCAGAGCGCGGTGGAGGCCCTCGGCCGCATCCGGGACTCGGTCAGCGTACGCAAGGCCGCGCCGCGGTGAGTCCGCCGCGGGTCGGTGCCGCCCGTCAGCGTCGCTGGTGGGTGCCACGTCTGGTCTTCACCGTCGTGCTGCTGGTCGCCGCGCTCGGCCTGTCCCGCTTCGAGCACGTCCGGCCCGACGTGGGACGGATCGTGCTGCTGCTCGGCGTCCTGGTGTGCGTGCTGGCGCTGCTGGTCGACCTGACCATGGTGGGCGCTCCCGACTGGGACGTGGTCCCGACGGTGTCCCTGCGACCCGCGGGCCAGGACGCGGGGCTGAGCCGCAACGTACGGATGCTCGAGAACCACCTCTCCTCGCGCACGGTCGACCCGGTCCTGCGGGAACGACTGCGTCGGCTGACGCACGCGCGACTGTCCGAGCTCGGGCTCCGACGCGGCGATCCGGGCGTCGACCAGAGACTCGGGCCTACGCTGTGCCAGGTTCTCGACGGTGACCCGCGCCAGCTCGGTCGAGACACGCTCGAGGAGTGCATCCGACGGATCGAGGAGCTGTGACATGACCGATTCGGTGGCAGCGGCGGCAGCGACGCCGGGACCGACTGCGCTCTCGGTGGCCGAGGCCTCCGACCTCGCCCGCGCCGTGCTCGACGAGGTCGAGCGTGCGGTCGTCGGCAAGCGGCTGCCCCTCACCCTGGTCCTGGCCTCGGTCCTGGCCAAGGGCCACGTCCTGCTCGAGGACTTCCCGGGACTGGGCAAGACCCTCGCGGCGCGCAGCCTGGCGCGGGTGCTGGGGCTGGAGTTCAGCCGGGTCCAGTTCACTCCCGACCTGCTGCCCGCGGACATCACCGGCTCGTTCCTCTACAACCAGAGGGAGGGGTCCTTCGAGTTCCGCCGCGGCCCGCTGTTCACGGGCATCCTGCTGGCCGACGAGATCAACCGGACGCCCCCCAAGACCCAGTCGGCCCTGCTCGAGGCCATGCAGGAGCGCCAGGCCACCGTCGAGGGCGAGACGTTCCCGCTGCCGGTGCCGTTCCACGTGCTGGCCACCGCCAACCCGATCGAGTACGAGGGCACCTACCCGCTCCCCGAGGCCCAGCTCGACCGGTTCCTGATGCGGGTCAGCTTCGGGTACCCCTCCGCCGACGAGGAGTACGACGTCGTCGGGCGCCGGCTGGCCCGCGACCAGGAGGACATCGACCTCACCCAGCTCACCGACGGGGCCGGGCTACGCGCCATGCAGGCCGCCGTCGAGACCGTGACGGTCGACGAGACCGTCAGCCGATACTGCGTGGCCCTGGCCATCGCGACCCGCGAGCACAACGACGTGCTCACCGGCTCGTCCCCACGCGGCTCGCTCGGTCTGGCCCTCGCCGCTCGCGGCTTCGCCCTGGTGCGGGGGCGCGACTACGTGATCCCCGAGGACGTCAAGGCGGTCGCCCGTGCCGTCCTGTCGCACCGGATCACGGTCAAGCCGGAGCTGTGGATGACCCAGGCCAGCGGCTCCCGCGTCGTCGACGCGGTCCTGGCCTCCGTGCCGAGTCCCAGCACGCTGGAGGCCCGTCCACGATGACGGGCCGGCGATGACCCAGTGGCGGGTGACCGGAGGCCTCGCCCGCGCGCTCCTGGTGTCGGGTGTCGGCCTCGGGCTCGCCCTCGTGATCGGGAGCCCGGTCGCGGTCGTGCTGGTCGCCCCGCTGGTCGTGGTCGCCGCCACGGGCCTGCTCGCCAAGCCGCGGCGCGACCCGCGCGTGCTCCCCGGGACGACGTACCCCGTGCTCCATGAGGGCCAGGGCACGTCCTCGTCGCTGGAGATCGAGCCGGTCGACGAGGTCGAGTTCGTGACTCGCATCGCGGCGCAGGCCGAGTTCGTCGCGCTCCGTCCCCGGAACGGCGCGCTGGGCTTCCTCGCCGGCCGGCAGCGACCGTTGTTCGTCTCGCCCCGCCGGTGGGGCCAGCGACGGATCGGGGAGGAGAAGGTCGCGCTCCACAGCGCCTGGGCCGGCTATCGGTGGGGTCCGGTGGCCTTCGTCGGGCGCGAGGTGTCGGTGCTGCCCTCCACGTCCGGCCACTCGGCCTCCGCGGCCGCGCCGCAGCCGCTCGGCCTGATCGGGGCGCACCGGTCGCGGCGCGAGGGTGACGGCACCGAGTTCTCCTCCATCCGCGCCTACCACTCCGGCGACCGGATGCGACGCATCAACTGGCGGGTCTCGCTGCGCACCGGATCGCTCCACGTCGTCTCGACCCGGTCGGAGGAGGACACCGCCGTCCTCCTGGTCGTCGACGCCCTGTCCGACTTCGGCCTCTCCTCCGGGATCGACGGCGAGGCCTCGAGCCTCGACGTCGCCATGCGGGCCACGGCCGCGATCGCCGAGCAGTACGTCCGCATGGGGGACCGGGTGGCCCTGCGCGTGGTCGGCGCCGGCGGGGAGTACGTCGGCTACGGGGCCGGCACGCGTCACCTGCGCCGGCTGCTCGGCCAGCTCGCCCGCGCCCGGCCCGGGCTGCCCCACGACGTCGAGGTGGAGCACATCGACCTGCGCACCGTGGGCGGCACCATGGTCGTGATCCTCAGCCCGATGCTCTCGGAGGGGATGGCGACCCTGACGGTGCGGCTCCTGCGCCGCGGGCTGCCGGTGATCGTGGTCGACACCCTGGCCGACGACACCCCGCCCTCGGTGTCGGCGGACACCGACCGCGAGATCGCCGGCCTGGCGTGGCGGATGCGGCTGATCGAGCGCCGCCACGTGCTCGAGCGGCTCGCCGCGGCGGGATGCCCCGTCGTCCCCTGGAACGGTCCCCGGACCCTCGCGGAGGTCGTGCGCCGGCTGGCGCTGCGCACCCAGCTGCCCCGGGCGAGTGCGCGGTGAGATACCGGTTCCCACCCGGCAGCCGGGTCCTGCGCGGCGTCATCGTCGTCGGACCGCTCCTCGCCCTGTACGCCGGAGCCCCCCAGGGCATCGTGCCCCCGGTCTGGCTGACCGTCGTGCTGCTCGTCTTCGCGTTGTCCTTCGCCACGCTGCCCGAGCACTACACGGGCGGCTTCACCCTGGCGATCGTGGTCACGTTCTGGGTCATCAGGTCCGGGCACGACCTGCCCGGGACCTCGGTCCTCGCGGCCGCGGCGCTCCTGGTGACACACCTGGCCGCCGTCGTCGCGGGGTACGGACCCCGCCAGCTGCCGCCCGATCGCGGGGTGCTCCTGCTCTGGGCCCGACGTGGGGTGCTCGTCTGGCTGATGGCACCCCTCACCTGGCTGGTGGTCGAGGCGCAGTCCGACCGCGCCACGTCGGCGGCGTACTGGATCGTCGGTCTGGTGGTCGGGGTGGTCCTGCTGGTGCTCACGGCCGCGTGGTACCCCACGCAGGCCGACGGGAGAGGCTGAGGTGAGCCTCGACCACGAGCAGTACGTCGAGCTCGTGCTCCGCTGCGTCGAGCAGGTCCCGTGGGGCCGGGTCACGACGTACGGCGCCATCGCGGAGGTGGTCGGCCGGGTCGCGGGCGGTGGCGGACCGCGGCTCGTCGGGTCGGTGATGGCCCTCAACGGCGCGCCGGTGCCGTGGTGGCGCGTGGTGCGGGCCGACGGGTCGTTGCCGCCGAGTCACCAGGTGGAGGCGCGGCCGCACTATCTCGAGGAGGGCACCCCGCTGCGCCCGCCGGGCAAGAACGGGGTCAGCGTCGACATCAGGCGGGCGCTGTGGCGCCCGCCCGCTCTCGGGTGAGCTCGGCGAGACGCGCCAGGGCCTGGGGGAAGATCTCGGCCGGCGGGGTCACCAGGCCGGCTCCGACCTGACCCACGCCCGCGACGCGACCGGCCATCCCGGTGTTGATCTGGGGCAGGATCCCGGTGCGGCAGACCGACGACACGTCGATGCCGGTCGGCACGCCCGCGAACTCCAGGACCGGCACGCTCCAGCGGGGGTTCTCGCCCAGGGTGATCTCGCCCATCCGTCGAGTCGTGGCCAGGGCGTCGGGCACCGACCCACCGACGAACCGGACGATGGCCGGTGCGGTCGCCATCGCGAAGCCGCCGAGGCCCGCGGTCTCGGTGATCGCCGAGTCGCCGATGTCGGGGTTGGCGTCGTCCGGCCCGTAGTCGCCGAGGTAGAGCCCGTCGGCCACCTGCGCCGGTCCGGTGAACCACTCGTCGCCGGTGCCCGAGACCTGGATGCCGAAGTCGGTGCCGTTGCGCGACATCGCGACGACCATCGTGGACCCGGGTACGCCGCGCGCCGCGTCGAGGGCGAGCTTGCAGGCCGGCATCGCGAGGTTGAGGAAGAAGTGGTCGTTGCCGCCGACGAACCGCAGCGCCTCGGCCACGTCGGCGGCGTCGGCGCCGCTGCCCACCATCGCGGGGGCGAGGTCGCGCAGGAACATCAGCGTGCCGGCGCGGTTGCGGTTGTGCGCCTCGTCGCCCATCTGGAGCATCTGCCCGAGGATCGCGGTGACGTCGAGGGGGTCGGGCGTCGCACGGACGGCCCTCTGCAGCAGGGGGCCGAGCACGTCGCCCATCCACCGGAGCCGCTCGAGGACCTCTGGCGCGTAGGCGCCGTACCGCAGGACCTTGCCGAGGCCCTCGTTGAGGGTGCAGTGCGTGCGCGCCCCGGTCGAGGGGTCCTCGAGCACGAACATCCACATGCTCGGTGTCACGACGCCCGCCATCGGCCCGACCGACCGGCGGTGGTGGCACGGCTCCAGGTGGACGTGCAGGCCGCCCTCGAGCAGGGACGCGGCCTCCTCCGGGGTGTCGACCAGTCCCTCGAGGACGGCGGCGCCCATCAGGGCCCCGCGCAGGGGGCCGGAGCCGCGCTCCCACGTGATCGGCGGCCCGGCGTGCAGGAACTCGCCACGCTCCAGCCCGATCGCCTCGTGCGCCGGGAGCACGTCCACCAGCAGCGCCTGCACACCGAGCATCCGCCCGAGGGCGAGCGCGTCGGCGTCGGGGTGCAGGGGGTCCAGAGCGACCGCGGCCAGGTCGTCCTCGGTGCCGGGCATCGGCGGTCGCCAGTCGACGCGGCTGACCGCGGCCGCCTGGTCCTCGACGGCCTGGGCGAGGAGGTCGACACCGACACTGACGACGTGCTGGGGCATCACGCGACTCCCAGGATCTCGAGGGCACGGCGGGTGGCGCCGGCGTTCGACAGGTGGACCTCGGCGCCCGCGTCGGCCAGCGCGGCGACCTGCCTCTGGAGTCCCTGCGGGTCGCGTGCCGTGCCGACCACCGTGATCACCACGGGAGGACGGAGGTCTCGGATGGCCGGCGCCAGCGACGCGGCCGGATCGGCCTCGGCGCCGTGACCGAGCACGACGTCCAGCAGCAGGACTCCGGTGTCCGGGTCGGCCGCGACGTCCGCCAGCCGCTCGAGCCGTAGGGACGGGTCGATCATCGGGTGGGCGCGCCCGGTCGTGTACTCGTCGTCCCCGAAGTCGACCAGCTCGTAGCGCAGCGGGTCGAGTCCGGCCGCGCTGACCAGCACCTCGGCCTCCTGCTTCATCGTCCCGCCCACGAACAGCCCGTGGAGACGGCCGCCGGTGACCGTGCGGGTCGTGCCCGACACCGGCCACGTCGGCACCGGGCGCCCGAGCGTGCGGAGCAGGTCCTCGGTGGCCCGGGTGAGATCGGGCCGGCCGGCGCCGAGGAGGGCGAGGTGCACGGGCGTACCGAGCGTCTCGGTGTACGCCGCGAGGTCGCGCGCCACCTCCTCGGCCGGCGGCTTGGAGATGAGGACGGCGAGCTCGACGGCCGGATCGGCGTCGAGCCGGGCCAGTGCGGTGCGGGTGGCGAGCCCGCCGACGTCGGCGGACAGGTCGCGTCCGCCCACGCCGTACGCCGTGGTCACCCCGACCCCCGCGTGGTCGAGCAGCGCGAGCACCTGTTGGCACCCGGTGCCGGAGGCGGCGACGAGCCCCACCGGGCCGGGCGAGACGACGTTGGCGAAGCCCAGACCGAGACCGTCGACCACCGCCGTGCCGCAGTCGGGCCCCATCACCAGCAGCCCGCGGCCGTCGGCGTACCGCTTGAGCGCGACCTCCTGGGCCACCGGCACGTTGTCGCTGAAGACCATCACGTCGGAGCCCGACTGCAGGGCGTCCATGGCCTCCAGGGCGGCGCTCGCGCCGGGGACCGAGACGACGACCAGGGCACCGGGCCGGCGGCGCAGGGCCGTGCCCGTGGTGCGCGGCGGCGCCTCCTCCGTCGGACCCGACGGCGCGCGCCGGCTCTCGTCGAGCACCCGGTCGACCTCGGCGCGCACGGTGTCCACGTCGATGCCGTCCCCGTCGCTGTCCTCGTCGTCGAGGCGCAGCGCGACGACGAGGTGGTTGACGGTGGCCTCGGCCGGAAGCGTGAAGCCCATCCGCTCCAGGACCTCGACGTTGAGCGGTGTGGCCATCGCGACCTGGGCGGTCCGGACGCCGGGGAGCTGCTGCACCTCGCGGCTGACCTGGAGCAGCGTCACGGAATCGGCGTACGTGCCGGAGCGGAGCTCGACGTGGTCGGGCATCAGGCAGCCACCTCCCGCGACATCGTCGCGATCGCCAGGTCGATGCCGTGCGCTAGCCCGGCGCCCGAGCTGTGCCCGAGCTCCAGCAGCAGGCTGCGCGCGGCCGACTCACGGGGCGAGCCGAGCGCCCGCAGGTACCCCAGCGCGGGGTCGGCGGCCTCCCCGGCCAGCGCGCACTCCAGCAGGGTCGCCGACAGGGTCGTGGTGCGCGGCAGGGCCCGTCGTACGGCGGCATCGACGGCAGGAGTCGGGACGCCGGCGGCCCGGTGGGCGACCAGCCAGCCGCACAGCACGTCGTCCCCGAGCGGCGTCAGCCCGTCACCCCGGCCGACCAGGGCGGCCACGCCCTCGGAGTCCACCCCGTGGGCCAGCCTGCGGAGCAGGGCGACGAGCCCGGCGTCCGGGGACCGGGGGGTTCCCTCATCGACAACCGGGCTCGTCCTGGGACCCCGTGCCGCGTCGAAGCGTGGCGCGCGAACATCCACGAGCCGACGGATCACCAGGGCGCGTCCGCGGAGGTGAAGAGTCCCGGACTCAAGATAGGCGCTGACCCCCACGCCTGACGACTCTGGTTCGGACACCGATGGGAGTCGGCTGCGGAGGGCGTGCGGGAGGCCGGTGGCACCCGCCGCGAGCACGCCGACGGCGTGCCCCGCGACGTCCAGGTGCAGGGTGTCGCGACACGCGTGCAGCACGGAGACGGGACCGTCGGGGGCGGCGGCGAGGCGGTCGGCGACGCGTGCCGGGGCGGCGACGGGGATCGGGACGGAGTCGCTGCGCGGGGTCACGGAGCCCACGCTAGCGCTCGCGTGCGTCGGCGTTCCTGCACGGAATTCCGGCCCGATGGGTGTGTGATGTGGCTCACCAGAGGGGTACTCGGTCCCCGGCGCATCGAGGAGGAACAACATGCCGACCATGTTCAGCTGGCGCGAGGTGGATCCGGGACCGGGTGAGGCGGTGGCGCCCGACGAGCGCCTGGCCTGGGGCAAGACGGTGGGCATCGGCGCCCAGCACGTCATGGCGATGTTCGGCGCCACGTTCGTCTTCCCGGCGGTGATGGGCCTGAGCCCCAACCTCGCCATCCTGATGAGCGGCATCGCCACGATCTGCTTCCTGCTGATCGTGCAGGGCAAGGTGCCCAGCTACCTGGGCACGTCCGCGTCGTTCGTGGGCGTCGCCACCGCCATCTACGCCCACCCGGGTGCCAAGCCGTCCGACGTCACCGGCGCGATCCTGGTCGCCGGCATCGTGCTCGGCCTCGTCGGTGTGATCGTGCACTTCGCGGGAGCCGGCCTGGTCAATGCCGTGCTGCCCCCGGTCGTCACCGGCGCGGTCGTGATGCTGATCGGGTTCAACCTGGCGCCGGTCGCCGCGACGACGTACATGCCGGCCGACCCCTGGATCGCCATCATCACGATGATCGCGGTGATCTTGATGGCCGTGGGACTGCGCGGGTTCGCCGGACGGATCGCGGTCTTCCTCGGGCTCGTCGTCGGCTACGTGCTGTCGTGGCTCGCGGACCTGATGTTCGGCGACATCCACAGCCCGCTCCCGGGCGCGGCAGCGGCCACCGACCACCCGCGCGTCTCGTGGGCCGGGGTGAAGGCGGCCGACTGGTTCGGCTTCCCTCCGCACACGCCGGACAGCCTCACCGGCAACCAGGGCTTCACCGACCAGTCGCACCTGCTCGGCTGGCACGCCCCGTCCTTCTCGCTGACCTTCATCCTGCTGGCCATCCCGGCCGTGATCGCGCTGGTCGCCGAGAACACCGGCCACGTCAAGGCCGTCGCCGAGATGACCGACCGTGACCTCGACCCGTACCTCGGGCGCGCCCTGGCCGGTGACGGCGTCGGCACCGTGCTCGCCTCGGCCGTGGGCGGCTCGCCGACCACGACGTACGCCGAGAACATCGGCGTCATGGCGGCCACCCGGGTGTACTCCACAGCGGCGTACTTCGTGGCCGCGATCGTCGCGATCATCTTGGGCTTCATCCCGAAGTTCGGGCAGGTCGTCGACGCGACGCCAGGCGGCGCGCTCGGCGGGGTCACCCTGGTGCTCTACGGGATGATCGGCCTGCTGGGCGCCAAGATCTGGAAGGAGAACAACGTCGACTTCTCCAAGCCCGTGAACCTCGTCCCGATCGCGGCCGGCGTCATCCTCGGCATCGTCTCAGGCAGCTCGTTGAAGATCGCCCACAACTTCACGCTCTCCGGCATCGCGCTGGGCACGGTCGTGGCCGTCGGGGGCTACCACCTGGCCCGCCTGATCAGCCACGACGACGACGACGGCGCGCTGATCGTCGCCGGCGGGCCCGACGCGCAGGAGGTCGACCCGACGCCGACCACCGCCGCCGAGCACATGCC
>Ga0070679_100006850_pt1 | contig 10628 bp, 11 predicted proteins | sample KBSC63BmetaG_FD_65652 | JGI IMG/M metagenome (GOLD analysis project Ga0070679, IMG submission 65652) | Corn rhizosphere microbial communities from Kellogg Biological Station, Michigan, USA - KBS C6-3B metaG | ecosystem: Host-associated > Plants > Roots > Rhizosphere | place: USA: Michigan... | reverse complement strand
CGTTCTCGGCACGTTCAGGCCAGGCGCCGTCACGCTGCCGGCCGAGCGCCGCGGCGGCGCGCTCACGCTCCGCCTCGCCGGCGGCGCCCTCGTCGCGGCCGATCCGACGGCGAGCGGCGGCATGCGCCTGACCTTCACCAAGACCGGCCAGCCGCCGCTCGTCGCCAATCTCCTGCCGGTCGGCGACTGACCCCGTCAGCGCCGCGCCTTTGCCGCGAAGTCGAAGGCGTTGCGCAAATCGTTCGCCTTGGCGTCGCGCTCGCCGAGCGGCGCCACAGCGAAACGCTCCTCGATCAGCCTGAGGATCGAGGTCGTGTCGTAGACGGTGTGGTCGACGTAATGCCGCTTGGCGAAGGGCGAGATGATGACGGTCGGCACGCGGCTGCCCGGCCCCCAGCGATCGGATTGCGGCGGCGCGACGTGGTCCCAATAGCCGCCATGCTCGTCATAGGTGACGATGATCGCGCTCGACGCCCAGTATTCGCTGCGCCGGATCTTGTCGATGATCGCGGTGATGTGGCGGTCGCCGGACGTCACGTCGGCGTAGCCGGGATGCTCGTTGTCGCGGCCGAGCGGCTTGTAGAACACCACCGCCGGAAGACCACCGGATTCGATATCCCGAAGCAGGTCGGATTCGTCCTTGAGGTGCTCGCGCTTCGCCGCGGTGCCGTCGGCGAAATTGGCGAAATAGGCGAAGGGCTGGTGATGGTACTGAAAGGTCCGGTCGGGGCTGCCGGCGAGCGCGTCGTTCCAGCCGCCCGAATACCAGGCCCAGGCGACATTCCTGGCCGACAGCCGGTCGCCGATCGTCGGCAGGGTCTGCGCCGGCAGCAGCCTCGCCTGGTCGGTGATCGAGGCCGGGTGCGGCTGGTAGACGGAGAAGATGGTGTTGACCGCGTAGCCGTCGGGCGTGATCTGGCCGTCCTTGATCATCGTGCCGTCGGGCCCGACGGTCGCCGTGATCTCAGCCGGCGCGTTCTCGTAGCGCGGCGTGCAGGCGCAGATCGTCCAGAAATGATTGAGGAACGAGCCGCCGAGCGCGGCGTGGAAGAAATTGTCGGCGAGGGTGAACTGCTTCGCGTAGTCCCACAGCCGCATCTTGCTGCCATTATAATAGCCCATGGCGAGCCCCTTTGCATCCGAGACGGCGGCGAACTTGTCCATCTTGCCGCCGTCGATCTGCTCGATCTCCTGGTAGTAGCGGTGGACGAGGTCGGGGACCATGGCGGTCTGCGGCACGTAGCGGTCGATGAGGAATGGCCGGTTCGCCAGATCGGCGGGGAAGCGTGGGTCGGGGCCGGGCGGCTTGCGGTGGGTGTCGGTCGGCGGCGGCAGGGTGACGTAGGGCTTGCCGGCGCGATCGACCTGGCGGGCGGCGGCCCCCGCCCTGGCCAGGCCATTGGCGCCGGGGAAGGTCCCGAACAGATTGTCGAAGCTGTGGTTCTCCAGATAGACGATGATGATGTGCTGGATGCGCTCGAGCCCCTTGGGCGGCGCGGCATCCTGGGCCGCGGCCGTCTGCGCCACGGCGGGGCCGGCAAGGGCGAGGGCGAGGGCGGCGGCACGGGCGATCGGCGTGAAACGGCGCATGTCTCGGCTCCCGTGGAGGCGATGGTCGGCCGTGACTCGGTCCCGGCTCGTCCACATAAGATCGCGCGACGGTTGCCCTTTTGTGACAGAGGTGCCCTTGGTCGTCCAGCCGGCGCGCGCGGAAGGGGCGCCGGATTCTATGCCGCGGCGCTGACGCCGTTCTCTTGCAGCTTGGCCAGCAGGTAGTCGAGGTCCTCGGCGCCGATCGCCTCGAATTGCGTGAGGATGCGTTCCAGGGTGCGCCGACGGTGGCGCTCGCGGTCGTTCTCGCCGCCGTCGAACGGCGTCTCGCGCGCCACGTCGATGGCGACGCGGAACGCCGGGTAGAGCTCCTTGGGCAGGCCGGAATGGGCGTAGAGCGATTTCAGCCCGAGCCGGCCCGGGTCGTGGATGAGCATGCGCGCATTGTCGATCGGCACGCCGGTCAGCTCGGCGAAGGCGGCCTCGAGAAAGGCCAGGTCGCCGAGGCAGAGCGTGCGCAGGATGAGCGAAGGGGTCAGCCGGCCATTGGCGTTGAGCTGCCGCGCCAGCAGCTCGGCGTCGCCGGCCGGCACGCAGGCGGAGAGCAGCCCGGCGGTGGCGCGCTCGCGGATCTGCAGGATGAGGTCGCTGGCGGCAGCGCTCGGCAGATCGCGCCGCTCGATCAGGGCGTCGCGCAGCGAATCGGAGGCCAGCGCGACGAGGCGTTCGAGAACCGCCGCCGGCATCGCCGGGCGCCGGGCCAGCGGCTGGTGGATGGCGGCATCGCCCGGATAGCGCTCGACGACGCGATGCAGGATGTCGGCGCCGAGCTCGGCGCCGGAATTGCCGACGAGGCGGGCCACCGCCTCGCGGTTCGACGCATCGACGATCGCGGCGGCGACGGGCGCCGCGACCGCCGCGCGGCCGGCGATGGCGAGCTGCTTGGCCGGCCCGTCGCGGCGGATGATCTCGATGAGGTCGGCATCGGTCAGGACGAGCGAATGCTGCAGGATCGGCAGGGCGACCTGGTCGATGTCATGCGCCAGCGCCAGGGCGACGTCGTGCGGCAGGTCGCGCGCCTCCTTGAGATGATCGGCGAGCGCCTGGCGGACGCGCTCCGCCGCGTCATGCGCCAGTACGCGAAAGATCTCCTCGGCGAGGCGGCGCTCGTTCGCCGTCAGGCTGCCGGCTTCGAATTCCTTGGCGAGAGAGGTCGCCATCGCGGCCCGGGCGCTCGCCGACGGGTCGGCGAGCAGCCGCTCGACATCCTCTTTCGCCAGAAATCCTGCCATCGCCACGGCGCCTCGTCGTGGTTATCGCCGGACCGAACCGCCGGCCCGCCATCCTGCATTGTGGCGGCGAGCGATTAACAGTCTGTAAATCCTGCCGGCGAATCGCGGCGCCGAACCGGGCGGGCGCCGTCAGGCGGCGCGGCGCAACGCCAGGTCGATCTGGCGGATCTGCTCGTCGAGATCGATCTCGACGGTCGAAGGCACCTCGAGCCGGCGGTCCTCGAAGACATGCACCTTGCCGCGATGGCGGCGGCGCCAGCTCATGATGGCGGCGTCGCGCGCGTGCAGCAGCGCCATCATTTGCGGCGCAAACAGGCAAAACGTCGCGGAGAGCCAGCGGTTGACCGGCCATGACGGGCGCGCCAGGTCGACGACGAAGCGGTCGAGCATGGCGCAGACATCGGCAGCGGCGTACCAGGTCTCGCCGGTGACCCAGCGGTTGGTGGTGAAGAGCCGGACCGGCGCGCCGTTCTGCGCCATGGCGATGGCCACCAGATGGCTCAGCTTGTCGTTGTTGCCGCCCTGGTTGGGCTGCGCCACCGGGGCGAGCGGCGGATCGTCGGGCTGCGCCGGCGCGTTGGCGATGGCGAGCTCGGGGAGCATCAGCGGCGCGGTTCCCGGCGGCATGCCGCGCGGGCGCAGGAAGGTGTGAAAATGGCCGTGCTCGTCACCGGCGCGGAGCTGCGGCGGATGGGCGTGATAGTAGTACTGCGCGTGGCTCTCGGGGTCGTAGACGTCGCCCTCGGGATAGTGGTTCCACTCGTAGAAGACGCCGGCGCCGTGCAGGATCTCGCCGATGACGGTGTCGCCGGATTTGTGCAGCACGCGCTCGCACTCGCGGAGCTCGTCTCCGGCGGCCGCCATGGCGGCGAGCCGGGCGCGGCTTAGCTTGGTGAAATCGACCATCGCCTTCTTCGCTCGCAACCCCCGATATGTACCATAGCGAGTCGCCCTGGCAAGCGTCGGCGTTCAGCGCGGCCCGCTGTCCTGGCGCATGCTGCGCAGCGTCCAGGTGACGAGCCGCTTCATGACGCTGCCGAGCGCCTCGTTATAGGCCTCGACGATGCCATCCATGGTGTTCGCGGCGGCGGTCTGGCGCGCCTCGCCGAGATCCTCGCCGATGATCGTGCGATCGGGCATCTTGACGAGGCGGACGAGGAGCTGGACGAGCACGGTGGGCGGCGCGTCGCCGTTCTGATAGCGCGCCTCGAAGCGGCGCAGCTCCGGCATCAGGATATAGTCGGCGCGCAGCACGGCGGAATCGCGCGCCACCGAAGTGATCTTGCCGGTCTGCTCGAAGGATTCGATGAGCAACGACTGGACCATCGCCGGCGCCCGGTCGCTCCACGCCGCATTGGCGAAATAATCGATCGTCGTCGGCGAGCGGGTCAGCGCGATGCGCACGGTATCGATCTCGGCGGGCGCGCCCGGCGTCTGGACCAGGAGCTGACGCGACACCGCCGGCAGATCGGGCGGGAAGGTCGTCTTGCGCGTCAGGACGTAGAGCTGCGGCGGCGCGCCGCTTCCCGGTATGAGGCTGCTGCACGCCGACGCGGCCGGCGCGAGGGCAAGAGCGGCGACGCGCAGCAGCGCGCGGCGGTCGATGGTTCGCCGGGTAAAAAATCGAGAGGCGCGGGTTTCACGGGTCATCGCGGTCGGTATCCTTCGCGTCGGTCGCCGAAGAGGAAACGCGTGGGATCGCGCTCGAGCTGGTCGGCGACGCGGGTCAGCTCGACGACGAGGGCACGCGCATCGATGAGAAGCTGCTGCGCCTGTCCGAAGCCGCTCTGCGTGAAGTCGTGGATCGCACCGCGGTTCTCCTGGACGACCGTGTCGAGATGCGCGGTGAGCTGGGTGAGGTTCCTCGCCGACTGGTTCAGCTCGTCGATGGCGCGCGCCGAGCGGTCGGCGAGCCCGTCGCGCGAATTGAGCGCCTGGTCGAATTGCGTCAGCATCGATTTGGTCGCCGCCGCGGCGCCCTGCACCTCGCTCATCGCCGTCCCGGTATCGGCGACGATCTTGTCGATCCGGTCGCCGCTTTCGGCGATCGTCCCGGTGAGGCTAGCGACATGGTTGAGCGTCTGGCTGATCGCCGCCAGGTTCTCGTCGCTCAGCGCCAGCGTGAGGCGGTCGGCGACCGTGGTGGCGCGCTTGAGCAGCTCGGGGGCGCTCGTCACCACCTCCTCGAGGTTCGACGGCTTGGAGGCGATGATCGGATAGCGCTTGTCGGCGCGCTTCTCGATGACGGGGCTGGCGTTGCTGCCGCCGGTGATCTGCACGAAGGCGAGGCCGGTGATGCCCTGCGCCTCGAGCTCGGCCACGGCGTCTTCCTTGATCGGCGTGCGCGAATCGATCTCGACGCGGACGCGGATGCGCTCGACATTCTCGGGATCGAGCCGGATGTTGAGGACGCGGCCGATCGCCACGCCCTTGTAGCGCACCGCCGCGCTCTCGCTCAACCCGCTCACCGAGCCGCGGAAATAGATGTCGTAGATCTTGCCCTCGCGCTGGACCTGGCCGCCGACCAGCCAGATCAGCGAGATGAAGGCGGCGACCAGCACCAGGATGACGAAGCTCCCGACGGCGACATAATGGGCGCGGGTTTCCATCTATGCCTCCTCCGGCTTCGGCGCGAGCGCGGCGCGGCCGCGCGGCCCGTGAAAATAGGCGTGAATCCAGGGATTGTCGTCTTTCAGCAATTCGCTCATCGTGCCGACCCTGATGTGCTTGTCGACGAGCACGGCGATACGGTCGGCGATCGTCACGAGGCTGTCGATGTCGTGCGTCACCATGAAGACGGTGAGCCGCAAGCTGCGCTGCAGGTCGGCGATCAGGCGATCGAATTCCGCCGCCGAGATCGGATCGAGGCCGGCGGTCGGCTCGTCGAGGAAGAGCAATTCGGGATCGAGCGCCAGGGCGCGCGCCAGGCCGGCGCGCTTGCGCATGCCGCCGGACAGCTCGGCAGGATATTTCCGCGCCGCTTCGGCGGGCAGGCCGACGATGGCGATCTTCATCGCGGCGAGACCGTCGAGCAGGTCCGGCGGCAGGTCGAGATGCTCGCGCAGGGGCACCTGGATGTTCTGCGCCACGGTCAGCGAGCTGAAGAGCGCGCCGTCCTGGAACAGCACGCCGAACCGCGCATCGAGACGCCGCCACGCCGCCGGGCCGAACCGCGCCGTGTCCTCGCCGAGAATTTCGATGCGGCCGGCGGTCGGCCGGTTCAGCCCGACGATGGTGCGCAGCAAAACCGACTTGCCGGTGCCCGATCCGCCGACGACGCCCAGCACCTCGCCGCGTCGGACGTCGAGATCGAGATCGTGGAACACCACGTTGCGGCCGAAGCGCGTCTCCAGGCCGCGCAGGCGGATCGCCGGCGCCGTGCCGGGGCCGGCCCCGCGCGCGGCGCCGGGCTCAGATCTTGAGGTAGCTGAAGATGATGGAGAAGACGGCATCGGCAAGGATGATGAGGAAGATCGATTCGACAACCGAACGGGTGGTGAGCCGGCCGACGCTCTCGGCGCTTCGCGAGACGCGCAGCCCTTCGTAGCAGCCGGTCAGGGCGATGATGCCGGCGAATGTCGGCGCTTTCAATACGCCGACCCAGAACGTCCAGCCGGAGAGCGCCGAGCGCAGCTGGCGCAGGAAGCCGGGAATGGTGATGTCGAGCGAGATCCAGGCCATGATCGCGCCACCCAGCATGCCCATCACATTGGCGAAGAAGGCGACCAGGGGCAAGGTCAGCATCATGGCGAAAAGTCGTGGCAGGACAAGGACTTCGATGGGATCGAGGCCGAGGACCTGCATGGCGTCGACCTCCTCGTTGACCTTCATCGTGCCGATCTGCGCGGTAAAGGCGCTGCCGGAGCGCCCGGCCAGGATGATGGCGGTGAGGAGGACGCCGAGCTCGCGGAGAATGGATACGCCGAGCAGGTTGACGGTGTAGATCTCGGCGCCGAAGCGGCGCAGCTGGTCGGCGCCCTGAAAGGCGAAGACGATGCCGACGAGGAAGGACAACAGCCCGACGACCGGGAGGGAATTGACCCCCGCCTGCTCCATGTGGCTGAACAGCGCCGTCAGGCGCAGCCGGCTCGGATGGCGGATCGTCCGCAGCGTGGTGACGAAGACGAGGCCGATGAAGCCGACCAGCGCGGCGCCGCCCGTGAGCTGCGCGACGGTGACACGGCCGATGCGCGCCACGAAATCGCCGAAGCGCCGCGGCGGCGGATGCATGTCGGGCGGCCCATCGACGACGTTCTGGACGACCTGCTCCAGCAAGGGGACGAAGGTCGGCTCGAGATTCTCGACGGCGACCGTCCGCCCGACCGACTGCAGCGCGCGCTGAGTGCGCACGACGAGCCAGGCGCCCGCGGTGTCGAGCATCTCGATCGCGGCCAGATCGATGACCACCGTTCGCGCATCCGCCGCGTCGACCGCGCGCAGCGGCCCATCGAGCGCGGCCGTGGTGGCGACGACCCAGCTGCCGCCCGCCGCCACGACGAGCCGATCGTCCTTCCTCGATGTCCTGACCCAGCCCGCGACGACGGCCATGCGGCGCTCACCCCCCCATTGCTGCGGCTGCTCTTGCTTGACCCAATGTACACGGCGGGCGCCCGGTCCGAGCAAATGAAAAGATGCTGTCGCGCCGTCGCGAAATGATTAAAGTGCCGGCGCAATCACGGATTTCCGCCGGAAAGCAACGATGAACCTCAAGCAGCATATTCGCAGCGTGCCCGACTTCCCCAAGCCCGGCATCCTCTTCTACGATATTTCCACCTTGCTGGCCCACCCGGTCGCCTGGCGGACCACCGTGCACCGGCTGACCGAGGCGCTGCAGGCCTACGAGCCGGATCTGCTGGTCGGCATCGAATCGCGCGGCTTTCTCGTCGCCGCGCCGCTCGCCTATAGCATGCAGCGCGGCTTCGTCATGGTGCGCAAGCGCGGCAAGCTGCCGGGCGCGACGATCCCCCTCACCTACGATCTCGAATACGGCAACGACACGATCGAGATCCAGGCCGACGCGATCCAGCCGGGACGCCGCGTCGCCATCGTCGACGATCTGCTGGCCACCGGCGGCACCCTGGCCGCGGCGATCAAGCTGTGCCGCGGCGTCGGCGCCGAGGTCGTCGCCGCCGCCAGCATCATCGAGCTGAGCTTCCTCGGCGGCCGCCAGCGCATCGACGTCCCCTTCACCTCGATGATCGCCTACGATTCCTGACGCCGCGCCGCGCCGCGCCGGGCGACGACGGCGTAGAGCGGATCGCCGTCCCGCGCCGGGCAGGGATGGCAGGTGGTGACGTCGCACCAATTGCCGGCCTCGGCGAGGTAGCGGTCGATCAGGCGCAGATGGCCGACATCGTCGAGCAGCCGCCAGCAGGCGATCGCCTTGGTCGGGAAACAGCGGTCGGAGAAGGTGATGACAAGCGGCGCCGCCGGACGCAGCACCCGCCCGACGTCGCGCAGAACCTCGATCGGCCGCACGAGATACTGGATCGAGACGCAGACGGCGGCGCCGTCGAACACGGCGTCGGCGAAGGGCAGCCGCGGCTCGCGATTGAGGTTCTGGACGTGCCATTCGTCCAGGAAGGCGTTCTCGGCCAGCTCGTCGGCGTTCATGCCGACGCCGACGACCCGCGCATAGTCAGCCTCGGGCGGCAGATGGCTTACCCAGCTCGACATGAGGTCGAGGATGGCGCCGCCGGTGGGGAAAAAGCGGCGGTAGAGATCGGTGACCGCGGCGATCGCCGCCTCGTCGATATGGGTGACGAAGCGCGGTTCGCGATAGAACGCCTCGTCGGGGCTTTCGTCGAAACGCCGGAAGGCGTCCCCGGGAAGAGCGGGGGGAAGAGACGGCATGCCGGGCCATTCCTGATACTGACATCGCAAAGATAGGAAGCGTTCGGCGCCTTGGCTATGGCATCGCCGCCACAGATGGCAATTTTATGCCGGCGCGTCGTGCCCCCTGTTGCGCCGCAGCGTGAGCCACGAGGCGATGAGCACCAGGACGGAGACGATGACGACGAAAATCGTCGCCAAGGCGTTGATTTGCGGGCTGACGCCGAGCCGGACGCTGGAGAAGATCACCATCGGCAGCGTCGTCGAGGCCGGGCCGGAGACGAAGCTGGCGATGACGAGATCGTCGAGCGACAGGGTAAAGGCGAGCAGCCAGCCGGTAAGGAGCGACGGCGCGATCAGCGGCAGGGTGACGACGAACAGCACCTTCCAGGGCCGCGCCCCGAGATCGAGGGCCGCCTCCTCGAGCGAGCGGTCGAAGGCGGCGAGACGCGCCTGCACGATGATCGCGACGAAAGCCATGCCGAACGTGGCGTGGGCCAGCACGATGGTCTCGATGCCGCGCCCCGCGGGCCAGCCGAGAATATCCTCCAGCGCGACGAAGAGGAGGAGCAGCGAGAGGCCGGTGATGACCTCGGGCATGACGAGCGGCGCCGTCGTCATGAAGACGAAGAGGGTGCGGCCGGCGAAGCGGCGGCGCCGCGCCAGGACGAAGCCCGCCACCGTGCCGAGGACAAGGGCGAGCGTCGCCGCCATCGCCGCGATCTCCAGGCTGAGTGCCGCGGCGTCGCGGATCGCCTCGTTGCCGAGCAGTTCGCCGTACCAGCGCGTCGAGAACCCGGCCCAGACGGTGACGAGACGCGAGGCGTTGAACGAATAGACGATCAGGGAGACGATCGGCGCATAAAGGAAGAGATAGCCGAGCGCCAGCACGGCAAGAAGCAATGGCGCGCGCCGCGCCGTCATGCCGCCTCCCCGCCGCGCCCGAGCGCGCGCTGCGCCAGCGCGATCGGCGCGACGAGCAGGACCAGCATGGCGATCGCCACCGCGGAAGCGACCGGCCAGTCGCGATTGATGAAGAACTCGTCCCACAGCACCTTGCCGATCATCAGCGTGTCGGGACCGCCGAGGAGATCGGGGATGACGAACTCGCCGACCGCCGGAATGAAGACGAGGAGACAGCCTGCGGCGATGCCGGGCAGCGACAGCGGCAGGGTGACGGCGAGAAAGGCGCGCAACGGCCGGCAGCCGAGATCGGTCGCCGCCTCGAGCAGCGCCGGGTCGAGCCGCTCGAGCGTCGCGTAGAGCGGCAGGATCATGAACGGCAGGTAGGAATAGACGAGCGCAAGCTCGACGGAAAAGGCGTTGTTGAGCAGCGGCAGAGGCTGGTCGACGAGGCCCCCGGCGAGGAGAAGGTTGTTGATCAGCCCGTTGGGCTTGAGGATGCCGATCCAGGCATAGACGCGGATGAGGAAGCTCGTCCAGAACGGCAGGATGACGAGCATGAGGAGCGGGTTGCGCCAGGCGCGCGGCGCCCGCGCGATGGCATAGGCCATGGGGTAGCCGAGCAGCAGGCACAGCAGCGTGGCGCCGCCCGCAAAGGCGAGCGAGTTGAGATAGGCGCGGATATAGAGGCTGTCGCCGAGCAGCAGGGCATAGTTGCCGAGATTGACGGCGAGGGCTGGAACCGGTCCACCGGCGAAGACCAGCGGCGGCGTGTAGGGCGGAATGCCGATCGCGCTTTGGCCAAGGCTGATGGCGGCGACGATCAGGAACGGCGCGAGAAAGAAGACCAGCAGCCAGAAATAGGGCAAAGCGAGGGCGGGCCATGCGGCTGAGTTGCCGCGACGCGGTTTCATCGTGCCCCCACAGCCGCCTCCTCCCGCGCTTGCGGGAGAGGAGATTTACAGATCCGTTGATCCCCTTCCCCCTTGCGGGGGAGGGTTAGGGTGGGGGGAAGCGCGAGCGGGTGAGGCTCCCCCACCCTACCCTCCC
>Ga0070679_100006847_pt1 | contig 10631 bp, 9 predicted proteins | sample KBSC63BmetaG_FD_65652 | JGI IMG/M metagenome (GOLD analysis project Ga0070679, IMG submission 65652) | Corn rhizosphere microbial communities from Kellogg Biological Station, Michigan, USA - KBS C6-3B metaG | ecosystem: Host-associated > Plants > Roots > Rhizosphere | place: USA: Michigan... | reverse complement strand
TCTTTCGACCAAAGCCGCTCGATTTGTTCCAGGCTCTTGCCTCTGGTTTCCGGAACCGCGAGCCAGACGATCAGAAACGTCACAACGCACATGGCGGCATATATCAGAAAAGCGCCCGTGGGTGTGACCGCGTTCGCCAGCGATAGGAACGTCATCGTGAGCACAGTGCAGGCGATCCAAAGCCAGACCGTCGCAATCGACATGGCTCTGCCTCGAATGCGTGTCGGGAAAATTTCGGCGATAAGCACCCAGACTCCCGGTCCAAGCCCAATTGCGAAGGCGGCAACGCACAGCAGCATCATCGCGAGTACGAACATTGCCGAAGGAGGGTGGCCCAGAAACGCAACCGCCAGTCCCACTTCGCAAATCGCCATGGCGCCGGAAGAGAGCATCAACAGCGGGCGCCTGCCGAGCTTATCGATTGTGCCGAGCGCCACGATGGTTGCGCCGAAATTGACTAACCCCACAATGACATTAGCGAACATCGCCGACGAGGAGCTGGCGCTGTGGACCTGATCTTTGAAAATGATCGATCCGTAGAACAAAACCGTATTGATACCGGTGATCTGCTGCAAGATCGCAAGCGAGATAGCAATGAAAAAGGGGCGGCGCAAGCCTTTGCGGAACAATTCAGCGAGGGCCCCGGATTCTTCCGCGACCGCTTGCTTGATGTCGTCTAGTTCCGCGGCCGCAATAACCGGTCCGTTGATTCGCGACAGAACGATGTGTGCTTCATCGCCGCGATCGTTTTCTACCAGCCATCGCGGGCTCTCGGGAACGAAGAAAAGCCCCACCAGGAACGCGGCTGAGGGCACGACGGCGACGGCGAACATCCATCTCCAGCTTGATGGCCCAGTGAAAGCCAGAAGCCAGTTGGCAAGGTACGCCAGCAGGATACCGCTTACAATCGCCATCTGGTTCATGGCCACGAGGCGACCGCGAATCTTCGCGGGAGCGACTTCGGCGATGTATAACGGAGCAAGCACCGAGGCTGCGCCGATCGCCAATCCGCCGGCCAGGCGCGCGGCGACAAACTGCGTCAGAGTTGTAGGAATCGCGGCGCCGAGCGCGGATAAGGCAAACAGAGCCGCCGACATCATCAGCACGCGCCGTCTGCCGAGGCGGTCGCTGAGCCAACCGGCGAAACTCGCACCGAAAATGCAGCCGAACAGCAGGGCGCTGACCGCGAACTCCGTTTGTACATCATCCAAATGCAGTTCAGACCGAAGAAATAGGATTGCGCCATTAATGACCGCGATATCGAACCCGAACAGAAGTCCGGAGGTCGCCGCGACAATGGCCGCCAAATAGACATACGCAGTGCTGCCCACGGCGCCCGACGTTTGTGCCGTCGTCTTACTCAAGTTCATTCCTCTGCATTCGACCCGATGCTCTCCGGGTGGAAGTGTAACACCCCGCTCAGCCGCTCGATTGAAAGGTGGGATCGATTACATTCGCAAACTTTTCTTCGCCCGATTTATTGCTGCGAAGGAAAGACGCTTGATTTTGCGTATCACTTCTTGCATGATCCTAACGACTTCGTGTCGCGGGAGCAGCACGAAGAACTTCACTGGAGGAAGCCATGAGTACTTTACCTCACCAAGTCGCACTGGTTTCGGAAACCAAGTCAATCGGATTCTCTGAAATTTCGACGGTCGCCGCCGCTTTACAGAAGCAGGCTTCGCGCGATTTTGGGCCTATCTGGAAAGTAAATGCCACCGTGGACGCATTCGACAAACTCGAATCCGTGCCGGTCGATTACTGGCCCATTATTGTTAAGGACGACATCAAGGAACCGGGAGCGGCGGGTTACCACACAGATGAAAACGGGCAGCCGTTTTCTCTGGTGCAGGCGGACGACGGCTGGGCGCTGACAGCCAGCCACGAGGCGCTTGAGATGCTGGCGGACCCGTTCGGCAACAGAACTCTGGCCGGCTCTCCTCCGCCCAACTCGCCCGCGCCTGTTTCCGGCTTCAAGCGGGTCGTCTATTTGGTGGAAGTGTGCGATCCCTGCGAGGGCACCCAGTTTGCGTACGACGTCAACGGGCAGGAACTCTCGGATTTCATTACTCCGCATTACTACGATCCGCGCGGTGGGGCGTCAATCCAGTACAGCTTCCGCGGGAGCATTATGGCGCCGCACACGGTGTTGGAAGGCGGATACGTGAGCTTCGGGAATCCGGTGACGAACCAGTGGTATCAGATCATCGTTTCGAATGGAAAGACTGAACTCCGCGACCTCGGCAAATTGCAGCGCAACGGTCAGAGTCTAAGGGAGACGATCGACCTGACGGTGCGTAAAGTGCTTCGGGATAGTCACTATCGGACGCAGAAGCCCGGGATGGCATTCGCTGCTTCCGCTTCCGCATCGTCGCCTATCGCGGAGTCGAGCAAAGCTCGAGCCGAATCGTTGAGGAGTTTCATCAAAACGCTCTGAGGCGGCATCCAGATCGTTCGCGCATTCGGCGCCAGCAGGAATAAAATAAGAGCAGGAGCAGTACATGTCTGACGCACATACGCGTGAAGGTCAGGAAGAGAGAGCTAAGCGGCTGCGCCAGCGGATTGAGCAAATGCAATCGGGCTCAGCAAACGCGGCGCCAGAGCAGCCCCACTCGCTACGCGAACAGATCGAAAAGCGCGCTGACGAAATACGCAAGGAAGAGGAAGAAAACAAGAGCTAGGGAGCCGGCGCCGGACACGCCATGTGGCTTGGTGTATTGTCCTGCCGCTGATGTTACTGACCGTAACGCCGGCTCACCGGCCGATTCGTTTCAGGTAAGCTCTGAAGTCGTGAATCAGACCGCTGAGTCTGGTGCTCGTCCGTCGATGTGCTCTTCGGATCGAGAACATGAAACCGGATGTGTCCCTCGATTAGCCGGCCATCAGCGCGTCCATAGCTCCCCGGCAGGCGGAGATGTTATGCAGCACGTGTCATTCAGCACGCCTGAGCATTCCCATTCCTGATCGAGCGACCGCTCGATCACTTCTGCTTGCCCTCTGATCCGGTGTACTCGATTGAGTAGCTTGTTTTTCTCTTGCGCGATATAAGCCATTGAAAAAATTCTTCTCGAAGGCGCCATTCACGATCGCCAGTATCTCGTTATTCATCCTCTCGACGGTGTGTGCGAACAGAAACTCGAAACAAAACATCTGGGCCCGGTGCGGATGACCCCGGCAGTACGGCTGTCGCTCGCTCTGAGAGCCTATCTGGTGCTAATGATATTGCTTGTGCTGTTTCACGCTCGACTTGGCGGGAATGTTCGGCAAGCCTTGAGGTAAGTGGTAGAGGCATGCTGGCTAACCCGTTCCTGCACACACACCAGGCAAATGGCGCTCGGTCACTGACTATTGCAGGCCAGGTGCTCATGTTCGTGTGTTTGGGATTCACGGCGTTGGCGCGTGGTCAATCGCAGCCGCCCCAAAATCCACCGCCGGACCGAGCCCCGAATCCGCAGCAGGAAGAGGGCAGCCCGCCGGACGCATCCGTTGCATCGGAGCGCTGGAACCTTTTCTACCAGGCGACATCGATCGGGCAATACCACGGAACGTTTCATTCGCCCTACTCAGGCCCGTTTAGCCTTCAGAACTACATGGAACGCGATGTATCGCTGACTACGACATTGTTCTTCGGCCTTCGCCTGGCCAAGAACACGACCCTCTACTTCGATTCGGAAATTGCCGGTGGTCGCGGATTCAGTGGGGTCAACGGTCTGGCCAACTCTTCAAACGGAGAGCTGCCACGGGTCGCCTCGGCAATGCCCAAGCCGTACCTGGCTCGTCTTTACGTCTCGCAGGACTTCGGATTCGGTGACGAAACGGAATCCTCCGAAAGCGGAGAAAACCAGCTTGCCGGGCAGCGTCCAATGAATCGCTATACGTTCACGGTGGGCCGGTTTACGTTAACGGATTTCTTTGATAACAATCGCTATTCGCACGATCCGCGAACGCAATTCATCGGCTGGGCCGTCATGTACAACGGAGCCTGGGACTATCCTGCCGACGTCCGCGGCTATACGTGGGGCTGGGTGCACGAGCTTCATCTGCGAAACTGGTCGTTCCGCTATGCGAGCGCCGCCATGCCGCGAATCGCCAATGGCCTTCGATTCGATCGCAGGCTGCTTCGAAACCGCGGAGACGTGCTCGAAGGAGAATACCGGTACGCCATCAGGAAACATCCCGGCACAATCCGGCTGCTGAATTACGAGAACCATGCCAACGCGGGCAGCTACGCCGAGGCGATCCGGAAGGCGGACTTAACCGGCGGTGCTCCCGATATCACGGCCACTCGCCGGAACGGAACTTTGAAATATGGCTTCGGAATTAACATGGAGCAGGAGGTAACGAACAGCGTCGGTGTTTTTTCCCGCCTCGGCTGGAACGACGGAAAGACAGAGAGCTTCGCGTTCACGGCGATTGATCGACTGGCTACCGGGGGTGTTTCAATCACCGGGCAGCGATGGCACAGACCTTTTGATACCTTAGCAACCGAGCTCACGGTCAGTGGGCTCTCGGGTGTCCATGCACTCTATCTGGCGCGCGGAGGCTATGATTTTCTAATCGGGGACGGACGCCTGCGGTATGGGCCGGAATTTATATCCGAGAGCTACTACAGCGCACGGCTGTTCCCCGGATTTTTCGCCAGCTTCGATCTGCAGCATGTTTCGAATCCCGCCTACAACCAGGATCGCGGACCCGTGTGGATTTTTTCAATCAGATTGCATATGGAGTTGGGAAGTACGAGCTTCGCCCGGCACGACAAGCACTAGACGGTTTATGTCCCGGGGCGGGCCCACATTGTTCGCTCGCCTCATCAGCCCTGCACCCTCTTCTCGTGGCCTTTCCAGAATGGCTCACGGAGGTTCAGCTTTCGGATTTTGCCTGTGCCGGTCTTTGGCAGCGGCCCGTCCACAAATTCCACTCGCCTCGGCAGTTTGAATCGGCTCAAACTTTTTCGAAGATGTTCCAGTAACTCTTCGGCCTGCAGGGTGTGGCCTGGTTTGCTGACGACAATGGCCACCGGCACTTCTCCCCATTGCGGATCGGGAGCGGAAACCACGGCGCACTCGAGCACTGCGGGATGACCGTAAATGGCTCTCTCAATTTCAAGCGATGAAATATTTTCACCGCCGCTGACGATGATTTCTTTTTTACGATCGACAATCAGGATAAATCCATCTGTATCCCAAACAGCCATGTCACCCGTGTGCAGCCATACAGGCTGTCCATCCGCTCCTCCGGGTTCGCCGCCTGGGCCGGTCAGCACAGCGGCCGATCCCACGGGATCTTTGTAATAGCCGCTCATCAGCCAGTCCGCCGAAGCGATGATCTCGCCAATGCTTTCCAGATCTTTGGGGACATCGTTCAGTCGTTCGTCGACAACCCGCAGGCGCGCACCCGGAATGGACCACCCGGTCATGGCTCGCCTGCGCCATCGCTCTGCATCGCTTGCACAAGGAATGCCGCTTTTTTCGCGTGCCATCGTTAGCACTGGCGCCGATTCCGTCAACCCATAGCCGGCGAACACCTCGCACCGGAAGAGCCTTTCCATCTGCTCGACCAGGGCCGGGGAGGATGCCGCGCCGCCGAGGGTTATCTGCCGCATTGAGGATACGTTCATTTCACTGGAGTTCGGAACGTTGAGCAGCGCGTTCGCCATGGTCGGCACCAGCGCCATATCGGTTGCCCGATGCCGCTCGATCAGTTCGAACACGTGCACGGGATCGAAACGGCGCACCATCACCTGTGTGACGCCCAGCATAGTCGAGCTATGCGGGTGTCCCCAGCCGTTCGCGTGAAACAAAGGTATGGTGTGCAAGTCCACCGTCGTGGCTGTCTCAACATAAAGCGTCGCGACGCTCAAAGCATGCAGGTAAAGCGCGCGATGTGACAGCATTACCCCCTTGGGTGTTCCCGTGCTGCCGCTGGTGTAGAACAACTCCGCGATATCGTCATCCGCGTTCTTGTACGGGTCGAGCGATTGCGCCGGGTGAGCGCTCAGCAGAGATTCATATTGCACCGAATCGCTGTCCTCGCCGTCGAGCGCAATGAAGTGGCGGATGGCACGGCACGCGGCACGGAACTGCGGAATCATCGCCGCGAAATCCCGCTCATAGAAAAGAATTGCCGCTTCCGCATGATTCAGAATGCCAGTGAGCTCAGGGACTGTCAGGCGGACGTTAAGCGGCATCACGATGGCGCCGGCCTGCAGCACGCCGAAATAGGCTTCGAGCAGCTTGTGGGTGTTGAAGCTGAGATAGGCAACGCGGTCGGCCTTCGAGATGCCGAGCGCGCTCAGCGCGGAAGCGAGCCGCCCGCAGCGCTCTCCGAATTCACGGTACGTGAATGTGCTGTCGCCGCAAACGATCCCGGGTTTGCTCGAGAAAACATCCATGGCGCGTTCGAGGCAGCGCAGAGGCGTAAGCGGCAGAGGCATCGTGCCGGAATTCTATCGCAACGCGGTCTTTCGCCGCTTACTTCGGCTGTCTGTACTGAATGGAACTATCGACCTGAGCGTGCTGGAACCCGGAATTCTCAAGGGAAATCGTGATCTGGCGGTTGATAAAGAATACGGCGCGAAGCCGGAATTCAGTGCCAAAGCTCACAGGGAACCAGACGCCGTCGTCGAACCTACGGTACTGCACGTTGAATCCCAGCCCAGGCAGGTCTGTACCGAGCATCGTCCTTACAACGAACGGAATGCGGCGTGAGAGCTTTGTGAACACGTTGATCGGCTGAAACTCCTGCTTATCGATGAGAGCCTCGCCCGCCCAGGTAATCTCGTTGTGATCGCGCGGGCCGAACCCGATACGATACGCTTGCCGGCCGGCGGCCGTTTGTTCACCGAGCAGTTTGAACCAGTAGTCTTTCCCCTGATCGCTTGTGAGTGGGAAGAGATCTCGTCCCAGTCCGTCTTTGGACTTCTCGTTTGCGAAGTCGTCGCGCATATCCTTCACGAGATCGCCATCGATGCTGTCCGAATTCGGGCGCGGCTCGCCGTGATAATCGATGTATTCACCTTTACGCCAATAGCGCCCGTCGAAGCTCTTGATTTGCTTTTCGATTCCGGAACTGGTCGGCACAACGCTATAGATTGTCGTTTCCTGCCGGAGCAGCTTGCCATTGGGGCGGCGGGTAGCGATGCGGATGCGCTGCTGGTAAATGTATTCTGCGCGCTGCTTCTCAGCCTTGTCCTGATTGGCGGCAACCCGCTTCATGATCTTCTCGGCCGTGAGAGATTGCGCCTCAAGCGGGGCCCACAAAACCGCCAGCAAGAGGGAGGCGGCGCAGGAACGGACAAGTCGCATCCTGTTACCTATACGAGCCGGGCGTGTCTCACGACTCAAAAATCGGCGGGCGCCAATAGTTTGTTAGCTAGCATACATGGGAGCCGGCAACGCGCTTACTGGACCATAAATCTACCTTGTTCTTTGCGCCTACTTCCCGCTCTCCACGACTGACTCGATCCGGTTTTCAACGATCCGCTGACTGTCGAAACTTTCCAGTCTTAGAAATGATGCCGCGGCCTCTTCGATGGCCGCGCGGGGCATCAGCCCGATGAGTTCTGTCCCGGCGATTCCGATCCCGTGTTGAGCGGCGTGTCTCTCAACCTCGTTGTAAACCGCGTAAAGGCCCGTCAGCTGGAAATCCGTCAGGTTCATCGATACCTGCACTAGATTTCGGGAGGCGAGCGGCAGACCCAGCGCTTTCACAGCCGGCAATCCACCGCTACTCGTACGAATCGCCCTGGCGACATCTTTTGCAATCTGAAGGTCGGACGTCTGAAGATTGATATTGAACGCGATCAGAAAGCGGCGAGCGCCCACGATCACGGCTCCCGCGGTCGGATGCAGTCCCGGGCCCCCGATATCGGGTTGTCTCAATTTATCTACCAGAGCGGCTTCGCGGATCTCTTCAAATTCTCCGCGCCGCACGTTTTCGAGACGCTGCCGGGTTGGCTGCCGTGCTGCCGCCTCATAGAGGTAAACGGGAACAGAGAGCTCCCGCCAAATCCTCTCGCCGGCGCGATGCGCTAGCGTGATGCAATCTTCGAGGGTGGCGCCCCGCACCGGAACGAACGGCAGTACGTCGAGAGCTCCCAAGCGCGGATGGACACCCTTGTGGACACGAAGATCGATCAGCTTCGCGGCTGCTGCTGCCGCACGTACGGCCCCTTCCAACACGGCTTCAGGCGGCCCAGCAAACGTAATGACGCTTCGATTATGATCCGGGTCACTAGTGCGGTGAAGCACAACCGCGCCATCCGCGGACGCGATAGCGTTTTCGATAGCCTCGATCTTTGGCGCATCGCGGCCTTCGGAAAAATTAGGGACGCACTCGATTATTGGCTGCATGAGCTTCAGAAATCCGCTCCACCGGGCGTGTCATTTTCGATCCAGTTCGATTAGACATTATCTCGCCCCCTCGAATCACCATACCGACATGATTCATGCCGAAACGGCGTGGCAACTCACGATAGTCCGCCAGGTTCATCAGAACCACATCAGCGTCCTTGCCGTGTTCAAGAGAGCCGCAGCGCGCGCCCAATCCGCTCGCATACGCCGCGTTGATGGTTGCCGCCGAGATGGCCTCCTCGGGCGTCCATTCTAAACGGAACACGGCCAGGGCAATAGACATCTGCAGGTTGAACAGCGGAGACTCGACCGGATCGAATCCGCTGGCCAGGACGACTGCTCCTCCGTGATCCAAATACACGCGCCAGCCAACAGTGTTGCAATCGCGTTCGAGAACGTCCCGTCCGGGCGAGAGAGATAGAAGAACCTGTCGTTGGCCCATTAGTTCCGCGGAGTGCGCATCCAAATCGGTCAGGTGACTGATGCTTCGCAGTTCTGTTTGCGAGGCGATATCCAGTAGTTCGGAATTGGCAGCTCCGCGCCAGGCCAGCTTACAAGGCACTCCGGCGCGTGAGGCCAATTCGAATAACTTCCGTGTCATTGCCGTCTGTTGGGGTATCGCTTCCACTTCGAAGAAGTGAATTAGCCTGCGCTTGACGACCTCGGTGATTGTGGCCGACTGCGCTGAGGCGAAATCGTCTGGGTCCGCGTCGACGCCCGGACGCAAAAGCCATGTGCGAACCAAATCCCCGCCTCCGGAACCTAGCTTGGCGGCATGGCGAAGGTCTCGCAAGCTGGTTTTCGGCGTGGTTCCCCCGGCTTTGATTTCCGCGTGAACAGTTCCATGCTGAAGACTGCTCCTGAGAATGGCCGTCGCCTTCTGGAGTGTCTTCGACACGCTTGGCTTTTTCCAAGCAATTTGCAACCCGCCAAGCATCAGGCGCATGTCCGAATCCACCATGCCCGGCATCACGAGCCGCCCGTTGGCGCGGATTTCAAGCGCCGATCTCGCTTCTCGGAGATTTTCGATTCTTCGGGAGGGGCCGACCGCCAGGATCTTACGCCCCTGAATGAGCACCGCGCCATCCGAGATGATCCCCAAATCCCGTAGCATCGCTCCGCGGCGGATCCCCGCAGGCCCGCGCAGTGTCAACAACTGGCGAGCGCCACGGATCAGGATAGTCTCTTCCAACGGCCTCCGGCGATCGGGAATGCAGGGTTTGCCGCAACGTTTTGTGGCATCGCTTCGATCATCTTCTCAGCGTTTCCGTGAGCACCTGAAAGGAACGCAGGTCGAGATAGAAACAATAGACGGTAATGACGATAAGGGCTCCGGCGAAAATTTTCCAGAAGCGCTCTCTTGACGAGTCCGGCAGGCCGGGGAAGCCAACTACAAATCCAATCGCAAAACCGCCCACAAGGCCTCCGATGTGAGCGGCTATATCGATATTGAGCCCAGGAAAAAAGCTGAAGATGAGGCCATAAATGGCCCATTTCATGTAATAGCTGCGGATCGCTTGGGCGAGTGGATTGGTTCGATGAAGGCCGATTGCGAGCATTGCTCCGATCAACCCGAAGCAAGCCGCCGAGGCGCCAATTGAAAGACTCATTGGAGACCACCAGAGGCTCAGGAGGAATCCCGTGAATGTCGAGCCAATGTACATCACGACGAGACGGGACGTACCGTAGAATTGCTCCACCTCGGCAACCAGCTCGAACATCACCCACATGTTGATGGCGATATGGAGCAGGCCGCCGTGGAGAAAGCCGGCTGTAATCAGGCGCCACCACTGGTCATACTGAAAAATGAACGGAGCGTACTTTCCGCCGAAAAGGACAAGAATCGCGCTGCTGAAACCGCCCCAAACTTGGCCGAGCGCCGAGGCCGTCGAACTCTGGCTGAAGCGCACGCTCACGATGATCATCGCGAAGTACAGGGCGAAGTTGATGACGAGGATCAGGATGCTCGTCGTGTACGCGCGCGGGATGAAATTCAGATTCTGTGCGGAGCGGACGTCCACGGCACGCGGGCCTACGTTGGCTTCGCAATAAGGACAGACCCTGTCGCTCGATGTAATGAATGCCCGGCAGTTCGGGCACATGCGCCGCTTCTCCACAATCTTTTGATTGTAGCCGCCGTGCCAAATTTACCGCGGGACGCCGCCCGAAGCGTTGTGGAGTTCCCTGCTAGAATCGAAACGTTCAGATGGCAAAAACCGCGCAGGAGCATCGGGCCGAAATCGTCCGGATTTGCCACCTCATTTATGAAAAAGGCTGGGT
>Ga0070679_100006846_pt1 | contig 10632 bp, 10 predicted proteins | sample KBSC63BmetaG_FD_65652 | JGI IMG/M metagenome (GOLD analysis project Ga0070679, IMG submission 65652) | Corn rhizosphere microbial communities from Kellogg Biological Station, Michigan, USA - KBS C6-3B metaG | ecosystem: Host-associated > Plants > Roots > Rhizosphere | place: USA: Michigan... | reverse complement strand
TTCCCCTCCGCGCTCTCCGCGGTCCTCCGCGCTCTCCGCGATTTCTTCCCGTGAGGGACTCAGACGCCGAGATGGAACCAGACCAGCCGAGAGGATCTCTACCCGCCGACCTTAGCCCTCTTCGTCACCTCGAGCACGAGGTTCTGCAGATCGCTCGGACTCACACCGGGAATGCGCGATGCCTGCGCCAGCGTACGCGGCTGGATGGCATTCAGCTTCTGCCTCGCCTCGAACGACAACGAGCGCATCTCACCGTACTCCATCCCCTCTACCAGAACGAAGTCGCCCATCCGCTTCAGCTTCTCGGCCTGCACACGCTCTCTCTCGAAGTAGCCCGCGTACTTGATCTCGAGATCGGCGGTGGTCAACGCATCGTTGCTCAACTCCTCGCCCACTCCCCCCGCGCGGAAGAGATCGCGCAGTGCCACGCCCTGACGACGCGCGACTTCCACGATCTTCATCGCGTGCGGGAGCTGCGCGCTGCCCGCTGCATCGAGAAGCTCACGCACATCCTCGGGACGCACGCTCGTGTGCTCGGCGAGATCCATCGCGCGCGCCTCATCGGCGAGGCGATGCTCGATGAGCGCGCGCTCGTCGTCGCTGAACGCGCCGAGCTTCATCGCTATCGGAGCGAGGCGGTGGAGAGCGTTGTCCTGACGCACGGTGAGACGAAACTCCGAGCGCGAGGTGAACAGCCTGTACGGTTCATCCACGCCGCGTGTCACGAGATCGTCTACCAGCACGCCGATGTACGATGTCTCGCGCCCCAGTACGAGCGGCGGGTCGCCGCGCACCGCGAGCGCGGCGTTCATCCCCGCAACCACTCCCTGCCCCGCCGCTTCCTCGTAACCCGTCGTGCCGTTGATCTGTCCCGCAAAGTACACGCCCCCCAGTGCCCTGAGCTCGAGCGATGGATGCAGCTGCGTGGGCGGATAGTAGTCGTACTCCACCGCGTAGCCCGCGCGCGTCATGCGCACGTTCTCGAGGCCGGGCACGGCGCGCAGGAATTCCATCTGCACGTCGGCGGGGAGAGAGGTGGAGAGACCGTTCACGTACAGCTCCGCCGTGTCGTGCCCCTCGGGCTCGAGGAAGATCTGGTGACGCTCGACGTCGGGGAACTTCACGATCTTGTCTTCCACACTCGGACAGTAGCGTGGACCGCGTCCGGAGATCGCGCCGCCATACATCGCCGACCGCGCGATGTTGCGCGTGATGATCTCCTTCACCTCGGCGCCAGCGAAGGTGATCCAGCATGGGAGCTGCGCAGGATGACGCGTGCTTCCGTCGTGCACGCGGGGCGTACGCCAGAAGTGCGACCACGAGTAGTCGAAGTCGTCGATCTCGCTCTCCTGGCGCTGGAGATTCGAGTAGTCCACCGAGCGCCCGTCGATGCGCGGCGGCGTGCCGGTCTTGAAGCGCGCGGCGTCGAGCCCCAGTCGCTCGAACTGCTCGGCGAGGTGCACGGTGGCGGCGTCGCCCGAGCGGCCGCCGGAGATCTGTGTGTCGGTGCCGATGTGCATCCGGCCGCGCAGAAAGGTGCCGGTCGTGATAACCACCGCGCGCGCGCCGAAGCGACGTCCCTCGAGCGTCTCCACGCCGATGGCGCGTCTGCCATCCTCGTCGATCAACAGTCGGGCGACGGTACCCTGGATAGTGTGCAGCCGCGGATGCTCCTCGAGGAGCGTGCGCACAGCGCGCCGGTAGAGGCCACGATCGCACTGCGCTCGCGGCGCCCAGACTGCCGGCCCCTTTCCGCGGTTCAGCATCCGGAACTGCAGCGTCGCGAGATCGGTGGCGCGCGCCATGATTCCACCGAGCGCGTCCACCTCGCGCGCCACGGTGCCCTTGGCCACGCCGCCGATGGCGGGGTTGCACGACATCTGGCCGATGGTCTCGAGCGCGCTGGTCACGAGTCCCACGCGCGCGCCCAGTCGCGCGGCGGCTACGGCGGCTTCGGTACCGGCGTGGCCCGCTCCCACGACTATGACGTCGAGGTCGAGCTCATTGTGCGAGGAAGAATTGCGAGCGGGTGCGGAGTGCGGGGCGGTCATTCCCGAAAGCTAACCGGGGCCGCCCCGGCCGGTGTCACGTCCTGACGTCTCGATGCGCATCGTCGGTGCGCGGCGCGCCAGTCCCCTCGGGGACCACGCCCCGGCGGAGCAGACCCTCCCAGTGGCAGTTGTAGCACCAGCTCGTTCGGAACCAGGGGAGGAGCAGATTCCACCACTTCGACTGCACGCGGATCGTGGGCGTGTCGCAGTTGGGACACCGCCCGTCATCGGGGAGCATGAGGTAGAAGAAAACCGTCGCCGCCACCAGGCGGATGACGACGAAGGCGATGAACACCAGCGCGAAGATGAGGGCGTCTGACATTTCTACCACCTCGACAGCTGCAACGTACGGCTCCGCAGGGATTCGCTAATCGTGATCCCGCAATACCGCTCTCGCAATACCGCTCTCCCCACGATGCGACGCAAAAGCGGAGCCCCCGCATCGCTACTGCGGAAGCTTCAGCTGCTGCGCGATGGTACTCCAGAGCTCCACGTAGGCTACGCCGTCTTCCACGCGCTCGATCACCACGTCGGCTCCCTGCGCCACCTCCTGCCCGTCGAGCCCGCGCGCGGCGAGGGTCTGGTGCTTCCCCTCATGCTCGAACTCGATCTCTCCCGGCTCGTCCGCCATGATGGCGCGTACCACGTGCGCGAAGTGCCCCTGCAGGATGAAGCGCTCATCCTCCACCTCGCGCGCCGCGCTGGGCACCGCCCAGCCAGCGATGAGAAAGACCATCCCACCGGCTCCCACCAGCGCGGCAGCGATCGCGATGGCCAGCATCGCGAGCGGACTCAGCGAGGAGTACTTGGCCAGCGGGTAGCCCACGAGCCCGAAGAGCGTCGCGGCCACGCCCACGGTGGGGAGATTGATGTAGTTGATCCATCGGCCGTGGCGCCGGTCGCGGTCGATCCCGGCGATCATGCTGATCACGCCGAGCCCGAGGCCGATGATGAAGACTACGAGGAAGAGTACGCGCATGGGTGATGAGCGAAATCTTATTCGGCGCGCGAACGATACGGAATGAGACCGGCGTCCATCATTCGGACGCCCCCAGTCCTACCAGCTCGAGGAGAGCGAGCGCGTTGGCAGAGGTGGCGAGGCCGGGGCGGAGGCGGTAGTCGAAGGTCATCGCCGTGTGGCCGTCGCGCCGGTCGAACTGCTCGCTGAAGTGCACCGGCCGCGCCGCGCTCTCGAGCCCGCCGCCCGAGGCGAGCGAGAGGTCGTGCGTGGTGACCGCGCCGATCGCCCCGGCGCGAAGCAGGTGGCCGATCACTATCCGCGCCGCGATCTGACGCTCGGCGGTGTTGGTCCCGTGGAGCATCTCGTCGAGGAGGTAGAGCACGCGCCGCCCCTCGGGCGCCGAGCGCGCCGCGTCCACTATCGCACGCAACCGCTGGAGCTCAGCCATGAAGAGCGAGATCCCGCGCTCGAGCGAGTCCTGGATCCGGATGCTGGTGCGCACGTCCACGAGCGGCGTCCGGAACCGCGCGGCGCACACGGGGGCGCCGGCCAGCGCCAGGACGACGTTGGCGCCGACGGCGCGGAGGAGCGTGCTCTTTCCCGACATGTTCGAGCCAGTGATGAGCAGGAAGCTCCCTGGAGGCCCCAAGGCCACGTCGTTCGACACGCGCGCTCCGTCGGGGAGGAGAGGATGGCCCACCCCCTCTCCCTCTACCACCGCATCTGCATCGTCCGCGCTCTCGGTGATGCTGGGGAAGCACCATTCCGGATTGTCGTGCGCCAGGGTGCCGAGCGCGGCGAGCGATTCCGCTTCGCCCAGCGCCTCCAGCCAGCCGCGCACGTGCACGCCGGCATCGCGGCGCCAGTGCTCGAGCGCGGCGGCCACGTGCACGTCCCACACGAAGAGCCATTGCAGCGCGAGGTGGAGCATCGGCGAGTGCCGCACCTCGGCGAACGCCACTATCCGCTCGAGGCGCGCGAGCTCGCCGGCGGCGTCGTGACCCGAGAGCCGAAGCGCATCGCGGAGCTTCTGCATCCTGAGCGACTCCCACCGGGAGTCGAGGATGAGCCGGAGCATGGCACCGTGGTGCCGGAGCTGCTCCGAGGGGACTCCGCCCACCTTCACCGCCCGCGCGAGTCCGGCGCGGGCGCCGAAGATGAGGAATAGTCCGAGCGTAGCCGTGGCAGCCCAGAGCGGCCACGTCACCACGCCCGCCAACTGCAGGAGGAGAGCGACGATCGTGATGGCGGTGATGATCCTTCCCGCCCAGAGGATTGCCGGCCGCCCGAGAAGCCAGGGGTCCGACTCGCACCATTCCGCAAAGCGCTCGAGCGTTCGTGGTCCCACGCTGCGAGACATCCGGGCAAGCACTCCGAGCTCCTCGCGCAACTCGTCACGCGCGGCGAGCTCGCGCGCGCCCGCCTGCCGCTCGCGGATCTCTGCGGCCGACGACGCACTCTCGAGGAGCCAGCCGAGCAACGTGGAACGCCCGGGCGCTCGGCTCGTGACGTCGAGAAGCTGGATCAGCGAGACGCGACCGGCGACGTCCAGGTCGGTGGCGTATGGGTGCCCTGCTGCGAGCTCCGCCTCGCTCGCCGCGGACGGCGGTTCCGGCAATGCCTCCCAGCCGCGCGCGACGCGGTGTTGGCCAAGCGTGTGATACTCACGCGCGGCGTGATGTCGAGCGCTCGCCTCGCGGGCACGACGGTGGGCCTTCACCAGAAGCGAGAAGGCCGCAGCCGCGATCACGGATGTGAGCGTCGCGAATAGGCGGGCACCGGGCGCTGCAGTGACGAGCCAGAGCAGCGCCAGTAGCAAGCCGAGGAATACCAGGAGCCGGAGGTAGCCGATCCGGTTGGCGCGGTGCTCGGCCGCGTCCGCAAGCGCGCCGGCGTCGAGGGCGCGCTTGCGGTACCAGGTGGCGGCCCTGGCCTCCTCGGCTCGCTCCTCCCGGTTCAGCGTAGGTACTTGTCGAACCACGCTACGGTCTTGGGCCATGCCTGAGCTGCTGCCGCTCCGTTGGCGCCATCATGTCCGTCTTGTGCGCGGAGGAAGCCGTGGCCCGCACCGTCGAAAATGAAGTGCTCGTACGGCTTGTCGAGCGACTTCATGGCGGAATCGGTGGCCGGCACAGTGGAGGTCACGCGGTTGTCGTTCTGGCCGTAAAGGCCGAGGACGGGAGCGTGGACCTTGGCGAGGTCCTCGGGCGGGGTGCCGTAGTAGACGACGGCGGCGCCCAGCTCGGGAGTGCCGGCCACGGCGTGCGCGAAGGAGGTCGAACCGCCCCAGCAGAAGCCGACGATCCCGTAGTGTTGCTGCGCCGAGGGGAGGGCCATCCCGTAACGGGCTACGGCCGCGAGGCGGCGCTGCACATCTGCCTTGTCGAGCGTGCGGATGAGCGCGACCGCGGAGTCGGAGGCGAGCGTGTCGTTCGGGGAGCTCATCGCGTACTTCCCGGTGAGAAGGTCGGGGGCGATGGCGATGAAGCCGTCGGCTGCGAGCTGGTCGGCCACGGAGCGGATCCAGGTGCTGAGCCCGAAGATCTCGTGCACCACGAGCACTACCGGCGCCTTGTCGCTCCGCTCAGGGTAGACCACCCAGGCGCGGACGCTGTCGCCCGAGCCGGCGGGAATCATTGCCCACTCGCCATGTCGAGGCGACGCTTCGAGGCGCTGCCTGGCGTTCGCGGCCGACGGGGCGATGGTGCTGTCGGTGCTGGCGGTCGCGCTGGCGGCGGCCGAGCCGGTGTCGTGGCCCGCATGCTCGTCGGCCTCTGCCTGGTTCCCTGAGCAGGCCGCGAACGAAACAGTGGCCAGTAATACGACAGCGTCACGCAATTTGAACGACATAGACGCCTCCGGTAGTGAATGTGCGACGATTCGGGCGGACGGGCCCCGCTCGACCCGAAACGAGGAGATCAACCTACGGCCGCGCGACCGCTCCTTCAACACGTTCCGCAACCCTGGCCGCCAGAAAATCCATCGAGCGCCGCTCGGCGAAGTAAATCGGTTTCCATGGGAAGAGTCCGCTCACGAACCCCGCGTGGCCGCCACGATCTACGAGCTCGGCGGTGAGAAAGGGATTCGCGTCCGCTATCCGCGCTACCTCGTCCAGCACCTCGGGCGGAATGAATGGGTCATCGCGCGCACTCAATAGAAGAGTGGGTGTGCGGATTCGCTCTATCCACCGGATCGAGCTCGATTGCGTGTAGTAATCGTGCGCGTCGCGAAAACCGTGGACCGGCGCGGTGACGCAGTCGTCGAAGTCGTAGAGCGAGCGCGCGCGCTCCACCGCCGCGGGATCCACGATGCCGGGATAGCGCTCTAGCTTCGCGTACGCCTTCCGGCGCAGCGTCTTCAGGAAGCGCGCCTGGTACACGCGGGCGAAGCCCTGGTCTATGTGGCGCGCGCCGCGCTCGAGATCGAAGGGGACCGAGATCGCGGCTCCCGCCACCACCTGGGGCGGAAGCTCCCCCGAGCGCTCCCCCAGCCACTTGAGGAGCACGTTCCCGCCGAGCGAGACGCCGGCGAGGACGATGGGACGATCGGGCTCGTTCTCCGCGAGCGAGCGCACCACGAAATCGAGATCGCTCGTCTCCCCCGAATGGTAGAAGCGCTTCGCGCGGTTGAGCTCCGGGCCGCACGACCGGAATACTATCACGTCCGCTGCCCACCCTCGCCGCGTCGCCTCGGCGAGGAAGCTCCGCACGTAGTGCGACTGGGGCGAGCCCTCGAGGCCATGCAGGAGCACCAGCCGAGGACGTGTATGCGGAGCGGCGACCGGCGGGTCGAGGCGGTAGATGTCGAGGAAGTCGTCGTCGGGCGTGTCCCACCGCTCGACGTGCGTGGCACCTCCGCCGGCTCGTGGGACGAACTTTCCCCAGATGGTTTGCAGATGCCTCCCCGGTACCCACCAGGCGGGCCGGTACTTCCCGTCCGTCACGCTAGCCGAGCGTTATAGATTCCTTGCACGAGGTAGAATCTCACATCTGTCAACGGTGGCATGGAAGTCCAGATCTTCGGCGTGAAGAAGAGCGCCGATACCCGCAAGGCGCTTCGTTTCTTCGCTGAGCGTCGCATAAGAACGCATTTCGTGGACCTCACAGAGCGCGCGGCGTCGCCTGGCGAGTTGCAACGCTTCGCTCAGAAGTTCGGTGTAGGTTCGTTGATCGATACGTCATCGAAACGATTCGCCGAGCTGGGGCTCGTGCACGCTCGGCTCTCCGACCAGCGCTGGATGGAGAAGCTCATCGATGAGCCGCTTCTGCTGCGCATGCCGCTGGTGCGGCAGGTGGGGCAGGGCGTGAAGGGGTTGAGCGTGGGCGCGGCCGAGTCGGAGTGGAAGAGCTGGATGGCGCAGGGATGACGCAGATATCGGTTTCCAACGTGGCCGTGGAGTTCGGCGCGACCACGTTGCTGAAGGACGTGACCTTCACCGTCGCCGCGGGCGAACGGTGGGGGATTGTTGGGCGCAATGGGTCTGGAAAGACGACGCTCTTCCAGCTCATCACCGGCGATCGCGCCCCCACGCGCGGCGCGATCGCGCGGCAGCAGGGACTCCGGCTCGCGCTGCTCGAGCAGCACCGCGACTTCGGCGACGCCACCACGGTGTGGGAGGCGGCCGCGGGACCGTTCGCGCATCTCGTCGCGCTGGAAGAGTCGCTCGCCCAGCAGGCATCGAAGCTGGGCGAGCTGGGGGAGCGGGCGACGGAGAGTCACCTCGATCGCTACGCGCGCGATCTGGAGCGCTTCGAGCGCGAGGGCGGTTACACCTTTCACGCGCGCGTGGACGCCGTGCTGCATGGGCTGGGCTTCGATCCGGTGGAAGCACGCACGCGGTCGTTGGAGAGACTGAGCGGCGGCGAGCGAGGGCGGCTCGGGCTCGCGATCCAGCTCGTGGCGCCGGCCGATGTTCTTCTGCTCGACGAGCCCACCAACCACCTCGACATCGAGACCACCGCGTGGCTCGAGGAGTATCTGCGCAACACGGGCGAGACGGTGATAGTGGTGAGCCACGACCGCGCATTTCTCGACCGCGTGGTGGACCACGTGCTGCACCTCGAGGCGGGGAGCGCATTCGCGTACACGGGGAGCTACTCCGCGTTCGTGCGGCAGCGCGAGGAGCGGCGGCTCACGGAGCAGCGGCAGTTCGAGCAGCAGCGGCGCACGATCGCGAAGGAGGAGGATTACATCCGCCGCAACATCGCGGGCCAGAACAGCCGCCAGGCTAAGGGGAGACGCAAGCGACTCGAGCGTCTCCCACGACTGAGCGCGCCACCGGGTGAGGAGGGGTCGATGTCGCTGCGGCTGGAGACGGCGGAGCGCGGCGGTGATCAGGTGGTGGTGGCCGATCGGGTCACCGTAAAGGTGAACGACCGGCCGCTGGTGAAGGATTTCTCGGCCACTGTGCGGCGCGGCGACGTGGTGGGGCTCGTGGGTCCGAACGGAGCGGGGAAGTCGACCTTCCTGCGCACGCTCGTCGGCGAGCATCCCCTCGCGAGTGGGGAACTGCGCACCGGCGGCTCGGTGACGCCGGCGTACTATCGTCAGGATCTGAGTCAGCTCCCGGTGGACCGGTCGCTCTTCGACATCATCAACGATCTGCGCCCCACCTGGGGACGTGGGGCAGTGCTCGGTCATCTCGCGCGCTTCGGCTTCTCCGGCGATTCGGTGCAGCGCACATCGGCGACGCTCTCCGGCGGCGAGCGATCGCGCATGGCGCTCGCGATGATCATGCTTTCGCGGGCCAACCTGCTGCTCCTGGACGAGCCGACCAATCACCTCGACGTCGAATCGATCGAGGCGCTGGAGGATGCGCTGGAGAGTTATGAAGGGACGGTGATTCTGGTGAGTCACGACCGCGCGCTGCTCCGCGCGCTCACCACGCGTGTCTGGTCGCTGCGCCGTCTGCGCATCACCGACTACGACGATGGCTTCGAGGAGTGGGAAGAGGTGAGCGCCGAGCGTGATCGCGAGGCGGCGGCAGCGGCGAGCGCGGAGGAGAGCGCGCGGCGAGAGAGGGAGAGGAAAAAGGCGGAGCAGGCGGCCGCGAGGGACGGCGGCACTACCGGTCGAGATGAAGAGCGGGCGGCGCGTAGAGCGGCGCGCGAGATGGAGGCGGTGGAAGCCGAGATCGCGAGGCTCGAAGGACGAGTGGCCGAGCTCGGAGGTGCGCTCGAGGATCCGTCGCTCTACGAGAGCGCCGATAGTACCAGGCGCGCTGCCGAGCTGGGCGCGGAGCTGGATGCGGCGAAGCGCGAGCTGGAAGCGGCGCTCGAGCGATGGGAGGAGCTTGGGGTGCGGGCGGGGTAGGCGTAAACGGGAAGCCGGGCTGGTCAGCGAGCGGTCCGATGCCGGCGCGGTAAGCAATCCGGGTCGTCGCACCGTCCAACCAGTAATCCGGAGCCCGGAACTCTCAGGCGGCTCGCGGAGGGAAGATCCCGTCTTCACCTTCCTGATATCGGAGGTCGCCATGCGTCGCCATCTCTTCATACCCGCTGTAGCCCTGTCGCTGGTGGTCGCGGGCACCGCGTCCGCGCGTCCCGCGCTCGCCAAGTGGCCCCCGTGGCTCTCGATCGAAGCCCCGGTCAACCCGTTCGATCCCGCCACGCGCGACGCGGTGCTCCTCGTCCACACCATGGTGCATAGCGGTACGACGAAGGTCAGCGACCTCGCCGGGAGCGCCGAGGGTCTGGTGGATGGCGCGCGGCGGAGCGTGGCACTTCGCTTCGATCCCACGAATAAGCCGGGCGTCTATGCGGTGCGCCGTCAGTGGCCATCGGGCGGTGCCTGGGTGCTGCGCATCACGCTGCTGAGCAACACCACCGCACTCGTGACGCTCGGGCCTTCCGGCGACGTCGCGGCCGTCAACGTCCCGACGCGCGTGGCCTCCGACGGCATGAAGCTTCCCCGCGCTGTAGCGGCGCGAGAGGTCGACTCGACCCTTTACGCGGCGGCGCGCAGGCAGTGAGCGTGAGACGACTTGCGTGATCGCTCCCACGAGCGGGCTCGCGGCCAGGACCGTGACAGCGAACGGCGTCGCGCCATCGGATGACGTCGTTCGCCGTGCGCAACAGGGCGACGTCGGTGCGTTCGAGTCGCTCTATCGAACGTACGCGCCCACTATCCACGCTCTGGCGCGGCGGATGGTGGGCGACGAGCGCGAGGCGCGCGAGGTGGTGCAGGACATCTTCGTCCGGGCGTGGGAGCGGCTCGCGTCGTTTCGCGGGGAGAGCACGCTCGGAACCTGGCTGCACCGGTTGGCGGTGAACGTGGTCCTCGAGACACTGCGCTCGGCGAGGCGCGACGCGAATCGCTTCACGGATGATGACGTAGCTGCCGAGCCGATCTCCGGACCGACATCCGATGCGCGGCTCGACGCGCGGATGGACATAGATGCCGCGCTCGCGCGCCTTCCCGCTGGTGCACGCACGGTGTTCGTGTTGCACGACATCGAAGGCTACTCGCACGAGGAGATAGCAACCATCACGGGGCTTGCACCCGGCACCGCGCGCGCTCAGCTCTGGCGTGCACGGCGGCGGCTCATGAGGCTACTCGACGCATGACCGATCGACTCGTACCACCCACATCTCATCTGAGCGAGGCCGAGCGCCAGTGCGC
>Ga0070679_100006845_pt1 | contig 10632 bp, 2 predicted proteins | sample KBSC63BmetaG_FD_65652 | JGI IMG/M metagenome (GOLD analysis project Ga0070679, IMG submission 65652) | Corn rhizosphere microbial communities from Kellogg Biological Station, Michigan, USA - KBS C6-3B metaG | ecosystem: Host-associated > Plants > Roots > Rhizosphere | place: USA: Michigan... | reverse complement strand
GGCGATCATGTGACTGATCACCTGCGTCGGGTAGCTCAGCCGTACCTTGCGGGCCAGATCGATGCTGTAGGCGTCCAGCCGCGCCGCGGTGTCGGCGCCCGGATATGCCGGCGGGATCATCGCGGCCAGCGCCGCGGGATCGGTCCCGGTCAACGCCGTGATCTGGTCCTTCCACTGCTGGGGCTGGTAGAGGCCCTGGGTGACGAGCGTCGTGCCGATCGCGTCCGGGCCGTCGATCCCGGTCCGCAGGTGGCTGATCAGCGTGGCGTTGTTCAACGTGAGCAGACCGAGCCGGGCGGTGACCTGCAGCCTCGGCACCGGCAGGCCGGCCTGCTCGGCCGCGTTCCACAGCGCCGCGACCCGGTCCTGGTCGGTGGTCGCGCCGCCATCGGCCGGCGCGGTGTTCGGGTCCCCGAACTTGGCGATCAGCCCGGTGAACGTGTTCTGCGCGTCGGTGGTCAGGCCGGCCGCGCCCAACAGGGCGCCGAGGTTGGAGTGGGTGCCGCCGAGCACGAGGTTGCGTCGCGCGGCCGTCGCGTACGCGCCGAGAGCCGTGCGCGCCCGCGTCATTTGGTCGACGGTCAGCGTGACGATGCCGGCGTCGTTCGCCTTCGCCAGCGCGGCACCGACGGCGTCGTCGCCGACCCGGGCAAGCTGCGTCGGATCGCTCGGTAGGCCGACGCGCATCAGTGCGTACAGTGCGTCGGGCGCCACGCCGGTCACGTGGTTGAGCTGGGCGGCGGTGGCGGCCAGCGCGATCAGCCGCGCATCCCAGCCGCTGGAGCGGTTGAGCAGCGTCAGGTCGTTGGTCGTGCCGTCCTCGTGCGCCTGACCGAGCGTGCCCCCGGCGAGGTACGGGCGCACGTCACCGGCCAGCCTGGCGTACTCGGTGGCCAGCGGCGCGTGGCTCGCCGGTACGACCAGGTTGATCACGGTCTGGTCGTTCGGCCCGGTCGGCACCGCGTAACGCACCGCGGTCAACGCCGTGCCGCTCGGCACCGGGGCGCCGCCCGGCTGGTTGCTCCCCGGCGGCGGAGTTCCCGGCGGTGCGGTGCCGGGTTGTACGGTGCCGGGTTGTGCGGTGCCGGGTTGTAGGGCTGCGGCCGCCGCGACCGTTGCGGCGCCGGTCGGGCCACGGACCTGCCCGACGGCCGGATCCATCCGCAACGTCACATCGTTACTCGCCCGCGCGGGCATGACCGCGGTCGGCGGTGTCACGCTCGGCGGTGCAACGGTCGGCGGTGTCCCGGCGGTCGCGGCGACGTCGGCCGGCGGGCGCGTAGCGACCGGGCCGCCGCCCGCCGGATCCGGAGCCGCGAAGCGGATCTGCAGGTTGAGCGGCGCGATGTCGGTCGTGACGGTGGCCGCGTACGAGCCGTCGGCGGCGGTCTGGGCGGTCGCGAGCGGCGTGTTCGTGCCGCCGAATCCCACGTGGACGAAGAGCAGCACCACGTGCCCGGCCGCCCGTCCGTCCTCGAAGTAGGCCCGTCCCGTGATCTGCATGCTGTCTCTCCCGCTCTACCTTGGTGCCTGAACGAGGTTCATCTGTTGCTGCGTGATCCCGAAGACTTCGACCTTCACCCCGACCTGCTTGCCGTAGTCCACGATCTGCTTGATCGCGTCGGCGAACTCCGCCTCGCGCCCGGCCGGGCCGCGGAAACCGCCGGGCGTGGCGATGTCGAGCTCAACCGCCCGCACGACCTTGCCCTCTATCTGGCCGGCGGCTTTGGCCGCCACCAGCTTGTCGATGAATCCCTTGTAGATGCTCACGCTCGGCACCGCGTTGAGCGTCTTGACCTGGATGCCGATGCCGCTGGCGAGGAAGTCGAGGGTCGGGAACATGCCGCCCTTGAGTCGCCCAACCCACTCGTAGAACCGGTACCGGGTGGCGGCGAGGACACCCTCGAGGATCTCCCCGCGGAACCGGGCCATCCCGGACTTGTCCAGCTCCCAGGTCTCCTTGAGGGCCGCCTCGATCTCCGGCGGCGCCATCATCGACACCGACTTCTTGACCACCTCTTCGGTGCTGAGCACCGCGCGCATCTCGCGGACCTCGGCCTGCACCACATGGCCGACGCTGTAGCCGGGACCGGTCTCCAGCGGGGAGAAGCCGGGCGGATGCGGATCGACCATGCCGATGCCGAACTGCAGCAGCGTGTGGGCCAGGGCCACGCGGGCCGGGTTGCCGAGCGCGTATATGGCTGCCTTCTCGGACGCGGTCAGGGCGAGTTCGCCGACCGCGGCGCCGCCGTAGACCAGCGTGAACGCGACCACCGGCGCGGAGGCGAGCGCCACCGCGCCGGCCGCGGTGACCTGCTGATGGAACGTCGCCGAGGCCAGACCCGCGCGTCGCTCGGTCTCCGCGTGCCACTGCTGCCAGGCCGGATGTCCGTCCAGGCACGGGTTGAGCTGCGGGCGTACCGTCCAGCCCGCGTGGCCGGGCATCAGCGCGCCGAGGATAGGGACGCTGCTACGCGCGTTGTCGCTGCAGTCGGCACCGTCCGGGTCGAGGAATCTGATCGGATTTGCCTTGACGTACAGGTAGAGGCTCTCCCCGTCGCGTACGCCGGCCGGGTCGCAGGACGTCCACCGGGCCAGCCACGGGCTGTAGTACCGCGCGCCGTGGTAATAGAGTCCCGTCTCGTTGTCGCGTTCCTTGCCCGTGTACCGGTAGCGCTTCGCGCTCACCTCGGCCGCGTCCGTCGAGAGCCACAGACTCGTGGTGCCGTACGGGTGGTACTCCTCGTACGTGATCACCGCTGCGTTCTCGTCGGTTTCTAGGCGGGCCGAGCTGAGGTTGTCGTCGTACTGGTAGCGGATGCGCCGCTGGCCCTGATCGGCCGGTGTCCGCGTGTTCAGCGTGGTCAGTTCGACCAGCGCGAGCCGGCGCAGGTCATCGAGGATGTGCACGGTCTGGCGTTCGAACGTCGGTGTGCCGTTCATCCGTCGCCGGTAGATCTCCACGCCGCCGAGGTAGATCCGTTCCTCGACGAGGCCGCCCTGGTGCTCGACGACCCGGTGGATGCGCTGGCCGCTACCGTCGTAGGTGTAGTAGGACGTGCCGCCGCCTGGCCCCAGGTCCACCGCGGTCATCTGGTCGTGGTGGTCGAACGTGATGGTGCCGAGGTGTGGCATCGCCGTCATGTTGCCGTTGGCGTCATGGGTGAACGCGACCGTACCGGGCGTTCCCGGTACGGAGTGGGACAACAGCTTGTTCGCGTCCGGCGTGTACTGGTAGGTGCGCGTCCAACTGCCAGCGCCGGCGACGTGCGCCATCGACCGGATGTTGCCGGCCGGGTCGTACGTGTAGCGCTCGGTGTAGGTACGCATCGCCTGGGCGTCGTTGGGGTGCGGCAGCGGCTCGCGGACCGGGTCCGCACCGTCCGGCTGAACGCCGAGGCTCGCGTGCTCGCGCCCGTTGGCCTCGATCAGCCGGTACATCGCGTCATAGACATAGCTGGTCGACGGTGGTACGACCTGGCCCGCGAAGAACACGGTCTGCGCGGCGGCATCGGTGACGGCGACGATGTTGCCGGACGGATCGTTCACATACGTCAGGTCCTGCAGCGCCCCGCCGCCGCGGCGGGTCGTGATGCCGCGCAGCCGCAGCGTCGCCGGATCGTACGAGCGGTCGGTGGTGATGCCGTTCGCGTACGAGGTCCGGATGCGGTTACCGTGCGCGTCGTAGTCGAGCCCGGTGAGGAACGGCGTCTCGCCCGGCGTGCCGGGCAGCCGCGCGGACACCGTCTCCAGTAGGCCGGCCTCGTTGTAGCGGGGCAGCAGCACGGTGGTGTCGGCGAGCACCTGCACGACCGGCCGGTTGAGCGCGTCGAAGTCGGCGGCGGTCGCGTACACATCGTCGTCCAGCAACGGCTTGGCGGCCGACTCGATGGTGGCCTGGTCGACGCCGTCCAGGCTCGACCAGTCCGGCACGCTCTGGTACGCCTTGGCGAGCTGCCGCCGCCCGGCCAGCAGGTTGCCCTTGAAGTCATAGCGCACCGTGGTGGTGAGGCCGGCGCCGTCGAAGCTGAACCGCGCGCGGCCGCGCAGGTTGTTGGCCACACCAAACGGGTCGCCCTCGCCGTAGACGGTCAGCGCGGCCAGCGTCTCGGTTGCGGCACCGGGTGGGGTGACCCACATCTGGACCGGTCGCTGGATCGCGTCGAACCGGTGGCGTGACCGGAATCCCCGGCCGTCCCAGCGGAGGATCGGTGTGTTGTTGACGTCCGGGACATACCAGTGGTCGCCCGCGTCCGGGCTGTGCGTGCGGATCGCCCGCCCGGCGATGTCGAAGGTCGAGCGCAGCACCGGGTTACCCCGGGCATCGATCGTCTCGATGCGCGCGCCCTCGACGTCGAATCTGGTCCGTACCGGCAGGTATTCGTCGGTCGCGGTCGCCGATCCTGGTGGGACGTACCGGTTGTGGGCCACGGTCACGACGACGCGGCCGAGCGCGTCGGCATAGCCGACGGCGGGTGTGCCGGCGTGCGTCTCCGCGGACACGGCGGCGCGCTGCTCGTCGGCTCCGAGCGCGCCGGTGCTGCGCTGCTGGTGCCAGGTCTGCCAGCTCGGTGGCCGGGCGGCGAAGTAGCCGGCCAGCATGGCCGACACATCCGGGTCGGTCCGCGGATCGAGCAGCACCGTGTCGTTGCCGTCCCAGGCGGCGTGCCGCCACGGGTCGAAGACCGTCTTTGCGTACGTGTTGTCCGGCATCAGAGTGGCGGCAACCCGGCCCATCGGGTCGTAGCACAGCAGTGCGGAGACGCCGACGATCTTGGCGAACTCGTACGCGTGGGTCGTGCTGAAGAATGGCTCGTACCGGCGGACCGGCTGGCCCTTGTTGTCGTAGATGGTCCATCCGCTGCCGAGCCAGCGCGGCGACACGGTCGGGCCGCCGTCGGACACCAGGCCCGGCTTTGCGACGACCTTGACCTGGACCTCCCGGCCGTAGCCGTCCGAGTACGACATCCGGTGCTGGAAGCGAGTGGTCTGCTGCGGCGCCAGCGCGCTGACGTGCGTCTCCCGCCCCAGAGTGTAGGTGACCACCGGCTGCGGCTGCGCGTCCGCGCGGGTGCGGCGGTACGCGAAGAAGTCGTAGACGAGCCGGCTTGACGCCGACCCGAGCAGCGACGCGGGATCGGCGAGCGGGTCGGCCAGGGTTGCCGCGACCACGGCGTCGGACAGGTCGGCCGGGAGCCCGTCGATCGAGTCGCCCAACTGCTCCTCGGGCTTGCCCATGATCGCGCTGGCCACCACGAGTCCGAGCGCGTCGAACAGCACCGCGGACCGATTACGGTTGCCGTCGCTGACCATCCACGCGGCGAGCACGCGGTAGTCCAGTGCGACGGTGAGCGTCTCCTGCTCGGGCGTTGCCGCCGCGGTACGCGATCCTGCCGACACCCGGGTGCCGACGGGATCATAGATGTCCTGCATCAGCAGGTCGTACCGGTCGAAGTGGACGACGTTGACGCCGCCGTACGGGTCGACGTGCCGGCGGGCCAGGAAGAAATGCGCCCGCGCGGTGGCGAGTTCGACGGCCGGCGTATCGGTTGCGTCGGGGGAGTAGAACACCTGCCCGGACGGTATCCACCAGCCACCGTCCTGTTCGACGTATCCGCCGTCGGTGCCGAGGACGGTCGCCGCGTCCGGCAACAGATTCTCGGCCGGCTGGCCTTCCAGCGAGCGCTGATAGACGGCGATGAGCAGGCTCGGCGTGAAGGCGAGCCGGTAGCTCTCGTACGGCAGCGCCATGGATTCCAGCACGCCGGGCGGCAGGTCGCCGGTCAGGTCGTCGGCGCGGTAGCGGATCCGGGACCGGTCGAGCAGGCGACGGTAGGGTGCCGGCGTCACCGCTGCGGATGCGGCGGTGTCCTCGAACGGCAGGTCGTGGGCGCCGTCGCCGGCCGCGTCTGCGAGCGCCCGGACGGTGTCGATGCGCACCAGGCTCGTCGCGCCGGGGTCGACCGGCATGGCCAGGTGGATCAGCTCGTACAGGCTGGTCTCACTCGGCCCCGGCGCGCGACGGTTGACACCGTCGTCGATCGAGTTGGTGAACGTAGTGACGGTGAGCGTGGCCTGTGTCGTCGTCTGCGCCGCGGTGATCGCATCCCGGACGTCCGCGGTCAGCGACGGGTCCAGATCCGCGTCCGGCCAGCGCCGGCCGTACGCGAAGTGAGCCGACCGCAGCACGTTGCCCCAGCCGTCGACGTCGAGCGTCAAGTCGTGCGTCACCCGCGGGTCGAACCGGGTCTGCGTGCCGCCGTCGACCTCGACGGCGTACCGGGCGCGCTCGTAATGCAAGTCGAGCATCTCGCGCACCGTGCAGAAGCAGACCGCGTGCCGGTCGACGCCCATCGGCTGCAGCAGGTCGACCGTGTAGCTGTGCTCGGTGACCCGGTACGGCAGCGCGGACACGTCGGAGCCGTCGGCGGCGTAGATCTCCTGGCGCAGTTGGCAGCTCTTGAGCGCGCGGCCGGCCTCGCGGAGTTCATCGGCGGTAACCGGGTACGGCGCGATCGTGCCGTCCGGCCCGCGAAGCCCGGCCGGCCAGGTGCTGTCCTCGGGCAGCATCGCCGCGTCCTGCGCATCGGTGAGCCCCGGCTCCCGCCAGTAGTCACGCGCGAACTGGCGGGACACGCTCGCCCCGACATCGACGAACACGCCGGTGTGGAACCAGGTCTTCGTGTAGATCGGCGGCTGGACCGACGGCGGGATACCGTCCGGGTCGCTCGGGCCCGGCTCGGCGCCGACCGCGGCGATCTCCTCGGTGTCCCACTGTTCGACCATTCCGAAGCCGCGGAACTCCCGCTCCGCGCCGTCGAAGTAGCCGTGGTGGTAGGCGTACCGGTTGACGTAGCGGCTGTGCGCGACGCGGTCGCTGGTCTCCACCCGCTCGACCACGTTGACCGGGAACGGAAGCCGGGTCAGCCACGGCCGGCCGGCGGCCTTGTCGGCAAGGTAGAACGTCGTCGACGATGCGTACCGGATGGTCGTCTCGGCGCCGAGGTTGTTCGTGACGTAGGTCAGCAGATGCGGCTTCTCGCCGCCGTACAGGTCGAGGTAGCGCACGCTGCGGCGCGCCTCGCCGGGTACTTGGGTGGACCAGACCAGGCACGCCGTGCCGGTGCCGAAGAGGTCGGCGACGGTGACCGTGGTGTGGTCGTCGACCTCCGGCGTCGCCGGCAAGGCCGCACCCGGCGCCCAGCCGTTGCCGGAACGATTGAGGTAGATCCGGGGCGCCTGCGCACCGAAGTAGATCAGGTCGGTGACGCCGGAGCCGTCCACGTCGGCCATGGTCAGCCGGCGCGGATCGTACAGCTCGTCGCGGTCGAACCATGGCGCGTCGTCCATGGTGACCTTGCGGCCGAATCGGCCGTAGCCGAGATTCGGCCAGTAACAGACCTCGCCGTTGCGCACCCGTACCAGATCCGTGAGACCGTCACCGCTCATGTCGGCCAGCAGCACGCAGTCGGTACCGTCGGCGACGATGAGCCGCGGGCCGTCGTCGTCGAGACGGGGCGCCGGTACGCGCCGCGCGTCGGAGAAACCGTCCTCCGCCAGCGACGGATACCACACGATCGCGTCGTCCTCAGTGATCAGGACGTCAGCGTGGCCGTCGCCGTCGAGGTCGATCACGCGCAGGTCCGGATCGGTCCAGTCGATGGTGGGCAGTGACCGGAAGGTCTGCAGCGTCGTCCACGCGGCGTCTGCGGTCCGGCCGAAGAACCCAGGGGTGTCACCATCAAGCGAGACGAGGTCGAGGCGGCCGTCCCCGGCGAGATCGACGAGGTGGACGCGGCCGGCCGCGCTGGTGGGCAGCGACGGGACCGGCTCCGCTGGCGCAAACCGGGCCTGGCCGAGATTGGCCTTGTAGTACCAGGCGCCGTCGGCTGTGAGGAGCATGCCGGCGACGCCGTCGCCATCGAGATCCACCCACTGGCACCCGGGCCCGGCGAGCCCAGCGGGCAGGTTCGCCAGGCTGTCTGCGTCAAGTTCGCGAACATCGTCGCGCAGGACCGCCTCGCTGTAGCCGAACTCGACCGGCGGCATGGCGGCCGCGACGTAGCCGCCGCTGTCCCGCCGGTAGCCGCGCGCGGTCGCCGAGGTCAGCACGCTGCCGCCAGCATCTCCGGCGCGATAGGCCAGGTCCGTGGACCGGACCAGGCAGTCCGCGCCGACGTCGGGCTCGTCCGGAAAGTGGTGGAACATCAGGATGCGGTCGCACAGCCGGTAGGTCCGGACCTCGTAACCCGACCGGTAGCTGGAGAACGGGTCTTCCCGGCACACCCACGGCCGGGACGGGTTCGGCATCGGCGTGGTCGGGTCATGGTCGCCGTAGTCGAGGACAACCTCGAACATCCAGTCCGGCGCGGCGAGTGCCGGGTCCGCGAGATGCGAGACCCGGTTGCCGTAGTGGATCCGCTTGAGGTGCCGTCCGGTGCCCCGCGCGGTGGCGTCGCGGTTGCGCTCGTGCGCCGCGCCGACGTCCACGCCGATGGCATCCTCGGGCACATATTCGTACACGATCGCGTTGCCTTTGTCGTCTTGGCTCCGGCTGACCAGCCAGCTGAACACGTGGGTGGTGTCGGCCGGGTCGGTGATCCGGCTCGCGGCGGTCTCGCCGTACCACGTCGTGACGTTGTCCCGGCTCGTTGACCGCCAGTGGGCGTCGCCGTCGGCGATCCTGGTCCACCGCTCGATCCGGGCGAACAGCGACTCGATCCGCGGCCTGTAGCGGTCAATCCGGTAGCCCGGCGCATAGGCCGGCGACACGATCGGCACCCGGGTCCAGCCCTGATCCGCGTCGAGGACGGGTACGAGGTCCTCGGCGTCTGAAATCACGAACACATCCGACTCGGTCGCGTCGTCGTAGTTTGGCAGGCCCTTGTCCGTCCGGCGGGTGATCATCGGCACGGACAGGCTCCAGCCGAGGCCAAAGGGACCGTTGCCGCGACCCGAGTCGTAGGTCAGCGCAAGCGTCGGGCCGAACCCGTCGCGCCCCTTGCTGAGCGCGACCGGCACGGACATCGATCCGGTGCCGGTCGCCGCGTTCGCGGTGAACTTCTCGCCGATGCCGTGCATCGCGCCGCCGCTCTTGGGCAGCGCGATCGTCGGTGCTGAGGAAGACGCAAGCGCAGCCACCGCGGCTGGCCGGGACCCGTTGGCGGGCGCCGCGTCCGCCGCCCCGGCAATCTCCGTCGATCCGCCGTCGCGCACGGCCGCAGCGTATCGACGGCGTCGATCACCAGTACGTACCTGTCGGGCTTCTGATATGACGCGTGGACGTCACCCCCGGCCGAACCGGCAGACTCGTTCAAGCGTCAACTCGCGGCCCCGGGCAGCTTCGACGCCCGGCCGGGCGAGATCCGGGTAGCGGGGCTGATCCCGCACGGCCGCCGACGACAGGTCTGCGCCGCTGCGGCTCGCGGCGGAAAGGCGAAGTACGAGGAGTACCGGCGCCACTGCCCGAAGCCGGCATGCGGTTCCTGCTGGACACCTACATCCAGGCCGACGCTTCCCAGGTCGTATCGGACTTCGAGGACACTGGCCTGGTCCAGCTCATCGTGCAGCTCAGGGAAGGGCGCGATCGACAAGCTCCCGGCGGCGATCACGAAGGACCCTGGAGCGGTCGCCGAAACAATCACCAACAACAAGAGGATCTTGCCAACCGCATCCGGGAGCGGTCGGGCGGCCGTCGCTCAGACGTCGTAATAATCGAGGTGGTGTATTGGGATTGTTCAAGCGGCGACCGGCGACGCCTGTCGAGCGGCTCATGGCCGCCGCTGAGCTGCCGAATGCGGGCGGTGAGATCCCCGTACGGGATGTTGGGTACTACTGGAACGTCGATCTTCGGGCTGCGTTCGAGACGAACGGGCGTCCGGAGGAACATCTGGATTGTGGCAGGTCAGCGATGGCCTCACGGAGCCGGCCGAGTTGTTGCGGCGTGGACCTGAGGTTGCGGTCTAGCCGTGGCATGACCTGTAGCACGTCGGCCGGGTTGCTGAGGGTGCTTGCCTACCTCGATCTGGCGTCCGATACCTAAGGCGGCTTCAGGCCCGGTCGGGGACGGGTTCGGGTGCCCGGTCGGGGACGGACTCGGGTGCCCGGTCAGGCTCGGCTTCGGGTGCCCGGTCGGGGACGACTTCGGGTGCCCGGTCAGGCTCCGCTTCGGGTGCGCGGTCCGGGACGATCGCGCCCATCAAGCACGTGTCTCCACCGATCTCCTCGCGGCTCACTCCGGCCTCGGCGGCGATTCGGAGCACGTCCTCGTTGTCAGTAACGCGCCTGAACACGCTGTCGTTCTTCGTCTCGTCGATGGCGGTGACGATGCGGTGCCGGCCGGGTCTGGTGGGGCCTACAGCGACGGTGTAGTGAGTCACGGCGAATTAACGGTGAGGACCGAGTGCGCGTTACGGGTCTTTACGATTCCGCATCCGGCGACGAGTCCGTAGCGCACGTCGGCGCGAAGTGATTGGTGAGGTTGACAGCGACGCTCAGCGGCGGGATATGGCTCTCAGAGCGGGTTAGTAGCGCGAGGGTCTCGGTCGGCAGCCCGGACACGACTGGCTCCTCCGCGGCGGCGCGCTGCTTTCGCCGGTCCCGTCCGCACTCGCAGCTGCCAATTGATCGGTG